>Ga0209023_10008420_pt1 | contig 10355 bp, 10 predicted proteins | sample LakOneMetagenome_FD_187468 | JGI IMG/M metagenome (GOLD analysis project Ga0209023, IMG submission 187468) | Freshwater and sediment microbial communities from Lake Erie, Canada (SPAdes) (version 2) | ecosystem: Environmental > Aquatic > Freshwater > Lentic | place: Lake Erie, Canada...
GGTTGCGGGCCAGGCAGACCTCGGGGCCCAGGCCGAGCCGCTCCATCACCCCCGGCCGGAACCCTTCGATGACCACATCGGCCTCGTCGATGAGCGACAGGACGAGCTCGGTCCCCTCGGGATGCTTGAGGTCGACCGCGATCGAGCGACGGCCGCGGGTCAGCAGGTCGGCCGGCGGGGTCGACGGATCACCGCGGAACGCGTTGCCGGTGCGATCGACCCGGATGATGTCGGCCCCGAAGTCCGCCAGCATCATCCCGGCGAACGGACCGGGCCCGATGCCGGCCAGCTCGACGATCTTGATCCCGGCCAGCGGGCCGGTGCGAGGGGCGTCTGCTCCGCTCACCGTCTCACTCGCTGGGCGGGTCACTCGGCCGAGGCGGGAACGCGCGAGGTCAGTGCGACCACCGCCTCGATCATCTGGGGCCAGTAGTACGGCGGCGAGTCGTGGCCCATGCCCTCGAGCACGAGCAGTTCGGCACCGGGCACCACCTCGGCGGTGCGGCGGCCACCGGACACGTTCACGAGCGGGTCCACGTCGCCGTGGATCACCAACGTCGGCAGGTCGAGCGCAGCCAGCCCCTCGCTCCGCGACCCCGAGGCGACGATGGCCAGCAACTGGTGACCGACGCCTGCGGGGTGGTGGCAGCGGTCGTAGGCCACTTCCGACTGGACCCGGGCCCGATCCTCGTCGAAGTGCTCGGGGCTGCCGATGGCCCGGCTGGCCTCGATGCCGTTGGCGATCGCCTCGTCGCGGGACGCGGGCGGCGCGGCCAACAGGATGGGCAGGATCTCGGGGTTGGGCTGGCCCACGTCGGGGTCGCCGGTGGTCGACATGATCGACGTGAGCGACCGGATGCGGGTCGGGTGCTCGATGGCGATGGTCTGGGAGATCATCCCGCCCATCGATGCGCCGACGACGTGCGCCGACTCGATGCCCAGATGGTCGAGCAGGCTCACCGCGTCGTCCGCCATGTCGCGCAGCAGGTACGGCGCCTCGATCGACTGCCCGCCGAACGCCGCCATGATCCGTTCACCGACGTTCACGTCGCCGACCGCAGGCTTGGTCGAGAGGCCGACGTCGCGGTTGTCGTAGCGGATCGCGTAGTAGCCACGATCGACGAACGCCTGCAGGAGGTCGAGGTCCCAGGCCTGGAGCTGGGCGCCGAGGCCCATCACGAACAGGAGCGGGACGCCGTCGGGGTCGCCGTGGGTCTCGTAGCAGAGCTCGATGCCGGCGGCGTTGGCGGGGGCGATGGGCATGGCCCGCATCCTCTCGTCCCTTGACCCACCGGTCAAGTGTGGGCGCCCGGCCGACGGTCCCCGGGGCGGCGGGCCTCGTCTACCGTCGCAGCCATGAGGCAGCCGACATGACCGCCACCCCGCCCTCGACCTCGCCCCCGACCTCCGGCGCGACGCCGACGGGGTTCGCCCTGCCCGCCGGCTTCCGGTTCGGAGTCGCCACCGCCGGGTTCCAGGTCGAGGGCCACTACAACGGGCCTGGCGAGGTCCGCAACAACTGGTACGGGTGGGAACGGGACGGGAGGATCGAGCCGTCGGGCATCGCGGTCGACTTCTGGAACCGCTACGAGGACCACCTCGACCGGGCGGTCGCCGCGGGCTGCGACGGGTTCCGCATGTCGGTGGAGTGGGCCCGCTGCGAGCCGCGGGACGGCGAGTGGGACGAGACCGCGTTCGACCGCTACCGCGCCATCATCGCGGCCTGCCACGAGCGGGGCCTCGAACCCCTGGTGACGCTCCACCACTTCACCCATCCGTGGTGGCTCGGCGAGGAGTTCTGGCTGACCCTCGACTCGCCCGAGCGCTACACGGCCTGGGTGGAACGGGCGGTCGCCGAGCTGGGCAGCCAGGTGACGAACTGGGTCACGCTGAACGAGATCAACATCCTCGCCCTGCAGAGCTTCCTCCTCGGCATGTTCCCCCCCGGCCGGCGCATGCAGGCCGGAGAGGCGCTGCGCTGCCTCGACCACCTGCTGACCGCCCACGTCCTCGGCTACGGCGCGATCAAGGACCGCTTCCCCGACGCCGTGGTCGCCACCAACACGAACACCATGTCGGTCTACGAGTTCGACCGGCTGCTGAGCGACGTCCTGCTGGCCCGTCTCCACGACGTCAGCCGGGCCGACCTCGGCTCGTGGCTGCGGGATCGCAAGGCCGCGTACGCCGCGCAGGTCGAGCCGATCATCGGTCCCGAGAAGCTCGTGAAGCGGATCATCGCCAAGCGCTTCCCGATGGAGTGGGCTCTGCCGCGGGCCGTCGAAGCCGTGTACGGGTCGCCCCACCGGTGCACCCTCGACGTGACCCAGCTCGACTACTACGCGCCCGGCATCCAGGGGAACATCAAGCTGCCCGGCCATCGCACGGCGGGCGGGCGGACCCCGATACCGGGTCAGCTGCTCTGGGACCAGCCGCCCGACGCCGAGGCGTTCAAGGCGTTCGTGCCGTCCAACGTCGCTCCGGGCCGGCCGTTGTGGATCGTGGAGAACGGCCTGTGCAACCGGGTGCGCAACGGGCGCTCCCACCCCCGGCTCGACGGGTACGACCGGCCTCGCTACCTGCGCGAGTACCTGGCCGCAATGGTCGACCTGATCGCGACCGGCCAGCCGATCGGGAGCTACTACCACTGGTCGCTCGTCGACAACTACGAGTGGGGCTCCTACGAGCCGCGCTTCGGGCTCTACGGCGTGGACCGCGAACGCGGCACCCGCTGGCTCGACACCGACTCGATGGGGTTCGACGCGGCCGGCGAGTACCGCCGGATCATCGAAGGGCTCCGCGCCGGCGACCGCTCGGTGCTGCACGAACGCCCGGCCCGGTGAGCCGGTGACGCCGACCCACCGCACCGACCCGCTGACCGGGTTCGAGGTGGAGGTGGTCGCCGAGCGGCAGGGTCGGCCGAACCTGCCGACCTCGGGGTGCCCGTTCTGCGTGGGCGGCGCCGAGGCCCCCGAGCCCTACGAGACCCGGGCCTTCGTGAACCGGTGGCCTTCGTTCCCCGACGGCCGGTGCGAGGTCGTGCTGTACGCCCCCGACCACGACGCGACGCTGCCCTCGTTGGGGGCCGGCCAGGTGCGTCGCGTGGTCGACCTGTGGGCCGAGCGGACCGGCGCGCTGGGGGCCAGGACCGATGTCGACTACGTGCTGGTGTTCGAGAACCACGGACCCGCGGTCGGGGCCACCATCGCCCACCCCCACGGCCAGATCTTCGCCTACGACCGCGTTCCCGAACTGCCCGCCCGCGAGCTGGCCCGGCTCGCCGCCGGCTCGTCACTGCTCGAGGACGACCCCGATGGTCGGCGGGTCGTGGCCGAGCACGGGGGCTGGCGGGCCTGGGTGCCGTACGGCGCCATCCACCCGCACCAGGTGCGGATCGCGCCGCTCGAGCAACGGCCCGACCTGCCCTCGCTGGCCGACGACGAGCGGAACGCACTCGCGCGGATGCTGGTCGACGTGCTCGGGCGGTTCGAGCACCGGTTCAGCGCGCCGATGCCCTACATGATGTGGTGGCACCAGGCCCCCACCGACGGCCGGCCGTGGCCGCAGGCCTGGCTCCACCTCGAGATCGCCAGCCCGTGGCGGGCCGACGGCCTGATGCGGTTCATCGCCGGCGCCGAGGTCGGCAGCGGCACCTACGTCAACCCGCTGGCCCCCGAGGACGCCGCCGCAGGACTGCGGGCGGCCGGACGATGACGACCACGGCGTACGCCCCGGGCCGCGTGAACCTCATCGGTGACCACACCGACTACTCGGGCGGCCTCGTGCTCCCGATCGCCATCGATCTGGGCACCACCGTGAGCGGCGAGCCCGGCGGTGACGACGTCCGGCTCCGGTCCGAGTCGCAACCGCTCCCCGCCGTGGTGCCGCTCGACGTCAGCGAGCCGACCCGGCTGCAACCCGAGTGGGCCCACTACGTCGGCGGCGTCGTGGCCCGGCTGCGGCCCGCCCACGGCTTCCGCGGGACGGTGCGGAGCACCCTTCCATCCGGCGGTGGCCTCTCCTCGAGTGCCGCGCTCGAGGTGGCGCTGGCCCTGGCCCTCGGCGCCGACCTCGAGCCGCTGGCGCTGGCCCGGCTGTGCATGGAGGCGGAGCACCTGGCCGGCACGCGGTGCGGGATCATGGACCAGCTCGCGTCGGCGGCCGGGGTCGAGGGGCACGCGCTGCTGATCGACTGCGCCGCGCTGACCATCGAACCCGTCCCGATCCCCGACGGCCTGCAGGTGGTGATCGTCGACTCCGGGGTCGCCCATCGCAACAACGAGGGCGAGTACACGCTCCGGCGCACCCAGTGCGAGCAGGCCGCGGCGCTGATCGGGCCGCTGCACCTGGCTCGGCCCGGCGACGAAGCGGTGCTGGCCGACCCGCTGCTGCGCCAGCGGGCGCGCCACGTGGTCACGGAGAACGAACGGGTGCGAGCGTTCGTCGCCGCGCTCCGGTCGCGCGACGTCGCCGCCGTCGGGCCGATCATGGCGGCCAGCCACGCCAGCCTGCGAGGCGACTTCGGGGTCTCCGTCGACGCGGTGGACGACCTGGTGGACCGCCTGGCCGCCGCCCCCGGCGTCCACGGCGCCCGCATGACCGGTGGCGGGTTCGGTGGCTACGTCGTCGCGCTGTGCGACCCCGGAGCGCTCGATGGTCACGGCCGGGTGGTCAGCGCCTCGGCCGGCGCCCGGCGGTTGCCCTGATCGACGGGGCCCGGACCGTCAGGCGCCGAGCAGCTTGGCCTTCTCGGCCTCGAACTGGGCCTGGGTCAGCGCCCCCTGCTGGAGAAGCGTGTGGAGCTTCTCCAGCTGCTCGGCCACGGTCAACGAGGCGGCGGGGCCTGCCGGTGCCGCCCCCCGGTCGTACTTGCGGTTCTCGTTCTGCTCCATCTGGACGTAGATCTCGCGCTGCACCACGGCCGGCTTGCGGATGTCGGTGAACGACTCGGTGCCGCGTTCACCGGCCGACTCGACGCTGAGGTCGCCCGCGCCGACCAGCCGCTCGAACACCGACTGGTGGAAGAACACGGTGTTGATCCGATCGAGCGGGATCTCCGTGCCCTGCTTCGACAGCACGCCCCGGCGGGTGAGGATCCGGTCGCTGGTGAGCACGAACATCGTCGTGGTCCACCGCGAGTAGCGGCTGGCGAAGTACCCGAGCGCCAGCACCAGCAACACCAGCGCCGCGATGTCGGCCGCCTTGCCGGGCCCGCCACTCGGCTTCCACACGAACGGGACGAGCAGCCCCACCACCACCGCGACCACGAGCAAGGCGGTCGCGCCGGCGAGGTAGATCCAGTGCGGGCGCAGGTCGAGGACCAGTTCCTCTTCGTGGTTGAGCAGCTTGCGAGGGAACGCCATCGGCCGCAGCGTAGTCAGGGGCCCTGCCGCCGGGAGGCGAAGCGCGCTCGGGTCAGCCCCAGCCGAGCTCGTGCAGGCGAGCGTCGTCGATGCCGAAGTGGTGCCCGACCTCGTGGACCACCGTCACCCGCACCTGGCGAACGACGTCGGCCTCGTCCCGGCAGTGCGCGCAGATGGCCCGCCGGAAGATCGTGATGCGGTCGGGCATGGCCATCAGCCCGTAGGCGTCGGTGCGGGCGGTGAGGGGCACCCCCTGGTAGAGCCCGAGCAGGTTGGGGTTCGTGCCGTCGGCCACCATCACGGCGACGTTCTCCATCAGCTCGCCCAGCTCGGTCGGCAGCGAATCGAGCGCGTCGCCGACCAGTTGCTCGAACCGCTCCGGCGGGACCTCGACCACCGTGGCACCGTACCGGCCGATCGGCGGGACGATGGGCAGCGGCGGGGCCGGCGGTCGGTACCCTCACGGCGTGGATCCGGGGGTGCTGCTGGCGGGACTCGACGACGGGCAGCGTCGCGCGGTCACCGCCCCGGCCGGCCCCATCTGCGTGCTGGCCGGTGCCGGCTCGGGCAAGACCCGCGTCCTCACCCGGCGCATCGCCTACCGCTCGGCCATCGACGACGCCGATGCCGGCCATGTGTTGGCCCTCACGTTCACCCGCAAGGCGGCCGGCGAACTGGCCCAGCGGTTGGCGGCCTTCGGGCTGCGGGAGCGGCCCACGACCGGCACGTTCCACGCGGTCGCGTGGGCGCAGCTGCACGCGCACTGGAAGGCCACCGGCCGCCCCGCCCCGGCGCTCGTCGAGCGCAAGGGCCGGATCCTCGGTCCGTTGCTCGGCAAGGTGACCCGCATGTCGGTCGGCGAGCTGGCGGCGGAGATCGAGTGGGCCCGGGCCCGGCTGATCACCCCGGAGCGCTATCCGTTGGCGGCCGCGCAGGCCGAGCGGCGCACCGGCCTTCCGGGCGAGCGGGTGGCCACGCTCTACGAGCGGTACGAGGCGGAGAAGCAGCAACGTCGCGTGCTCGACTTCGACGACCTGCTCGAGCGGTGCGCCGACGCGCTGGAAGGCGACCACGGCTTCGCGCAGGCCCAGCGGTGGCGGTTCCGCCACCTGTTCGTCGACGAGTTCCAGGACGTCAACCCCCTCCAGCACCGCCTCCTCGAGGCGTGGCTGGGGGATCGCACCGACCTCTGCGTGGTGGGCGACCCGAACCAGGCCATCTACCGGTGGAACGGCGCGGACGCATCGTTCCTCCTCGGCTTCGCCACCCGGTACGCCGAAGCCCGGGTGGTCGACCTGGTCGACAACTACCGCTCGACCCCCGAGATCCTGGGGGTGGCCGCCGCGGTGCTGGACGGGGGCAGCGGTCAGGGGCGGCGGCTCCGCGCCCACCGCCCGTCGGGTCCGATCCCCACGGTGGTCACCTACCCGAGCGAAGCCGACGAGGCGCGCGGCATCGCACGAGCCACCCGTGACCACCACCAACCCGGTGGCCGGTGGGGGCGCCAGGCGATCCTGGTGCGGACCAACGCCCAAACGGCGCTCATCGAACAGGCGCTGCGCCAGGCCCGCATCCCGTACCGGGTGAAGGGGGCGATGGCGTTCATGGCCCGGCCCGAGGTGCGGGCCGCGCTGGCCGCCGTGGGCCGCAGCCGTCACCGGCTCCCGATCGCGCTCGACGCCCTCCAGCCCGAACCGGTCGACGATCGGACGCTGACCGATCACGAGCGCGACGAGCGGGAGAACGTGGCCGCGTTGATCACGCTGGGGCGGGAGTTCCTGGCCCTCGAGCCCGAGGGGTCGGCCCAGGAGCTGCGGTGGTGGCTGAGCGCGACGGTCGCGGCCGACGACCCCGGGCGACAGGCCGACGCGGTCGAGCTCGTCACCTTCCACGCGGCGAAGGGCCTCGAATGGCCGGTCGTGCACCTCGCGGGCCTGGAGGACGGCCTGGTCCCGATCAGCCACGCCCGGTCGATCGAGGCGCAGGCCGAGGAGACCCGGTTGCTCTACGTGGCGATCACCCGGGCCGAGGAGGAGCTGCGCTGCACGTGGGCCGAGCGGCGGACGTTCGGCGAGCGGGAGGTCGCCCGCCGGCCCTCGCCCCACCTCGCCCACATCACCGGCGCGGCGGCCACCATCCGGGCCACGACGGCCGACATCGACCACGACCGGGGCATCGCCCTGGCCCGCGCCCAGCTCGACGTCACCCACCACCACGGCTCGCACGCCGACCTGGTCCACGCGCTGCACGACTGGCGGGACCGGGTGGCCCGGAGGGCCAACGTCCCGGCCACCGTCGTGCTCGGGGATGCCACGCTGGCCGAGGTGGCCGAACAGCGCCCCTCGACGGAGGCGGACCTCGCGGCGGTCGAGGGCCTCGGCCCGGTCAAGGCGGCCGAGTACGGGGCTACCCTGCTGGCCCTCGTGGCCGAGCACGGCACTCGATCCGTCGACACCGCAGGCCCCGCGGCGATCTCCGACTAGGAGCCCTCCATGCACTTCGAGCTGACCCAACGGTTCACCGCCGACGTCGCCGACGTCGACGACGCGCTGTCCGACCCGGCGTACTACGCCGTGCTGACCGACTCCCCGAAGCTGGGGACCCCCGAGGTGCTGAGCCGGGAGGCCGACGGCCCCATCGTGCGGATGCGCATCCGCTACCGCTTCTCCGGGGACCTGTCGTCGGCGGTGCGGGCAGTGGTCGATCCGGCCAAGCTCACCTGGATCGAGGAGTCGACCCACGACTCCGGGGCCCACGCGGTCACCTTCGTGCTCCGCCCCGACCACTACGCCGACCGGCTCACGGCCAGCGGCTCCTACCGGCTCCAGGCCGGCGCCGATGGCTCGGGCACCGTGCGGGTCGTGGCGGGCGACGTCAAGGTGCGGGCCCCCCTGGTGGCCGGCGCGGTCGAGCGGGCCATCATCTCCGGCCTGGACGAACACCTGCAGGAAGAGGTCGGCCGGATGGCCCGCTGGCTCGATCAGTCCTAGGACTCGCTCGGATGGGCCGACCGTCGTCGCGTCGATCCGTCCGGCTCCGCCGGAACAAGCCTCTGCTTGTCGGGTCGGCTCGCGGATCAAGCAGACCGGGAACTCGCCGTTTCGGCCTATCCGCTCGCCTCCTTAGGCCCCTCGCGTCCCGTCAAGCCGGGGGGTGGGGTGGTGCGGCGGAGCGCTGCCGGGCGTCGCGGTCGGCGCGGAGCGCCATGAACCGCTCCGCGTCGATCGAGATGAACAGGCCCTCGGCCTCGGCGCACAGCCGGTCGCCGGCGAACAGCTGGCCGGTGGTGAACACCTTGCGGCCTTCCTTGCGGTCGAAGCGGCCCTCGATGCGCAGCGGAGCGTGGAGGGGCGTGGGCGAGCGGTAGCGCACGGTCAGCGTGCCCGTCATGCCTGGCGAGCCGGAGAAGGTCTGCGCCGCGCCGAGGATCTCGTCGAAGGCCGCGGCGACGTACCCGCCGTGGACGCACCCGGGCGGTCCCTCGTAGGCCGACCCGAACACGACGTGGCCCACCACCAGCGCGTCGAACACCTCGATGAGGATCGGCGGGGCCAGTGGGTTGGCCTTGCCGATCAACGGGCTGTGGTCGAAGAACAACGACGGGTCGGCTCCGGCCATGGCCGACTCGGCGATGCCGTCGTAGCCGCTCCGTGGGCCGTCCCGGTCGAACGCCTTCACCAGGTGCTCGAGCGCGTCGGCGGTGGCGCTGATCGTGGCTTCGTCGGCGTCGGTGCCGACGAGGTCCTCGATGAGGGTCCGGGTGGCATCGGCCACCCGGCGCAGCCCGGCCCGGCGCGACGTGACCGGTCCGCTCTGGCCGGCGGCCAGCAGGCGCGGCGACAGGTCGGCCGGAGTGCCCCCAGCCGGGGCCAGGGGGTCGGTGGGGTCGGCGTCGCTCATCGGGCCACGTCGACGAGGACCGGTGCATGATCGGAGGGCTGGCTCCCCTTGCGGGCCTGGCGGTCGACCAGCGCGAACGTCACGTGGTCGGCGAGGGTGGCGGTGGCCATGATCAGGTCGATCCGCATGCCCTGGTGCTTGTGGAACATGCCGGCTCGGTAGTCCCAGTACGAGTACAGCTTCGGCTCGGGCCGCTGGCGCCGGAACGCATCGTGCAGCCCCCAGGCCTCGAGCTCCCCCAGTGCGGCCCGCTCGGGCTCGGTCACATGGGTCGAGCCGACGAACGCGCCCGGGTCCCAGACGTCGTCATCGGTCGGAGCGATGTTGTAGTCGCCGCAGATGGCCAGCGGTTCGCCCGGCGAGTGGCGGGCGTCGAGGTTGGCCCGCAGGCGCGCCAACCAGCCCAGCTTGTACTGGTAGTGCTCGTCGTCGATCGAGCGCCCGTTGGGAACGTAGACGCTGGCGATGCGCACGCCGTCGCAGCTGGCCCAGATGATGCGAGCGTCGCGGTCGGGCTCGTCGTCGTCGTCGAACCCGTTCACCACACCGTCGATGCCGACGCGGCTCAGGATCGCCACGCCGTTCCACCGGCCCTCGCCGTGGTGCACCGCCTCGTAACCCAATGCATGGAACGCCATCGCCGGGAAGGCCGTGTCGGCCAGCTTCGTCTCCTGGAGGCACACCACATCGGGCTGCGCGTACTCGAGCCACTCCTCGAGGCGGGGCAGCCGAGCCTTCAGCGAGTTGACGTTCCAGGTGGCGATGCGCACCGGTGCGACGATAGCCAGGTCGCCGATCGGCCCGGTCGATCAGGGGTGGCCGATCGGCGATGAGCGGGCGTCGGGCGGCTCATCCGCCCGACGCCGGCAAGGTCAGGCCTTCTTGGCCGGAGCCTTCTTCGCCACGGCCTTCTTGGCCGGCGCCTTCTTGGCGGGCGCCTTCTTCGCCACCGCCTTCTTGGCCGGAGCCTTCTTGGCCACAGCCTTCTTGGCGGGGGCCTTCTTGGCCGGCGCCTTCTTGGCCACGGCCTTCTTGGCGGGGGCCTTCTTGGCCGGAGCCTTCTTGGCCGGGGCCTTCTTGGGTGCTGCCATGCTC
>Ga0209023_10008421_pt1 | contig 10355 bp, 9 predicted proteins | sample LakOneMetagenome_FD_187468 | JGI IMG/M metagenome (GOLD analysis project Ga0209023, IMG submission 187468) | Freshwater and sediment microbial communities from Lake Erie, Canada (SPAdes) (version 2) | ecosystem: Environmental > Aquatic > Freshwater > Lentic | place: Lake Erie, Canada | collected...
GAAAGAAAAGAATGAAAGGATGCGTAAGCGCCTGGAGAATATGGGAGAAGTGAACCCGACCGCAATTGAGGCTTATACAGAAATGAAAAAGCGTTATGAGTTCATACTTGAACAAAAAAATGACCTCGTAACGGCAAAGGATAGCCTCATGCAAACGATCCAGGAAGTGGAAGCAACAGCCAACCAGCAATTCCTGGATACCTTCAATAAGACCAGGGAAAATTTCCAGAAAGTATTCAAGGCTTTGTTCACAGATGAAGATACCGCTGATATGATTTTGGTTGACCCCGAAAACCTTGCTGAGACAGGTATTGAGATCGTTGCCAAACCAAAAGGAAAACGCCCGAGCAGCATTGGCCAGTTGAGCGGGGGAGAAAAAACCCTGACAGCAACTGCGTTGTTGTTTGCGATATACCTTATCAAGCCTGCGCCATTCTGTATCCTGGATGAAGTTGATGCACCGCTAGATGATGCAAACGTTGGTAAGTTTACCAACATGATCAAACAGTTCAGTGAAAATTCGCAATTCATCATTGTTACGCACAATAAAATGACGATGAGTGCTGTGGATGTGATCTATGGTGTAACGATGCAGGAAGCGGGTGTGAGTAAATTGGTGCCGGTGGATTTCAGAAGCCTGAATTAATAATCACGAATTAAACTAATAACACTAATTACACGAATTAATAGAACCCGGTGATGAACCGGGTTTTTTAATTAATTTTAATGCTACAATCAATAAAAAATTGCGTTGATCCGTTAAATCCGTGTTATCAACGTTCTATATTATATGTTCAGAACAATCTTATTACTCATAGCCTCGAATGTATTCATGACGTTTGCCTGGTACGGGAATTTAAAGAATACAAATCTTCCAATATGGAAATTGGTACTCATCAGCTGGGGCATTGCTTTTTTTGAATATTGTTTTATGGTACCGGCAAACAAACTCGGTTATGCGAATGGTTTCAGTGGTTTCCAATTAAAGATGACACAGGAAGTTATTACACTGATCGTATTTGCAGGATTCGCCATTTTTTATTTAAAGGAACCTTTTCACTGGAAATATTTAGTGAGTTTCTTCCTGCTGCTGGGAGCAGTGTATTTTATGTTTAAGAAGTAAGGAACACGAATTATACGAATTGCATTAATTACACGAATTGGAAAACAGCTTTCATAAGCACATCAGCTAATCAGCACACCAGCACATTCCTCAAAATACCAGCTTTCCAACTTTTCCTCCGCCTGCAAAATATACTGCACTGCCTTTCTTCGCTTTCCTGCACACATGATAACTGTCCTTGCTTATCCAGGTAAATGTTTTGCCATCATCTGTACTGTAGTCGGTACCATTTAACCCGCAAGTTATCCAGTTCTTTTTTTCAAGATATTCTATGCAGCTTCTGTAACCGTGTGGCGCTGTTTGAGGAGTACTCCATGTTTTGCCTCCATCATTTGTTATTACACAATTTTTATGCGATGAATCTTTCTTATTAAAATCGCCACCAACAACGATGAATGTTTTTTTGTTCTTTACAGCAATAGAATTGGCACCAGTTGATTCTGTTCCTTGTAAGATGGGCATATTTATTTTTTGGTCGCGGATAAAAAGATGTGATGACAAACCCCCTGTGATAAAAATGGCTTCCTGCTTATTCAGTTTGCGGATATTGGTGCCGCTGCTGGCAAAACACGCTTCACCACTGTCAACCCTGGGCTTATTTTCTTCGGGTATTCCCCGCCAGTTGATGCCGCCATCAAAAGTTCTTGCAACGAACATTCTTCCATTGATCGGGTCGCCGATAACAATACCCGACTGATCATTCCAGAATTCCATTGCATCAAGGAACATGCCCGGCGTTTTATCTTCAAACATGGTTTTCCAGGTTTCACCACCGTCAACTGTCTTTAAAATAATGGCAGGCGTATCAATTCCCATGATGATGGCAGTCCATTCATCAAACGCTTCAATATCCCTGAAATCTGTTTTTTCATGGCCTTTCACTTTCATCCATTTCCATGTATTGCCACTATCTGAAGATAAGCCAACGGTGCCGCCACTTCCGCTAACCCAAACTGTTTTGTCATCCACAACACTCAATCCACGCATAGATGATTTGATGCCACTTGCAAGCGTTTTTACTGTCTGGGCAAATGAATATTGGCATGCCAGGGAAATGATAAGGCTTATAAATACTTTTTTCATAATAATTATTTATTACAAGAATTTTAAACACGAATCACATGAATTAAAAATCAGTGAATCAGTGGCGTAAATAATTTGTACTATCCAAACTTTGTTTACTTTTGGAAAGATACTAAACAAATTTTTTAGCAGAACGCTTGCATATGAGTTATAATTATTTACCATTAGATAAGAGCCATACCAATTTCGACCAAATAAAAAATCTCCTCAATTTTAACCAGCAGGTTTCCATCACTTTCGCTGCCCACGAGAGCATTCAAAAATGCCGTGAATATCTTGATAAAAAAATGGAAGGATCGGATGCATTATTTTATGGCATCAATACCGGTTTCGGATTTTTACAGAATGTGCAGATCGATAAGACTCAATTGACCGAATTACAAAGTAACCTGATAAAATCACACGCCTGCGGAATGGGGGAGGAAGTGCCACGTGATATTGTGAAACTGATGATCGCCCTTAAAATAAAATCCCTGAGCTATGGACATTCGGGTGTGCAGGTAGATACTGTGAACAGGCTGATGGATATGCACAACAACGACATGCTGCCTGTGATATACACACAGGGATCATTGGGAGCATCCGGAGACCTTGCCCCACTCAGTCATTTAAGTTTGCCCTTGATAGGCTTGGGCGAAGTTTATTTTAAAGGAGAAAGAATGCCTGCATCCAATGCGCTCAACGTTTTGAGATGGGAACCGGTCTCCTTACAAAGCAAAGAAGGCCTTGCTTTGATAAATGGTACGCAGTTCATGAGTTCATATGGTTTGTATAACCTGGTGCAGGCCGACAGGCTGATGAAATGGGCCAATATCATTGCGGCTATCAGCTTTGATGCATTTGATTGCATTTTGGATCCATTGAATGAGAATATCCACCGGGTAAGGGCACACGAAGGACAGGTAAATACAGCGGCTACTATAAAAAATTTATTAAAAGACAGCGGGATTTCATCGCAGCCCAAAAAACAGGTGCAGGATCCGTATTCATTCCGTTGTATACCACAGGTACACGGGGCAACAGCAGATACAGTTGCCTATGTTCAGTCGATATTTATTAAAGAGATAAATTCTGTAACAGATAACCCCAATATTTTCCCCGACGAAGACCTGATTGTAAGTGGCGGCAATTTTCACGGCCAGCCATTAGCGTTAGGTCTTGATTTTTTATCCATTGCCATGGCAGAACTTGGCAATATCAGTGAAAGAAGAACATACCAACTCATCAGCGGGCAACGGAACCTGCCGATGTTCCTGATCAAAAATCCCGGGCTTCATTCAGGTTTCATGATCCCGCAATATACAGCAGCCGGTATTGTAAGTGAGAACAAGCAATTGTGTACGCCTTCCAGTGTGGATTCTATTTCCAGCAGCAATAACCAGGAAGACCATGTTAGCATGGGCGCCAATGCAGCCGTTAAATGCAAACGGGTTATTGATAATGTTGAAAAAGTACTGGCGATTGAATTACTCACTGCAGTTCAGGCGATAGATTTTAAAAGGCCTTTACAAACATCACCTTATTTGGAAAATATTATCGCCTCATTCAGAAAGGAAGTTTCGTTCAATGAAGAAGACAGAATACTTCATTACGATATGATGAAGGCTGTTGATTTTATCAGAAAAGATGTGTAAATGTGCTAATGTGGTGATGTGCTGATGGAAGGCAGTAAAAATATTTTAGTAAAGCTGAATTTTATTTAGGTGGTTTATTTTACTTTATCAAAAACTTCTGATAGTTTGCTGCAAAAATTGTATGCAGGAAACTAGTAATAAAAATCTTGTTGTGGAACTTTCGTTCCAATTTTCATTAAAGATAATTGCATATGTAGAAACCCTCGAACAAAATCATAAGTATGTTGTTGCAAAGCAATTATTAAGGTCAGGTACATCAATAGGAGCTAACATCAGGGAAGCACAGCATGCTGAAAGCCGGCCCGACTTTATCCATAAATTAAAAATTGCTGCTAAAGAAGCAGAAGAGACTGTTTACTGGCTATTACTTTGTAAAAATGCCAAAGGTTATAATAATGATTGCGATTATTTGATAGAAGATTGTAAAACGATCAGCAGGATAATCTCCAGAATAATTACATCCACAAAGCAAAATATAGTTCGCAAAAGTTAGCACATAAGCATATCAGCACATCAGAAATTATACTTTCTTACTAATGGCCACCACAGATTCCAATGCCAGCTTTGACATATTATCTAAAGAGGATTGTCTTTGATCTGCCGACATGCTTTCATGTGTTGGAATAACATCTGAAATAGTAAGAATCGTTGCAGCCATTTTGTTTAAGTATTTAGCATTGGCAAATAATGCGAATGCTTCCATCTCCACGCAAACACAATTATTATCGGCAGCAACTTTCGGTGTGCCCGGAGTTGCACGGTAAAATACATCACTCGAATGTATATTGGCTGCCTTCACAGGCATATTTAAAGTCCTGGCAGTTTCGTTGATCGTATCATAAGCCAGTCCCTGGTGAACAAGATGATCAGCACTTATGCCAAATGCTTCTCTTGCATAGGTAGATTCACTGAATGCTTTATCAACATTGATCACTTCATATAATTTGGTGCTTTCTGCATATGAACCCGCTGTCCCGATCCTGATGATGCAGGAAACATCATAAGCACTGAATAATTCGTAAGAATAAATACCAATAGAAGGGCAACCCATTCCGCTGGCGCCGACTGTAACAGGCACGCCTTTGTAAGTCCCGGTATAATAAAAAGCATTTCGGGTCTGGTTTACCAGTTTCACATCCTGCAGCATATTATCTGCAATGTGCTTGGCTCTTAACGGGTCTCCGGCCAGTAATACAATCTTTGCGATCTCTTCCTTTTTTGCGCTGATATGTGCGGTCATAGCAATCGTTTTTTGTGAAGATATAACAATTTGGAAATTAGCCAATTTGGAAATTTGAAAATGGAGCTGGGATTTAAGTGATTTCAAGTAAATTGCGCCAGGTGAATCATGCTTAAAATTAGTAGGCCTAATTTCAAAATTAACTCATTTGCAAATTTTCAAATTATATGGATACAGGTATCAAAACTTATGATTTCAAAAAATATAAAACACCCACCGGAAATACATTAAACTGTAAAGGCTGGGTTCAGGAGGCTGCATTAAGAATGCTATTGAATAACCTTGATCCTGAAGTGGCAGAACGCCCGGAAGAACTGATCGTTTATGGTGGCCGTGGAAAAGCTGCACGCAATATTGAATCGCTTGATCTTATCATAAAAGCATTGAAGGACCTGGAAGAAGATGAAACACTGCTTATACAAAGTGGTAAACCCGTTGCCATGCTTAAAACGCATAAAGATGCACCAAGGGTATTGATCAGCAACAGCCAGCTCGTTCCTAACTGGGCCAACTGGAAACATTTTGACGAACTGGAGAAAAAAGGTCTGATGATGTACGGGCAAATGACTGCGGGAAGCTGGATATATATCGGAAGCCAGGGGATTGTACAGGGCACGTATGAAACTTATGCAGCAGCAGCCAATAAAGATTTTGGCGGAACATTGAAAGGGACTTTGAACGTAACGGCAGGGCTTGGGGGCATGGGTGGTGCACAGCCACTGGCAATTACCATGAATGAAGGGGTAGCGTTGATAGCCGAAGTGGAAGAATGGCGTATAGATAAACGTATTGAAACAAGGTATCTTGACGAAAAATTCACAGATGTTGATGAAGCGATTGACAAAGCCATAAGTTATAAGCAACAGGGAATCGGCAAAAGTATTGGTGTTCTTTGCAATGCTATAACTTTATTACAAAGACTCATTGATAGAAAAATAATACCGGATACCTTAACTGATCAGACATCAGCCCACGATCCGTTAATTGGTTATATCCCTCACACACTCACCAACGAACAGGCAAATATTCTTCGTCAGCAAAACCCAACGGAATACATCGAACGCAGTTACGAAAGTATGCACCTGCATGTACAACTGATGCTCCAGCTGATGGATATGGGCTCCATTACTTTTGATTACGGTAATAATATCCGGGCAAGGGCAAAAGAATATGAAGAACGCAATCCTGGCCTCAAACCTGAAATGCCAAATTTTAAACTAAACCGTTGCTTTGATTTTCCGGGATTTGTTCCGGCGTATATACGTCCATTATTCTGTGAAGGGAAAGGGCCTTTCCGCTGGGCTGCATTGAGCGGCGATCCGAACGATATTGCAGTAACCGATGAACTCATCATGAATATGTTCCCTGAAAATGCAGGAATGATCCGTTGGATGAAAATGGCTAAAGAAAGAATTGCATTCCAGGGATTGCCTGCACGTATTTGCTGGCTTGGGCAGGGAGAACGTGAAAAGGCAGGGCTTGCTTTTAATGAACTCGTTCGCACAGGAAAAGTAAAAGCACCGATCGTTATTGGAAGGGACCATCTTGACACGGGTTCTGTGGCCAGCCCTAACCGTGAGACAGAAGCCATGCTCGATGGCAGTGATGCTGTGGCCGACTGGCCGATATTGAACGCATTGGTAAATACGGCCGGCGGTGCGAGCTGGGTAAGCCTTCATCATGGCGGTGGTGTTGGAATGGGGTATAGTATCCATGCAGGAATGGTGATCGTTGCAGATGGAACCGCAGATGCAGAAGCAAGACTGAAAAGAGTGCTGCGCAATGACCCGGGAATGGGTGTTATCCGTCACGCGGATGCTGGTTATGATATTGCGCTGGATACTTTACGGAAGAACAACCTGGATTTTAAACAGCGGTTGAAATAAAAAACTAAAAATAAGTAATTAGAAATAAGAAAGTCAGGGTATTTTACAGACCACTACTTTCTTATTTTTTATTTTAAGTTTCTTATTCCTTATTTATTAAAAAGTATTTCTGTATGAAAAATATATTGATCTTATCCCTGATCACAATTTTCTCCCAAACGATTTTCGCTCAATCCGACACTGTTTATAATTATCTCGACAGTTACGAACAACCTGTTAGCCGTGATTTATCTGTTTATCGTTCCAAAGTATATAAAGAAAATACAACAGACAGCGATTGGAAAATAGATATCTATGATGTATCGGCCCTTGTTGCTACCGGCCATACAAAAGATGCACAGGGATTAGTGAGGCAAGGTGATTATCAATATTTCGACCGTAAGGGAAATAAAATAAAGGCCGGCCGTTATGAGAACAACCAAATGGAAGGAGAGTGGAATGAATGGTTCGGGGATGGGAAGCTGAGCAGCACTTATCATTACCACAATGGAAAAAAGACCGGATCCAATATAGGCTGGTATGAAGAAGGGAATTTGAGCGATTCTGCTATGCTGGACGCTAACGGTAACGGTGCAGCGTTTTCCTATTTTAAAGACGGGAAAACCCGGTATCGTGGTAATTATAAAGAAGGCTTAAGAAACGGTTTATGGGAATATTTTTACGAATTTCCAGCTGTTGGTAAAAGCATGGAAGTAAATTTTGAAACGGATTCAGTTATAACCCGCAAATGTTTTACAGAAACCGGTACCGAACAACCTGGCGGATGCATCTTTGAAAAGGAAGCAACATTCCCTGGTGGTGATGCAGCCTGGAAAAAATATCTTATAAAGAAACTTACAAATGCAGATTTCGCCAGTTATATGCGGAAAATAAATAAGTACCAGGTAATAGTGAAGTTTATTGTAAGAAAAGACGGAACTGTTGCTGATGTATCAGTAGAAACTCCTGGCCCCAACAAAAAACTTGATAAAATTGCGATGTCCATCATTGAAGACAGTCCGGCATGGGAGCCAGCTATTCAGTATAACCGAAAAGTGAATGCTTACAGGAGACAACCCATCACTTTCCAGGTTGAGTAAGTGATATTCATATAAATAATTAATCCCAAAACGGGCACTCTGCCTTGGTGCGTGGCACACGCAACAATTTATACCTGTTAAAATACTCTTTTTATCTGTTATAAATAACCAGGCGCCTCAGGTTGTATATCGTAAGTTGAGGAATGTATACGTTAAAACGAAAATCGCATACTTTAATTGGCAGAATATATTTCTGGACAGCGACAATACATAAATGGAATCATTTATTAAATGAGGATTCAAAAAAGCAATTGGTAGTAGATTATTTGGAAGAGCTTTCTTTACAAGGATTTATTTCAGTTTTTGGTATGGTTATAATGCCAAATCATTTGCATTTAATCTGGCGTCAAAATAAAATGAATGGGAAAGAAAGCCCAAAATCAAGCCTACTGAAATTTACATCACATACATTATTAAAACAACTGAAGCTTGAAGGCAAATCCTGTTTGTATAAAGTGAATGCCTCAAATAAGGAGCATGAGATATGGCAAAGAGATTCATTGGGTGTGGAAATATATAGCCGTAAAGTTGCACAGCAAAAGTTAGATTATATTCACGCTAATCCTGTAAAAGGGAAATGGCTTCTTTCAAAAGACGATATTAGTTATCAATATTCCTCTGCAAAATTTTATGAAACAGGCGAAGATGATTTTGGCTTCTTAAATAATTTGTTCACAATTTTTGATGGTGAATGATTTCGATTCAATTTTCTGGTGCGTGTGCCACGCACCAAGGCGAAGGGGCGAAGTATGAAAATAGAAGCGCAAGAGATCTTTCGAAACTCTTGCGCCAGATTTAACTTATTTAAAATACAGTATTTGCAGGTATTGTACGTAGTTCAAATACCGGGTTGCCATTACAAGTTTAAAATAACAAACTCCAGGATATTTCTCATATCCGTTCCAATATGGCCATTTGGTTCATTGTGGAAAGTTGTATAATAGATCCTTCCTGCCGAATTTAAATTATCGCATGCGCCACTGGTAGCACCGGCTGCTAATAAAGGAGGCACATCACTGGCTTTCACACTCAAGGTTATATGCCCGCTGCCGGTACCCGCAACACAAACCTGGCTGTAGCTATTGTTTGCAGCACTGCCTATATGAAGAGTTCCCTTATTAGGGTTAGTATATTCATTTGTCCTGATCAGTAGTGGATTTCCCGTAGGATCGGTCACCAGGGTTTCCCAGAAGCTGGCATCCAGGTAATTTATCTTTTCCCAGGCAGGTAAATTATAAACGATCTCGTCGATGTTCAATTTATTCAGGTATGCCTGCAATGAAGGGGATACAATGGGTGCATTTAAAAAAGACCCTGTGTTACCTGTTCGCCTTACACAAAGCAAACTATCGGCAATAAAGCCGCCGGGCCTTTGTACACTGCATGGGTCAGATGAACCACCATTCTGGCCAACCAGGCACCTGACAGCCCAATCAGATACGTATAGACTACCACCATTGGCAACATAATCGGCAAGATTGCTGTCGGTAGCAGAAGTGATCGCCGACATATCAGAAGTGCAGTTAATAAACAGGGCGTCGTATGGGGTAATGTTGGAAATATCGGTCAGCATACTCCAGTTAAGCGCAGTAGCAGTATAACCCATTGAATCTACCAATATATTTTCAATCTCATCGTAAATGCCTGGAATATACGCCAGGGTTGCAACCTGGGTTAATGTAACTGCCTGGCTGGCAATTTGTGTTGTCTGGCCTTCAGTTATTACAACATCCATTTCAGTCCTGAACATGGATCCGTCGCCTGTTTGAATGGTCAAATGCCTGTTGCCGGCAGGTGCTTCCAAAACAAACGAACCGTTGGTATCAGTATGAGTGATATACAATTTTCCTCCATTGTTGATAAAAATGACAGCATCTTTAATCGCCTTAGTATTGTTGGCAGCGACAATTTTACCTGATATACTTCCTAAAGCAACAACTTCTTCAGGAGCTTGATCTTTTTTACAGGAAATAAGCAGAATCGCAAATAGCGCTGCATACAATGAAACCTTCAGCAAATTTTTCATAATAACAGTTTTGTTGGTTTAATGAGAATTGCAAGCGATTTCAGAGGTTTTAAAGTTAAGAGGCAGATTCGGTAATTCCAAGTTTTGCTGCCTCAGGTTAATAATATTATTAATACTTGATTTATGCGCCTCGGTTCGTGGCTCATGAACCAAGGCAGGGAACTGCCGAGGCGTGGTCTCCGACCAGCCGACTAAAATATTGGTGCGTTACACACACATCAATTTGCATCAATTTAATACCTTTCTTATCAACTATAAAAAACCTGAATCTACCTGTATTGAAT
>Ga0209023_10008422_pt1 | contig 10353 bp, 8 predicted proteins | sample LakOneMetagenome_FD_187468 | JGI IMG/M metagenome (GOLD analysis project Ga0209023, IMG submission 187468) | Freshwater and sediment microbial communities from Lake Erie, Canada (SPAdes) (version 2) | ecosystem: Environmental > Aquatic > Freshwater > Lentic | place: Lake Erie, Canada | collected...
CCGCGACGCGACTTCGATCCCACCGAAGTCGCGGTGCCGTGGCGGCTTCTGACCCGCGGCGGACACACCGTGACTTTCGCAACGCCGGATGGTGTGCCCGGCGCTGCAGACGAGATGATGTTAACGGGTAGGGGACTCGATTTTTGGGGCGCGCTCCCGGGTTTGCGCAACTTCACGATGGTCGGCGCTTTGCTACGGGCCAACGCTTCCGCACGAAGCGCGTACGCGGAGATGACGCACTCGTCTGCGTTTCAAGCGCCGCTGCGTTGGAGTGAGATCGAGACCGCGCCGTTCGACGGCGTGATCTTTCCTGGCGGCCATCGCGCGCGGGGCATGCGCGAGTATCTTGAAAGCGCTGCGTTGCAGAATCTCGCGGTTCTTGCCTTTGCTGCAAACAAGCCCGTTGGCGCAATCTGTCACGGCGTTTTGGTGCTGGCTCGCAGTGTCGATCCTGCGACGAGCCGCTCGGTTCTCCATGGACGCAAGACAACGGCGCTGACGTGGAGGCTCGAAAGTTCGGCTGACGCGCTGGCGAGCGTCACCAGGTTTTGGGACCCGCACTATTATCGCACCTACCGCGATCCACGGGGCGAAGCCCGCGGTTACATGTCCGTGCAGCAAGAGGTGACGCGCGCGTTGGAGCGCGACACGGATTTTGTCGATGTCCTCCCGAGCGATCCGCTGTTCAAGCGACGCACATCCGGCACGGTGCGCGACAGCGAAGAAGATTTGAGCGCGGGGTTCGTTGTGAACGACGGACCTTACGTTTCGGCGCGTTGGCCTGGCGACGCGCACGCCTTCGCCAACGCGTTCGCTGCACTACTCTGAAGTCCCATCGGGGCGTGACATGCGCTAAGTGCTGTACCAGCCGATGCTAGAGCGGTGTGATTAGGAGCAAGCGATGAACGATCTCAAAGAGCGCGTGGCGCTGGTGACAGGCGCGGCCCGCGGCATCGGCGCGGCCACGGCGAAAGCGCTGGCGAGCGCGGGCGCGAAAGTTGTGGTCAGCGATGTCGCCGATGGAAGCGCGACCGCAGAAGCCATTGGCGGCGCGTACGTCAAGCATGATGTCACCAGCGAAGACGAGTGGATCGCGGCGATCGCTTTCGCCAAGCACCGCTTCGGTGGCTTAGATATTCTCGTGAACAATGCCGGCGTGTTTTGGGTCAAGCCCTTGGCGATGGAGACGCTGGAGGCGTTCCGCCACATGCAGCGCATCAATGTTGAAGGGGTATTTCTCGGCATCAAGCATGCCATTCCCGCATTGGCGGAACGCGCCGCGCAATGGGACGGTGGCGGCGCCATCGTCAATCTGTCTTCGGTCGCGGGCCTTGTCGGTGGGCCGAATATCATGGCTTACAATGCATCCAAGGGTGCGGTGCGGTTGATGACCAAATCTGCCGCACTTGAATGCACGCAGTTGGGACTGAAGATTCGGGTAAACTCCGTGCACCCAGGCATCATCGATACTCCAATGATGGCCGAAGCCGCCGACGCAATTGGCAAAGCGACGGGGCAGGGCGCGAACTCCATGCGCGCGAACTTTGCGGAACGTCACCCCATGAAGCGCATGGGGCGTGACGCAGATGTCGCCAACGCAATCGTATTCCTGGCATCCGACGCGGCCGCCTTTGTCACAGGTTCGGAGTTGGTGGTGGACGGCGGGATGACGGCCATCTGATTTTCTCTGTTGGGCTGTCGGAACTGAACGTCGCGCTTCGTCCTTGAGGCAGATCAGGAGAGCCCCGATGAAATCCCAGCTGTTGCCGACTATTGCGCTTGCCCTGGCCGCTTGCGGTCAGCCGCAACAAACGACCGATCATGCGACCGCGTCCCCCGCGCCCGTGGAAGCGCAAGTCGCGAGCACCGCGCCGGCGGGCGCCTACACAATCGACAAGGTGCACTCCAGCTTGATCGTGCGGCTCGATCATTTGAGCTATTCGCAATTCACCGCCCGCTTCGTGCGTTGGGACGCGCAACTGCAGTTCGATCCCAACGCGCCCGAGCATTCCCAGATCAATGTCACGATTGATCCGCGTTCCATCGCCAGCGACAATCCGCCCGATGGCTTCATCGACATTATGCGCGGCACGGAATTCTTGAGCGCGGCGCAATTTCCTAACATCACCTTCCGCTCGACGCGCGTTGAGCGCACTGGGCCGAACACTGCCAACATCGTTGGCGATCTGACGCTGCGCGGCGTCACCAAGCCGGTGACCCTTCAGGCCCGCTTCAATGGTGGCTATGGCGGCATGCAGCTCGATCCGCATGCGCGCGTTGGGTTCTCGGCGCATGGGACGTTCAAGCGATCGGATTTCGGCATGAGTTACGGCATTCCGGCGCCGGGTACGACAATGGGGGTTGGCGACGACGTATCCGTGACCATTGAAGCCGAGTTGACCGGCCCGGCATGGGTTGCGCCCGCTACAACGCCGTAGCGCGCCACGCGTCCGCCAAGCGGCGAAAGCCTGCTTGATCGATCTCTTCTGCGCGGGCCGTCGGCGCTATGCCGGCGGCGTGGAGCAGCGCTTCTGGTTCTGGCGTCAGCGACCGCAATGCGGATCGCAGCATCTTGCGACGCTGGCCGAACGCCGCGGCGCTAACGCGCTCGATCGCGTCGAGGTGTGTGTAGGCGTCCTCGCGATCGGTGAGCTGCACAATCGCCGAGGCGACCTTCGGCGGCGGCGTAAACGCGCGTGGCGGTACGGTGAATTCGAGGCGCGCGTCGCAGCGCGCCTGCGCCAGCACCGCGAGGCGACCGTAAGCGTCGCTGCCGGGTTTGGCGACGATGCGTTGGGCGACTTCCTTCTGAAACATAAGTGTCATGTCGCCTCGCCACGCGCCGGCCTTAAGCCAACGGACGAGGAGCTCGGTGCCGACATTGTAAGGAAGGTTGGAGGCGATTGATGCTCGCTCGCCGGCAAGCGCTTCCTGATCAATCTTGAGCGCGTCGCCATGAATGACCTCAAGCTTGCCGTCGCTCCATTCGATCAGCGGTTCGAGGAGTGGCAGGAACCGGCCGTCCTTCTCGATCGCAACTACGTGCGCGCCGGCTTCCAACAGCGCGCGCGTCAGCCCACCCGGGCCAGGGCCGACTTCAAGGACGGTTTTCCCCCGCAGATCGCCTGCAGTGCGCGCGATGCGGCGCGTGATGTTGAGATCGAGTAGGAAGTGTTGGCCCAGGCGCTTGTTTGCCCAAAGGCCATGAGCTTCCAGGTCTTCACGCAGTGTTGGCAGGTCGTCGGCATTCATGACGCGGTGCGGCGGCTCGCCATCTCCCAGGCCATCTTCAGTGCCGCGCGAAAGCTGTCGTCGCGCGCGACGCCTTTGCCGGCGATGTCAAAGCCGGTGCCGTGATCTGGCGAAGTGCGGACGATCGGCAGACCGAGCGTGACATTCACACCGTCCCAGAAGTGCAGCGTCTTGATCGGGATGAGGCCTTGATCGTGATAGAGCGCAATCACCGCGTCATAGGTCTTCCGCGCGTCGTCGTGGAACAGCGCATCCGCCGAGCGCGCGTCGCCGACATTCCAACCTTGTCCGCGTAACGCCGCTGCCGCGGGATCAAGCATCTCGATCTCTTCGCGGCCGATGTGTCCATTTTCGCCGGCGTGGGGGTTCAAGCCGCACAAGGCAATGCGCGGCGCAGCGATGCCGAAGTCGCGCTTCAGCGCTTCACCCACGACGCGTCCGACGTGCACGACGCTCTCGCGCGTCAAAGATGTTGGCACTTTGGCGAGCGGCACATGAATGGTTGCGAGCGCAACTTTTAGCGATGGCCCGGCCAGCATCATCACCGGACCACGTTCGCCAGTGTAAGCATCGTCCTTGGTGAGGTGCGCCACAAATTCTGTGTGGCCCGGAAAAGCGAAGCCGGTTCGTTGAAGGATGTCCTTGGCGATCGGGAGCGTCACCAAGCCGGACGCTGCTCCCGCTCGTACGGCCGCGACGCCGCGCTCGATGGCAGCGACCGTTGCATCGCAATTCGCGGGATCGGGCTCGCAAGGCGTTTCCTCCATCGCCAGCGGGGTGTGGAGCACTGTGAGCGTTTCGTTGGCGCCATCGCCGATGTCCGAGGCCGTCTCGACCACGCGCGGGTTTGGTACGCTGACGCCAACACGCTTCGCGGCGCGCTGTAGCGCATCGGGATCACCAACGAATACAAACGGAGGCGTATCGCGCCGTTCCGCTGACACACGCGCCGCAAGTTCGAGGCCGATCCCAGCTGGATCGCCCATCGAAACTGCAAGCGGCTTCATGTCATTGACGCGTGATGATGGTCGCTTGGCGCCGCAGGTTGCGGAGATAGCGCTCAGCTTGCAGGGCAAGCTCTTGTTCGCGCAAGCGTGACTCGATTTCGTCGTGACTGGGGACGTTGGCGCCACCGGTCTGACGCGAGCACACCACGAATGTGTTCACCTGATCGCCTGCCGTCATCACTGGCGTCGCCTTTCCCGTGTCGATGCCGGTAATGCGGTCGCGGATTGCAGGCGAGAGATCACTTTCAGTGGTTTGGCCGAGATCGGTCAGCGTCGCGCCTTCAATGCTGTGCACGCCGCGATCCAGATCGCCACCGCAGCCATCAATGCGGCGCTGCAAGCGATCCAGCGCGCTCTGACGCGCCAGCGGCGCGCTGATCTGGCGAAGCGAGACTTGCGAAGTCGCGCCGGCTGCAGCGCCGTTACGGCGGTCGCGCATGGCGATGATGTAGACGCCGGTGCTTGTGCGCACGGGCAAGGAGACTTGGCCCTGTTGCAAGCGTTCGGCGACGGGTTGCAGTTCCGGCGCAAGTTCGGGCGCGGCGATCCAGCCTAAGTCACCGCCAGCGGCAGCAGACGGCGCGCGCGAAAACTGCCGCGCAACCATCGGGAATGGCGCACCGCGCTGCATTTCCTGCAACAGGTGCATCGCGCCTTGTTCCATTTCGTTGAATTCTTGATCGTTATCCGCCGGCAGGAAGATTTCGGAAATCTGATATTGCGGGCGCGCTGCGTTTGCGGCGATCCGATCTTGCGTGGCGCGAATTTCGTCCTCGGAAATGCGCAGACGGTTTGAATAGAGGCCGTTGATGAGGCGCGTCCAAGCGATATCGGCCTCGACCTGATCGCGAAGCGTTGAGATCGAGACGCCAGACGATCCGAGCTGACGCGTGAGGCCCGCGAGATCGGTGTTGTTTTGGCGCGCCACATCGTTCAGCCGGTGGTCGATCTCTGCGGGCGTGATCGCGATATGGAAGTTGGCGGTTTCGTCGAGTTCCAGCCGCTCGTCGATCAAGTCGCGGAGCGCTTGTGCGCGCGCCCGCGTTTGCATTTCTGGGCTCGATTGCAGGCCGGCCGAAGCAATCAGTAGCGTCGCGCGCTGACGGACATCAAAGGTCGAGATGACGTGGTCGTTGACGACGGCGGCAACGCCCTCGGCGAGCTGGGCTGCGGCCGGAGTGGCGGCGCCGAACGTTGCCACCGCCAAAGCAGCGGCCGCGGAGATATGCTTCAAGTTCATTGTATGCTCCGCTCAGCTCCCGCCAAACACCCCTAGCGAGCGCAACCCGATCCGGATCTGAATGCCTTCATCGGGGCCGATCGTCCCCCGGGAGGTCTCGTTCCGGGTATAAGCAATCTCGAGGAACGTGCAGTCGTCCTCGTAAATCGCGCGGATGTCCTGGCGCAGATTTATGTCTGAATCTAGGTCGCGGGTCAGCCCGAACTGCATCCGCCAGCCGCGCGCCAAATCGACGCCGAGTTCGCCGGACACTTCCTCGTTGGGGTCGCCTGACGGGACCAGCGATTCATCAACACTGAAATAGCGTCCGCCAATGCTGAACCGCCCGGCCGAGGCGCGGACCGCCAAATCGACCCGCTCGACGTCGAGCGTTTCGTTATTCAGGCGAACGTGGGTCTCCGCACCGAAATTGGTTCCAAAATCGACCGACGCGCCAGCGACCCAATCCGAGTTCTGGGTGTCCAGATTGGAGAGTTCGTTGAACCCCTGAGCGTCCTCGTCGCGCCAACGACGGCCGGCGACCAGCGAAATGCTCTCACCCGAGTGCGCGCGCGCGGTGGCGCGAACACCGGCGGCAATGCGTCCGCCGGGCTCCCAAAGGTCATAATTCGGCGCGGCGTTTGGACGGAAGAGGTTGGAGTCGTCGAGTTCGAAGGCGAGACTGTCCTCGTTGACGATGCGGCTGTCTTCGACGTTCTGCGACGCCCACGACGCCATCATCACCGGCTCAACAATGACATCGAACCGCTCACCCGGACGCATGAACGGCCAGCTGATTTCTGCGCCGGCCATGCCGAGACCGCGCGAGAAGGTTTCGTAATTATTGGAGGTCGTCTCGGTCGAGAACACATCGCCGCGCGCTTCGGCGAACGGACTGAACACTAGCCCTGGCCCGACGATCATGTCCTTGCGCCAAGTCGCAGACGCGGAGACGCGGCCGTCATTGCCTTCGAACGTCAGTGGCGTCGCGGGATTGTCGTCACGGCGTAGGAGCGCCGTGTTGGCTTGCAAGCGGATTTGTCCGCCGAGCCAAGGATCGCGCAGCACCTGTTCTGTTTCCGCGTACGGCAGGATTAGCGGCAGCAGGTCCGATGTGTCCGTCGTGCGCAAGCCTTGGAAGCTGACGAACGAGATCGCGCTGTAAGAATTGGCGTTCTGGCCGATTGCGAAGAGTTGCGAGATGAGTCGGGTCGTTTGCCCGATATAAGGACCATGGCGTTCACCGGCGCCTTGGATGCCGTAGCGGCGCAAGTACTCGTCGTCGTACGAGCGCTCGATACCAAAACCCCAATTCCAGTAATCATTGACGCGGAATTTGCCGTCGCCAAAAATGCTGTAGCGAAAGCGTTCGTCACCAAACGTTTGGCCGTCACTGTTGAAGAGCTGTTCCTGCGTAAAGGTCGTGTCGAACTCGACCTGGCCCGACCAGAAGCGCTGGCGATAATCGAGGCCCAGCAACGGATTGACGTTTCCGTGCACGCGCAACGAGGCGGTCAGGTCCGACGACGGTGAGATCGCCCAATAATACGGTTGTTCGTAGAACGTCCCGAGCCGTTGGTTGCGGCCGATGTCTGGCGCAAGCAAACCCGAAGCGCGTCCCACGGTTGGATCGGGATGCGCAATGTACGGGAAATACAGGATCGGAACGCCGACAACTTCGAGCACTGCACCTTGGTAGGAGATCGTGCGTGCGTCGTGGTTCTGCACAGCGCGACGCGCGCGCAAGCTCCACGTCGGCGGACGGTTTGTCACCGTGCAGATCGGGCAGCTCGTGTAGATGACGTTGCGAAGTTCGCTTTCGCCAGCGCCATTGCGCAGCGCTTGGCGTGCGGCAAGCGTGCCGGTTTGACCGAGGCGCGCGCGCAATTCGCTTGCCGCGCCGACATTCATGTTCTCGTCGGCTTCGACTTCGTTGGCGTACGTGATTGTGCCGTCTTCGAGCACGATCTGCACGTTGCCGATGGCTTGAATGACGCCGCTGTCGAGATTGTAGACGAGCCGGTCAGCGCGCATCGTGCGGAGGCCGTAGCGAACCTGCACGTTGCCTTCTGCGGTGATCGTCCGCGCGACCTCGTCGTCGGTGACTTGGTCGGCCTCGAGTAGGACCTGTTCGCCAGGTTGTTCCGCCGTCGCCGGCGCCGACGTTGCCGTGGTGGTTTGGGCAAGTGCGGCCGGGCTCGCCGTGACCGCTAGGGCCGCGGCAAGCGCAGCCCAACCGAACGGTGACCGTTCGGCGCGATCGGCCATCTCCCCCGAACGGCTCATCCGCATCCCTCTATGCGACTCCCACGACCCCACCTAACCGCCTGGCGCGCAAGGCGTCCAGCGCCCGAAGCCGCGCGGGGAATCGTTTCGTGGATGTTGTGGCCGATCAGCCGTCCTCAAGGAAGGCAACGAGCGCCAAAGCTATGAACATCCCCGCCAGGGGGGCGCTCCAGGCGGCCACGATCGGAGGGACGGTTTGGGTCATGGCGAACGCCCCTGCCAGCTGGCTGTAGAAGAACAGAAAGAGCCCAATACCGACCCCGCCGGCGCCCCAACGCGCCAAATTCCCCAGGCGCTGCAACTGCAACGAGAAAGCGGCGCCCAGCCCGGCCATTGTCGCCAACAGCAGTGGGTAGGCCAGGAGGCTCTGCCATTTCAGCTCATATCGCGTCGGCGCAAAGCCCGCAGCCTGCGCTTCATGGATAAAGCTGGGCAGCGCCCAGAAGGACAATGTCGCGGGCGTCACGAAGCGATTGATCAGCTCGGCGGAGTCCAGAGATGTCGGGATCGCTAAATGGGCGTGGCGGATGGGCCGCCCGCCCGGTGTTGCCTCAATCAGGTCCGTCAATTGCCAGAAGCCGGGCATCAGCTCGGCCTGCGTGGCCCGAATGCGGCGGGTGAAGCGCAACGTGTCTTGGCGTACTTCGAAGAACATGAAGGTCGCGCCGCGAAGGCGGGCGCCGCTCGAATCCACGCCGTCGGCATGAATGACGACCTGGCCATCAGGATCGCCTTGGCGAATCCAAATTCCGGTGTGATCGGCGCTGCCGGTCTGGCGGGTGGAGAGCTCTTGCTCCTTTTGCGCTTCGAACTGGCTGTAGAGATGCGCCCCCAACGGATTGAGGAGCGTGATCGTCAGGACCCCTAACGCCACGCCGGTAAGCGCCGCCGGCGCCAAAAAACGCCATGCCGAGACACCGGCTGCGCGCATGGCGACGAGTTCGCTTGAACGATTGAGGCCGATGATCGCCATCATCGCTCCAGCAAGCACGACAAACGGCAACGTCTGCTCAACCAGCATCGGCGTCTTCAGCAGGGTAAGCCGCAGCGCTTCCAACAACGTCAAATCAGTGCGCGTGCCGACCGTGCGCATCTGCTCAACGAGGTCGATCAGCAGGATCGAAGCGAGCACCCCAATCAAGGCAACGGCAACGCCGGAGACCACGCGCGCGATGATGTAGCGGCCGAGGCGGGAGAAGAAGAAGTTCATGCTCCCTCCGCCACCAGAGACGGTCCAGCTTCGAGCCTGGGCCGCCGCGCGCGCTTGCCGCCAAGCAAGCTGCCGCAGATCAAAATCACTGCAATCGGCAACACATATTGCACGACGTTAAGGCGCGGATCGTCGCTCGCGGCAGCTTGGAGCACTAGCGAGAGCAGCCGCACAACGAGAGCGATGATCGCGGCTATTCCGATCCTTCGCCCGTAGCCGCCGCGTTTGAACTCACCGCCCAAGACGCCGACCAGAGCGATCATCGCCAAAGCAATGCTGAGCAGCGGCGACGAGAGACGTGAATGCCCTTCCGCCAAGAACTGGTCGACGTTGCGCTGATCGTAGTGCGTCGTCATGTCCGGGAAGAAAAGCTCGTTCAAGGTACGATCAGACGCTTTCAGGAAGAAGACGTCCGGCTCTTGGAACGATTGGCCGAGCTGCAGCACGTACCGATCAAAATCGAGCACGTTGACGCTGCCGTCTTCTTGCTGACGCTGCACCTGGCCGTCGCGCATCACAATGGCGGGGGCGCCGTTCACTGTGGCGATGGCGCCAGCGCGCGCGGTGTACGTGATCGGCAGGTGCGGGCGTGCGTCATTGATCAACAGATCGCGCAGTTCTCCGCCGCCGCCCCGCTCGCGCGCGTAAAGCGTGAGATCGTCGCTGGGATAGGTGAACGCGCCTTCTTGGATGAGGCTGGACGCGATGTCGGTGCGCAAAGAGTAGAAGGTCTCGCGGCGTTCCTTGAACGCCCAGGGCTGCACGACGACGTTCACTGCCAAATGCGCGACAGCGGCCAGCACGGCCAGCTGAATAATCGGGCGCGCGATGCGCTGACGCGAAACGCCGGCGCCATAAATCACGGCGACCTCGCTTTCGGTCTGCATGCGGTTCAGCGCGTAGACGACGGCGATGAACACCGCCATCGGCAGGATCAGCGACAGAAGCTGCGGTAGCGACAGGATCGTCACCCACACAAATGCGAACACGGCGCGGCGGTTGGTGACGATGATGTCGAGCTGGTTCAGGCCCTGCGTCAGGATCGCGATCGCGCCGAGCGCGCCCAGGATGGCCAACAGGGGCCCGAGCGCTTGCCGGAAGACGTAGGCCGAAAACGTATTCATCGCGTTCCTCTGGCGCCCGCGACGCCGTGTTCGGTAAGCCATGCGCCGGGCCGCTTTTCAATCGCGCCGGGCATGGCTACCACTGCCGCGACCAAGGTTGAAGCGGCGCCTCGGCCGTTCATTACCCAGGGGTTTTCATGGACATCCGTTTTGTAACCGCCGGCAGCGGCGATGTTGTCGCGGTAATGGCGAGCGAAGGCGCTCAATTAATGGCGGCCGGGCAGGCGCTGGACACCGCTTCAGGTGGGCGCATCG
>Ga0209023_10008423_pt1 | contig 10353 bp, 7 predicted proteins | sample LakOneMetagenome_FD_187468 | JGI IMG/M metagenome (GOLD analysis project Ga0209023, IMG submission 187468) | Freshwater and sediment microbial communities from Lake Erie, Canada (SPAdes) (version 2) | ecosystem: Environmental > Aquatic > Freshwater > Lentic | place: Lake Erie, Canada | collected...
TGTCTTTTATTAAACTCAGACCTATTGTGCTACATTTATCATTTACAAATAAGATAAACAATGCCAGATATTTTCGATTTATTCCCGGTATTACACACGCCAAGGCTAGACCTTATCGAAATTACACAAGAGCACTTGAAGGATGTTTACCGGCTATTTACCGATGAGCGTGTTACAAAGTACTATGATGTCATTCCTCTTAATGAGGAAGCTGATGCCCAAAAAATACTGGACATACTCAGTGCCCGCTATAAGAACAAAGCAGGAATGCGCTGGGGTATAGCTCTTAAAGGGCACAAAGAGATCATTGGTAACCTTGGTTTCAATAGCTTCACTCCCGGACACAGATCTACCATTGGTTATTCCATAGAACATGAATACTGGAATAAGGGGTATACTACGGAGGCAATAGCTGCAATTTTAGATTTTGGATTTACTGAGCTTGGAGTGAACCGCATAGAAGCCGAGGTTATGCCGGGTAATATAGCCTCAGAACAAGTGTTGAAAAAGCTAGGGTTTGCACATGAAGGCTTTTTGCGACAATGGATGCTTTGGGGTGGTAAATACAATGATATAAATATGTATGCATTATTAAAAAGAGATTGGCTATAGATTTGGAGAGTTCACAAAATTATTTATTATCAGTTCCCTTAGTGCTTGTCATTAGCGATTTTCACCAAATAAAGGTAAAACAACATCATATAGTAATAACTGAGATTACATCATTTACTGCCGTACCAATTTTGACTTAGTATTTATTATGGTAGGAATTACGGAAAGCCTGTTGGTAAATGCAGAATTGATAGGTGGCAAGATCGTCATTTCTTCAAAATCCAATCATAAATTGTATGACGTCGTAATTGACAACTTCTCCAATAGGAAACACAAGAGCCGGTTTGATAAACATAAATAGCAATCGTCTGATCAATGAGGTAAGCGGTAGGAAATGTACCGCTCCCTCATTGATTTTTAACGAACATAACCGTCTTTACTTTTTCTTTCTTCTTTAAGTCTATAAAGTAATGAGCTGATTGCAGAGTGCTTATATCGATACGAGTTCGCCTTTCCGAAATTGGGTGTGTGGTTAGTGTTTTGCCCTTTATGTCTGTAATTGAATATGAATCATAGGCCCCTGAATCTATAGTTACTACTAGTTCATTTTTATCAGCATCAGCAATAATATTGAACGCTTCTTTAACCAGAAGCTCCTTTTTTACGCGGGGTGGGGTTGTTACTTTACGGATGACATGATTCAAGGCGTCTGCTATATATACATTTCCCCTTTTGTCAACGGCGACGTCGTAAGGACTATTTAAACCTGCATCTACGGCTATTCCACCGTCACCACTATAACCTCGGTATCCTGTACCGGCAATCGTAGCAATTGTATTATCGGTATAAATACAGCGTATCGCATGATTGCCTGCATCAGCAATATAAACGTTGCCACTATCATCTATTGTAATACCATGGGGTTCATTTAATGTTGCGTTAGTAGCACTACCACCATCACCACTATAACCTCGGTCACCGGTTCCGGCAATAGTCGTTATTATACCGGCTGCATCTATTTTGTGCACTGTGTGGCTTGCAATATCGGTAAAATAGATACTGCCTTTTTTATCTGTAACAACACCCCATGGCGCGTTTAACTCGGCGGCAGTCGCTGGTCCGTTATTACCTTTCTTGCCTCCATATCCGTTGCCTGCGACTACTGAAAGTATACCCGTTGTTGAAATTTTCAGTATCATATAATTCCATTGGTCGGCAAAATAGATATTGCCCACTCTGTCGATAGCAATACCGTTAGGAGTGTTTAGTGAGGTAGCGGTTGCGGGCTTGCCAATATCCAAATAGCCGAAAGAAGCCGGCTTTTGTTGTATACCGGCAACATTAGTGATGGTGCCATTTGCTGACATCTTCCTGATAATATGAGTATTGTATTCAGTCACGTATATATTACCGGAAGGATCAACAGTTATGTCATGAGGTTTGTCGAATATGGTCTTGCCGCTAATTGTTGTAATTATTCCTTTGTGGTCGATCTTGCGAACGCTATTTGCACGTTCGTCAGCAAGATAGACATTTCCGGTTTTGTCAATTGTAAGTGCAATTGGTTGATTTAGTTGTGCATTTGTTGCAAGTCCTTTATCTCCGCCATCACCCGCTATGCCATTACCGGCTATGGTAGTAATGATCTGTGCATGTAATGGTAAAGCAAGAAACAAACTCAATAGTAAGAGCTTTGTTGTCTTGCGAATTTGTAAGTGTGCTTTTACCGTCAATCAATGTTATTTGGCTTAACAATAGTATTAATAAATAGACGTATTAACTGCATTGGAATTGTATTTCTATGTTAAAGTAGTCGATGTTGTGTCTGCAAACAAAAAGCGGCAGAATATCCTGCCGCTTTTTGTATCAGTTTAATCTTGTTTGGTTATTTCCGGATGTCCATTTCTTTGATCAGGTTGTCTGCATGCCCCATTTTGTCGATTAGGAACAATACAAAACGGATATCGCAAACAATCGTCCTTTTATATTTTTTATCAAATGCAATATCACCGCTCATCGCTTCCCAGTTGCCATCGAAGGCAGTTCCGATCAATTCGCCATATGCATTGATCACTGGGCTACCTGAGTTGCCACCCGTGATATCATTGTTGGTGATAAAGCAAGTGTGGAGTGTGCCGTCGGCATCAGCATACATCCCATAGTCTTTTGCATTGTACAGGTTTACCAATGAGGCAGGCACATCAAACTCACTGCTACCTGGTTTGTATTTAGCCATCAGGCCATCAAGCGTGGTAAAGTAGTTGTAGTGCATGCCGTCCTGAGGATCGTAGCTACTTACCTTGCCATAAGAAATACGCATTGTAGAATTCGCGTCTGGGTAGAACTGCTTGTTTGGTTTCTGTAGCATCATCTGCCTTACATATTCTCTCGCGAGGTCAGCTTTTTTCAGATTGAAAGCTTCAACTTTTGGCTGAAAATTCTTAGAGAAGTTATTTACATAGCTCATTGCATAAGTAACTGCGGCATCATTTTTCAGCTTCGCGAAGGTAGGGGCTTTGCAAAATTCATTGAACATATTGCTATCAGCAAGAAATGTATGTGCAAACACATAGTCGGAATACTCCTGGTAAGTTTTGCCATGGTAGCTATCGTCTTTCTTTGCGGTATTCTTCGCTGCAGGTTTTTTCTGATTACTTGTATTTAAGATTACTGTAGCATAAATGTCTGGAAGCTGATCAGCTGGTACATTGTCATGATATAGTCGAGTCATTTCTGCCAGCATTTCTTTCTCAGTGCCGAGGTTGAACTCTTTAATATTGGCTCTATATGCCATCTTAGCTATACCGATGAATTTATCTACAGTATCCTTGCTTATTTCTGTTTTTACCCCTGGTTGCGCATCATGCCTTTCGTAGGCGTCATATAATGGTTTCAATGCAGCAGCCATACGCGCCAGTGACGATGCACGGAAAGCCTCCGTATAGTATACGTTGTGCTTTGCGTAAGGTTTATAATTAGCGTATATAGCTGCAAAGTTGCCAAGCAAATTAGCATCCATATTGTTTGCTCTTTCCCACTGAGAGAATTTATCTTCGCTCTTAGCTTTCTGATTTACTACATCCAAGCGTTTCAGCTGTTCTGTTTGGCCAATGAAATATTTCCAGTAGTTAGCAATACGAGAGTACAAAGATGTGATTTGCAGGTATGTAGCTTTATCCATGTCCATATGGCGACGCATAATAGCAAGACGAAGATCGCGGCAGGTAACAATGGCCGGATTTACAACGTTTACAGCCAGGTCAACACCATAAGATACTTCGTAACGATTTGTACGACCAGGGTAGCCGAATATCATAGAATAATCACCTTCATGCACACCTTTTGCAGATACAGGTAAGAATTTCTTAGGATGGAATGGTACGTTTGTAGCGCTATATGGTTTAGGTTGGTTGTTCTCATCAGCATATACGCGGAACATCGAGAAGTCAGACGTATGACGCGGCCACATCCAGTTGTCTGTGTCGCCACCGAATTTGCCCAGAGATTTTGGCGGGGTGCCTACAAGGCGCACATCAGTATACTTTTTATAAATTAGCAGGAAGAACTGGTTGCCGTTGAAGTAATCCTTTACATTAGCAACATACTTGCCGTTTTCACCTTCTTTTTCTTCTATCTGCTTCTTAATGGCCTCAAACTTTTTCGTGAACTCCTCTCCGGTAGCATTGCCTATTGCTGCTTTTACCTGGTCGGTCACATCATCTATTCTTTGCAAGAATAATGCAGTAACACCTTGCGCTGGCAATTCTTCGCTCATATTATGTGCCCAAAAGCCGTTGTCAAGAAGGTTCCTGTCCACAGTGCTTAGGTTTGCTATGGCATCATAACCACAGTGGTGGTTGGTCAATAATAAGCCTTTATCTGATATCATTTCAGCAGTACAGCCGCCGCCGAACTGCAATATGGCATCCTTAAGGCTACTGTGATTAATGCTGTATAGGTCCTCTTTGGATAACCTGAGGCCTAACCGGAGCATTTCATCATAGTTCTTTCCTATGAGGCTTGGTATCCACATACCTTCATCAGCCTGTGATGATTGCATCATAACGCAAGCGGCAAATAATAATAATAATTTTTTCATTTGAATCCTGTTTTTGTATTTTAACTGGCGCAAATGTAACGTTGCTATCTGATAAAATTGAATTTCTAGTCACTCTTTACCATAATAAAGGGGCGATCTATGCTATAAATCACCCCATTGTTTCACCCTATTATTCGAAAATAATGTATCAGACCTATTTTCCGGTTTTTTGTTCTTGCATTTCCCGGCCAGTGCGGCAGGATGCTGCAAATAACCCAATAGCTATAATTTAACTATAATATACTTTTTATAAGAGGCCTTCTTATGGCGAGTATTTAAATTCGAATGTTTGTTCGACAAAAAAATACCATGATGTAACCTGTACATCATGGTATGAACAAGGTGACGCAATGTTATACGTTTCCTTTACGGATAATTCCCAACAAGAAGGATATTACAGCCAGTACGAGTAAAATGTAAATTATGTTTCCTGCATGGAAGGCAAAAGAACCTAAAGCCCAGCTTATAACAAGGATGACGGCGATGATATACAGTAGTGATCTCATGATGTTAGTTTTTTAGTTATCAATAGCTATACTAACATTGTGCCACTACCAGTAAATATTATGGATAGTTGGCCGCAGGGTACTCTTTCATAATCTTCCTTATCTCGAAATATTTGGGGGCTCCTTTTATTCTGTATGACAATAAAGCCACTCCCTCGTATGTAATAGGAGCATGAGGTGTTGCTTTTGGAGCTCGGCTTTGTATGGGATGACGGTCTTCATAATCGTCTTTCGATACCCGTACATTTATTTCGAATCTTATTGCATGCGCGGTTCGGGTGATCTTCGTATTGAATAGTTCTTTACCATTAGCGATCGAAAGTGGTACAGGTTGCTGTTCTATCCAAATAGTATCAGGAATCGGATCTGTTTTAAAATCAGCGAACTCAATAAGAAATACATAATTAGCCCCGGATTTGCCTGCAACACCACCATACCACTTTTGCTCAGTAGAGTTGAGCATCCTGATCCTTTGAGCATATGCTACCCGCGAAAAACAAAATAGAAGAACCAATATAATGGAAAGCTTGTTCATGAGCTGTATTGTCAAGAGCAATGATACAGACTTTATTTTATCTGAAACATGGTTTGTACCTGATTATTCGTTATATTGTGTGAAACGGTACCATGGAAAAGTCAATTACAATATCCTACCTGCTAAGCAGCAAGGCAACAAGTGTCTCAGTGTTGCTGAAGTATAACATTGAGCGGGCTGACAATATCCAGACTGTTAGCTGTACCATAACAAAGAGTGATGAGATAATACCATTGTGGCTGCACCCTCACAAATTCGAGGTGAAATCAATGATCAATAAAGGTAAGTACGAAACATTGTTCAATTTTGAGAACAACGCAAAAAATCTTGATGCCGCTTTGTTTATTGATCAGGCATATGCCGACATTATGACCAAGGAACATCTTGTAGTAGGTTAGTTCTATAGCATCGACAGTCCCATCTGCACCAGCCCGATAAGCAAGCCAAGTACTGCAGCGACGATCTCCAGGAACCAGAATTCTTTCTTCATTACTGCTCCAAGTATCTGTTCGAGTTTATCTGACGAAAAGCCTGAGACTTTATCGGTAACCATCTTTTCAATGTCGATCTTCCGGCTTAACGAATCTGTGTACTGATGGATGATTTCAGGCAACAGCAAGGCTATTTCTTCCAGCATTCCCGCTTTTATCTGCTGCAGCATATCATTACTTACAAACATGGCAATGATCGGTAACTTCTCCTTTAGCTTTACCTGTAGGAAATTATCAAGATGCTTTTCGACGGTGGGGGTAAGTCCGCTAAGCATTGCAGGGTCTTTCAACTGTCCGGCTATCTCATCGAAATGAAGCAGTTCTTTTGCAACGATACGACCAAGTTCCTGCGCTACCTGTCTTTGCCGTTTTGGAAAAACACCCTGAACTGTAATGCCCAATATTCTTATCGGATTACGCGGATGAAACAGCATCTTAATTGCAAGCCATGTCGTTACCCAGCCGATAAATGAAGAAATAAGCGGCTGCGTCCAAAACATCAGATTATTCATAAGCAGAAAAAAAGCATACTCACAAAAAGAGTGAGTATGCAAAGATAAATATTGATCAGTCTAATTGTGGAGATGATTATTTATATGTGACCTATTAACTTTTCCAGGTAAAGGCCATAACCGCTCTTCCTGTAGATATTGGCAAGTTTATTCATCTGCTCGTCATCAATCCATCCGTTGCGGTAAGCTATCTCTTCAATACAACCAATCTTAAGACCCTGGCGTTTTTCTATTACTTCAATAAATTCGCCGGCTTCTATTAATGAGTCGAATGTACCCGTATCCAACCAAGCAGTGCCACGATCTAGCACGCCTACTTCCAGCTTGCCTTTTTCAAGGTATACCTTGTTTATATCTGTTATTTCCAGCTCACCGCGATGAGACGGTTTGATCGCCTTGGCAATTGGAACAATGTCGTTATCATAAAAGTAAAGGCCAGGAACGGCATAGTTTGACTTTGGCTGTTCGGGCTTTTCTTCGATGCTTAACACGCGATTGTTCTTATCGAACTCCACCACACCATAGCGTTCAGGATCGTGTACCTGGTAGGCGAAGACAACAGCACCGTCAGGGTTTGATTTCTGCTTCAGCAATGTGCCCATTCCTGACCCGTAGAAAATGTTATCTCCTAAAACCAGTGCGGCCGGGTCATTACCAAGAAAGTCAGCGCCAAGTATGAACGCCTGGGCAAGACCTTCCGGTTTGGGCTGAACAACATATTCGAAACGGCAACCGATCTGGGTACCGTCACCCAGCAATTTTTTAAATGCAGGTTGATCTTCCGGAGTAGTGATAATCAGTATCTCGCGTATGCCAGCAAGCATAAGTGTTGATAATGGGTAGTAAATCATCGGTTTATCGAAAACCGGCATTAATTGTTTGCTTACTGCTATAGTAAGTGGATACAAACGTGTTCCAGAGCCTCCAGCTAATACAATACCTTTCATGTGTTGGTCTTAGTCTTTAAATTACTGTAAATATAAAATTCATTTTCCTTGTTACAACTTATTTCTTTCCACCAAATAGTCCTTTAAGGCCCTTCACTTTTTCACCTGCATCTTTGATCGGGTCTGGTTTCTTTTCGCCTGGGTTAGGGTTAGGGTTGCCCTGCAGTTGCTTCTTCAATTCATCTTTTGCAGTATTTACAGCTTGTTGCTTGATTGCTTTTACAGTGTCTTTCACTGCAGTTTTTACAACTGTCTTTACACTGTCTACTTTATGCTGTACTTCCTTTTTGATCTCTTCTTTCAGATTGTTAACTGCATCGCCAACCATGTTTTTCAAGTTGGTCTCAATCTTAGGGCTGGTGGTTGTACCTGTTATGTTCACAGCTAGGTTTATTTTGTCCGCTACTTTAACATTAACGCCCTTGCTTGCCGCCTGGCTTACCAGGTTATTAACCATTGAAGTACCCCCTGAGCCCATCATAGCCGTAGGAACTACAAGATTTACAGCATATTTGATAGTCTGGTCAAACCCGTTGCTGCCGCCAATTTCTGCATCAATACCGGAAATAGTTGTTTTATAGGGCTGTACAATTAAGCGGCCATTCTCAAACGTAAAGAATAACTTAGAATCTTTAAGTGTGATCGTTTTGAACTGAGACAAGTGTAATTTTTCTGCCATCTGGTCTGTAACCGGGAAGCCACTCAGCACACCGCTCAGCATCATCATATCTCCTTTGCCAGACAAAGTATTCATAACCGGGCTCATATCAGGGCCCAGCTTGCCATTCATTGATAAGTTGGATGTTACTTTTCCTGATGCATACTTGCCGAAAGGCATCATCTTTTGTATGGTAGCAAACGAGGTGTAGGTTTTCTGTACATCCACAGCCTGAACTGAGTAATCAAAGGCTATATCCGGATTCTTTTTGTCATTTTTCGTTGAGTAGCTTCCGTTCATTTTTATTAGGCCATCAAGCCCGTTAGCTGAAATGTTTTGGAGCAATACCGATTGATTACGTATAGCCAGAGCACCCTGCACATTGGTCAGATTGATATTATCATATTTTACAGCGCCAATCTTTACGTGCAGCTCTACATTTAGGTTGGATGGAACAATGAATGGTTGAGTAGATGCCGGCGTAGCGGTTGTCGTAGTTGTTGTTGATGCTGTTCCCATGAATTTATTTACATCTACTTTATCTGCTACAAAGCTGAAAGAGCCGTCCAGAGATTCATCATGCAGGTAATAGCCCAGCAAGTTGTTGATACTACCATCTCCGCTGAATAAGGTTTTCATGTATTCACCTCTAAGATTTGAAACAGTAACATTTTTAGGATTAAAAGTCAATACGAGGCTATTTATATTGACACCGTCAGGGTAGTCTTTAGATGCATAAGATAGATTGTTGATGCCAATAGTTCCAGCTGCATCTATCTTTTCAAATTGTTTTTTCTGAGCGGCGGCTACCGATCCTTTTACAGACACATCAGCTGTTATAACTCCTGCAAGCTTAGTGCCAGCTTCCAGTTTTGTAAATTTCTGCATTTGAGTAAGGTCTATGCGGCCTTTAGCACTTGCGTCTATCCATTGGTCAGACACCGGTGTTTTCAACAACATACGGAAATCGAATGGCTGTGCGCCAAGGTCTATATGGCATTTTTCAAGGTTGACTACCGTATGGTCTGTAATGCCATCAGGGTTGTCAACGGCAAGTTTCACCTGTATGTTCGATACCTTTTCGGGCAAATCAGGATATTGGAACGATCCGTCCTGTATGCCTAATGCTATGTGATATGAAGGTATCTGCTTTTTATTATACTTGCCTTTTACAGAACCGCTGAGTGTCAGCTTACCTGTTGTTTTTATGTCCTTAAAGTTGCTCTGGTAAATACCCGGCACCAATGAGAGAATGTCCTTGAAATCATTAGACGGCGTATTGAACTGAATATCAACGATCATGTTGCTGGTATCAGGCATTTGTACAAAGCCTTTGGTTGCCAAACGCAGGCCATTCAGCTGTATCTTTTCTGTATTAAAGGTGTATTTGCTGGCCTTATTATCTATGCCAAGATCCAGGTCTATGGCTGTTTTTACTTTATGCAGGTAAGGTATGTTGCCCATCATAAAAGTAATGGCATCAGCAGTTGTTTTAGTGCTGAGAGTAAACGCATCGCTGCTGAAATCACCTGAACCTTTATGGTCCAGGTTTTCAATGATAACATGCATTTTGCCTTGTTCATCGTTATACTCTATGAATGCATTCTCAATGGAATATTTCCGCAACTTCATTGCGAATGGTTTTGATGATTCTGTGGAAGTGGTTGGCGGCGTAGGTTTTGTAATGTCCCAGTTTGCTTTGCCATCTTCATGTACTATTGCATGTATTCGCGGTGTTACCAGACCTATGTTCAATATATCATAAGTACCGTTGATGGCCTTCATCAAGTCGAGAGCTATATCAATGCTTTTGGCGGCTATTAATGTGTCGTTTTTAAATGCGTCCTTGCCTACAATACTTAGTCCTTCTATACTAACAGAAAGGTGAGGGAAGCTATGGAATAACGATATATCCACATCTTTAAAGTCAGTAGTTGCATTCAACTGCTCATTGAGCTGCTTTTTGACCACCGCCATTATCTTATCCTTAAAAAAGACGGGGACTATAACAGCTGTTGCTATAAATAGCAAAAGAATGATTCCTATTCCGATA
>Ga0209023_10008424_pt1 | contig 10352 bp, 7 predicted proteins | sample LakOneMetagenome_FD_187468 | JGI IMG/M metagenome (GOLD analysis project Ga0209023, IMG submission 187468) | Freshwater and sediment microbial communities from Lake Erie, Canada (SPAdes) (version 2) | ecosystem: Environmental > Aquatic > Freshwater > Lentic | place: Lake Erie, Canada | collected...
ACCTGCGCGACCAACGGGTCCTTGCCAAACGGGCCGAAGGTGATGATCTGCACGGTTTCTCCCGGCACAAAGCCGAGATCGCGCAGGCGGCGCGCGACGGGATCGTTCGGGGTGGCATCGTCCACCGATTTCACGATGGCGACCGTGCGCCGGGACAGTTCAGACAACCGCATATGCTTCCAGTCCAAGGGCGGGATCACCGCCGCGCAACAGGCCAAAAACGCCTGTCGGGTACGTAAATAGAAATCGTTCTCGATTGTATAGCATTCACGCCGTTTTCGTGCCTTTATGGCAAGCGAGGCCGCAACCTGGCGGGCGAAAAGATCGATGCAATGAGGGGCGCTGGCCGGCATCAGGTGCAGTAGGATTCCCCTCGTTCCTCGCAGCAATGAGCGGGAAATTCCGGCGTGTTCTTGCGAATAACGCATTTGCGGTATTGGCCGAACGCAGTCGGCAGCATAAGCTGCGGGCACGCTGAACACCCCGTTCCACGCGTACTTTCAAAAGCCACTGGTCTTCTTGCCAGTGGCTTTTTTCTCTCCGGCGCCGATCTGCGCCGATGGCGTGCAAATCGCAGCGGCGATCAGCCCGCCTCCGCAGCCATCGCAGCCTTGACCGTTTCGACAAAGTGGTCGCGCGCGGGATGGTCGGGCATCGTTTTCCAGACGCAATAGACCTCCGACGGCACTGTGGAATCGGCCAGCGGCCGGAATGCGGCGCCGGCCATGCCGGAGCGTGCCATCGCGGCCGGCACCACCGCCACGCCCATGCCCTGGGACACCAGCGAAACCACCGACAGCCAGTGCCGCACTTCATGCTGGATACGCGGATAAAAGCCCTGCGCCGCGCACATATCGAAGATACGGCTGTAGTAGTCCGGCGACGCCTTGCGCGAGAACAGCACAAATGGCTCGCCGCGCAGGTCCGCCAGCGCCAGTTCGGCACGCGCCGTCAGCGGGTGATCGGCGGGCAGGCAGCAGACAAAAGGCTCGGTATGCGCGAGCGTGGCGGCCAGTTCATCGGGTACGCGGCTGGTGTGGACGAAGCCAGCGTCCAGTTCGCCGTGCAGCAGCGCGTCGATCTGTTCCTGCGAATTGAGTTCGGTCAGCGCCACATGGATGCCCGGATAGCGTGCCTGGAATTCCTGCAGCCGTTGCGGCAGGCCGCGGTACAACATCGAGCCGACAAAGCCGACGCGCAACCGGCCCACCGCACCGGCCTCGATCTCGCGCGCCAGCAGCCGCGCCGATTGCGCCTGCGCCAGCAATGCCGTGGCGGATTCCCGAAACGCCCGCCCGGCGGCGGTCAGTCGCACGCCACGGCTATCGCGCTCGAACAGGCGCGCCCCGACGGATGCTTCGAGCTGCTGGATGTTGAGCGACAACGGCGGCTGCGAAATCGACAGCCGTTTCGCGGCGCGCCCGAAATGCAGTTCCTCGGCCAGCACGAGGAAATAGCGCAGATGGCGAAATTCCATGGCGATATAAAAATTATATGGATCGAGTCAATTTTAGAATTAGACACGAATCGTTGCGCATCAAATAATGCGTCCCAAACCATCCCGCCCCAATTCGCAGGGCGGGAGCTTCCGGAGACACATTCGATGCCGACCAGCGCCGTCCGCCCCGCTGCCCTTCAGGCGACCTCCGCCGCCCATGCTTCGCACGCCGCCCCGCCCGACGCTCATCCGGTCCCCGACCGTCACGGCGCGAGCCTTTTCACTGCGGATCCGGACCTGCGCGCGCTGTTGCCGCTCTATCTGCCGGCCGACCTCTTCGATCACCTGCTGCCGCACCTGGAGCGCATGGGCGCCCTGGCCGGTGGCGTGCTGGACGAACTGGCCAATGTGGCCGACCACGCGCCGCCCACGCTGTCGCATCGCACGCGCAGCGGCCTCGATGCGCAGCGTATCCACAAGCATCCCGCCTATGTCGAACTGGAACGCGTGGCGTTTGCGGAATTCGGCCTCGCCGCGGCATCGCATCGCGGCGGCGTGCTCGGCTGGGACAAGCCGATGCCGCCCGCTGCCAAGTACGCGCTGACCTATCTGTTCGTTCAGGCCGAGTTCGGCTTGTGCTGCCCGTTGTCGATGACCGATTCCCTGACGCGCACGCTGCGCAAGTTCGGCGATCCGGAACTGGTCGAGCGCTTTTTGCCCAACCTGACCACGCAGGTTTTCGACGATCTCTACCAGGGCGCGATGTTCATGACCGAGCAGGGCGCGGGCTCCGACGTCGCGGCCACGGCCACGCGCGCGGTGCGCGACGACAGCGCCGAAGGCGGCTGGCGTCTGGTGGGCGACAAGTGGTTCTGCTCGAATCCGGACGCGGCGCTGGCGATGGTGCTGGCGCGCGTGGAAGACGCCGACGGCACCGCCGTGGACGGCATCAAGGGCGTGTCGCTGTTCCTGCTGCCGCGCACGCTGGCCGACGGCAGCGCCAATCACTACCGCATCATCCGGCTCAAGGACAAGCTCGGCACGCGCTCGATGGCCAGCGGCGAGATCCGCCTCGAAGGCGCGCATGCCTACCTCGTCGGCGAGCCCGGCCGCGGTTTCGTGCAGATGGCCGACATGATCAACAACTCGCGCCTGTCCAACGGCGTGCGTGCCGCCGGCCTGATGCGCCGCGCCCTTACGGAAGGACAATTCATCGCGCGTGAACGTCGCGCCTTCGGCAAGCGCCTGACGGACATGCCGCTGATGCGTCGCCAGTTGCTCAAGCTCACGCTGCCGACCGAACAGGCGCGCACGATGGTGTTCCAGACCGCCGAAGCGCTGCGCCGCGCCGATGCTGGCGAATCCGACGCTTATCCGCTGATGCGCATCTTGACGCCGCTGATCAAGTTCCGCGCGTGCCGCGATGCGCGCAAGGTGACCGGCGACGCGATGGAGATCCGTGGCGGCTGCGGGTATATCGAGGAATGGAGCGATCCGCGGCTGGTGCGCGACGCCCATCTCGGATCGATCTGGGAAGGCACCAGCAATATCGTCGCGCTCGATGTGCTGCGCGCGATCCGCCGCGAAGGGTCGCTGCCGGTGCTGCAGGCGTATTTGCAGGGCCTGCTGCGCGATACGCCGCTTCATGCCATAGCCCGCGCCACCTTCGAGACCGCCATTGACAGCGCCGCCGCGCTGGCGGCGCGCGCGGCCGATGCCGGCGCGGACGGTGATGTCATGGCGCGCCAGGCTGCCTCCGCGCTTTATCACGTGACCAGCGCCGTCGCCATGGCGTGGGAAGCGGGCCGCATCGGATCGGTGCGCCGTATGCGCCTGGCGCAACTGGTGCTCGTGCATCGCGTGCTGCCGCAAGATCCGCTGGCGGGCGGCGCCGAACCCGAATGGCTGGCCGAAACGGTGGCTGCCCCGGCCGATGGCGTTGCGCACGCGGCCGGGCAGGTCGATCAGGTCAACGTGTTCTGAACGGCGTCACAGGCGCGCCACTGCGCCCCCGCACATAAAAACAGCTTTACCGGAGACAACGCATCATGCCCCAATGGCACCGCCGCGCGGCCCTGGCCGCATTCGCTTCCATGACCGCGTGCACGCTGCTTGCCGCAGCCACGCCCGCCTTTGCACAGAAGGATTTTCCAAGCAAGCCCATCATGATGGTGGTGACCTATCCGCCGGGGGGCCCCACCGACGCGATGGCCCGCACGCTGGCCGCCGCGCTGAAGAACAGCCTCGGCCAGCCGGTGGTGGTGGAAAACCGCGCCGGCGCCGGCGGCAACATCGGCGCGGAAGTCGTGGCCCGCGCGGAGCCCGATGGCTACACGCTGATGTTCGGGACGTCGGCGCCGCTGGCGATCAATGTCAGCCTCTATCGCAAGATCAACTACGACCCGATCAAGAGCTTTGCGCCCGTGATCCAGATCGGCCATCTGCCCAACGTGCTGGTGGTCAATCCCGGCGTGCCCGCCCGCAACGTGCAGGAACTGATCGCCTACGGCAAGGCGCATCCGGGCAAGCTCACCTATGCATCGTCCGGCAACGGCGCATCGTCGCATCTGGCCGGCGTGCTGTTCAACAACCTGGCCGGCACTGATTTCCAGCACGTGCCTTACAAGGGCACCGGCCCCGCGCTGAACGACCTGCTGGGCGGTCAGGTCAGCATGACCTTCACCGATGTGCTGACGGCGCTGCCGTTCATCAAGAGCGGTAAGGTGCGCGCGCTGGGCGTGACCACCAAGGGCCGCTCGCAGGCGCTGCCCGAGGTGCCCACCGTGGCCGAGCAGGGTGTCGCCGGTTTCGATGTTTCGGTATTCTTCGGCGTGGTGGCGCCGGCCGGTACGCCGCCCGCCGTGATCGGCAAGCTCAACCGCGCGTTTGCCGATGCGCTGCAGCAGCCCGACGTACGCAAGACGCTGCTGGCGCAAGGGCTGGAACTGGCGCCGTCCACATCGCCGGACCAACTTGGCAGCTTCGTGAAATCCGAGGTGGCCAAATGGCGTACCGTGGTGCAGAAATCGGGCGCTCAGCTGGACTGACCGCCGCACATAACAACAAGGAAGAGACATGACGCCATTTCAACCCGGCGCGCTGGCCGGCATTCGCGTAGTGGATCTGTCGCGCATCCTGGGCGGCCCGTTTTGCGGGCAGATCCTGGGCGATCACGGCGCCGACGTGCTGAAGATCGAACCGCCGCAAGGCGACGACACCCGCACCTGGGGCCCGCCGTTTCGCGATGGCGTGGCGTCGTACTACTTCGGCCTGAACCGCAACAAGCGCGTGATGACGCTCGACCTCGCCGCGGAGGCCGATCGCGAGGTGCTGCTGGCCCTGCTGGCCGACGCCGATGTGCTGGTCGAAAACTTCAAGACCGGCACGCTGGAAAAATGGGGACTCGGTTACGACGTGCTGGCGCAGCGTTTTCCGCGGCTGGTGCATTGCCGTGTATCGGGATTCGGCGCCGACGGCCCGCTCGGCGGCCTGCCCGGCTACGACGCGGCGATCCAGGCCATGGCCGGCATCATGAGCATCAACGGCGAAGCCGATCGCGATCCGCTGCGGGTGGGTTTGCCGGTGGTCGACATGGTGACGGGACTCAACGCCGCCTTGGGCGTGCTGCTGGCGCTGCAGGAACGCGCGCGCAGCGGGCGCGGCCAGTTCGTGGAAGCGGCGCTTTATGACTCGGGCCTGTCGTTGCTGCATCCGCACGCCGCCAACTGGTTCATGAGCGGCAAGACGCCGGGCCGCACCGGCAACGCGCATCCCAACATCTATCCGTACGACACCGTGGCCACGGCAACCGATCCGATCTTCCTGGCGGTGGGCAACGACCGGCAGTTCCGCATCCTGTGCGACCACCTCGGCGTGCCGGAACTGGCCGACGACGAGCGCTTTGCCACCGCCGGCGCGCGCTCGGTCAATCGCGCCATGCTCAAGGGCACGCTGGAAGCGAAGATGGCGGTGTGGGACGGCAAGGCGCTGGCCGCGCAACTGTCCGATGCGGGCGTACCGTGCGCGCCGGTGCTGTCGGTGCCCGATGCGCTGACGCATCCGCACACCGTGCATCGCGAAATGGTGGTGGAGATGCCGGGCGGCTACAAGGGGCTGGGCGCGCCGATCAAGCTGAGCCGCACGCCGGCCACCTACCGCCACGCGCCGCTGACTGAAGGCAACGCGTTCCTGCCAAGGGAAGCGGCAAACGACTGAGTCCGCTCCACGCCGCCGCGCTGGGCGCGCGGGGCGTGAAGTGGCGAGGCATCGTCAGCCCGGGATCATCCCCGTGAACACATAGGCTTGCAGCATCGTGATCACGCCGACGATAAACGCGAACAGCAGGCTGTGCTTGACGGTGAAGCGGAACAGTTCGGATTCCTTGCCGACCAGGCCCGTCGCGGCGCACGCCACCGCGATCGATTGCGGCGAGATCATCTTGCCGGTCACACCGCCAGTGGTGTTGGCGGCCACCAGCAGGGTGTCCGACACGCCGATCTGATGGGCCGTGGCGTGTTGCAGCGAGCAGAACAGCGCGTTCGATGACGTATCGGATCCGGTCAGGAAGACGCCCAGCCAGCCCAGCAGCGGCGAGAAGAACGGAAACGCCGCGCCCGTGCCGGCCAGCAGCAGCGCCAGCGTCGACGACATGCCCGAGTAGTTGGCCACGAATGCAAAAGCCAGCACCAGGCCGATCGACAGGATCGGGCGGAGCAGCTCCATCAGCGTTTCGCCGAACGTGACCAGCGCGTCCCGGGGCTTCATGCGCAGCAAGATTACCGAGATGATCGCCGTCAGCAGGATCGCGGTGCCCACGGCGGATAGCAGGTCCAGCTTCAGCACGGCCTCGTAGGGTTTGGGCGACGCCACGATCGGCGCGGTCTTGATGACCAGTTGGTCGAGCATCGGCACCTTGAACTTCAGCACGCTGCCGGCCAGTGCGCCGTTTGCGGCGAACAAGGCCTTGAACGACGGCAGGCTCCAGATCGTCACGATCGCCGTGAGGATGCCGAACGGCGCCCATGCGCGCACCGTCTGGCCGAAGCTGTAGGGCGAGGCCTGGCGGTTCGACGGCGCACCGAGGCCGCCGCCAAATCGGGCCAGCGCCACGGTGCCGCCGGAGACCGCGCCACGCGCCGGCTGCGACGCCGAGCGCGGTTGCCACAAGCGCAGGAACGCCGCCAGCGCAACCAGGCTCACCAGCGCGGACGTGATGTCGGGCAGTTCAGGGCCGATGTGGTTCGACGTGAAGTACTGGGTGACCGCGAAGCTTGCGCCCACCACCAGCGCCGCGGGCCACGTTTCCCGGATGCCGCGCCGGCCATCCATCATGAAAACGAGCCAGAACGGTACCGCCAGCGACAGCAGCGGTAACTGGCGGCCCGCCATCGCGCCGATGTGCATCGGGTCGATGCCGGTGACCTGGCCGGCCACGATGATTGGGATGCCCATCGCGCCGAATGCCACCGGCGCGGTGTTGGCGATCAGGCAAAGTCCGGCCGCGTAGAGCGGATTGAAGCCAAGGCCCACCAGCAGCGCCGCGGTAATGGCCACCGGCGCGCCAAAGCCCGCCGCGCCTTCCAGAAACGCGCCGAACGCAAAGCCGATCAGCAGCATCTGCAGACGCTGGTCGTCGGTGATCGACAACACCGAAGCGCGGATGATGTCGAACTGGCCCGTCTTCACCACGATCTTGTAGAGAAACACCGCTGTGACGATGATCCACGCGATCGGCCACAAGCCGTAGGCAAAGCCGAAGCCGGCTGCCGCAAACGCCTGCGGCGCGGGCATGCCGTAAGCGCCGATCGCCACGGCCACGGCCAGCGCGAGCGTGATGGCCGCCGCCACATGGCCTTTCATGCGCAGCAGCGCCAGCGCGACGAAGAAGAACAGGATGGGCACGGCCGCCGCAAGCGCGGACAGCCAGAGGCTGCCCAGCGGCGTATAGATCTGGGTCCAGGGTTGCACTGGAAGTCTCCTTGAGGGTGTTTGAATTCTTGTGTGTGCCGCGCGCCGCTACTCGGGCTGATTGCGCTCGGCAAGCAGATCGGAAAGGCTTTTTGGCGCGGGTGTCAGTGGCTTGCGATGCTGCGTCCAGCCCATCTGCGCGGCGGGCGTGAACGCGCGCAGACGCGTGGCGGCCCACCGGAATACGCGATACACGGCCGGATGCGCGAAAGCGCCGCTCCAGAAGCGCCAGACCAGATGCTCGCGGCGGCTGTACTTCGCGCCCTGGCCCTTCAGCGGATGCGGCACCGCCTCGTCCGGATCGCGATTCGCTTCGGTGCGCAGGCGCACCAGAAGCTGTGGGATCGGGATGCGCACGGGGCATACTTCGCCGCAAGCGCCGCACAGGCTGGACGCGGTGGCCAGATCCGCCGTGGCTTCGAGCCCAAGCAGATGCGGCGAGATGATCTTGCCGATCGGTCCCGGATAGGTGGTGCCGTAGGCGTGGCCGCCGATGCGCGTGTAGACCGGACAGTGATTCATGCATGCGCCGCAGCGGATGCACTGCAGCGTGGCGCGCAGCTGCTCGTCGGCGTAGGCCTGACTGCGGCCGTTATCCAGCAGCACCAGATGCACTTCGCGCGGGCCGTCGCGTTCGTGGTTTTTGCGCGGTCCCGAGATCAGGTTGAAATAGGTGGTGATCGCCTGGCCCGTGGCCGAGCGCGTGAGCAAGCTGGACAACGGCACGATGTGCGACAGCCTGGCCACCACTTTTTCCATCCCCATCACGGCGATGTGCACATCGGGCACCGTGGTGGAAAGCCTGCCGTTGCCCTCGTTTTCCACCAGCCACAGCGTGCCGGTATCGGCCGCCGCGAAATTCACGCCGGACAGCCCGATATCGGCCTGCACGAACGCCTGACGCAGCGCGCGTCGGCCGGTCTGGATCAGTTCGTCGACGTCTTCCGTATAGCGTGTATCGGCGATGTGCTGTTCGAACAGCGTGGCAATGTCGGCCTTGGTCTTGTGGATTGCCGGCATCACGATATGCGACGGCTTTTCCCCGGCCAACTGGACGATGTACTCGCCCATGTCCGATTCGATGCAATCCACGCCGCGTTCGGCAAGGTAATGGTTCAGCTCCATTTCCTCGCTGGCCATCGATTTGCCCTTGATGACGCGCGTCGCCGCGTGCGCTTGGGCAATGCGGTGGATGATCGCGTTTGCCTCGTCAGCGGTTTCGGCCCAGTGCACCTGCACGCCGGCCTGCGTGAGCTTTGCTTCGAGCTGCGTCAGCAGGTCCGGCAGATTGGCCAGCGCGTGCTGGCGCACGGCCTCGCCGAGATCGCGCAGTTGTTCCAGCTCGTCGCCGTCGGGAAACTGCACGGCGCGCTTTTGCTGCAGAAAGTCCATCGCACCGCGAAAACTGCGGCGCAGCTTGGGATCGTCGAGCGCGGCGCGCGCGCGGGCGCGGAAGTCCTCGCTCGGTACGAAATGCAGTGTTTGCTGGCTCATTGTCCGGGGTCTCCTGCGTGATCGTTCACGATGACGACCCAGAGCCGGCGCGGACCGTGCGCGCCGTAGGCCAGCGTCTGCTGAATGTCGGAAGTCTTGGACGGCCCCGAGATCATGACCAGATTGGTGGGCATGCCATCGGCCCAGTTTTCGGCGCGCACCGCCGCGTGCAGATCGGGGTGCAGCGTCGAGGCGTAGACCAGCGCGATATGCGTTGGCGGCACCAGCGACACCGTGCGCGGCGATCCGGCATCGGGCGCCAGCACCAGCGTGCCCGTGGCGGCCAGCCCGGAACGCGCCACCGTGAAACCGGCGTCGACGGTGTCGAACAACTCGGACTTCCAGTCCTCGAGCGGTCGATCGAAGGTCACCGTTGCGACGCCGGCGGGCAGTGCTCGGGCCAGCGCGGCGCCTTCGGGCGCGGAGGTATCGAGCAGCAACCTCCGCACGCCCTCCTGCGCGAGCCGCTCGGCTACCCACATCGGCCAATCGGCGGCATCGGCGCAAACGACTTCCGCGTGCGATGCCGTCAGCGCGGCTTGCATCGACGCCACCATCGCGGCCACTGTTGGCCGTGGCCCGCGGCGCAGGTCGAAGTGCGTGTCGATGCGTCGATCCAGCGACGCGGTGTCGGCGGCCAGCGTTGCGCCGGAGGTTGGCGTAGCCGCGCGCAAACGGCCCAGCATGCGCTCGCGCGCGCTCATCGTGGTCATGCCGCACCTCCGGTCCGACGCCACAGGAACGACGCCAGATGTTCGACCGGTAGCGGCGCGCCCGCGTGGGCGGCGGCATGGCCAATGTTGAGCAGGCATCCGCAATCGGCAGAAACCAGCCGGTCACAGCCGGTGGCGCAGGCGGAAGCGACCTTGTCGCGCACCATCGCGCCAGAGATATCGGCGTGCTTGAGCGAGAACGTGCCGCCAAAGCCGCAGCATTCCGATTCGCGTTCGTGCTCGACGCGCGTCACGCCCGGCAGCGCATCGACCAGCGCCACACCGTGCGCGCGCGTGCCCATTTCACGGCGCGCGGCGCACGACGTATGCAGGACCACGCGCTCGGCGCCCGCGTGGGGCGCCGTGTCGAAGCGCACATGCAGTACGTTCAGCAGGAACTCTGCCAGCTCGAAGACCCGTTCGGCGATGTCGGCGGCCAGCTCGGCGGCTTCGGGATCGTCGGCGAACAGCGTGGGCCAGTGGTGCCGCATCATGCCCGCGCACGAACCGGACGGCACGATGATCGGCCAGGGCTCGCGAAACAGATCCAGTTGGGCGCGCGCCACCTTGCGCGCCTGCTCGGGATTGCCGCTGCTGTAGGCCGGTTGGCCGCAGCAGCTTTGCGCACGCGGAAAGTGAACGGTCAGGCCTTCGCGTTCCAGCAGTCGTACGGCATCGAGACCGGCTTGCGGAACGAACAGGTCGACGAGACACGTGCCAAACAGGTACACCTGCTGCGG
>Ga0209023_10008425_pt1 | contig 10352 bp, 10 predicted proteins | sample LakOneMetagenome_FD_187468 | JGI IMG/M metagenome (GOLD analysis project Ga0209023, IMG submission 187468) | Freshwater and sediment microbial communities from Lake Erie, Canada (SPAdes) (version 2) | ecosystem: Environmental > Aquatic > Freshwater > Lentic | place: Lake Erie, Canada...
CCCGCCGCTAGGCGTCGCCTTCCGCGCCAATTTCGGGTTGGGGGTACGGTCGGCGGCATGACCTATCGCGTGATCCAGTGGGCGACCGGAACCGTCGGCATCCATGCGGTGCCGGGCATCGTGGCCCACCCCGACCTCGAGCTGGTGGGCCTGTGGGTCCACTCCGACGACAAGGCGGGCCAGGACGCCGGGACGCTGTGCGGCATCGAGCCGACCGGGGTGATCGCCACGCAGGACGCCGACGCGCTGCTGGCCATGGACGCCGACGTGGTCTGCTACACCGCCAACTCCGACCTGCGGCCCGACGGGGTGATCGACGACATCTGCCGGATCCTCGAGTCGGGCAAGAACGTGGTGAGCAGCTCGTTCGTCCCGTTGCTGTACCCGCCGATGGCCGGCGACGGGGTGCAGGAGCGCCTGCAGGCCGCCGGCGAGAAGGGCGGCGCGACCGTCTACACGTCCGGCATCGACCCGGGCTTCGGCAACGTCGGCCTCACCATCCACGCGCTTGCGCTGTGCAAGGAGGTCCACTCCGTCCGCATGGCCGAGATCGTGAACTACGCGACCTGGGACAACCCGTTCACCATGTTCGAGATCATGGGGTTCGGGAAGTCGGAGCCGAGTGAGTCGCTGCTGCTCTCCCCCGGCTCCACCGCGCTGGCCTGGGGCCCGGTCATCGGGCTGGTGGCCGAGGCGATCGGCCTCGAGCTCGACGGCATCGAGGAGTGGCACGAGGTCATCCGGGCCGACGAACCCATCCACATCGCCTCCGGCACCGTCGAGCAGGGCACGATCTCGGGCATGCGGTTCGAGATCCGCGGCCTGGTCGGTGAGGAGCCCCGCATCGTGGTCGAGCACGTCACTCGCCTGCGCGACGAGGACGCTCCCGACTGGCCGCAGGGCCAGTGCTACCGCATCCAGATCGCCGGGGAGCCCCACCTGAAGCTCGAGCTCGAGCTGTCCTCCGACCACGGCGACCACAACCACGCCGGCTGCCTGGCCACTGCGATGCACCTGCTGAACGCCGTCCCGGTGGTCGTCGCGGCCAAGCCCGGCGTCGCCACCATGCTCGACCTGCCGGTCTACTCCGCCCACGCCGTCTGACCTACCGCCGAACCGGCGCGGATTCTGCACGCTTCAGGACGTCGTTCCCGCGCCAGAACGGACGGCGTCCATGCCGGAACGGGCGGCGTCCGGGGCGGAACGGGCGACGGGGGGCGGGCTGGCAGACTCGACCGATGCAGTACCGGCGCATGCCCATCGAGATCGAGTCGCCCGAGCAGCTCGGCTACGACACCATCGCCAACAACCTGTCGGAGAGCTCGGTCTCCGACCAGCGGTTGGCCGACCTGGGGCTCGACCTCGACCTGGCCGACCTGGTGCTCTGCTACGGCGACCACCTGGGTGATCCGGCGCTGCGGGCCGAGGTGGCCAAGGGCGGGGCGGGGCTCGACCCCGACGACGTGATCGTGACGCCCGGGGCGGCGGCCGCGCTGTTCTTCCTGGCCACGTCGCAGCTCGACCGGGGCGACCACCTCGTGGTCATGCGGACCAACTACGCGACCAACATCGAGACACCGCGCGCGGTGGGCGCCGACATCTCCTACCTCGACCTCGCGTTCGACGAGGGCTACCGGCTCGACCTGGATCGGCTGGCTTCCCTCATCCGGCCCGATACGAAGCTCGTCTCGCTCACCTGCCCGCACAACCCGACCGGATCGATGCTGAGCGAGGACGAGCTGCGGGCCGTCGTCGCGCTGGTCGAGGCCACCGACGCGGTCCTCCTGGTCGACGAGACCTATCGCGACCTGACCCACGGCACGCCGCGGCCGCTGGTCGCCACCCTGAGCGAGCGGGCGGTGAGCATCGCCTCGATGTCGAAGGCGTTCGGGCTGCCCGGGCTCCGCGTCGGCTGGGCCGTCACCCGTGACCCCGGCCTGCTCGAGCAGCTCCTGGCCGCCAAGGAGCAGGTCGTCATCTGCGGGCCGACGCTCGACGAGGCCATCGCGGCCCGCGTGCTCGCCGACCGCGAGCGCATCCTCGCCCCGATCCGGGCCCGCAACGCCGAGCACCTCGCCATCCTCACGGCATGGATGGACGGCGAGCCCCGGATGGAGTGGGTGCCACCCGCGGGCGGAGTGGTGTGCTTCCCCCGCATCCGGCCCTCGGTCGATGTCGACGTCGCCCGGTTCACCGACGTCCTGCTCGGCGACCACGCCACCTACGTCGGGGCCGGCCACTGGTTCGAGGCGGACCCCCGTCACATGCGCCTCGGCTACGGGTGGCCCACCACCGACGAGCTCCGCCGGGGCCTGGCGGCCATCAGCCTCACCCTCGACACGATCGCCCTGGGCGATCCCGCATGATGCGCCGCCCCGACCGCCCCGAGCCACCGGTGGCGCCGGCGGGTGGCATCATCGACGGGATGGACCACCGCCCCTCCGGGACCCCGTGAGGCGCGGCCGGACGACCGTCGTCGCCGTCGCGATGGCCGTCGTCCTCACCCTCGCCGCCACGGCGTGCGTGAGCCCCGACCACAGCGCGCACACCACGGGGACCCCGACCCCGGTGACCGGAGGGGTCACCCCGTCGTCGACCCCGGCGACGAGCACCCCGGCGTCCACCCGCCCGCCGATCACGCCGACCCCGCTCGGCCGGTACCGGCTCTCGGGCTGGTCCGACTGCAAGGGCGGGTTCGAGTGCGCCACCCTCGTCGTCCCGCTCGACTGGTCGAAGCCGGCCGGCCGCACCATCTCCCTCGCGGTGATCCGCAAGCCGGCGACCGGGCCCGGTGCACGCGTCGGTTCGGTGCTGATGAACCCGGGCGGCCCGGGCGAACCGGGGACCGGCTTCCTGCGCGACATCGTCGGGGCCGGACGGCTGCCCAAGGCCCTCGGCCAGCGCCTCGACCTCGTGTCGTGGGACCCCCGGGGCACCGGAGGTTCGGGTGGCGTCGACTGCCTCACCGAGCAACAGCTCCTTGCGCCCGACCCCGACCCGACGCTCGACACGCCGGCCGAGGCGGCGGCCTACGCGGCCAACGCCTCGACCCTGCTGAAGGGCTGCCAGACCAAGGACGGGTTCGAGCTCCCCTACCTCGGCACCCGCAACACCGTGCGCGACCTCGACGCCCTGCGCTCGGCGCTCGGCGATCCCAAGCTGACCTACGTCGGTTTCAGCTACGGGACCACCGTCGGGGCGATCTACGCCCAGATGTTCCCGACCCGGGTACGGGCGCTCGTGCTCGACGGGGTCACGGCGGTCGGCGCCGACCCCGTGGTCGACACCCACGACCAGGCACTGTCGTTCGAGAAGAACCTCGAAGCGTTCCTCGCCGACTGCGCCTCCAGGACCAGCTGCCTGTTCGGCCACGGCGACCCGCGCGGCGAGTTCCTCCGGCTGGTCGCGCAGCTCGAAGCGGGCCAGCGGCTCCCGGCCACCTACTCACTGCCCGACGCCAGCGGCACCGATCACCAACGGCGGGGGACGGTCGGGATCGGCGAGTTCTACACGGGCGTGATCACGCCCCTCTACAGCCGGGACGATTGGATCGCGCTCGAACAGGCGCTGGCCGGTGCCGAGAACGGCGACGGGAAGCTGCTGCTCTACCTGCGCGACCAGCTCGAAGGGCGCCAGGACGACGGCTCGTTCAACGGGCTGCCCGAGGCCAACGTCGCCATCAACTGCGCCGACCAGACCCTCCGGCCGAGCAACCCGAGCGGCGATCCGGCGCTGCGGGCCCAGTGGGTCAAGGAGATGCCGTTGCTGGGGGCGGTGTTCGCGGCCGGCACCCCGGGCTGTGCCGGATGGCCGGCGGCCAAGGAGCCGCTGAGCACGCTGCGGCCGGGAGCGATCAAGGGCGTCCCGCCCATCGTCCTCATCGGCGCGACCGGCGACCCGGCCACCCCGTACGCCCAGGCGGTCGCCGAGCAGGCTCTGATCCCGGGCTCGCGGCTCGTCACCTGGGAGAGTGACGACCACACCGCCTACGGGCGGGGGTCGGCCTGTCTCGACGAGCCGGTGACGAGCTACCTGGTCGACCTCACCGTGCCGTCCGTCGGCCTGCGCTGCAAGCCCTGACCGACCGGTCGGTCCGGGTCAGCGGCCCTTCGCCGACGAGGCGGCCGGAGTCGGGACACGGCGAGCCGGCTCCTTCACGAGGCTGAGAGCCAGCACCGGACAGGCGGCGACGGCTCGGCGGGCGTGGGCCAGCTCGTGGCGGTCCACGGCACGGTCCTCGATGATCGGGTAGCCCCAGTCGTCGAACCGGATGCCTTCGGGGTACAGCGCCACGCAGAGCCCCTCCCCCGTGCAGCGGATCGGGTCGAGCCGGAGCCGGTGCTTCACCGCCATGTCGGGGCGCCTTCCCGGGCGGGGATCGGCAGCAGGCCGGGCCGCTGGGCGGCGGGGCACGGCACGCCGAGCCGGTGTTCCTCGAGGTGGGTTCCGAACACCGCCAGGGTGCTCCGCAGGAACCGCGCGGCGCCGTCGGGCAGGGCGCAGGCGCCCCGCCGCTCGATGTCGCCGGCCCAGCGCTCCAACGGCCCCGGGCGCGATGGCCCCGGCCGTGCCAGGTCGAACATGCCGTTGGCCAACGCGGCGAGGCCGTGCACGCACGGCCCGCACTGGCCGGCCGATTCGTAGGCGAACCAGTCGAGCACCCGCGCCGACTCGAGCACGCCGCAGCCCGACTCTGGCAGGACGAACACGGCTCCACATCCGAGTGCCGCGCCGTACGGCTTCAGGCCGGCGTTGCTGAGCTCGACCGACTCGAAGGCCGACGGGGGAATCCACGCCCCGAAGTAGCCACCCACCACTGCTCCGGCGAAGCCGTCGACCAACCCACCGGCCGCCCGCACGACGTCGTGCAGCGGCGCCCCGATGCCGACCTCGATCACCCCGGGACGGTGGACGCCCCCGGTGATGCTGATCAGCGCGGTGCCCGGCTCGTCGGCCGTGCCCTGCTCGCGGAACCACGAAGGGCCGGCCTCGACGATCAGCGCCAGGTGGCAGAGGGTCTCGGCGTTGTTGATGAGCGTCGGCCGACCGTCGACGCCCTTCTCGAACGGGCGGGGCGGTGTCATGGTGGGTTTGGCGTCGCCACCGTTCAGCCAGTGGACGAGGGCCGTCTCCTCACCCGCCACGTACCGCGGTGGAGGCCCGACGACCTCGACCGGCGTCCCCCCCGGTTCCTGCGCGTCGCGCTCGGCCACCGCCTCCCGCACGGCCCGGATGGCCGCCCGATCGGTCCGGTCGATGCAGACGATGATGCGCTCGGCCCCGACCGCAGCGGCCGCCCGGGCCGCGCCGTCGAGCAGGAGGTGGGGAGCCCGGAGCGCGAGCAGGTGGTCCTTGTGGCTGGTCGGCTCGCCCTCGGTCGCGTTGACGACGACGATGGGAACGGCCTTCGACGCGCCCACCGTCTGCAGCTTGCGCGCGGTCGGGAAGCCGGCGCCGCCCCGGCCGCGCAGGCCAGCGGCTTCGGCCACGGCGGCGATCCGCGCGTCGGGTCGGCCAGCCACCGCGGGGGTCGGGCGAGGGTGATGGCGGCGGTACTCGGCCAGTTCGCCCGGAGCGGCGCCGTTACGGAAGGTCGAGAACAGGCGCGACGCCCCTCGGGCATCGAGCCGCGAGCCCGGGGGGCCCGCCGGTGCGGGTGCGATCGTCATGGTCAGCCTCCTGCGGTGGCCGAGCCGGCCGTGAGGTGGACGGTGCCGGTGAAGGTCCCTGCGGCCCGATCGACCTGCAGGGTGGCGGTGAACGCCGCCGTGGACCCATCGGACGAGGTGAGGGAAGCGGTCACGGTGTCGTGGTGGAGTTGGTCCACCGCACCGCTCCAGCCGGCCGTCGAACCGGCGGAGACGACGGTGACGGTCCCCGAGTGCAGCTGGACACCCCCCGACGCGTCCGGCGGGCCGGTCAGCGTGATGCGCACGTCGACCGCGCCGCTCGTCGAACGGGCCTGCAGGGTGATGGTCCGCTGTCCGCCGGAGTCGGCGACGGTGCGGGTCCCGCGGAGGTCGGCATCGAGCGGGACGGCCGGCGGCCTGGCGGGCGTCGTCGCCGGGGCGGCGCCGGGGGCGGTCGTGGGCGTCGCCGAGCCGGTGGCGCCCGTGCCCGCCGTCGGTCTCGCAACGGAGCGGACGGGCGCCGGGCCGGCACCGAGGCGCGCCCCGTGCGAGCTCCAGCCGGCCTGGAGCGGCCCGGTCCAGGCGAACGCCACGAGGGCCAAGGGCACCAGGCCGGAGACAGCCAGGGCCAGCGGTGCGGCGACCGGGTGGGCCGGCCGGCGAACGGCGATCCGCCACCACAGCGCCGCCAGGACCGCGGCGATGGCCAGGCCGTCGAGCCCGACCATCCAGCGCTCGGCACTGTCGGTGCCCGAGCCCAGGCCGTGGACGAGGGCGATCGGCCACGACGCGTAGGCCAGCCAGTGGATGTTGCGCCAGGTGGCGTGGCCGATGCGCACCCGCAGCAGGCTGGTGATCACGATCGCCAGCAGGCAGTCGACGGCGACCGCGCCGAGGCCGACCCAGACCGGCCGGTACCCGGCCCCGAACGGAAGGACGACGTCGAGCCAGCCGATGGGCACGAACCCGTCGAGGACGGTCGTCGCCACGTGGATCGCCAGGAAGACCAGGACGACCAGCGAGACGTTCCGGTGCAGGCCCTCTAGCACGAACCGGGGCCAGCGCCGGGAGTGCCAGCGCCCGGCGCTCAGGATGCCGAGCACCACCGAGCAGGTCAGCACCAGCAGCGCGACCACGCCGCTCCCCCGGGTCAGGTACCAGAAGGTCTTGCCGCCGACCGCGGCCAGCACCGGGGTCATGCCAGCACCGGGGTCATGGCGGTCATCGGACGGCCGCCTGCGGGATGTTCGGGCGGGCTCCGCCCCACGCTCCGACCAGGGTCTCGGATCCGTCGGGAGCGACCAGGCGCGCCGAGAGCCCCAGCTCATCGAGCCACTCGACCGCGGCCTCGCCCCGGATGACGGCCGCGGTGCTGGCGATGTTGGCGTCGACGCAGGAGGCGGCGGCCACGCTCACGGTGCGCCACACCTCGTCCGCCGGGCGGCCGGTGCGCGGATCCACGATGTGGTGCAGTTCCTGGCCCCCGCGGCGCCACCGCCGGGCGGCGGTACCCGAGGTGGCCAGGCCGCCGTGGCGGATGGCCACGGTCGGTCCGGGGTGGTCGAGCGCGATGTCGTGGCGGTCGCCGACCAGCACCGGCCAGCCCCCCTCGGGCGGATCACCCGCCACCGCGATGTCGCCCCCGAGGCTCACCAGCACCCCGCACCCCGCCGTCGCGGCTGCTGCGGCCGCGGCACGGTCGGCGGCGAGGGCCTTGGCCGTGGCCCCGAGGTCGAGCTCGACCCCGGCGGGGACCCGGACGGTTCGAGCCGACGGGTCGACCTCGATCTCGGACCAGCGCTGGGCGACGGCGACCCGCAGGACGGGGGCGCCGTCGAGGGGCAGCCGGCCGAAGTCACGGTCGTAGCCGAGCGTGCGGATGGCCCGACCGACCGTCGGGTCGACGTCGCCCCCGGTGACCACGGCGGCCCGCAACGCCACGAGGAGCGCCTCGACGAGGACCGGCGAGACGACGACGGGCTGGCCGCCGGCACGGTTGACGGCGCACAGGTCGGAGTCGTCGCGGAACCGGCTGCAGGCCGCGTCGACCGCTTCGATCTCGGCCAGGGCGGCGTCGGTCGCCGCGGCCAGCCGGCCCGGATCGGTCGTGATGGCCACTCCCCCGGTGCCGAGCACCGCGAACCGGGCGCGCCGCAGGGCAGTGGTCATGACCCGCCGGTCGCGACGACCGGGGGTGCCGGGGTGTACACCGGCTGCGTCGCCGCCGGCCGCGGGGCCGCGGTGGTCGGCGGTGCGGTCACGGGCGCGGTGGTCGTGGGGGGCACGGTCACGGGCGCGGCGGTGACCGGGGTCGTCGGCCGCCCGCTCGCGCCAGCAGCCGGTGCGGCGGTGCTGGGCGACGTGACCGGCGAGGCGGTGGTCGGGGCGGTGGTGGGTGCGGCGGTCGTCGGCGGAACGGTCACCGGGGCCGCCGCCGGCACCGTCACGGTCGTCGCGACCGAGGTCGCCTTCGCATGGCCGCCGTGGGCGCCGGGCGCCGCGATCACGAAGCCGCCGGTGAGGACCAGGCCGCCGGCCACCGTCCACTTCGTCAGTTGTGAGACCCGCTCGAGCCCCGCGTCACGGTGCAGGGGCGCGATGTGGCGGTGGTGCGGATCGGGCGGGGTGGTGGGTCGGGGTGCATGACCGGGGATCGTCATGCCTCCACCATCGGCCCCAAACCTTGGAATGGGCTGGGGAAAGGGCTAAAGCCTGGTCAAAGTATGTCAAATCCCGGCAAGGGCGCCCCCAAGGCACCGATCCAGCACGGATGCCAGCACGGATGCCCGTGCCGGGACGGGCCCGCGACGTCACTCGACCGGACGACGGTGTACGTTCCGCCTCGGCACGGCACGACACGTCCAGGGGGATGCAACATGAGCCAGGCAGCAGCAGGCCGACGGGTGCGCACGATCGGGTTCGCCACGATCGCGCTCCTCGCGGCATCGATCGTCGTGTCGTCGTCGGCCGGAGCGGCCCCGGCCCCGACCCGGAGCACGCGCGCCGCGACCCCGCACGTCCTGCTGGTCGGCACCTACAAGGGGGTGGCCGGGCAGTACACCACCATCCAGGCCGCCGTCGATGCCGCGCAGCCGGGTGACTGGATCCTCGTCGCGCCGGGCGACTACCACGAGACGGCCGACCACCAACGTCCTCCCACCGAGGCCCAGGCCGACGCCGGCGAGAACGGCGCCGTCCTCATCACCACCCCCCACCTCCACCTGCGGGGGATGGATCGCTCGGGGGTGATCGTCGACGGCACCCGCCACGGCGCACCGACGGCGTGCACCGCCCGCCCGGCCTGGCAGGACCTCGGGGTCAAGGAGGCCGACAGCGGCAAGCACTACGGGCGCAACGGCATCGTCGTGTTCAAGGCCGACGGCGTCTCGGTCGACAACCTGACGGTGTGCAACTTCCTCGGCGGCTCCTACGAGAGCGGCAACGGGATCTGGTGGAACGGCGGCGCCAACAGCGGGACCATCGGCATGCACGGCTACTCGGGCCGCTACCTGACCGCCACCTCGACGTTCTTCGCCGGCGAGTCGACCGCGGCGCAGTACGGGATCTTCTCCTCCGACGCCGCAGGACCGGCCGTCTGGGACCGGACCTACGCCAACAACTTCAACGACTCCGGCCTGTACGTCGGCGCGTGCAAGCAGGTCTGCGACATCGTCATCGACCACGCGTGGATGGAGAACAACGCGCTCGGGTACTCCGGCACGAACTCCGGCGGCGCGATCGTGGTGCGCAACTCGGAGTTCGACAAGAACGAGGACGGGTTCGACACCAACACCCAGATCGGCGGCGACCCGACGGCCCCCCAGGACGGGGCCTGTCCGAACCACGGGATCAGCCCGATCACCCACACCCATTCGTGCTGGGTGTTCATGCACAACTACGTGCACGACAACAACAACCCGAACACCCCGGCCTCGGGCGGCGCCGCCGCCGGGCCCTACGGCACCGGCATGACGCTGTCGGGCGCCCGCAACGACACCGTCGTCGGCAACACGTTCGCCGACAACGGTGCCTGGGGGCTCCTCGTGGTGCCGTTCCCCGACAGTGGCGGCCCGTCGCTCGGCCAGACCTGCGCCGGGACCGGGGGTGTCCAGACCGCCGGGCTCGGCTGCGTCTACGACTCGACCGGCAACGCGATCCTGCGCAACAACTTCCGGCACAACGGGTACTTCGGGAACCCGAGCAACAGCGACCTGGGCCAGATCGTGCTCAACACCGGACGCACCCGGAACTGCTACTCGGGCAACCGGCTGCCCGACGGGAGTGCGCCGGCCATGCTCCAGGCCCTGCAGCCGACGTGTGGTCGACCGGCCGTGCCCAACACCGGCGGTCCCCTGCTGGGCCAGGTGCTGTGCGACACCGGGTTCGGGTCTTGCCCGGCCGGCGCCCACTACCCGACGCCCGCGAAGATCGTGATGGCGCCGCTGCCGAAGTCGCTGGCCCCCATGCCCGACCCGTGTGTCGGGGTGCCGTCCAACCCCTGGTGCTGAGCCGGGCGCCGCGACCGGCGCCCGCCAGGAAAAGAAGTCCGCGAAAGCTGTAACCCTTCGCGATCGCGCTCGTCTCCGAGGCATGGGCATCCACAGCGTTCTCGACCGGCCGGCACCCTCCACCGATGCGGAGGCGCCGACGCCTCTCACCACCGACGCCTCCACGGCGATCGGCCTGGCCTCCCGGGCCGAGTGGCGGGCCCGTGAGCACGTC
>Ga0209023_10008426_pt1 | contig 10351 bp, 10 predicted proteins | sample LakOneMetagenome_FD_187468 | JGI IMG/M metagenome (GOLD analysis project Ga0209023, IMG submission 187468) | Freshwater and sediment microbial communities from Lake Erie, Canada (SPAdes) (version 2) | ecosystem: Environmental > Aquatic > Freshwater > Lentic | place: Lake Erie, Canada...
AACAGTTCCCGCGAATTGCGAAGCTTTCGATGCCGGATTACACAGGAACTACACCGACCCAGCGCATGCTTCATCCTGGGGCTAGAACACTTCTTACTCTCGGCCCGGTAGCGTCAGCACATCAAGATGCTCAGGTTGGCGCTCATGGGCCTGTGCTACGCGATGGCTGGTCGAAGGTCGCTTCACTACCCTCAGCAGCATTCGCGACGCCCAACTCGTCGCCCTTATGCAGATGGGCGTCAATTCGTCGCTTTGGTCAAATTCCGGCGGGACCTGCACCCGCAAGAGCGCGACCAAGCCGGGCGCGGCCTCAATGAAAAAAAGCCCGACAGCGTCGGGCTCTTCGGCAATCGAGGCGTGCTGTAGTTCAGCCGCGCTTACGGCGCATGCTGCCGAACATGCCGAGCAGGGCGACGCCCGCCAGGGCGAGGCTGGCGGGCTCAGGCACTTGGCCGACGTTCACCAAAATGGCCGAGCGGCCGACTTCAGCGCCCGCATCGTTGAAGGCGGCCAGGATGAAGCCGTATTGGCCGGCGACGTTCGGGTCAAACTGCGCAAGATTGGTGCCGAAGCCCAAGTTCTCGGAGTTCTGGATCGTTCCCGGCGTCAACAGACTATCGGCCACGCCCAGATAGAAAGAGATGTCCGCGTAGGTGCTCTCGGCATCGCCGACTGCGGGGTTGTAGTCGCCAAGCAGCTTGTACGTGTGTCGGCCGATGGTGGAGGAGATGGAGTGACCTACGAAAAAGTTGAAGCTCCACAGCGCGAGGTTGTCACCCGGAGCGTAAGCGCCAGGAGTGGCATTGAACTGGCCCGCGCCATTGTTGGTGACGGCAGGACTGGCAAAGCGCGGGGTGGCCGTCAGGCCCAGGGTGACGCCAGTGTCAAGGGAAGTGATAGCCACGGCGTCGTTGGGAATGCCGCTGCCGCCAAAGTTGGCCGCGGGCAAGGCGCCGAAGCTGGTGTAACTGACCGTGGGGCCGGCGAACACGCTAGTTGCGGCCAACGTCAGCGCCAGAACGGAGAACTTCTTAAAGGACAACATGGCTGTGGATTCCTAATATTGGGGATTTGTGTCCAGATATATAAGCATTTTTCACGCCAATTATTTCGCAGGAAAAAAACCTTATACAGAACAATACCTTGGAATAGCTCTTGCAGACATTGTTGACCTTTGATGCCGCTTTGGCGCGGCGGCTGTAAAGTTTGTCGACACAGGGTTTTGAGCAGGCCGGGGGGGCAGCAGCGCTTCTAGACACAGTCGCGGACACGCGCCGGACAGGCATCCCACAACCCTCAACAGAAGTGTGAGCCCGAGCGACGGCGAAGCAGACATTTCGTCACGTAGCCTGCTGCTACAGCTTCTTGGCGCGGATCTCTGCAGTCGGATCGGTCGAGCCACTCCTCTGTGGCTTCGTCGACACCGGTCAACGCGATCGGCCATAGTTGGTCAGGCAAAAGCCAAAGGTGCTCAGCCCGACCACCGAACCACAGCCGACCTTGCGACGCCCAGAAAGCCAGTGATCAGCCAGCCCCAGAAACGACAAAGCCCACCACGATGGACGGGCTTCTGAGGAATGCTGGTGGCCTGGGGCGGAATCGAACCACCGACACGCGGATTTTCAAAACAGAGCACTCGGGGGCGCAGGGTACCAGCAAGTCGAAGAAGCGTAACGTCTTTCGGTCTCACTGCCGCCTGGGTAGGTCCGCTCACTGAACCGGTTGCTGAACCTGCCGAGGTCGGCCGGCCTATCCACATCGGGAATGTCGAATGAAATCAATGCAATGGCGATGGGCCCGCTGAACGGCGCCGAACCCTCGATAGCGGGGCGAGCTCACTTGACGACTGACATCACGCCCCTTGATGCCGGCCACAGCCCAAATGCGGGCCGCTGGGGCTCCCGAGAGGCAGCAGCAAGGGGGTAGGCGCCACCCTCCCCTCACTGCCGCTCTATCGCCCGCTATTCCGCCCTGGCGACTTCCGGCTTGATGACCACCGAAGCCGCAAGCGCCACCTCGCGCATCGTCTTCGCCGCCATATGACTATATCGCAAAGTGGTGCGGCTGTCGGCATGGTTCAAAGCCCGACGAAGCTCTTCGAGGCTGTGGCCGGCAGCCAACACCATGCGCCCGAAGGTGTGCCGCAGATCATGCAGCCTCACCCTGTCGTTGAGTCCTGCTTTCTTGCGTAGCCTATACCATACACGAGTTATTGTTGTGAACGGCTTCCCGGTCTGCGCATTGACGAACACGTAGTCCGACTTGCCGCGCGTGCCCACGGCCTCAAGGATCCACAACGCGCTGGGGTTCAGATACTGCGGGTTCGCCCTCTTCGACTTCGCCTCGCTGGCAGGCACAAGCCACACGCCGTTTGGAACATCGATGTCCGCCCACTTGCAGTTCATGGCGGATGCCAGCCGCGCCCCCGTAACCAGCAAGAACAGGATCGTCAGGGCGACAGTTCGATTCGAGTCGGCAACCAGAACATCTTTCAGGCGCTCGACCTCTTCATCGTCAAGGTAGTTCTCAACTCGGTTGTCCTTGTGGAAGAGCTTGAAGCCGGTCAGGATGTTTTTCTCGATCATGTCCCACTGCACTGCCAATGCAAGCGCGTGACGGAGGCAGGCAACGTGCAGATCGGCGCTGGCGTGGCTCAGGCCGTGGTCCTTGACCAGAGCCACGTGGAAAGCCTGCACATCAAGACGAGTGATCTTGTTCAGCGGCAGGTCACCGAAGCGAGGCTTCAGCCGCAGGCGCCACAGTTGCTCATCTCGGGCGTACGATCTTTTGTGTGCCTCCGCGTGGGGCAAGTAATGGTCGGCCATGAACGTGTCCAACGTCATGCTGCCTTGGGCCGCAGCAGGCTGCTCGACCACCTTGGGCGCCAGTGCGTGCTCGGCCTTTAGGGTGCGAGCCAGCTTGCGTGCCTGGGTCAGACCGACCTCCTTGACAGTGCCCAGGCGGCGGTACACGTTGGTGCCCATGGCGTTCTTCTGGCGCAAGTACCAGGTCGGCACGGCATTGGTAGAGACACGGACCTCGACGAAAAGGCCGCGCTCGTCTTGGTCTGAGAACTCGATGCGTTGCTTGTCTGGCGGACACACCAGACCATTGGCCATGAAGGCCGGGGTAAAAGTGACAATTGGCATGGTCAATCTCCTTGATGTGTTGAGGCCGGAGAGGAAGTGCGTTTTGCTGGTCGAGTGGACGCTTTTGTTATCCAATAGGCCTTTGGTCCCTTGCCGGAGCGGGTCTTGTGCATGCGCAGTGGCAGCACACCGTGAGTCGCCAGGAAAGCGATGCACATACCCGCACAGATGTACTCCTTCGGCTTCAGCACGCTCCACGTGACCGAGCCGCACAGTTCCCTTGATAGGTGCTTGCGGGCTGGGTCTAAGGCGGGCAGGTTGCGTGAGCACCAGGCATAGACGTGGCGCAGCATGCGGTCGGCACTTCTGTCGCCGAGCATTGCCCTGCAGCGACGGCCCCGGGCCGAGGAGTGGAAGGCGTCTTTGACGGCCGTGGCGGTCAGTTGATAGAGATTTGTTGTCTGTGAGTTCATAAATACTTTCGTAGAGCTTGGGTGCCCGGGCTGAGTCAATGTCTTTGGGCTCGGGCGATCTAGGTCATGGGGGGGCTGGGCTGACGCCTTGTCGCTGGCGGTCACAAGCCAGCTGGCAGATGTCACGAGTTGGCGTTCTTGCCGCCCCCTCACCCCCCCCCGACTGGTTGCGCATCGGCGGCGCGTCAAGGGGGTGGCAGTGGAGGCAGCGTTTGACCACCTCAGGCGCGCTAGGCGAGCTGCACCTGGGTAGGCCTCAAGAGCCGTCGTCGTCGGGCTCCTGGGCGTCGCTCGGGCCTTCGCTGGCCGTCAAAGCGACCTCCCGTAGGGCCACCATCCAGTAGTTCAGCCCCTTGATGCGCCGGGGCTCACCAAGGCTCCGCCGTAAAAAGGCGTTTGCGTCCTTGCACTGTTGGTTGGAAGGCCGCTCGATCCCGGCCGCTGCCAGGACTTGCAGTGCCGTCTTCTTGACCTTGTTGCCCTCGACCGGCGGCTGCAAGTCGAGCCTCGCAAGCAACAGCTCTTCCACCGCACTGAGCGAACGATGGCGCTCGTTTCGTTGCGCCAGCTGGGTCTCTTCCTCCGGTGTCAGCCACCACTGCACGCCAGCACGATAGTCAACGGCCAGTTGGGCAAACAATTGCTGCATGTTGATGCCGTGATTGAAGTGAGCCTTTACTACCGGCAGCGTCCACCATCGAGAGTTGCCCGTGTGATCCACCAGAAAGTTCGCCTCGTTGACCGTGGCCATGAAGACGGTGCGCCGGGGGTACTCGGACTCGGTTCGGGCGTAAGGGCGGCGAATCTTGTCGCTGTCGCTCGTGAGCACACCTTTCAGGCGGGCCATGTCCTTTCGGAATGAACTGTCCAGCTCGCCGATTTCCACCAGCCAATGCGACATCGCGCCCAGGATGGAATCCTTCTGGCTCGGGTCGAGGTGGTGGTCGACCTTGACCAACATGTCCCGGAGAAGCGGATCGTCGACCAGCGACATCACCCAACTGGTCTTGCCGATTCCTTGCGGGCCCTGAAGCGTCAACACGCCCCGCCCCTTGAATCCGCTCGCCTTCAGCGCGGCAGCCACGAGACTCAGCAGCCACCGGTAGATGAGCGCCCGCTTTAGCTGCTCGGGAAAGCCGGCGCGCGTCTCCAGCGTGCCGTAGATCGCGGGCAACCGATCGATGCCGTCCCAAGGCTTGCTCAGGATCCAGTCGGCGGCGGGGTTGTACAGGTTCTCATCAGCGATGGCTTCGATGTAGGCCGGCACTTGGCCGGCGCCCAGGCCATTGCGAATTGCAAGGCTGACGACCTTTGTGAGGGCGACGTTGTCGGCGTTGTCGAAGCTTCCCACATGGTCGGGAATCACAACGCGAATCTTCTTCTTGACCACGTTGTAGCGCACCACGATCCCGTACTGCTTGAGCATGTGGCGCAGGTTAGGCAGCGTGCATGGCAGCGCCCCCTTGGGTTCGCGAGGCTGGTCAGGAAAGCCTTCCGATGGCAGTCGGCTCGATTGAGACACCGCACTCCATCCCTGGCCATTGACAGATTGCCGAACGTCGGCAACGGCGGCATCGGGAAGACGGGGTCGCGCAATCGACCCGCCGGCAGGTTCAGACGCGGCGGAGTAGACGACCTCGGTCTCGCAAATCGGGAAAGGCTCGTTCGATGCCGCCTCTACGACCGCTCTGGCGTTGCCGACAATGTTCGTGGCCTTGGGCGCTGGCTGCGGATCGCCGCCAACCGCGTTTGGCAATGCCGTCACTGCAATTCCGTCAACCTGGTCTGCGCCGTAGGTCCAGCCTGCCTTCCTTGCGTCAAAGTAGATCGTGCCGAGCGTCGCACTCTTGCCCGCGTAGTCGTCGGCAACGAAGCGTGCCCACTGACCGGCGAAGGCATCCTGCCCTTTGATGCCGTTGCTCCTGCCAGGCGTGGTCCACGCCTTGGAGGGCCTGCCTCCCAATTCCCCGCTGCTCCACTGGGCCGCAAGTTGGCGCAAGTCGCCCGCCAATTCAGGGTTCTCTCGTGCTGTCCTGGCCAAGGGCGCCAGGCGGTGGAGCTTCCACGTAGCGTCATCGCAGTCTGGATCGATGAACTTGAGGGCGGAAGCTAGCTTGGTCAGGTCCGGGGGGCCGTAGTTCTGCTGGGTTGGCCCTCCCGAATCCTTCGACTGCGGCGTACTTTGGTCCTCCGCCGTGACAGCGCCGCGAACACACAATCGACTGTGCGCGTCATCGATCGCCGCCAGCAGGTCATGGCTGTTAATGGCCGTCTGCCCCTGCCGGGTCAGCGTGACTGCGCGGCTCGGCTCGTACTTGTGGTTTTGAGTGCCAGGGACGCGCAACACGCTAGCGATGTCAGCCGTTCGGGTCGGATCGGCGAGGAGGCCAGCGCTTTTTGCAAGTTCCTTGAGCTTGCGACCGTAGGCTTTCCAAGGATCGACCGGGATGAACCCATCGAGCGCCCAGTAGGCATGGATTCCGCCACCGCTTTCAACGACGTGTGTCGGTGCAGGCAGTTCGGTTGCCTGGCAGAACGCGGCCAAGGCGTCACGGGCCTCGACAAGGTTTCGGTACCCCTTGCCATCGTCCGCCTTGTCGTCACCACAATCAATGTCAACCCAGAATGCACAGGCGCCAGCGGCGTTGTCGGCCTTGCGACTACCGGGCGTTTCGAACTCGCCACAGGCGAAGAAACACTCTGCTCCCGCCGCAGACTGCTCGACTGCGAGCTGGCATGCCTGCACGACGCTGGTGACTGGAATGTTTTGGAATCGGTTCGTCTGCCTATCCAGTATTCCAAGCTGGTGATGCAAGCCGGGCGACCGCCACATTGCACCGAGTAATTCCTGAGCAGACGTCGCATCGGTCAATGCTGATTCGCCGTTCACGATCAATTCCGATTCTGCAGCTACTGCCTTGATCGGATCTTCATTGTCCCAAGGGCTGGGATTCACTTCTTCTAATATCACACTCATAGATATCTCCTGTCTTGAGTGCTGGACCAATTCCGGTACGAATACCGGGGCGGGTTCTGCACTTTGCAGGTAAGTTATCTATTAGCGTTTGCTGGTATCTCGGCACCCTCCCAGGAGGGGATCACATCACATCCGAGCAGCCGAACTGTAGCAGTGTCGACAGCCAAATGTGCGGGGATCAGCGACTCTCGACGAAAATATTTCTCGCTACTCGGACGCCCAAGCGAGAATATCAAGATTCAGGTACTTTCAGTGGTCCAAACAATTCGCACCGGTTTCGATGCCATAACTCACTGCGAAACTAGTCAAACAAGGCAACGGTACATAAACCAGTGTATTTCCGCGCAGGCACAACAGAGTGGGTTTCCACTGGTGACTCCTGCGCTGCCAGCATTGAGGCACTTTCGCCCATGCTTTACATCGCGGCACCGAGGCACGACCGGGCAGTCGAGGGAGTTCAGACGGTCGGCGACTTGCAAAAGTGCCGCCCCCTGCCCACCCCCCGGACGATGGCAGACCGAACGGGGGGTGGGGGGTAGGGAGGGGGAAGCACTTTCGAGCGAGCGCAAGGTGCCCACCCTCGGGCCTGATTGGCGCCGAGACGACACCCCCGGCGGTGGGTCATGGGCGAATGGATCAGTCCCAGGCCGTGTCACCGGCATGGTCGCTGTCCAGGCCCGCCAGCAGGGCCGCCTCATTGGAGATCGTGAGGGGCAGAAGCGCTTCAGGAACGTCACGATCGTGGGAGTGCTGAACGGCTACGGTGATGCAGTCAATGTAGTTCATGGTTTAGCCTTTCAAGGTTTGCGGATGCGGAATAGGTAGAACGCGGCAACGGACCCGATCACGATCGCGGCGCCGAGCCAGGGGAACATCAGGGTTAGCATTGCTGCGGCGGCCAGGGCAAGACCTCGGGTCGATGGAAACCACAGCCCCAACACCAGGGCCGTGATCAGTGCGGCTGGAATGGCTTCTGCCAAGTCACTCCCCCTTCTGCTTGCGCCGGCCAGGCTTCGGGGCCTCAGGTGCACCGGTGCTGCGAGCAATGCAGGCCATGGCCACCTTGTCGAAGGTCTCGGTAGGGACCTGCTCGTGCAGGCGAGTGTTCTCCGCGTTGGGCCGGATGTAGCCGAGGGCCTTGAGCACTGCCAGTACGAAGCCCGCGGTGTTCACGCCCTTCCCAGGGTGCAGACAGAAAAGTGAACGGGACGTCAGCTCGCTGGATCCACGGACGATCGCATCAATGGCTGCCCCCTCAATCCAGCTATCCGTAAACATGCCGCTGCCAGAGTTGCCCGCGATCCGGAGGTGCAGTTGGCCGGTCTCAGGGTGTCGACCGATGGCGAAGGTCAACGTGGATCGGCCGGAAATTGATGGGCACTCCCCGGTGTAGATGGTCTCGATCTGGGGCAACTCCTGCTCGCCCTCTTGTTGTGCATCACTTGGCTCGAATTGCTTGTTCATCTCGATCTCCTTGGTTGTGGAACAGAAGGCGGGCAATCGCTGTAGTTGATGGCTGGCGATTACCCCTCCGTATAAGGTGCTAGCTTTTGCGCTCCCGTCCTGGCATCCAGCATGCGAAGACGTGAGTGGTCTTCATGCGGATCACATCGAGCAAGGCCATGGCTTCGGCCAATTCCCGTGGCTGGTGGCCATCGTGTTCACGGACAGCGGCGCGCTCTTCCCAGAGCTCACGAAGGTTGTCGTCCAGGCCGGCAACGAGGGCGGCCACGGTGTCGTCAGCAGGGTTCATCGCAGGTTCTCCGAAGTGACAGGCGAAAAAAATCCGCCACTTGGGCGGATCGGGGTGGGGGCTGCTTCGGGCTCATGGTTCGGGCCACGCCTGAACACGTCGTGCATGCCGGCGGCACAGGGTCAACAGGTTTGGATCAGCGTCACCCTTCGGCACCAACACCAAGGCGCCGTAGCCGGACGACGACAGGACCATGACCATCTCGTAGCAGGTGGCGTGCTCTTCCAGGTCTTCCCACAACGGGTGGCCCTCCGGCGTCATCAACTCGGTTCCCAGGACGCGCTCCAGCTCGGCCTGCGTGTCAGCCGGTTCAAGGACGACGAAGAACACCAACTCCTCCATGGTGGTGTCGTCGTCAGCCATGAGCTCCCCGTAGCGTTGCTGGACAAGGCGGATCAGGTTCGGGTCGGGGCAAGTTGCATTGAAGGCCGATACCTCATGGGCATGGCGCAAGGTGTGCATGGGGCTCCTTTCAGTCAGGCTCAAATGGAAAAGCCCCGAGGACTTGTGGTCCAGGGGGCTCGGGGGATGGAAGGGTTGGTGAGATCTATCGGCGGCGGCGGGCCACGAGCGCTGACCAGATCGCCACCAGCATTGCAAGCAAGGCGATGGCAACGGCACCTTGAAGAGCCAACGTGAGCACGGTGACCTTTACAGCCAGTGCGCCCAGGAGGGCAAAGGTGCCGGCCAGCAGAGCAGCCGCCGTGGATGCAAGGAGCATGAGAATCCTCCAAGAGTTGGACACAAAAAAGCCCGCCGAAGATTTCTCTAGGGCGGGCTCGGTAAAAGGCTACAGATCAGCGGAGGCCAAAAAACGCCTGGGCATGGCGCAAGGTGTGCATGGGGCTCCTTTCGGTCACGCACAAATAGAAAAGCCCCGAGGATTTCTCCTAGGGCGCCAGATCATGTTTAGCCTTTGACAACTTTCCCGTTGTTTGGGCATTGCACTTGGGTCGCGTCCATATCGCCCACTTCCCATTCATTTCTGACTACTCTTAGGTAGGCAATTTTCTGTCCGTTATAGCCGCCCATTCGATTCTTTGCGTTGTACTCAATGCAAGCCTCGCGCATTTCCCTATTGAATATTGCATCCCCGAATCTTGCTGACTCGGGGTCAACGAGCCTAGCCCTGACCGGCGCTTGCAGTTTGCGGACATCCGAATCCGAGCAACCCACCAGGAAAAGGCCAGTCAATGCAATTGAGATTTTTAGCCTCATTTAGTCTCCTTCAAGATATTCGCTTGTGACAGAGAAAGCGTTCGGCGTAGGTCGGTATTTAGCATTTGCCACCCACGTTGTCAGGTGGTCAAAAGTATGAACATAATCCACAGCGACCGCAGAACAATCGAAAATAGTTGGCGAATTGGAATGGCGAAGAGAACACCGGCGACGCGGATGATAACAATCGCTACGGGAACGAATGCGGTCGACTCGGCTTGAAGTGGGTGACGATCCAGTAAGAACCGTGGGAGTTCGATCTTTGCATGAACCGCTGAGTTCATGTTATTAATTACGCCGACAGACATAGCTCGATAGAACTGTTCGTTCTTTATATCTCTTGGAAGGCGACTTCCGGCGCTCTTCCTCATCACTGCCACCAACTCGGTGACATCCTTTAAATTGGTAGCATCGATGTCAATTGGTGAATTTTCAGCAATGGCAAGACGTAGATTGCCGAAGGACAATATTGATCCAACCAATGCCAACCCAAATAGCCGACGCTGAGTTTCAGCCATGTCACGCTTTCGTTCTCAATTTACGACATTGGTTGGACAACTGGCAGGCGTTTGCGATGCGGATGACAGCGTTTTTCGCACGAGCCGAGCAGCAGAGATGGGTTTGCTCGCCCCTTCGAAGTTTGCTGGAGTGTTACTTGAACGACCGTTGCTCCAGGGCGATTCCTTCGCATATGTCATTATTGAAGATAAGAATAATGTGATATTCAGGCACTTGCCATGAAAGATGAACTCGACCTGCGCCTATTGCACCCAACGCAGTGGTCGTTTTTTGCGGACCGACGACGGCGACTATTTCTTCTCGGGATTTACCTCGCAGGTTA
>Ga0209023_10008427_pt1 | contig 10351 bp, 8 predicted proteins | sample LakOneMetagenome_FD_187468 | JGI IMG/M metagenome (GOLD analysis project Ga0209023, IMG submission 187468) | Freshwater and sediment microbial communities from Lake Erie, Canada (SPAdes) (version 2) | ecosystem: Environmental > Aquatic > Freshwater > Lentic | place: Lake Erie, Canada | collected...
CCTGCGCGGCCGCACCCACGCCGGGTCCGGCTCGTTCTGGACGTGGCGGGAGCAGATGTACGCGCTGGCCGGCTCCCTCACCCCGGATTCGTACTTCGAGCTCGCCCGGGCGGTCTACGGCGAGATGGTGCTCGCCGGGGTCACCGGTGTCGGCGAGTTCCACTACCTCCACCACGGGCCCGACGGAACGCCCTATGCCGACGCCAACGCGATGGGCGCCGCACTCGCCGCCGCTGCCGGCGAGGCCGGGCTCCGCATCACCCTCCTCGACACGTGTTACCTGCAGGGCGGCGTGACCGCCGGCCTCGAAGGCGCCCAGGTCCGGTTCGGCGACGGCGACGCCCTCTCGTGGGCGACCCGGGCATCGGAGCTCGACGCGCTCGTGGGCCAGCGGGTGCGGGTCGGCGCGGCGATCCACTCCGTGCGCGCTGTCGACCCCGCCTCGATGCAGATCGTCGCCGCGTGGGCCGCGGGGCGGAACGCGCCCCTCCACGCTCACGTCTCCGAGCAACCGGCCGAGAACGACCAGTGTCACGAGGCGTACGGCTGCAGCCCCACCGCGCTCCTCGCCCGCCACGGCGTGTTGAGCGAGCGTTTCACCGCGGTGCACGCCACCCACCTCTCCGCCGCCGACGTCGCGCTCCTCGGCGGGCACGGGTGCACGACGTGCTTCTGCCCCACCACCGAACGCGATCTCGCCGACGGCATCGGGCCGGCGCGGGCGCTCCGGGACGCCGGGGCCCGTCTCTCGCTGGGCTCCGACTCCCACGCAGTGGTCGACCTGTTCGAGGAGGCCCGAGCGGTGGAGCTCGACGAGCGCCTCGCCACCAACGTGCGGGGTGGGCACGACTCGGTCTCGCTGCTCCGGGCGGCGACGGCCGCCGGACACGCGTCCCTCGGCTGGCCCGAGGCCGGACGATTGGCCGTCGGCGCACCCGCCGATTTCGTCACCGTCGGCCTCGACTCGGTCCGGCTCGCCGGTACCGGGCCGACGACGGCGCTCGACGCGGTCGTCTTCGCCGCCACCGCGGCCGACGTCCGTCAGGTCGTGGTCGGCGGTGAGATCGTCGTCGCCGACGGGCGACACCAACGGTTCGATGTCGCCGCCGAGCTGGCCCACACGATCGGTGTGCGATGACCGGCCGATCGCTCGTCGTCGACCGCATCGGTCTGCTCGTCACGTGCGACCCGACGCTCGGGGACGGGCCGCTCGGGCTGGTGCGCGACGCGGCGGTGGTGATCGAGGACGGGCGGGTCGTGGCGGTCGAGCCGGCCGGCCGATCCGGCGGCGTCGCCGCCGACGAGCAGCTCGACGCCGCCGGGGCGTGCGTCATCCCCGGATTCGTCGACAGCCACACCCACCTGGTGTTCGCCGGTGACCGGGGCGACGAGTTCGCGGCGCGCATGGCCGGGAAGCCGTACGAAGCGGGCGGTATCAACGCGTCGGTGTCGGCGACCCGCGCCGCATCCGACGACGAACTGCGCCGCCTCACCGCTCGGCGACGGGCCGAGGCCCGGCGGGCGGGCATCACCAGCCTCGAGATCAAGTCGGGCTACGGCCTCACCGTCGCCGACGAGGCGCGCTGCCTCCACCTGGCCCACGAGCTCACCCACGACGCCACGTTCCTCGGCGCCCACGTCGTCCCCGCCGAGTTCGCGGGACGGGCCGACGACTACGTGTCGCTCGTGTGCGGTCCGATGCTCGACGCCGCGGTCGCGGCCGGCGCGCGATGGATCGACGCGTTCTGCGAGGTCGGCGCGTTCGACGCCGACCAGAGCCGGGCGATCCTCTCTGCCGGCCGCGACGCCGGACTCGGGCTCCGGCTCCACGCCAACCAACTCGGCTTCGGACCCGGGGTGCAGCTCGGGGTCGGGCTCGGCTGCGCGTCGGTCGACCACTGCACCTACCTGACCGACGACGACATCGGGGCCCTGGCCGCCGGCGCCACCGTGGCGACGTTCCTCCCCGCCACCGACTTCTCCACCCGCCAGCCGTACCCCGACGCGCGTCGGGTGATCGACGCCGGCGCGACCGTTGCCCTGGCGACCAACTGCAACCCGGGCTCGAGCTACACCACCTCGATGACCTTCTGCCTCGCCCTGGCCGTGCGCGACCTCCGGATGACGATGGACGAGGCACTGCTCGCCGCGACCGTCGGCGGGGCCCGGGCATTGCGCCGCGACGACGTCGGCCGCATCGCTCCGGGGTGCCGGGCCGACCTCGTCGTCCTCGACGCTCCGTCGTACACCCATCTCGTCTATCGACCGGGCGTCCCGCTCGTCGCGAGGGTCGTGGAGGCCGGGATCGAGCGATGACCGTGTCCCGCCGAGCGCTCAGCCGAAGCTGACCCCCTGGGCCAGCGGGAGGTCGTTGCCGTAGTTGACCGTCGCGGTGGCGCGGCGCATGTAGGTCTTCCACGCATCGGAGCCGCTCTCGCGTCCGCCGCCGGTCGCCTTCTCGCCGCCGAACGCGCCGCCGATCTCGGCGCCCGACGGGCCGATGTTGACGTTCGTGATGCCGCAGTCGCTCCCGGCCGGGCCGCAGAACCGCTCGGCGTCCCGAAGGTCGGTCGTGAAGATCGACGATGCGAGGCCCTGCGGGACGCCGTTGTTGAGCGCGATCGCCTCCTCGAGGTCGTCGTAGGTGAGGCAGTACAGCAGCGGTCCGAACGTCTCGGTGCGGACGATCTCGGACTGCCCCGGAACGGCCACGATCGCCGGCTGTAGATAGCACGCGTCAGGCGCACCGGGCGCCGCGACCTCCACCCCGCCGGCGAGCAGCTCGCCGCCCTCGGCTGCGGCCACTTCGATCGCGGCGAGCACGCGGCCGCCCGACGCAGTGTCGATCACCGGCCCGACGAGGGTGCCGGAATCGAGCGGGTTGCCGATGGGGAGCGACGAATAGGCACGCACGAGGCGCTCGAGGACCTCGTCCCGCCGCGAACGGTGGACGATGAGCCGCCGCAGCGTCGTGCAGCGCTGACCCGCCGTACCGGCTGCGGCGAACGTGACCCCCCGGACCACGAGGTCGATGTCGGCGCTCGGCGCGATGACCGCCGCGTTGTTCCCCCCGAGCTCGAGCAAGGCCCGGCCGAAGCGGGCGGCGATGCGCGGGGCGAGGGCTGCTCCCATGGCGGTCGAACCGGTGGCGCTCACGAGCGCGAGCGCCCGATGGTCGGCCATCGCCGACGCCACGTCGGGGCCACCGGTGACCAGGGTGAACAGACCGTCGGGCGCCCCGACCTCGCGGGCGGCCCGGCGGGCGAGCGCGGTCGTCGCCGCCGCCGACAGCACGGCCTTCTCCGACGGCTTCCAGATCACCGGATTCCCGCACACGACGGCCAGCGCGGCGTTCCACGACCACACCGCCACCGGGAAGTTGAAGGCACTGATGACGCCGACCGGACCGAGTGGCAACCAGTTCTCCGCCAGCCGGTGGTCGGGCCGCTCCGACGCGATCGTGAGCCCGTAGAGCTGCCGCGAGAGCCCGACCGCGAACTCGCAGATGTCGATCATCTCCTGCACTTCACCGAGGCCCTCGCTGCGGATCTTGCCGGTCTCGAGCGAGACGATGGCGGCGAGCTCGGACTTGTGCTCACGGAGCAACTCGCCGAGCCGGCGCACGAGGGCCCCGCGAACGGGGGCGGGCACGGAGCGCCAGCCACGGAACGCGTCGGTCGCCGCCTCGACCGCGGCATCGAGCGTCACCGTCGGTGCGATCGAGCCGAGATCCACCCCGAGGATCGGCGTGCGGACCGCCGGCCCGGTGCCGGCGACGAGGAGCTCGGCCCCCAGGGCCGCAGCGGTGGGCCGGGCGACGGCCACCAGATCGGAGATTGACGGGAGCTGCAGCACGGTTGCGACCTCGGTGGGAGCGGAGAGCATGGGTACGAACCGCGTCGGGAGGCCGGGGCGGCCGCTCGAGCGTTCATTAGTTGATCTCATTGGTAGAACCACTTTACATTAGGTCGAGTGACGACTTCAGCACGACGGCCACGACCGTGAACCTGTCGTTCGACCGGCTGCGGACCCTCGTCCACGTGCAACGCGCCGGCACGTTGGCCGCCGCCGCGCGCACGCTCGGCGTCACCCCGTCGGCCGTCTCCCAACAGCTCAGCGCACTCGAGCGCGAGGTCGGTGGCGACGTGCTCGTCCGACGCGGTCGCAGCATCGAACTGAGCCCGCTCGGCGAACTCCTCGCCCACGGCGGCGACCGGGTCCTGGCCGAGATCGAACGCACGTCGGCCGCGGCCGAGCGGATGCTGGACTCGGTGAACGGCAGCTATGTCGTCGCCGCCCTGCCGAGCGTCGCGCTGGCGATCATGAGCGAGACGGTGCGTCGGCTCGGCGATGACGCCCCGGAGCTCGACGTCACCGTCATCGACGGCGAGGCCGACGCCGCCGTCGAACTCCTCACCGCGCAGGCCATCGACCTCGCCCTCGTCGACACCTATGCCGACGAGCCGGCGACGATCCCCGAAGGGCTGCGGGCGACGACGCTCGGGACCGAGCCGTTCGTGGTCCTCGCCCCGGCCGGCGCCGGCGTCGGGCCGGATCCCGTCGGCCTCCGGCAGCTCGCAGGGTTGCCGTGGGTGATGGCGCCCGACGCCGCGGGATGCGGTGGAGCGGCCCGCCGGGCCTGCCGCCAGGCCGGGTTCGACCCGGTCGTGAGGTGGGAGAGCAACGACCTCATGGTGCTGCGCGAGTCGGTGTCGGCCGGCCTCGGCATCGCTCTGCTCCCCCGGCTCGCGGTCGGCGACCCGCCGCCCGGCACGGTCGTCGTCGCGGTGCGCAACCGGGGGCTGCGCCGCGAGATCGTCGCCATCACCCGCACGGCCACCGCCGAACGACCGCCCGAACGCGCCGTGCTCACCGCCTTGGCCACCGCCGCCGCGCCCCACCTCCGCCGATCGGGAACGAGGAACCGATGACCCTGCCGTCGCGAGCGAATGTCGTGGTCGTCGGAGGCGGGGTGATGGGCACGAGCATCGCGTTCCACCTCGCCGAAGCCGGCGTCACCGATGTCCTCCTCCTCGAACGCAACGAACTCGGCTCGGGCTCGACCAGCCGGGCCGCCGGCGGGGTCCGGGCCCAGTTCTCCGATCGCGCCAACATCGAGATCTCGCTCCGGAGCCTGCAGCTGTTCGACGACTTCGGAGTCCGTCCCGGCCAGGACATCGATCTGCGCAAGGTCGGCTATCTGTTCCTGCTGACCGACGACGAGAGCGTGACGACGTTCGAGCGGAACATCGTCCTGCAGAACTCGCTCGGAGTACCCAGCCGGATGATCAGCGCCACCGAGGCCAAAACACTGAACCCGCTGATCGAGACCGACGACGTGATCGCCGCGGCCTTCTCGCCGTCGGATGGACTGGCCACCCCCGACTCGGTCGTGGCGGGCTACGCCCGTGCCGCCCGCCGCCACGGGGCGACGCTGCGCACCGGCATCGACGTCGTCGGGATCACGTCCGAGGCCGGAAGGATCACCGAGGTCCGCACCAGCGCCGGGACCGTGACGACGTCGTGTGTGATCTGTGCCGCCGGCGCATGGTCGCGGCGACTCGGGGCGATGGCCGGCATCGAGCTCGACGTCACCCCGCTGCGTCGCCAGATCCTGTTCACCGGCCCGGTGCCCGGGCTGCCGCCCGGTATCCCCATGACGATCGACTTCTCCACGACCTTCTACTTCCACGACGAGGGCCCGGGCGTGCTGCTCGGCATGTCGGACCGCGACGAGAGCCCCGGCTTCCACCTCGATGCCACCGACGAGTTCCGCGAGCGGGTCGCCCCGTTCATCGCTCGTCGGGCGCCGGCGCTCCTCGACGCCGAGGTGCGCGGCGGGTGGGCCGGGCTGTACGAGGTGACTCCCGACCACAACGCGATCATCGGCGAGGCCCCGGGCATCGACCGTTTCCTGTACGCCACCGGGTTCTCGGGCCACGGCTTCCAGCAGGGTCCGGCCGTCGGCGAGATCGTGCGCGACCTGTACCTCGGCACGCCGACGGCGATCGACGTCTCGGGGATGAGCGCCGACCGGTTCGGACGCACCGAGCTCCGCCCCGAGTTCAACATCGTCTGAATCACGCGGGCCGGGAAGGCGCGGCGGACACGACGAGCTTGGTCGTCACCGCGAGCCAGGCGGCGACGCCGAGGGCGACGGCACCCGAGATGCAGAGCGGGAGCCGACCGGAGCCGCCCCAGAACAGGCCGGCCCAGAGCCCGGCCAGCAACGTCGCCAGCCCGGTCGATGCACCGTGGATGCCGAGCGCCCAGGTCCGTTGTTCGCTCCCGACCAGCCGGGAGATCCACGCCCGGCTGACCCCGTCGGTCGCCGCGGTGTACGCGCCGTACAGCGGGAGCAGGATCCATACGGCGGCCGAGCCGGTCGCCAGCCCGAGCCCGAGATACACGATCGCGAACACCACGAGCCCGAGGGCGATGACGATGCCCGGACGGATCCGATCGGCGAGCCGGCCGGCGGGATAGCCGAGGACGGCGTACACCAGGTTGTACAGCACGTACACGAGCACGATGGAGGTCGTGGCCAGCCCGAGCTCGTGGGCCCGTTGCAGCAGGAGGGCGTCGGTGGAGTTCACGAGGGCGAACACCACCAGTGGGACCACCGCGTGCCAGAACTGCGGCGGCAGGGGTGCCGCCCGTGGCGCCGTCGGGGACTCGGGCGGGTCGCCGCCGGCGGGCCCGATCGGTTCGGCGTCGGCGGCCACCGGCGGCTCGTGGACCAGACCGACGAGGGCGACGCTGATCGCGGCGGGGATCACGGCGATGGCGAGCGCGGGACGGATGTGGCCGTGCAGCACGTGCAGCAGGCCGAGCCCCAGCAGCGGGCCGAGCACGGCGCCGCTCGTGTCGAGCGCACGGTGGAGCCCGAACGCCCGGCCACGTTGGTTCTCGGGGGTGACGTCGGCGATGAGCGCGTCGCGCGGCACGCCGCGGATCCCCTTGCCGAGGCGGTCGACGACCCGGCCGAAGAGCACCACCGGCCAGGCGAACGCCACCGCCACGATCACCTTGCCGATCGTGGCCAGGCCGTAGCCGGCGGCGATCCACCGACGCCGCTTCGAGGCGCCGGCGAGGCGCCCGGCGACGAGTTTCATCCCGGCCGCCACGGCATCGGCGAGGCCTTCGGCTACCCCCACCGCGACCACCGGCGCGCCGAGCACGACCGTGAGGAACGTGGGAAGCAGTGGGTAGAGCAGCTCCGAGCCGGTGTCCTGGGCGAAGCTCACCGCCCCGAGGAGTTTGACCGTGCGGGGCAACGGCGGCTCGGCGACGGGGGCAACCAGTGCGTGGGCGCCGCTCACGCGTGCGGGGCGCTCCGACCCGCCTCCGTCCGGTGACCGTGACTGCATCCGGGCCTCCCGGGCGGTCGCCCCGGCGACCGGCGCCGGATTCACGAGCGACTCGCGGACCCTACGGCGCGTCCGCGGGGGCCTCCGAATCCCTTGTCCAACGTTGCCGCACCCTGGGAGTTCGTCGACGACTCGAGTTGTGCGTCGTCGTGCCGAGATCGGCAGGTAGAACACGAACCGCGCGCTGCGATCGACGGCACACGCTCGGCCCCCGGTGAAGGTCAGCAGCCTCCGCCAACGCAGTTCCCACCGGCGTTGTTGCGCACAGCGGTGCGTGTCAAGGTGATCGTGGCGCCGATCTCGGTGGAGAGGCCACCCCCGGCGAGGGCGGAGTTGGCGGTCACTCCGGAGTCCTTGAGCGTCGAGGACGCCGCTGCCCGGCCGATGTCGAGGAATCCTGTCTATCAGCAGTGTCACGGGCGACGATCGGTCGAGCGGTCTCGGTGTCGCTGAGGTTGCGCGGCGGATGCAGCACGCCGGCGGGGGGTTCCATCCTCCGCTCCGCCGGGATCACCCGATACGGAAGACCGGATACCCGGGAGCGATCGCCAGCAGCTGCTCGTCGGTCGCCGACGCATCGACGCCGTCGAAGAACACGCCGACCTCGGCCTTCCAACGGCGCAGGTATTCACGCAGCAGGGCCGGCTTGACCGCGTCGTCGAGCTCGTCGGCCCGGAACTCGGTGACCCTCCGTCCGAGCTGGAGCGCCCCGCCACCGGCGGCACGCACGTTGCGGACCCATTGGGTCTGACCGCGAGGGGCCACGAGGTACTGCGCCCCTTCGAAGTCGAGCAGGTTGACCGGGACCCGGCGCAGCTCGCCCGAGCTCCGGCCCCGCACGATCAGGATCCGGCTCCCGCGCACACTCACGCCGAGCCGGGTGAAGCCCATCATCACCCGGTTGAATCCTCGGGTGAACCGGGACGGCTCGAGGTACCGGGGGGCCACCGGCCGGGCGGGGTCGGACGGGGTGGTCGTGACGGTCGGCTGGTTCGGCATCGGGTCCTCGGTTCCTCGTGGCGCATTTCGTGAGCAGCGCTCTCTTCGAAGACCAGTGAACTACATTCAGTCGACAATTGCAAGAGCACTGCTCTCTCGATTTGGATCCGCCCGACGGCGCCCTACGCCACGAACGCCCGGGCCACCCGGGGCGTGGCCGCCCGATGTTCGGGCAGGAACAACGACGGCTCCACGAGCTCGACCTCCAGGACGCACGGTGTCCCGGCGTCGTCCAGGACGAGATCGACCCGTCCGTACAACGGCACCTCTCCGCACGCCTTCGCCGCCACCTCGATGGCGGCCCGCCCGACGGCGACCAGCTCCCGGGAGACCTCCGCCGGCCGGTTGTCCTCCGCCGCGAACAGGCCCTCGACCGCGCCGGCACGCGGCAGCGCCACCCGCTTGTTGGCCGCGTGGGAGAACTCCCCGTCGAGGAACACCAGCGGCCATTCGCCGAGGCGGGGGATGGACTCCAGGAACGGCTGGACGAGCACCGACCGACCGACCCGGTGCAGTCGATCGACGTGGGCGATGGCGCTCTCCCGGTCGTGGTCGGTGCCTTCGTAGCGTGCCGCGTCCCGGCTGCCGGCGCCCACGGCCGGCTTCACGACGAAGCCGGCTGGGCCGACGGGAAGGACGGGGACATCGCCCGGCTCGACGAACCGGGTCGGGGGGATCGCCACGCCCGCCGCCCTTGCCACGAGGCGCCCGACGCCGCTCCGGCCCTTGTTTATGTAACAACTGTTATGTAACGTGAACGACAGCAACGACACATGGTTGCACCGAGGAGGGGTCCTGTGGTCCACGTTCCGACACGCGGTGATGTTCCGGTCCGTATGGCGCCCGGCCAGCAGCGGATCCCCGACTACGGCCCGTCCCGGATGGCCCGTGCCCCGTACACGGACCCGACCCAGTTCGAGCTCGAACGGGAGCGGGTCCTCGCCACCCATTGGCTCATCGGCTGCCGTAGCGAGCAGATCCCGAACCCGGGTGACTGGTACACCTACGAGGGCCACGGCGAGACGATCGTCATCACCCGCCAGCCCGACGGCTCGGTGGCCGCGTTCCACAACGTGTGCCAGCACCGCGGCCCCGCCATCGTCGGCGAGCTCACCGGGTGCGGCGCCCGGCGCTTCACCTGCCCATACCACGGCTGGGTGTACGACACGACCGGCAAGCTGGTCGGCGTGCCCGAGCGGGAGGACTTCGCCCCCGAGCACCTCGTGAACGCACGTGCCCCCAAGGTCGCGGCCGACCTGTGGGGCGGCTGGATCTGGATCAACCTCGCCGGCGATGCCGCGCCCTCGCTGCTCGAGAGCATCGGTCCCGACATCACCGCCGACCTCGGCCAGTTCAAGATGGAGGACATGGTCCTCCACGCGGTCGCGGAGTGGGACGTGCCCGTGAGCTACAAGGCCGTGGTCGACGGGTTCAACGAGGTGTACCACGTCACCGAGTTGCACCATGTGACGCCCGACTTCACCAAGTCGGCCCGCGACCTGTCGTTCGTCTTCAGCGGCGACAACTACATGTGCTTCGTGCCCCGTCCGCAATGGACCGACGAGCTGGCCGAGACGCTCGACCATCACAAGTACACGATCTGCCACTACGTCGTGTTCCCGAACACGGTGTTCAACTGCAATCCCGGCCACATCCAGGCGTTCACCCCGATCCCGATCGACGTCGACCGCACGAGGTTCCTGTGCTGGGAGCTGATCTACGACGGCGACCTCGCGGATCCGGAGTACCGGGCGTACTACGACGCCACCATGGAGCATTGGAGGGTGTTGCAGGGGGTCGTCGGTGAGGACATCGGCATCTACCAGCAGCTGCAGCGGACCAAACGCTCCACCGGCTACACCGAGCACATCCTGTCCTCGAAGGAGTGCAAGATCCACCGGTACCACGACACGATGGCCCGCAAGATCCAGGGCTGACCGTCAGTCGGGTTCGGCGGCGTCGAGCAGCTCGTCGACGCCCGC
>Ga0209023_10008430_pt1 | contig 10348 bp, 9 predicted proteins | sample LakOneMetagenome_FD_187468 | JGI IMG/M metagenome (GOLD analysis project Ga0209023, IMG submission 187468) | Freshwater and sediment microbial communities from Lake Erie, Canada (SPAdes) (version 2) | ecosystem: Environmental > Aquatic > Freshwater > Lentic | place: Lake Erie, Canada | collected...
GACGAGGACGGCCATCGAACCACCGAGCACGCGGTGCCAGTCGAACAGCCGGTCGAGGCCGTAGCGGTGCTCGAGCACCCGCGGGCGGGCGACGAGCAGGAGGCCGGCCAGCCCGGTGAGCGATGCGAGCAGCCCGGTGAGCTGGGCGAGCGCGGTCCAGGACCCGTTCCAACCCTCGGCGAACTCGGTGAACGCGCCGTGCCGGACCCAGATGCCGAGCACCAGGACGAGCGCGGCGACGACGACGATGCCGACGTCGCTCGGGAGCAACGTCCCGCCGCTCGGCGGCATGAGCCGGGCCGGAGCCGCCGCGGCCGCCGAGGCGCGCCCCGGCGCCAGCGTACGAGTGGGCAGCGAAGGGTCGAAGACGTCGGTCATACGAACGGACGAATGATCGTCTCGGTCCTGGCGGCGGGGTGGGAGGCGCCGGCAGGACCGAGAGCGAACGGTGGATCAGCCCAGCGTGGTCGTGGTCGTGTCGGAGGTGCCCGCACCGGTGCCGGCGTCGGAGTCGTCGGAGCCATGGTGACGACCATGGTGGCCGCCCATGCCGCCCATGCCGCCCATCCCGGGCAGACCGCCCAGATCACCGAGGGCCGGCAGCTTGCCGTTCACCATCGCGGTGACCGCATCGGTGACCTTGGCGAGGATCGCGTCGGCCTCGGCCTGGGTGTGGTCGCCGGCGGCGACCTCGTCGGTCAGGTGTTGCTTGACCGACGCGACTGCGGCGTCGATCACCGTCTGGACGGCGACGCCCTGCTTCGTGGCCAGGTCGGCGATGCTGGTGCCGGCCTGCAGCGCCGTCATGACCTCGGCGGTCGTCATCTTGAGCGACGTCGCCACCGCCTCGAGGCCCGATCCGATGTCGCCGAACCATCCGCCCATGCCCGGGCCCATGTGGTCACCCATGCCGGGACCCATGTGGTCACCGTCGCCGCGGCCCATGGGGCCGGCGGCCTGCAGGGCGGCGATCACCTTGTCGGCCTGGGCCTGGGTGATCGTGCCGTCGGCCACCAGCGGGGCGAGGATCTCGGCCAGGCGGGCGGACCGGTCGGGGGCGTCGGCGCCGGGATCGGCCGAGCCGGCCACGGTGGTGTCGGTCGACCCGACGGTGGTGGCCCGGGGCGCGACCGCGCTCACGCCGGCCGCGCTCACCGATCCGCCTCCGGAGGTGGCGATGAATCCGGCGGCCCCGCCGCCGATCACGCCGGCGGTGACGCCGATGACTGCCAAGACACGCTTCATGGTCGACTCCCTCGGAACGTGATCGACATCGCTCGACGTTCCCGGCTGACACGATCGCACCGATCGGTCACGCTCGCTTCCGGATCCGGTGAGAATCAGGTGAGATTCGGCGGCGCGAGCACGGGGAGGACGAATCCGACGCTCGCCCCGCCACCGGCCCTGGCCTGGGCGAACACCGTGCCGCCGTGCTGCTCGGCGACGTCGCGGACGATGGCCAACCCGAGCCCCGAGCCCGGACGGCCCCGGGCGTCGAGCGCCCGGTAGAACCGATCGAACACCCGGTCGAGATCGGCCGGCGCGATCCCCGGACCGCGGTCGTCGACCTGCACCCGGCCGCGGGCCACCGAGAGCTCGATCGGCGCGCCGGTCAGGTCGAACTTCGCCGCGTTCTCGAGCAGGTTGCCGATCGCCCGGTCGAGGGCGTTGGGCCGCCCGTTGACCGACGTCGCGTCGGCGGTCAGGACGATCTCCCGGCCGACTCGGCGGCGCACCCGGTCGGCGGCCCGCTCGGCCACCTCACCGAGCCGGAGGACCTGTTCGGGCTCCTCGCTGCGGCGTTCGCTCGCCAGTTCGACCAGCTCGTTCACGAGCGCGGTGAGCTCGCGGGCCTCGCCGTCGATGTCGTCGAGCACCTGGCTGCGGGTCTCGGGGGCCAGCTGGTCGTAGCGACGCAGGACCGAGATGTTGGTGCGCAGGCTGGTGAGCGGCGTCCGCAGCTCGTGGCCGGCGTCCTGCACGAGCCGTTGCTGGTCCTCGCGTGATCGGGCGAGCGCTCCGAGCATGGAGTTGAACGCCTGCCCGAGCCGCCCCGATTCGTCGCTCCCGGTCACCGGCACCTCGATGTCGAGCCGGCCGGTCGAGGCCACTTCCTCGGCGATACCGGCGAGGCGGATGAGCCGGCTGGTCGCCCGCCGGGCGATGAGCCAGCCGACGAGCACGGCCAACGACGTCACCAGCACGACCGCGACCAGCGTGCGGTTGCGGATCGCCCCGAGCAGTCGGTCGGTCTCGCCCAGGCTGCGCGCCACCTGCACCGCGCCGGTCGGGACCGAGATGGTCAGCATCCGGTAGCGCTCACCGTCGAGCTCGACGTTGCGCACCTGGGAGACGCCACCCTTCCCCGCCCCGGCGATGTCCTCGTCGCCGGAGCTGACGGGCAGCGGGCCGCTGCGCGGTCCGTACAACGGCACGCCGGTCTCGTCGAGGATCTGCAGGAAGATCTGCTCGAAGCTCCGCGGCCGTTCGAACGGATAGTTGCCCTCGGGCCGGTCGGTCGACCCGCCGCGTTGGTCGAGCTCGGTCTCGTCGATCCCGCCGAGGCGCTCGACGATCGGGTGGGCGGCGACCACGAGCGAGCTGTCGATCTCGTGGTGCAATCGATCGGCCGTCGCGGCATAGCTCCACACCCCGAGCCCGATCGTGGCCAGGGCGCTGAGCGCGGCGAGCGCCAGGATCAGCTTGATCCGCAGGCTCATGGGACCCGGATGCAGTACCCGACGTTGCGGACGGTGTGGATCAGCTTGGGCTGATCGTCGGCCTCCAGCTTGCGGCGCAGGTAGCTGATGTAGACGGCGAGATTCTTGGAGTCGGGCCCGAAGTCGTAGCCCCAGATCCGGTCGTAGATCGTCGAGTGGTCGAGCACGATGCCCTGGTTGCGGACCAACAGTTCCAGCAGGTCGAACTCGGTGCGCGACAGCTCGATCTCGGTGTCGCCCCGCCACACCCGACGGGCGGCGGGGTCGACCCGGAGGTCGCCGACGCGCAGCACGTTCTCCCCCGACCCGGTCTCGTCCTCGGGCATGGCCCGGCGGAGCAGGGCCCGGAGCCGGGCGAGGAGTTCGTCGAGATCGAACGGCTTGGCGAGGTAGTCGTCGGCCCCGGCGTCGAGCCCGGCCACCCGATCGGTGGTCTCGGTCCGGGCGGTGAGCATGAGGATCGGCGTGCGGTCCTTCTCGGCGCGCAGGACCCGGCAGACCGTGAGCCCGTCGATCCCCGGCATCATCACGTCGAGCACGACGACATCGGGTGGTTGCTCGGTGATCGCGCTCAGCGCGCCGGCGCCGTCGGACACCGCCGTCGCGACGTAGCCCTCGAGGGCCAGGGCCCGCACGAGGGAGTCACGAATCGCCCGGTCGTCGTCGACCACGAGTACGCGTGCAGCCACGCGGCCCATCCTGGCCCCTCAAGGTGAGAGCCGGGTGAGATTCACCCGGACCAGTAGGTGCCGGCCAGCATCTCTTCCAGCAGTGGCCGGAACATGATCAGCTCGTCGGGGTCGTCCACCGGCTCCTGCTGCCCGTAGTGCACCCCGCGCAGGCTCGTGCGGATCGACACGATGGCGAACCGGAGCGCGGCATAGACCTCGAACCACTCGAGCGACGTGACCGTGTGGCCGCTGTACGACTCGTAGCGGGCGACGAGGTCGGACCGTTCCATGAAGGTCGGCAACCCCGGCATGCCGTACTGCTCGGCCATCCGCTGGAAGAACCGGTGCAGGAAGATCATCCAGGCCAGATCGACCTCGCGCGGCCCCTGGCCCGCCATCTCCCAGTCGAGCACGGCGACGGGTTCCACGCCGCGGTACAGCATGTTGCCGATCCGGCTGTCGCCCCAGTTCAACACCCGCTCGCCGGTGGCCGGGCGATTGGTGTCGAGCCACTCGAACGTCGCCTCGATGAGCTTCGATCGCAGCTCGCCCCGGCTCCAGTCGTAGTAGTGCCGCTGGCCGGCGAGGAGCTGGTCGATCACATCGGAGCCGTCGTCGGCGTTGGCCAGGAACGAGAGATCGTGGGTCTCCGGGGTGAGCCGGTGGAGCTCGGCGAGCACCCGCACCGAGTGATCCATCAGCGCTGCCCGCTCGGCCTCGGTGAGGTCGGCGACCCACCCGCCAAAGACATAGGGCGGAACGTCGGGCGGGGTCACGCCGTCGACCCGGCCCATGACCAAGAACGGCGTGCCGAGCCACGACGTGTCGGCCTCGTAGTGGATGACGTCGGGCACCGGCACCGACGTGTGCTCGCCGACCAGCTGCATGCACCGGCCCTGCAGCTCGAGGTCGTAGTGCTCGAAGACCGGGAACACCTCGGCCTGCGGGGCCAGACGGACCACGCAGCCCTGCCGCGAGCCGTCGGTGTTGGTGACCTCGAACAGCACCGTCTCGCTCGACATGCCGGTGCCCTCCGGCGAGGACACGTTGCCGATCACCGTGCCGGCGCCGAAGCGCTCGACGGCCCACTCGGCCAGCCGCTCGGCGAGCTCCTCGGCGTCTCGGCGCCAGGGCGTCTCGATCGAGATCGGAGCGTCGTCAGTCACTGCATTGCCTCCCGGAACATCCCCGGCCGGTGCCCCCGACCGACGCGCCGAGACTACTTCACCGGGTCAACTACCGGGCAGGCGACACGGCACGCGCCATCGCCGGCGGCTACGCCGTGGGCGGACGGGTGCTGCGTTCCCGGAACCCGAGGCGCATGAACAGGACCTCGCGTCGAGGGGTCTCGTCGCGTGCGCAGATGCAGGCATGCGGAGTGCCGAGCGTGTAGCCGACGGCATCGCCCGAGCGCAGGGGAACCTTGACGGTCTCGGGCAGCACGAGCTGGCGCTGCGGCTCGATCAACTCGAAGCCGGAGTGGCCGCCGATCTCGTGCCGCCGGTGTTCGAGCATCGGGGCCACGTGATAGCCGGGAGCGAACCAGGCGGCCATGTCGTCGTCGTAGGCGTCGTCGAGCATGATCAGGTACTCGATCTCGTCGAGCGGCACCGACGTGCCGTCGGGCGAGTACGGCAACCGGTGGTAGACGAGCGCCTGGTGCCACCCGCGACCGTCGGCGAGGGTGCAGGTGACGGCGTGCATGAGGACGAACGTCGGTTCCACCTGCCCCCCGAGCAGGTCGACGGCCGACGCCGCGACCGTCGCCACCAGGTCGGCCACGGCCGGCTCGGCGAGCGACCCCGGCATCGTGATGCTGTAGCGCTCGTCCCCGGCGCGATCACGCAGCGGGGCGGTCATCTCGGCACAGACGTCGCGAAGTCGATCCACGAGGGCGGGACCGACCAGGGCCTCGACGACCGAGAACCCGTCACGTTCGTAGCGCTCGGTTGCCGGCTCCCCGACCTCGGTCACGGAGCCGTCCGCTCGATCATTCACCTGAGTTCCACAACCACGAACGCTCCCCCTGGAGGTCCCCGAGTCTGGCACCCGGGTGCCGACCTCGCTCGGCCGAGGTCGGAGAATGTGGATATATCAGCGTCGGTCGTCAGACGGAGGGCTTGCGAGCGCGACTCGGGGCCACCCGGGGCGACTCGCCGGCCATCTTGGGGTACACCGGGGGCCACGGAGCGTCGGGCAACCCCGACGCGAGGTCTCGTTCGGACCACGCCAGCAGGGGGGTGATGTCCTGGGGCTCGCTCGACATCGCGGCCCACGGATCACCGTGCTCGGCGACCCGCTGCGGGACGGCTGCCAAGGTGAGCGCCTCGGGGTCGACGGCATCGAGCTCGGACCAGGCGAAGGGCGTCGACACCTGGCCACCCACCCGGGCCCGCACGCTCCACGCCCCGAACACCGTCTTGTGGGGCGCGTTCTGGTTGTAGTCGACGAAGACCCGACGGCCACGCTCCTCCTTCCACCACGCCGCGGTCATCGAATCCCCATGGCGCCGCTCGAGCTCTCGCGCCAGCGCGACCGCGGCCGCCCGGACCTGGTACGAGTCCCACCCGTCGCGCAACCGCGCGTAGATGTGGATGCCGCGGTTGCCGGTGGTCTTGGGCCCCGAGGCGATCCCCACCTCCTCGAGCAGCTGGTGCACCCGCCGCGCCGCCTCGCGGACGTCGGCGAAGGTGAGGCCGGGCTGCGGGTCGAGGTCGATGCGCAGTTCGTCGGTGAACTGGGGCGTGGCCGCGTGGTACGGCCACGGGTGGAACCCGAGGCAGCCCAGGTTGACCGCCCAGACGATGTGGGCCAGGTCGGCCGCGACGAGCGCGTTCGAATCGGTGCCGTTGGGAGTGCTGACGAGGGCGGTCTGCAGCCAGTCGGGCGCCCCGTTCGGGACCCGCTTCTGGAAGAAGCTCTTACCGGCTGCACCATCGGGGAACCGCTGGAGCAGGGTCGGGCGGCCGCCCATCGCCCGCATCAACGGCTCGCCGACCGCCAGGTAGTAGTGGATGAGGTCGAGCTTGGTCTCGCCGCGCTGCGGGAAGAACACCTTGTCGGGGTTCGACACCTGTACGACCCGGCCCGCGACCTCGACCTCCATCGACGCGACCCTACTGCCGGGCCGCGCCGGCCCGGCGACCGCCTCCGGTCAGCGGGGGACCTTCGACCAGGGCTGGTCCTTGTCGATGCGCGGTTCGCCGGGCAGGCCGAGCATCTGCTCGCCGAGGATGTTGCGCATGATCTCCGACGTGCCGCCCTCGATCGAGTTGGCCCGCACGCGCAAGAAGGCGTAGCCCACGCCCCGGCCGCTGCCGTCGACGCTGAGCTCCTCGGCCCGCCGGAACGTGTAGTCGAAGCCGACCTGGCCACTCATGCCCTGCAGCTCGACGGCGAACTCGTAGAGCGCTTTGTTGAGCTCGGCGGCGACGAGCTTCGAGACCGATCCTTCGGGCCCGGGGTTGCCCGCCTTCATGTTCTGCGACGCCCGGGTGTTGGTGAGGCGGGAGATCTCGCCCTTGATCCAGAACCGCATCAGGTGGTCGCGACGGACAGGAGTCCGCTCGGTCGGGTCGAGCCCGTTCCAGATCTTGACCAGTTCGGCCGCCGGACCGCCACGCGGCACCGAGGTGGTGCCACCGCTCCCGCCGATCGCCGTGCGTTCGTTCATCAGCGTGGTGAGCGCGACCCGCCAACCCTCGCCGACCGCTCCGATGCGGTTGGCGTCGGGGATGCGGGCGTCGGTCAGGTACACCTCGTTGAACTCGGCCTCACCCGTGATCTGACGCAGTGGGCGGACCTCGACGCCGGGCGAGTGCATGTCGACCGCGAAGTAGGTCATGCCCTTGTGCTTGGGCGCCTCGGGGTCGGTGCGGGTGACGAGCATGCCCCAGTCGCCGAGGTGGGCCAGGGTGTTCCACACCTTCTGGCCGTTGACGGTCCACTCCTCACCGTCGAGCACCGCTTTGCAGGCCAGGCCGGCGAAGTCGGAACCGGCGCCCGGCTCGGAGAACAGCTGGCACCACCGCTCCTCGCCGGTGAACATCGGGCGCAGGAAGCGGCGCTTCTGCTCGTCGGTGCCGTGGGTGACGATCGTCGGCCCGGCGAGCGCCATGAAGAACGTGGTCGGGTCGCCGGGGGCGGCGCCGGCCTTGCGGAGCCGGGACTCGACGACCCGGTTCAGCTCGGGGCGCAGGCCCAGGCCCCCGAACCCCTCCGGGAAGTGCACCCAGGCGAGCCCGGCGTCGTAGCGGGCGCCACGGAACGCGACGCGGTCGGTCGTCGCCGGGTCGTGGGCCGCCAGCAGGGCATCGAGGGCCGCATGAACCCGGGCAGTGTCGCGGTCGGTGGAGGTCGTGTCCGTCACGTGTTCATGTTGGCCTGCGGCACCCGCCTGTGACGAGCGGGGCACGTCGGCGCCGGGAGCGGCAGCCGAGCGGGAGCCGGGCCCCGGGGCTCAGCGGCGGCGGTTCGGGGGCTGCCGGGCCCGATCGCTGAACTGGCGGCCGTCGTAGTACGTGGGATTCGTGTCGGGCTGCCCGCGCCGCGAGGTCCAGCGCCAGGTGAGCGAGATCCGACCCTGGTCGGTGTCGGACGCCGGCACCCCGTGCAACCAGTCGCGCTGGTTGCGTCCACCCATCACGAGGAGATCGCCCTCCCCTGGCATCAGCACCACGTCGTCGGGCGCGTGGCCCGCCGGGGTCGGATCGGCATGGTTGGCGCTGATCCCTCGCTCGCGCAACACGAACGGCCGGCGCACACCGAGCACCACGATGGCGATCAACGTGTCGTCGAGCCACTTCATCGTCCGATCGCTGTGCAGCCCCTGGAAGTCGGCGCCGTTGCGGTAGTGGATGGCGGCCACACCGTCGAACCGGACCCGGTAGGCGGACTCGAGATGGAGGTCGGCCTGACGAACGGCGAGCGGCGGACCCGACTTGGGGAGGCCGGCCGACAGGCGCTGCTCGGGCACGTAGCGGTCGTACCGGAGGACCTCGTTCTGCGCCCACCGGCCGTGGGCGAGGACCTCGGCGAACAACGCCCCGGCGTCGGGAACGAACCCCTCGACGAGGTCGACCCACGAGGTGCCGTCGCCGAGCGGGATGCGGCGGACCGGCGCCCGACGATCGATCGCCAACCCCAGATCCATCGACCCCAACCTACCCACCAGATTCTGATCCGGAATCAGGGTCGGGCGGGCCCGCGGAGCCACGCTTCTCCCCGATCGGGGCCGATTGGCTAGAACTCTCTGCTGCATCGAGCGACGCGCCGGTCGGCGGGTCCGTGCCGGAGGGGGACACATCGTGAGTGGTCTGCAGGGCCTGTCGTACATCGTCACGGGGGGCGGCACCGGGATCGGCGCGGCCTGCGCGACCCGACTCGCCGCCGACGGCGCCGCGGTCGCCATCTGCGGGCGGACCGAGGCGAAGCTCACCGACACCATCGCCCGGTTCAGCGCGAGCGACGCCGCCTCGGGCGGCGGGTCGATCCGAGCGCTCGTCGCCGACGTCACCTCGGAGGAGGACGTGCAGCGCCTGGTGGCCTTCGCCCTCGAGGCGACGGGAAGCCTGAACGGTGTCGTGGCCAATGCCGGGGGCGGTGGGTCGATCATGCCGCTGCACCTCCAGGAGCTCACCGACTTCACCCGGGTGCTGCACCTGAACGTGATCGGCACGTTCCTCCTGGTCAAGCACACCGTCGCCCACCTCGTCGCCGCCGGCGGTGGATCCTTCGTGGGCATGTCGTCGATCGCCGGCACGGCGACCCACCCCTACTTCGGGGCCTACACCGTCTCGAAGGCAGGCATCGAGTCGCTGATGCGCAATGCAGCCGACGAGTACGGCGCGTCCAACGTGCGGTTCAACTCCGTCCGCCCGGGCTTCATCTCGACCGAGATCATGGAGGGCATCCCGCGCGATTCGGCCGTGTTCGAGAGCTACCTCGAGAACACCCCGATGCACGGGGTCGGCGAGCCCGAGGACATCGCCGATCTGGCCCGGTTCCTCCTCGGCCCGGAATCGCACTGGATCACCGGCCAGGCGATCGGGGTCGACGGTGGCCACAGCCTGCGCCGTGGCCCCGACTTCGGATCGTTCATCGAGCCGTTCCTGGGCAAGGACGTGATGCTGGCCCGGCGCCCGCTCGGGGGCTGACCGGCCCACCACGCCCGGTGCCGGCGGGCGGCCGGGCGGCCCGACTCGCAGAGGTCCTCTTGAAACCGTCGCGGATGTGGCGATCAGCCTCGGGTGACCCGTCCAGCGCCGGTCACCGAAGCGAGCGCGCCGCTCGTGGGCCGACGGAGAGGGCGGGATGCGACACGACGACCCGGGGCCACGGGACGCGCGGGGACCGGCGTTCGTCGGCCTCCGGCGTCGGGCCGCGCCCGCCGTCCGCACCGCAGCTCTCCTGGCCGTCCTCACCGTGCTCCTCACGGTGCTCGGCGTGTCGAGCTCCGACGCCAACTACACCAACTCGACCGCCGATGCCGCCCCGCTCGGATCGGCCAACGCCTACGCCTACTCGTCGCTGGTCGCCGGGTCCAGCCCCTGGCTCTGGTGGCGGCTGGGCGACACGAACGGGAGCACCGCGGCCGACAGTTCGGGGAACGCCCGCGGCGGGACGCTCTCCACGGCCGGGATCTCGCGGTCCGTCGAAGGCGCCGTCCTCGGCGACAGCTCCACCGCCTATCACTTCGACGGCGTCGCCGGATGCATCGCCAGCGCGGCGACGCTCAGCAACCCGAACCCGATCACGCTCGAGGCCTGGGCGCGCACGACCTCGAACGCCGGCGGACTCGTCATCGGCTTCGGACCGAGCTCCGCGACGGCAACCGGCCTCGTCGGGTACGACCCCCAACTCTTCTTCACCGCGACCGGCCAGCTCGCGCTGGGAGCCAGCCCGGGCGGCGTGGCCCAGACGATCACCACCCCGGGCAGCTACAACGACGGTCGATGG
>Ga0209023_10008431_pt1 | contig 10347 bp, 14 predicted proteins | sample LakOneMetagenome_FD_187468 | JGI IMG/M metagenome (GOLD analysis project Ga0209023, IMG submission 187468) | Freshwater and sediment microbial communities from Lake Erie, Canada (SPAdes) (version 2) | ecosystem: Environmental > Aquatic > Freshwater > Lentic | place: Lake Erie, Canada...
CGGAGGGCGTTCTATCGGCTATATTTGGTTCGGCCGTTCTGATCTGAGTTTTGGCCGTTCGCAAAGTGAGTATGACTAATTTGTATTCATAATTAAGATTTTGTATCTTCGGCTACACGCAAGCACATGGCCTTGAGTTCTGCATCCGGCGACCATGATCCGCCCTCCCTGAATTGGACCTCCTTCTGACTGTCGGGAGACCTACTTCACGGTGGGCCAATTCAGGGAGGGTGGATCAATTGCGGTTCCCTCGCTTCGCCGCGCCCGGCGCGTTCATCGGCCCCGGCGCTGGACCTCGGGCGCCATGATAAGCTGCGCAACGGCGTTTTCCGTCCTGGAAAGGTGATCATTCATGATACGAACGCTCGCATCGACATTCCGCGACAGGACCGCTTCCATCAGCGCCCGGTGCTCCTGACTGATGTCGCGCCGAAAATCCGCGACCGCCCCGCGGGGCAGCATGAGCCGGTAGCGCCGGTAGCGCTCGCCGTGGTCGACCGCGCATTCTCTCGACCGCGATCGATAGCGACGACCCGACAGCCTCCATCGATTTTGCCTTTACAAACGCCGTCTATCTTGGGCTGACAACGAGGGACGCACGGCAGATTGCTGTGGAGGTTGCGCAAGCTGTTTCGCGCTGTCGTGATGTTGCCGAGCGCCTGTGGCTCAGCCGTGCGGGCTGCACACGTATGGCGTCTGCATTTGTGCGAAGTCGTTCAGTCCGCGGCTTCGTCGAGGCGCGCGAAGGCCTGGGTGTCGGGATATTCCGAGAATTCGACAATGAGATCGTCGCGGAACTCCACGAAGTTCCACATGTCGATGTCGACGGCGCGGCCCGTGCCGCGATTTCGGATGCGGGCTGTGCGGTGCATCGCGATGCAGTCACCGTCGATCACCAGCTTGTTGAGCCGCGAGCCCAAGTTCTCGTAGTTCACGTTCACGTCGCGCACGAGCTTGGCGCAGGCCTCGCGGCCCCGGTATTCCGAGTGGAAGGGATGGGCGCGGCCAACGCCCGTCTTGAACACGATGTCGGGCGCTGCATAGGCGAGGAGGCCATCGATGTCGCCGCGCGCGCGCAATTCCATCAGACGGCGCAAGCAAGCCTCAATCCGCTGGCGCTGCGATGCCTCTGTTTCGAGCATGGGCGCTTCCCCGGTCACAATCCCCTCATCGGACGTTCAGGCCTGCTCATCTGAGAGCATCGTATCCATCCCGGTGCGCGCCGGCAGGGCGAATAAGGCAACGTTCAAGCGAAACACTTTCAAATGAGATGCGTCAATCAAAACCAGCGATGAATTTTTGGCGGTCCCTATCAATCGCCCATCAGGCGGCGCATGGCGAGCGGATCGGGATAGTCGATGAGTTCCAGCATTTCGCCGCCGCGGAAACGCATGTAACTCGTCACGATAACTTCCACCACATGGCGGCTGCCGCGGTTGCGATAGGTCATGCGTCGGCACGCGACCGCCTGCTCGCCGTCGATCAGCAGGCGCAACACTTCCATTTTCAGCGTCTCGACCATCGCGTTGATGTGCCGTGCCCATTCGAAGCAGGCCTCGCGACCTTCGCGCCGGATGTCGGCTGGGCCGCCGAGCCAGTTCTTGCTCACATAGACGCAGTCTGCTGCGATCAGCGATGCGATCTCGATCACCTCGCCACGCGACCGCATGCCCCAGTAAGCGTGGATGCGCTTCTCTATGAGCTCGCGATCAAGCACGGAAAGCTTGCGATTGGCGTCGGAGGTGAGCACGCGGGGCCGGGGTTGTTTCTTGCGCAGGTGTTTCTTGCGCAACTGCAATGAGCGGGCACAATTCAGGCTCACCCGCCTATTGTCAAACCCTTCGCGCAAGAAATGGCAAACGTCGACGCTTGGCCGCGATTAAGCCTATTCCCGGTAGATCCAGTCGCTGGCCTTGGCCATGCCCTCGCGTCCAATCGCCTGGATCGTCTTGTCGCGCAGAAAGGCCGGGGGGCCAGCGAGATGATAGACGATGCCCTGCATGCGCGAAGCGCGCTGCACGCGGTTGGCGCGGGCGACGCGCATCCGCTGATAGGCGTCGAGAGCTGCTGCCTCCCGGCCGGGATGGGCCGCAAAGGCGAGGCCCAATGCATCGGCATCCTCGATCGCCTGCGCTGCGCCCTGCGCCAGGAATGGCGCCATCGCATGGGCGGCGTCGCCGAGCACGGCCACGCGGCCACGCGCCCATGTCCGCACGGCCCTGCGCTCGTAGAGCGGCCAGCGTTTCCACTCCGGGGCGGCGGGGATGAGGCTGCGAATCTCTTCGCTCCAGCCCTGGAAACGCGAGGCCAGGAATGATGCGCTGCCGTGCGAGGCCCAGAAATCCGGCGCGTCGAGATCGGTCCATTCGTCCTCGACGACGGCGACGACATTCAGAACGCTGGCGTTGCGCAGGGGATAGTGGACGAGGTGGGCGCCTGCGCCGAGCCAGAGGTTCGAACGCGGCGCGAGCAGGGCCTTGGGCACGCTGTCGGCGGGCAGGAGCGCGCGCCAGGAGGTGCGGCCGGAATAGCGGGGCGCGTCCGGTGTAACGAGCCCTAGGCTCTCGCGCACACGCGAGCGCAGGCCGTCCGCGCCGATAAGCGCGGCGCCTTTCACGTCGGGCCGGCCCTCGACATGGACGGTCACGCCATCTTCGTCGGCGCGCCAGCCCTCGAGGCTGCAGCCGAGACGGATTTCGATGTTCGGGGAGGCGGCGGCCGTCTCGGTCAGGGCGGTCAAGAGATCGGCGCGGTGCGCGACGAGATAGATCGAGCCCCAGCGCCTTTCGGATTCGCCCACGGGCACGGTGGCGATCACCGCGCCGTCGGCGGCTGCGCGCAGGTCGACCGCTTCGGGCGCCGTCGCCATATGTTTCAGACGCTCCAGCGCGCCCCATTTAGCCAGACGGCGCGTGGCGTTGGCGCCGAGCTGGAGGCCCGCGCCGAATTCGGCGAGCGCGGGCGCACGTTCGAGCACGACGACGTAGCGGCCCGTAGCGGCGAGGGCGAGGGCTGCCGACAGGCCACCGACGCCTGCGCCGGCGACGATGACGGGATTGTCGGCCATGTCGTTAGTCTCTCAGGCGCCGTGGAATTCGCACTCGCGGGGGTCGGCATGGCCGTGCAGGGCCGCGTCGTAGACGTAGAGCGTCGAGCAATACGGACAGACGGTTTCGGCGCTCTGGCCCATGTCGATGAAAATGTGCGGATGATCGAACGGCGGCAGGGCGCCAATGCACATGAACCTGTGCGCGCCGATTTTTACGCGCGGCAGGCCCGGCTGGTTGTGGAAGTGCGGCGTGGCGTCGTCAGCCATATTCGAATTCCTCTGGAGCCGCCCAAGGCATAGCAGGCGGGGCGCGCCGGAACCATGCGGCGCAACGCTGCGGGCCTTGATATTGCATCGCGGCGATCCGTGCTAGACCCGCCATCACAACCGGAAAATCGACCGATCTCCATGCATTTCTTCCAGTCCGGGCCGGCGCGGCTCGCCTATATCGACGAAAGTCCGACCGTGACGGATCGCCACGCGCCTATCCTTCTGGTGCATGGTTTCGCCTCCACCCATGCCGTCAACTGGGTTTTCCCGCTCTGGGTGAAGGCGCTGACGGGCGACGGCCGACGCACGATCGCGCTGGACAATCGCGGGCACGGCCGCTCGACCAAGCTCTACACGCCGGATGCCTACGACACGCGGATCATGGCCAAGGATTGCCTGAATCTTCTCGACCATCTGGGGATCGAGCGGGCCGACGTGATGGGCTATTCGATGGGCGCGCGAATTTCGTCCTACCTGACGCTCAATCATCCCGACCGCGTGCGGTCGCTGATCATCGGCGGGCTCGGCTACCATCTCGTCGATGGCGTCGGCCTGCCGGTCGGCATTGCCGATGCGATGGAGACGGAGCAGCCGGAATTGCTGACCGATCCGCAGCAGAAGACGTTCCGTGCCTTTGCTGACGCCACCAAGAGCGACCGCAAGGCGCTGGCCGCCTGCATCCGCGGCTCTCGGCAGGTGCTGACTCTGGCGGAGGCCGCAGCGATCCGCACGCCGACGCTGATCTGCGTCGGCACGAAGGACGATGTCGCCGGCGATGCGCACAGGCTCGCCGAAGTCATGGGCAATGCGCGCGCCGTCGATATTCCCAACCGCGACCACAATCGATCGGTGGGCGACAAGGTTTATCGCGAGGCGGTGCTGGAGTTCCTCGGCGCGCAAGCGTGATGTGACTTAGTAAGACCGATAGGCCTGCATCGCCTTCAGCAGAGATTCATTGACGCCGCCGCCGATATCCTGCGCGGCGCCGAGCAGGATGGCGTTGGTCGAACTCGATCCCGAGGCTCCGCCGTATTTGAAATCGTACTGGGCCGCGAAGCGCGAGATGAAGGTCTGCAGCTTCGTCGCATCCTTGAAGTCCGCAATGTTGAGCTTCTTGGTCAGCATCGCCGCCTGCGAGTCGATGGGCATGACCGCCGTCATCGGCGAAATGTCGAGCGCGGTCTGGACGACCTGCAGCAGCTTCTTGTCGGCGAGCAGACTGAAGGGGCCAGTGAGCGCCGGCGCCTTGCGTTGGAAATAGAGCGCGAGCCCCACGCCGGGGTTTTGCTGCGCCTGGCCCTTCTCGAGTTCGTTCTGCGTGAACTGATCGACCGTGGTCTGCACCAGCGAGGCGGACGCCGTCGTCTGGGCGCCGTTCTTTGCGAAATCGAAGGCCTTGGCGAAGGCGAGAATGTTGGGGTCGTTGAGCTTGTAGGCGAGCGTCGTCGGCGCCCCGACGCCATGTTGCAGCACCTGCTTCATCAGGCCCTTGGCGTAGAGACGGTCGCCGAGGCCGAAGGCCTTCATCGCGTAGGAGAACAGCCGCGTGTCCTTCACCAGGTCGTCCGCGCTTTTCACCTTGCTGATATTGGTCTGGAAATACTTGGTCTGAAGCGCGACCTCGGGCGTCTTGGCCGTGATCGTGCGCCAGCGCGTCGCATCGCGCGCGATCGACAGGTAGGAGGACAGCGTCGTCATGGTCGGCTCCGGAAGGGAAGCGCGTATCGTAACGTAAGCTTATGAATTCATGTGATCTTTGTCTTTTCATCCGAAGCTTGCCGGGCGGTTAACGCGATTGGCCGACCGCAAGGCCTGCGCAAGCCCGGAATGGTTGCCTGCACGCATCCGCACAGCCGACAGGAGCCAGCCATGCATTTCGGATCGATTACTTCGCGGGCAAATCAGCCGCCGCAGACCCATTTTTCGAGAAAAGTGACCTTCCCCAAGAAAACCGGCCTGCCTGCTGCGGCCGCCGGCGCTGCGACGAATGCGTTGCTGGCGGGATCGGCGAGCGGCGCGCCGGCGCCGCCTGCTGCGCCCAATTCCGCCTCGCTGTCGTTTCTCGCGCGGCTCAACGTCACGAAGTCGTGACGGCGGGGCGGTTTCGGCCGCCCCTTGATTCACGATGCCGCGACCACAGGTGAGGGGGTGGAAGTCAACGGCTGCGCCATGTGCTAGACTGGGCGTTGCGCCGGACCGAAAAAGGCTCTTGCGCAAGGAGTATGCACATGCCGGGCAAGTACGGACACGGCTCTGCCAAGATCGTGGAATTCGAGGCGAAGGACGCGCTGTTTGCGCGCATTCTCGCCGATGCGCAGGAGGCTGTGCGCCGGGAGCCAGATCTTGCCGGCTTTCTGTTCGCCAATGTGCTGCATCACGAGACGCTGGAGCGCGCGATCATTCATCGCGTGGCGGCCCGTCTCGACCATCCCGATCTCGGCGCCGAATCCATCGTGCACGCCTATGCGGGCGTGATCGCCGCCGATCCCTCGATCGTCGAGGCGTTCCGCGCCGACATTCTCGCCGTCTTCGACCGCGACCCCGCATGCGCACGGCTGCTCGACGCGCTGCTCTACTTCAAGGGTTTTCACGCGCTTCAGACCCATCGCCTCGCCCATGCGCTGCTGAAGCAGGGCCGCCGCGACTTTGCCCTTTATCTGCAGAGCCGCTCCAGCGCCGTTTTCCAAGTCGACATCAATCCTGCCGCCAAATTCGGCAAGGGCGTCTTCCTCGACCATGCGACCGGCATTGTCGTCGGCGAGACGGCGGAGGTCGGGGACGACGTCTCGATCCTTCAGGACGTCACGCTCGGCGGCACGGGCAAGGAGGTCGGCGACCGGCATCCCAAGATCCGGCATGGCGTGCTGCTGGCCGCCGGCGCCAAGGTTTTGGGCAATATCGAGGTCGGCCATTGCGCCCGCGTCGCGGCAGGTTCGGTCGTGCTGAGCCCGGTGCCGCACAATACGACCGTTGCGGGCGTGCCGGCGCGCGTCGTCGGCACGGCCGGCTGCGCCGAGCCCGGCCGCACGATGGACCAGATTCTGGCCTCCAAGGCCGCTGAAGCGCAGGGCGACGCCTGATCCGCGCTTGAAGCGGGCCGCGGTTTCTGGCAACCCACGCCTCGGGCGTGGTATGCCGCGCCCTTGAATGAATGCGCGGCGGAGGTCTTTCAGTGCACAAGTCGGAAATTGCGAAGCTGCAGGCTTTCCTGCGGCGCTCCTTCGGCAATGACGGCATACGTGTCGCGGTCGATCCGAAATCGCCGGAAACGTCCGCCAATGTCACGCTCGGCGAGCGCAAGATCGCGACCATCACGCTCGATGACGAGGACGGCGATCGCTCCTTCGCCTTCGGCATGAAAATTCCGGTCGGTCGCGAAACGCTGCAGGAATATCTGCGCATGCTGTTCGAGAACGACAAGCTGAAGCTGGTTGCGCGCGCCAAGAAGATGGATTCGGTCGAACTCAATTGCGGCGAGGATTTCCTCGGCGTCATTTCCGCCGACGATCCGAAGGGATCGAGCTACACGCTGCAGATCGCGATCCTGGATTTCGATCTGGAGGACGACGGGGAATAGGGCGGGGCCGCTTTTGCCCGGTCGATAGAGGCGGCAACCGATCGCGTCGATCTTCGACCGACGCGATCGAGTCCTGCGCCACATCAGCCGCCGCCGCCCGGCACGGCGCCGGCGCAGCCGCTCGCGCGGTCGCACAGAGGGCTGCCCTTGGTCGGGATGTACGGGTTGCCGCCGGCGGGCGGGTTGGGGTTCACGCGGATCGTCTTGGTCCGCGGGTTGAAGTAGCGGCGCATGCCGCCGTTGCGGTCGATGGTCACGAGGCGCAGCGTGCCGTCGGGCATGCGGAACTCGTAGTTGGTGGACCCATCGGGGAAGCTCGCGTGACCGACTTCGACCGAACCGGGCGGCTGGAACCATTCTCCTCCCTGCGCGGCGAAAGGCGACAAGGCGGCGCTGAGGGCCAGGGTCGCGAGGATGAGCGTACGCTTGGTCATTTTCCGTCTCCATCTGCTAGGGAGCCGGACGCGGCTCCTGTATGTTGGTCGGCGGACGGCTGGATATGGTTCAACGTTGCTTCGATTTTTTTTCGCGGCAGGCGCCTGTGTTTTTCACGCGCGCGTTTGAACCTTTTGTCGCGTCGCAGCGACAAACACGCGCATCGCAAGGCGCGCTTCCATGAGCCCGCTTTCGGACGAAGCGCTGCTCGCGCGCATCGGCGCGGGCGACCAGACCGCCTTGAAGGCGCTTTATGCACGCCATTCCGTCAAGGTGTTCCGCTTCGCCGCCCGCCTCCTGCGGGACGATGCCAGGGCGGAGGATATCGTGAGCGACGTATTCATCGACGTCTGGAAGACAGCGGCGCGGTTCGAGGGACGTTCCGCGGTCGGCACCTGGCTGCTGACGATCGCGCGCAACAAGGCGATTTCCGCCATGCGCCGCAACCGCGACCAGGAACTGGACGAGGACGCCGCCGGCCAGATCGCCGATGACAGCGACACGCCGGAAACCCGGATGCAGAAGCAAGGCAAGAGCGCTCTGCTGCGCCAATGTATCGATCGACTGTCGCCCGAGCATCGCGAGGTGATTGACCTCGTCTACTATCATGAGAAGTCGGTGGAGGAGGTCGCAGCCATCGTCGGCATTCCCGAAGGCACGGTGAAAACGCGGATGTTCCACGCGCGCAAGAGATTGTCCGAACTGGCGCAGGCCGTCGGCGTCGACAGGGGATGGCCATGAACGCGACCGACCATGACGACCTTGCAGCGTTGGCCCCCTGGTATGCCGCCGGCTTGCTGACGCCCGATGAAACCGCACGTTTCGAAACGGTGCTTGCGTCGGACCCTGCGCTGCGCGCCAATGTCGAGGCGGCGCGTGCCGAGCTCGACATCGTGCAGGCCGACGGCCAACAGGCCGGCGCGCCCTCGCCGCAGGCCTGGGACCGGATTGCAGCAGCCGTCGCCGCCGATCCCTATAGGCCGACCCTCTCAGCGCGCCTGAGCGCTGCCTGTATGACGTTGGTCGAGTACGCGACCGCACGACCGGCGCTCGCGACCTCTTTGGCCGCGCTGGCAGCCCTGGTGATCGTCGCCGAGAGCGGCGCTCTGCTCTCGCGCACTGCGGCGCCGCCGTCCGCCTACCAGACTGCCGCAGATCCGAACGCGCGCCGGACAGGGCCGGAACTTCTCGTCGCCTTCGCGCCGGAGACAATGCTGGGCCGGGTCTCGGCGCTTCTCGCCGCACGCGGCGCAACGATTGTCGATGGGCCGCGCGGCGGCTTCTACCGCATCGCGCTGTCGCCAGATACAGCAAGCGCCGAGGAGATGGAAAAGGCGATTGCCGCCTTGCGCGCGGAAAGCGGTGTGACAGCCGTCCTGCGGGCGCCGTCGCGCTGACGGCTTGCGGAGCGACGGCGACAGGCGCAAGCTCGATCTCTCCGGGGGGAGGCGGCCATGCGCAAAATCCTGTCGCGTCTCGGTGTTTCAACGTTCCTGTGTATCGCAGCCGTCTCGGGCGCGCCTGAGGCCTGGTCGGCAGGCGGCGAAGTGCCGCCGGGCTCGCCTACCGGCGAAAGCCCCTACGCCGGCCCGGCGAACCCGGAGCCTGTCCGCATCGAGCGACGGCGCGTGCGCACGCCAGCGCGCGTGCACGCGAACCGCGAACGCCGCGCGCGCGAGGCCGAAGCTCGTCTCGAACGCCGGCGCGAGGACGCCGCGCGTGCGGCGGAAGAGAAACGCGAAGCCGCAAGGGTTGCGGCAGCGCGCGTTGCAAATCTGCGCGCGCAGCTCGCGCGTGGAATACCGCCCGCCGCCAGCGAGACGCGGCTGCGCGCTTCGGAAACCCTCGTCGTCACGCGTCCGTCCCTAACGCAGGCCGCAATCGACGCCTTACTCGCGCGCCACCGTCTCACCGGAATCGAGACTGCGCCGACCGCCCTGACGGGCGAGACTTGGCGTCTCTGGCGCGCCGGCGATAACCGCAGCGTGCGAGCGCTCGTGCGTGAACTGGCGCGCGAAGACGCGGTCCTGCGGGTCCAGCCCAACTTCATCTACATGCTCGCGCAAGCCGCCTCCGCAGGCGCCCTGCCACAATATGCGCTGGCGCATTTGCGCGCAGAGGGGTTGGCGGACAGCGGCGACGGCGTGCGTGTCGCCGTTATCGACACGATGGTTGATGCGCGCCACCCGGATCTGCAATCGGCAATCGAGGCGGTCTTCGACGCGATCGGCGGAGAGGCCGCGCCCCACAAGCATGGCACGGCGGTCGCCGGCGCAATCGCGGCGCATGGCGTCGTGAAGGGCGCGGCGCCCCGCGCGAAACTGCTGACCGCGCGCGCTTTCGGCGCCGATGCGCAGGGAACCACGCTCGCTGTGCTGAAAGGTCTCGACTGGGCGGCGGGCCAGAAGGCGCGCGTCGTCAACATGAGTTTCGCCGGCCCGCCCGATCCGGCGCTCGCGCGCGCCGTGCAGGCGGCGCTAGCGCGCAATATCCTGCTGGTGGCGGCCGCCGGCAACGCCGGGCCGAAGTCGCAACCGCTCTACCCGGCCGCCGATCCCGGCGTGATTGCAGTGGCCGCGAGCGATACGGCAGATGGCCTCTATGCGGCAAGCGTGCGTGGGCCACATGTTCGGCTGGCCGCGCCGGGCGTCGACGTCCTGCTGCCGTCGGTGGAGGGCAAGTACGACCTGGAGACGGGAACGTCGGTCGCCGCCGGTTTCGTCTCCGGCGTCGCCGCCCTGATCGCGCAACGCGACACGAAGATGGCGCCGGCGGCGCTGTCGAAGCTTCTGTTGCAAACGATGCGTCCGGCCGCCACTGCCCACGCCGTCGCCGGGATCGGCCTGGTCGATGCGCGCCGCGCGCTCGACGAACGGGAAAAGGCCGGCGCGAGCCGATAGCCTGCGCCGGCAAGTGGGTCAGGAGAGAGGGGCGCCATCAGCGCGAGATATATTGGCGGACAGAGCCGTCCGGGCCGTTGACCGTCACCGTGCGTGTGCCGTCGCCATTCGAGACG
>Ga0209023_10008432_pt1 | contig 10347 bp, 9 predicted proteins | sample LakOneMetagenome_FD_187468 | JGI IMG/M metagenome (GOLD analysis project Ga0209023, IMG submission 187468) | Freshwater and sediment microbial communities from Lake Erie, Canada (SPAdes) (version 2) | ecosystem: Environmental > Aquatic > Freshwater > Lentic | place: Lake Erie, Canada | collected...
TCCACCATGCTGCGCATGGTCCCCCTCCCCGTTTCGGGGAGGATTGGTCAGGTCCAAGATACGCCCCTGATAGCCGCCTTCGCGCAGCAGCGCGGCGCGTTCGGTATCGGCCAGCACGACCGCGGGAGTAACTTCCTCGATCATCGCGACCAGCTCGGCCGGCGAGCCGCGGCTGTTGAGCAGCGCGGCTATCCCGCCCGCTTTTACTGCGGCCATGAAGCCGACGATCCATTCGGTGCGGTTGCGCATGCAGATCGCCACGCGGTCACCGTGCTTGATCCCCAGCAAGGGCACCAGCTGGTCGCGCCAGGCGAAGACCTGTTCGAAAGTAAGCCGCCTATCGCCTTCGACCAGAAAGGTTTTATCGCCGTGCCGCCGCGCCGCGTCGATCAGCAGGTTGAGGTCGGCGGGCATGTTGACGAACTGGCGCAGGCCATCCCGCTCGGCAATTTCGAACGGCTGGCCAGAGCCGGTCAGCTCGGCCAGGATCGGATCAGCCAGGCTCACGCCGCGCCCTCGGCCACGTCTTTGGCCCAGCGGTAGTCCTGCTTGCCGGCGGGCGAGCGCTTGACCTCATCGACCCAGACCAGCGCCCGGGGCAACTTGTAGCCAGCCAGCAGCGGACCAAGGTGCGACTTCACTTCGTCGAAATCCGGCTGCTCGGCGCCCTGGCGCAGCGAGACTACGCCAACCACGCGCTCGCCCCAGCGTTCGTCCTTCTGGCCGGTGACCACGGCGTCGAAGATCGCCGGGTGGCTGCGCAGGGCTTCCTCGACTTCTTCGGGGAAGACCTTCTCGCCGCCAGTGTTGATGCAGGTCGATCCGCGGCCAAACACGGTGATCTTGCCATCGGCGTCGAGCCGCGCGGCATCGCCCGATATGGCCCAGAGCTTGCCGTCGATCTGCTGGAACACCTCGGCGCTCTTCTCGGGATCGCCATAGTAGCCGATCGGCGTGTTGCCGGTGCGGGCAACAAAGCCCAGTTCGCCAGCGCCCACAATCCGCCCGTCGGCCACCACTTGCTGGCGTTCGTCCGCAGGCAGGCGCATTACGCCTTCGTCGCTCTTTTCGGCCATACCCGAAATGCCGGTTTCCGAAGCGCCGAGGCCATCGGTGATCCCGGCGCTGGGGACCAGCGCCTTGAGATCGTCCTTGAGGTGCTGCGAGAACACCGCGCCGCCCGATCCCAGGTTGAATACGCTCGACAGGTTCCAGCGATCAGGATTGGCGCGCAGGGTATCGCGCAGCGGCACCGCCATGGCATCGCCGACGAACTGGATCATGTTAACCTGCTCGCGCTCGGCGGTGTCGAACATCCGCACCGCATCGAACATGCGGCCCTGGTCGAGCACGATGGTCAGGCCGTTGAGCAGCGCGGACCACACCGCCCACATTGCGGCCATGTGCATCAGGGGGGCGAGCGGGAACATCTTGAGCTGGTAGCCATCGCGCGCGCGGCTATCGATGTCCTGCGGCTCCACCAGCACCCCGTGCGGATTGAAATACCCGCCGCCGCCGGCGCAAGCGAAGACAAAGGCCCGGTGCGGCCACATCACGCCCTTGGGCATGCCGGTGGTCCCGCCGGTGTAACACAGCAGGTAATCGTCCTCGCTGCGCGGCCAGGGTCCGCCGGGTTCATGTGCGAGCAGTTCGGCATAGGGCACCGAAACGGTCACATCCGCGCCGGATCCATCGTCGACCGCGACAGTGACTTTCAGGTTCGGCAAGTCGCCGCGGATTTCGCGGATGATCGACGAGAATTCGGCCCCGTGAATGATCGCCGCACTATCGGCATTGCCGAACAGATAACGCAGCTCTTCCGCGCGGTAGCGGTAGTTGACGTTATAGGGCACCGCGCCCAGCTTGCAGGCGGCGATGAACCCTTCGAGGTAGGCCGGGCCGTTGTAGAGATAGAGCCCCACCGTATCGCCGCGCCCCACGCCGTGCGCCGCCAGGCCCGCCGCCAATCGGTCACAGCGATCGTTGAGTTCGGCGTAGGTCAGCCGGGCCGAGTCCGCGATCACCGCCAGCCGTTCCGGGACCGCAGCGGCCACGCCTTCGAACAAGTCGGCAAGATGGAACTGGCTGGTCATTTGGCCTTCACCCGAATCCTTGCTTCAAATTCCCCGTTCGTGGTGAGGAGGGACAGAGCGCAGCGAAGGCCCGTCTCGAACCACTGCGGCGCAAGGGTCCTTCGAGACGGCTCCTCGGCCTGTGGCCTCGGTTCCTCCTCAGGACGAACGGGGATGGGGGCGGAAATCACAAGCATGTTCAGTAAACCGCCGCCGGGTTCTTCGGCCTTGGGCTGCCCAGCATCTCGCGGTAGCTGGGCTTTTCCTTGCCTCGGTCGGTGACGCCCAGTTCCTTGGCAATTTCGGCGCCGATCAGGGTCTGGCCCGACAGCTCGTCGCGGTTAGGGGCCTTGGCGATCGCATCGATGATATGCGCGGTAAATTCCGGGTTCTCGGCGGCGTCGATGAAGCCTTCGTACTGTTCCGGATTGGTCTTCTGCGCGATCAGGCTGCGTTCAGTAACCAGCGGACCCATCCAGATCGACACCGCGGTTACCCCGGTGCCGCGCAGGTCATGCTCCATGTCGTGGGCGAACTTGTCGATCCCGGCCTTCTGCGCGCCATAGGCGGGGCCATGCATGTAGCATGAGCCGCCGAACGAGGAGCCGAAGGCGATCACACCGCTGCCCCGCTTGACCATCATCCTGGCCGCATGCCAGCTCGCTACATAGGCGCTGCGCAGGCCGACATCGAGGATCCTGGCTGCGTCGAGTTCCTTTTCCCAGAACGGCAGCTTCTCGATCAGCTGGTGGTGGATATAGGTGGCGTTGTTGACCAGCACGTCGAGGTGGCCCTGTTCGCGCTCGATCTGCTCGAACAGGGCGGCAACCTGGGCATCGTCGGCATGATCGCACATCACCGCGATCCCCTTGCCGCCGCGCTCGGTGACGGCCTGGGCGGTTTCGGCAACGGTGCCGGGCAGGACGGTGCCGTCCCAGCCCTTGGCATCGCCAGGAGCCACGGTGCGGCCGGTGACGTAAACGGTGTAGCCCAGCTCTCCGAACCCGCGCGCAATCCCTGCGCCCGCGCCGCGGCTTGCTCCGGTGACCAGTGCGACCTTGTTCGTTCCCATCCTCTTGCCTCTCCCGCTGCGGCCTTTTGCCGCCGATCCCTTGTTTGGCCCGCTATTTGCGGATCAATGGGCCGTTTCGATTACGCAATATGCCGCTCTGTAACCGACTCAGCCAGTGAAGTGCAGTTATCATGGCTGGCTGTGCTGCGTAAATCGAGATTTTTGGCCGAATTTGTTCCTTTTGTCACTTGCTGGCTGCTGTCGGCGCGGAGCGCGAGGCCTTTTGCTGACGGTATTGGAGCGGGGTCATGCCGGTGCGCCGACGGAAAGCCCGCGAAAAGCTGTTGGGGTGGTCGAACCCGGCATCGCGCGCGATCAGGCGGACCGGCAGCGGCGTGGTGGTGAGCATGGCCTTGGCCTTGCTGACAATCTGGCCTTCGACGTAATCGGAAATCGTCACGCCGGTCAGGTTGAGGAACTGACGGTGCAGGTGCCGCACCGAAATCCCGCACAACTGCGCCAGTTCGGGCACTCCGGGCCGCTCGCCCGGCACTTCCAGCCGCTCGCGAATGCGGCGGAACTGCCACGGGGCAAGCCGCCCGCCGGGGCTGGGCACCAGGTCCTGATCGAGCAGGCGCTCCAGTTCGATCGACAGCAGCCGGGTCAGTGCCGCCGCCGCCTCGCCGGTGCCCGCACCCGGATTCTCCAGTTCGCGCCGCAGCAGCCGCATCTGGCTGCGCAGCGCCTCGCTCTTCAGGTTCATCAGCGTTTGCATCAGCGCCAGCGAGGGGCTGTGGCGGCCCGCCAGGATTGACTCCTGGCGCTCGGCGCTGAAGGTGCAGCGCAGGATCCGCAGTACCCCGCCTTCGGCATGGGTGCGGATTGCGATACCGGGATAGCGCACGAAGATCTGGCCGAACGGGCAGATGATTCCGGGTGCGATCGTTGGGAAGCTGGCTTCGGCATGGCCTGCCAGCGGCGGCAGCGACATTTCCAGCATCAGGCTGCGCTCTACCGAAGTGGTCTCGAAGACCGCCGGCCAGTCCCACTCCAGCACCTGGACCAGCGCGTCGGGCGTTGCGATCTCGGCCAGCACGCGCGGCGGGATCGAGGCTTCGCTAGCGACCTTGGCCTCTGGGGCGCGATAGGCAATCGTTTCAGAAATCATGCTGGCTGGTGGGGATGATGTCGATCCCGGTGAAGTCAATGAACTGCCCGCAGCTATCCATCATCGCGGCAAGGTTGGCCTGGAATTTCGCCTCGTCGCCCACCGCATCGAAAAAGGCGGGGGGTGAGGTCATGGCTTCGGCCGGGAAGCATTCCTCGACAAAGGCGTCATAGTCGGGGGCGTTATCGGTCAGCGGGCGGACGATCAGGTTCTGGACGTATTCGAAGTTGGCCTGGGTCTCGATCGCGATCCGGGTGTGGTGGCTGTGCCAGAAGGCAATCGACTCGATGCGGGGCAGGTCAGACAGGAAGCTGATGAAGCTCGCCTGCGACCAGCCCCAGCCGCGCGTCCCCTTGGGAACTGGATGCGCGGTGTTGGGGATGATCGTCGATTCCGCCACCAGCCAGGCATGGAACCGCGCCGAATGCGCGGCCAGCGCGGCATCGACATCTCCGCGGAACCGCGCATTGGCACTGGGCAGCCAGAACTGCACCACCGCATCCTGCTGCGGGTCCTGCCATTGCTGGATCAGGCCCTTGGCCGGTTCGACTGCCGCGTCGCGCAGGTTGATGCGGATGTTGCTGGCTCCGGCCTTCGCCAGTGCACCGGGCAGCGAGGACAACAGCCGCGCGTTGAACGGTTCGCGCGGACCATCGGCCCAGAGTGCCGATACCACCTTTTCCATCAACCAGTTCCGCCTTCAAATCCACCGTCACCCTGAACTTGTTTCAGGGTCCATCGCGCCCCACGCTCCGCCGTGCTTTGGGCAATCCAGACCCTGCCACCAGTCCACTCCGGCCTGCGCAGGGCAAACCGAGAAATGGACCCTGAAACAAGTTCAGGGTGACGATTTTGGGAGGGTCGGGGAGAGGAGTCCACCATCAGTCGAAGTTCGCCTGCCCGCCATCGAGCGGGATGGTAGCGCCGGTGAGGTAGGACAAGTCGCTGCCGCAGAGTGCGGCCACGGCAAGGCCGATGTCTTCCTCAAGTTTACCAATCCGGCCGAGCGGAATGGTCTTGAAGAAGGCCTCGGCCTCTTTCGGGTTGTTCTCGATCCACCACTTGAGGCCAGGCGATTCGGCGTGCGGGGCGATAGTCAGCACGCGGATGTTGTCGCGGCCCCATTCGGCGGCGCTGGCGCGGGTCAGCGCGCGGGTCGCCTGCTTGACTGCACCATAGGCTCCGTATCCGCTCATGTCCCAGCGGATCCCGGCAGAAGAGGCGAGGTTGATGATCGTGCCACCGCCGCGCGCGGCCATCTGCGGTTGAACCAGCTTCATCAGCCGGAAACTGGCGAGTGGCCCGCTTTCGAAGCCGGCCAGAAAGGCCTCGTCGGTCACGTCCATCAGCTTGCCCAGCGGGACTTCCTGAGCGTTGTTGACCAGAATATCGATCCCGCCGAAGTGCTGCACGGTCTGTTCGACCAGCGCGGCAAGGTCAGCGGCGTCCTTGACGTTGCAGGCCAAAGCCAGCGCTTGGCCACCATTTGCGCGGATCGCTTCGGCTGCGGCCTCAACCTTGGCGAGGGTTCGTCCGGCCAGCACCAAGGCTGCGCCCCGGGCGGCAAGCGCCTGCGCGATGCCCTGGCCCACGCCCTGTCCGGCGCCGGTAATCACTGCTACCTTGTCTTTCAACTCGTTCACCCACAATTCCCCAATCACGTAATTTCTTTTCGCCATTGTTACGCATGGCGTTGACTTTCACCCCTTCATAACCGCAAAATGCGTCGAAGGATAGGGAGAAGGAACCATTATCGTGAGTCGAGACCTTTCAGGCAAGGTGGCACTGGTCACCGGCGGCAGCGATGGCATTGGCCGGGCAACCGCGCGGCTGCTGCTGGAGCGCGGTGCGATCGTGGCGATCTGCGGGCGGCGGCAGGAATTGCTCGATGCTTCCACGGCCGAGTTGGGCGCGCTTGGCACTTTCGAAGCGCACCAGCTCGACGTGTCCGATGAAGCCGCTTTCTGCGCGCTGATCCAGGACGTGGCCAAGCGCCACGGGCGGCTCGACATGCTGGTCAACAACGCCATGTCGGTCCACTACGCCCCGCTCACCAGCCTGACCACCGAGCACTGGCGCAAGGACTTTGCGGTCAATGCCGAAGCGGTGTTCGTCGGCACGCGTGAGGCGATGAAGATCATGATGGCGCAGCGCAGCGGCTCGATCGTCAACATCTCGTCGACCACCGGGATCCGCGCCGCGCCTTACATGGCGAGCTATTCGGCCAGCAAGGCGGCGCTCACCCATTTCACCTCCTGCGCGGCAATGGAAGGCGCGCCCGCCAACGTGCGGATCAACGCAATCGTGCCCGGCCAGGTGATGACCGCCGCGACCGAGGACTGGGCAGAAAAGGCCGGCGATGCCGCCAAGCGCACCATGGCCGCGATCCCGATGCAGCGCGGCGGCCAGCCGAACGAACTGGCCGAAGCGATCGTCTTCCTGCTGTCCGATGCAGCAAGCTATATCACCGGGGTGGCGCTGCCGGTTGATGGGGGCAAGGCGGCGCAGCTCTACATCCCGTCGTGACCGTCGCGGTCATCACCGGAGCGGCCAGCGGGATCGGCGCAGGCCTTGCACGCGAAGCGGCGCGGCGCGGCATGCAGGTGGTGCTTGCGGACCGCGATGAGGTGGCTTTGAATGCGGTAGCGCAAGAGATTGGCAATGCCGCCTATGCGGTGCCGACCGACGTTACCGATCCTGCCGCGCTGGACATGCTGGCCGACAAGGCCTGGGCCGCGCACGGGCAGGTCGATCTGCTGTTCAACAATGCCGGGGTGCTGGCCTCGGGCTTCAGCTGGGAAGTGTCAGCCGAGAAGTGGCAGCAAGTCATCGACGTCAACTTGAGCGGGGTAATTAACGGCATCCGCGCTTTCGTTCCCCGGCTGCTGGCGGCGGGCCGCCCGGCGCGGATCGTCAACACCGCTTCGGTCGGCGGGTTCCTGCCGTCGACGATGATGGCACCCTATTCGGCGACCAAGTTCGCGGTGGTGGCGCTGACCGAATGCCTCGCGGGGGAGCTTAAGATGCTGGGTGCACCGATCGAAGTTTCGCTGCTCGCGCCAGGCCCGGTCAAGACCGAAATCTTCCGCGAGCCGCCGCCAGAAAGTGCTCAGCAGTTCCATCAGTTCATGACCGCGCTGCTCGACCAGAACGGCCTCACCGCAGACCAGTTCGCACCCCTGGTGTTCGATGCGGTCGAGCGCGGCGACTATTGGATTTTCCCCCAGCCTGAGAGCCTTGAGCCGATCTTTTCGGTCCGCAATGCGGCAATCCTGGCGGGCAAGTTTCCCGAATATTTCAGCACGGAAGATCAGGCACAATGACAGCCACTTGGGACGCTAATTGGGACAGGGAAGTCGATGTTCTCGTCGTCGGTTCAGGCGCGGGGGGCATGCTCTCGGCATTGGTCGCGGCCGATGCCCATGCCGAAGTTCTGATCGTCGAGAAGGAAAAGCTGTGGGGCGGGACCTCGGCCACTTCGGGTGCGGGGATCTGGATCCCGGGCAGCGATGTCGCCAAGGCCGCCGGGTTCGATGACAACCTCGACGATGCCTTCAAATATGTCCGCGGGCTTTCGGCCAAGAACGTGCCCGACGCCAATATCCGCGCCTTCGTCGACAATGCCGCGCCGATGCTGCGCTGGCTGATAGACCATACGCCGATCGAATACATGGCGTTCCCCTATCCCGATTATCACGCCGAAAACCCCGGCGGGTCGCCCACCGGTTTCCGCACACACATGCCGCTGCCGCTCGATGGCAAGGCGCTGGGCAAGGATGTTGAAACGCTGCGCTTCTCCTCGCCCGCAGCCAACCTTTTCGGTTACCTGAACTGGCATTTCGATGAGACCTACATCCTGCTCTACAAGCAGAAGGGCTGGTTCCTGCACCTGGTGAAATCGCTGGCGCGGTACTGGTTCGACTGGCCGTTCCGCTTCAAGTCGCGCAAGGACCGGCGGCTTACTTTGGGCAACGCGCTGGCCGGCGGGCTGCGGATGGCGCTCAACCGGAAGGGGGTGCCACTGTGGCTGGAAAGCCCGCTGACCGAACTGGTCGAGGAGCAGGGCAGGGTCGTCGGCGCGGTTATCTCGCGGCAGGGCAAGCCGATGCGGATCAAGGCACGCAAGGGCGTGGTGCTCGCCGCCGGCGGGTTCGACAAGAACGCCGAAATGCGCAAGGAACATATGCCGCTATACCCCAGCGCGCTCTATTCGGGCGGGACCACCGGCAACACCGGGGATTCGATCCGCGCCGGGCAGGCGCTGGGTGCCGAGGTCATGAACATGCAATCGACCTGGGCCGCGCCGGTGTTCTACATTCCGGGCGAACCGGGCGGGCGGCTCTGCACGATCGAGCGCGCGCTGCCGGGCTGCATCATGGTCAGCCAGAAGGGCGAACGCTACTGGAACGAAGCCAGCTCCTATCACGTCACCGGGCAGGCGATGGCCAAGCGCCAGGCCGAACATGGCGATGCCAGCCCGAGCTGGATGGTGTTCGATGCGACCTATCGCGCGAAGTTCCCGATGGGCCCGGTCTATCCCGGCTGGCCCGATGCGCTGCTGAGCGGTGCGGTCAAATCGATCCTCAAGAAGGGTCGGACGATCGAGGCGCTGGCGCGCGAGATGGGTGTGAATCCGACCGCACTGTCGGCCACGATCGCGAAGTTCAATCAGGGCGCGGCCAAGGGCGAGGATCCCGATTTTCACCGCGGCGAAGCGGCCTATGACAAGATGTACGGCGATCCTTCGCAGACCCCCAATCCGTGCCTGCGCCCGCTCGATAAGGGCCCGTTCTATGCCCTGCCGATCTATCCCGGCGATATCGGCACCAATGGCGGGCTCAAGACCAATGCCAAGGCGCAAGTCGTGGGCAAGGACGGCAAGCCGATCCAGGGCCTCTACGCGATCGGCAACAATGCCGCCTCGGCGATGGGTGAAAGCTATCCGGGCGCAGGTGTGACGATCGGCCCGGCGATGACCTTCGGCTACGTCGCCGCGCGCGAAATGACGGGAGTGAATGGGTGATCTGAACTTGTAAGATCACTCCGTTCGTCCTGAGGAGCGGCTGAGCGCATGCGAAGACGCGTCTCGAAGGGCCGCGTGCGTGACGGTGGTTCGAGACGGGCCTTCGACCAGCTCAGTCCCTCCTCACCACGAACGGGCTTGGACCAGGTCTAAGGATAGACAGGAGCGCAGGACAATGACGGGAAGACTGGACGGACGCGCCGCGATAGTCACCGGGGCGGGGCGGGGGATCGGGCAAGCGATCGTCGCCCGGTTGCAGGCCGAGGGCGCGAAAGTGGCCGCGCTCGATATGGACGAAGCTGCGGCCAAGGCCAGCGGCGCGGACCTGGGGCTGAAGTGCAATGTCGCAGACAGCGCCGATGTGGCGCGCTGCGTGACGGCGGCGCGCGAGGCCTTCGGGCGGCTCGATATTGCGGTCAACAATGCTGGGACCGGACGCGCCGATGGCGACGGCTCCGATGAATTCTACGCCGCAATGGGCCAGCGCAATGCCGAGCTGGCCGAAAAGGGCAGCTCGGATGTGATCGTCGATCACCTGATCCACATGGAGGATGAGGGCTGGGCCACGGTGCTGGCGGTCAACCTCAACGGCGCATTCTATCTGTGCCGTGAATTTACGCGGGTGCTGGCCAAGGACGGCAACCCCGGCGCGATCATCAACATCAGCTCGACCAGCGCCTTTTCGGGCGAAGGATCGGTCCACTACTGCGCCAGCAAGGCCGCGATCCTGGGCCTCACCCGGCAGCTGGCGCGCGAACTCGCCCCCCGCAAGATCCGCGTCAACGCGGTCGCGCCGGGGCCGACCAACACTCCGATTATGGCCGGTATCCCGGATGAGTGGATCAAGTCGATGGAAGCCTCGATCCCACTGGGCCGCATGGCTGACCCTTCCGAAATCGCCGCGACGGTGGCGTTTCTGGCGAGCGATGACGCCAGTTTCATGACCGGATCGGTGCTGACCGCCAATGGCGGGAGTTATATGACTTGAGTTCGAATGCCCCTCCCCAGCGGGGAGGGGTTGGGGTGGGGGCTCCACGCCCGCGTCGAACCCCCATCCCAACCCTTCCCCAAC
>Ga0209023_10008433_pt1 | contig 10346 bp, 8 predicted proteins | sample LakOneMetagenome_FD_187468 | JGI IMG/M metagenome (GOLD analysis project Ga0209023, IMG submission 187468) | Freshwater and sediment microbial communities from Lake Erie, Canada (SPAdes) (version 2) | ecosystem: Environmental > Aquatic > Freshwater > Lentic | place: Lake Erie, Canada | collected...
TCGTTTGAGCAAGTCCAGGTCGTACACGGTAGGGCGGGCAACCAGTACATTTACATCGTTAAAGGTGGACTGAATGTCACCCTGAATCAGGGAAGCGACGCGCGGGTCCGCTTCGCTCGAGAAAAGGATAAGTCGCTTTGAGCTATCGTCGACGCAAATAGCCTGCATCGGGTGGTCGATCCCTGACGCACCACTGATGGACTGGCCCTCCCGGTACTCGGCGCCGAGCGCTTTGGCGAAAGACTTCCAAAAATGCGTCTTGTCTTCAGCCATGATTCACAATTCCAAAAAACAGAAGCATAATGCGTGCAATACCTGCAGAACAGGTCGCATTTCCGAATAAAGGTACTCGGTTCAAAAAAGGCAAGAGCGGGAATCTCGCTGGGGCGCGCAGTTGGCTCGGTTAGCCTCGAAGCCACTGCCCAACATTCTAAATACTAACCTGACGTTCCATAACACCGGATATGTGAAAATCGCGCGGCGGAGTTTATGCTATTTGAGAGAAGGATGAACTGGAGCCATCTCGAGGTCATTGAACGTCGCGACAATTGCGCCCCGTCTCAGAAACAATCCTCGTTACCCGAAATACGTCTTAAGTCTGGCGCGTCTTAAGCCACGTAGATAGCCAGTTCACGCCAAGCTTACGCCCGCGAGGTCAAAAAGCTCATGAAGAAAATCTTTTAATGCGATTTCTCGAGCACCTTCATCAGTAGCGTTAAGTGTGCGTCTAAGCTCGAAACTATCCTGAAAAATCGGCCCCTCCACTGACGAAACATTGAACCCGAGATATGTATTTTCAAGGCCGGTCGCACCAAAAACGACAGTAAAAGGTGGAGTTGCACCCATACCGCTAGTGAGAAGGGTGCAAAAATTTTCCAACACTCGGCGAAAGGTGTTTTCCAGCGCCGTTACAGGAATAACTGTTCTGCCGCTGAATTCCGTGAAGCAATGTGTGCTAACTCCCCAAGCCTCCCTATTCAGAAAAAGCTGAGTAAACGATCTCGGCGTTGTAGAAGTGCCGCTCGGTTCGAGCGCTATTACGCCAAATCGATTTCGGTCGAGAATTCCTCCGAACTTTATGCTCGAGAGGATATCTGGACGGTTGTGGCTAGCTATATCCATCAGCTCAGCATGTTTCAGTAATTGCTGAGAGACTGTAGGAACCACGCGTAAATAAAATGTCCGTTTCTCATCGAATGTAAATTGAATTTCATCCACAGTATCGTGGCCGATGCGACCTAAGATCTCTGAGGGCTTAAAAAATAAGGCCGCTGAGTTTTCTTTTGGTGTTTCCGTGAAAGGCGAGACTACCTGTTTGGCTTCTTTTTCGAGAAACGGCCGAAGAGCTATGACAAATTGATCGGTCAGTTTCTTTAGCTCAGATTCAATTTCGGGTTTCGTTGCTTCGGGGTGAAGGGTGTATTGGATAGGACCCGCTTTGTGCTTCAAATCAAAAGGGAGATCGTCTCGACTCCCGAAATATGTGTTTTGGACCATGAGTATTGACTGGTCGCCCAGAGCCTTATGTGCGTGCCCGTATTCAATGCCAACGTTTGAATTTATTAGCTTCTTCGGGCTGAAGTCAGATTTACCAACCAAGGTCACGTCAGCGACAAAAACTCTTGACCTCTCAATCTTCTCAAAAATGATTCTGGCCAAATCGGGACTTCCAGTGACACCCTCTCGATCGTGGTCGAGGTGAACGTCCTCTCGGGCTTCGGCGGAAGTCGGCTCTTGTACGTCCGGCGCCTCCTTTAATCTTTCAATTGCTTCTTTCAGAGCGGCACGCACAAAGTGCCTACCAACTCTTCCGGGAGTATCTGACTGCCACGACCAAAAAATTTTCACTCGTGCTCCACGTAGATCGGCCCAAACGATGGACAAACAACAGAACTCTAAAGATCAAAGCTCTGTTGGAGAATATTGCGGTGTCTTGTCAATAAGTTATCATTCTTGAAACAAGAATCTAACAAATAACTTCTACATTCTGTAGACAAAAATAGAAAAATACTTGCTGTTTCTTTCGTGCGATACTGCTATCGTTACGCTAACGACATGGTAATTTGTGAGGCTATATGCCGAGAGAAGAAGCCAAGAGCCAAAACAGAAAAACAGGAAATAAGCGTGAGAAATTTCGCGCGCTTGCCGAAAGCCGCACAAATAATGCGTTGATCGCGATTGGTCGGATCGGGAATCTATCAAATCGACAGCTCTACGAGTTCGACGAAACCGAAATCAAAAAAATAATGAGAGCACTGAGAGAATCGATCGTCGAAGTTGAAAGTCGTTTTGCTTCTCCTAAAGGAAAGGGAGAAGACCGCTTTAAGCTGTAGCCGGTTTGAAAATGAAAAAGAAAAAAGACACTCAAGAAATATCTGAACTAGCTAACCACGAAATCGTGGTTATTGCTGCTTATCTAGTAGGAGCAGACAGCAATTCTGCTGATACTGAAGACATCGCGGTCAAGGCCAGTCAGTTGGTGCCAGGCCGTTTCACGTGGAGGAAGTACAAAGAGCAGATCAACATTGACACTGTACGAAAACGTTTGTGGGACGCAGCGAAATCAGAAAAAGGCTCATATTTAATTGGTTCAGAGAAAACAGGTTGGCGACTGACGAAGGCAGGGTTCGATTTTGCCAAGGGATTTCCAGTTCAAAACAAGAAAAAAAACGCATCGAAAGGGAAGGTCTCTACTCGCGAATCTCAAACCGAGAGAACAGCGAAGACGCGAGAGATAAAGCGCATGTTGGCCGAGCATGCTTTCAAGAAAATCCAAGAAGGCAAGGCCACGACGCTTACAAAATCTGACGCAGAACGTTTTTTCCGACTCGACGATTACGTGACTGGAAAGGCGAGGGCCGCCAAAATAGAGCGCTTCAAGATAATGGCACAAGGACAGCCTGAGCTTTCAGAAGCGATAGATTCTCTCAAAAAATTGCTGGAGAAATCGTAGTTATGTCTCAATCAGCACTAAAAGTCACGAGTCATGTCGGCCGCGATCTTCTGCAAAGTGCGGCGCTTTTCAAACACGAACATGCTGTTGTGTGGGAATACGTAGCTAACGGGCTTGAATACAAAGACACCGGCACGCGGCCGAACGTCGCCGTTCAAATCGATCCGAAAGCGAAATCCATTAGGATTTCGGACAATGGTCGAGGAATGTTGATAGAGGATCTACGCCGTTACTTTCAGATGCACGGCGAGAATATTGACCGCAAACAAGGAAGGCCCGGCAGAGGCTTCTTTGGAACGGGAAAGTCAGCAGCATTTGGCATTGCAGAGTCGCTCACCATAACCACGGTAAGGAATGGGCGCCGTTCTAAAGTCCATCTCGATAGGAAGGAAATCAAAGCTCAGACGAGTGGCGACGAAATACCAATAGAAGTGATTGAAAATGAGGTCAAAACGTCTGCGCCCAATGGAACGGTTGTCGAAATTGACAAGGTTTCTCTAAAAAGCGTCGATATCGGCGGCGTTATTCGGCACATCGAGCGTCACATAGCGTATTGGCCAGATGCGTCAGTAATAGTGAACAATCACGCCTGTGAATTCGCTGAACCGGATGTCAGTCGAGAAATTAAAGTTTCAACAAAAGGCACCGAATTCGCCAGTTCGCTTGGCGAAGCGATGCTTACAATTAAAGTTGCGAAAGCGCCGTTGGATGAAGAGCTACGAGGTATCGCCATACTCTCGCGCGATGTTTGGCATGAAACGACTTTGGCGGGCTGTGACAGGAAGCCTTTCGCGGACTATCTTTTTGGCACCGTCGACGTAGCAACTATAGCTGATGACAAGTCCGATATTCCTCCGTTCGACATGAGTCGGTCGATGAAGTTAAATCCACGCAACGAGGTTGTTGCGGATACGCTTCGCTTTGTTGGAATTAATCTTGAGATCGTACGAAGAGAACTTGAGAAGCAGGATCGTGAAAGGCGCCAGGGCGAAGAACAAAAGCGATTACAACAGCAAGGTTCAAAAATCGCGGAGCTCATTAACAACCACTTTAAGGAGTGGAGTTCAAAGTTAAAAACTACGATGGCCAAAGCTGGAACGGGCCGCGATATCCTTCCCGCGAAGCATGAAAACAATGAGACGGATTTAGGAGCAGTTTTTGGAAACGAATTGCCTGGCATAATTGTTGGGGAAGGCCGCGGAGACGAGCCCGTTGAGCCTGGTCCCGGTCCGGAGCCAGTGCCCACCGTACCCCGTGTCCAGTTGGACGATGAATCAAAAGACTTGGTTGCGAAAAAGGCGCCTAGCAGCCCTCGCAAAAGTGCTGCGGGTGGATTTCAAGTTGCGTTTGAAAACATAGGAGAAAATGAAAAACGGGCGAAATATGACAAGGCAACCAGAACGATTTATATCAACCTTGATCACCCTCGTATTGCAGTAGAGGTGAAAAGTGCCAAAACCACATCGCCGGTTGATGACCCAAATTTTCTAAGAATGGCGTACGAAATTGCTTTCACGGAATACGCCATTGTTTTAGCTCAGGAACTGAGCGCAATTCAATTTTTCTTCGATCCGCAAGATGCACTCGTTGAACTTAGGCAAACGATAGACGATCTGTCCAAAGTTTTTGCCATGACGTGGCGGTGATGGATTAAAAAATATTCAAATGCAGTTAGAATCGGATAACCATCAGCGACTCTTAAACACATCGTTGGACCTTTTAGATCTTTCTACACGTACGAATAATTGCATTCAAAATTATAGCATAAAGACGGTCGAAGACCTTCAGAAGTTGAGCGCAAACGACATCCTACGATGGAGCAATGCGGGGCGAAAAGTTCTGGCTGAGATAAGAGAAATGCTAGGACGTCTCGGACTAAAGCTCGACGGTGATATTCTCCCTGCCGGTGAACCCGATCCTAGACTTCTAAGAGAGCTTGATCTGCGAATTGAAGCCTTATCCGCCGTAACACGTGCGGCCGAAAATGCTCGTAAAGGCACATTTCTTCTTGAGGCGTCACCAGAGCTTCAGCGTGCTTTAGTCACGTTGATTAGTGATTTGACGCTATCGGTCAGAGCACGCAACATATTGCACGTAGGGAAGCTAACGTTTCTCGGTGAGGTCGCGCAATTATCTCGCGACCGACTGATGCACACGGCCAACGCCGGTCGCAAAACAGCATTAGAGCTCTCGGAATTACTAGAAAAGCGCGGCCTGATTCTTGGGATGAAGATACCGGATTGGTCACTGTCACTGGCAAAAGAGCTAAACGAAAAGTTCCGCGAAGATTTCAATGAGGAGCGAATTAAAGAAGGCAAACAGCTTCTATCGAAAGTTGGTCCCGATCCTCGCTGTCTTGAAGAAGAACTCTTCCGAATAGCGAATTCCCTTGATGTCGAACGAAACGCCAAACTTCTAATGGCGTTGTGGGGCTGGTCCGGGCAGCAGCCGAGAGTTTTGGAATCCGTAGGCCAGGAATACGGGCTCACCCGTGAACGAGTACGCCAAATCGAGGCTCGCGCATTAAGGCGACTTTCTGATCATTCGTTTGAAACGCCATTCTTGCGCTCGGCGATTTCAATACTTCGAAAAGCCGCTCCTTGTCCCGTAACCGTTGGCGCCTCTGAAGTTTCTGAAAAAGGAATCGCGAAAGGTAGTTTCAGCCCTCTCGCATTGAAGAAAGCGGCTGAGATATTCAATATTTCTTTTCCTGTTGAGTTCGTTTCTGTTGACGGCCTGTTGATCGTAGCACCGTCGGGTCAAGCCGATAATTTCCGAAAAGCACTTCCAACAATTCGACGACGTACTTCAGATCGTGGCTGTATCAATTTACTCGCTCTTGCATCGGAGCTTAAAATTAATGAAAAGGACGCTTCGCTTCTACGCATTTTGCTCGAAGCCAGTGGAAAAGTGTATTGGCTGGATGAGGAGAAGGAATGGCTATTAGCTGCCGAAGCGTCACGTAATAGGCTCTTCAATTTATCTGCAAAAGTATTGGGGGTTGCATCTAGAATCCACGTTTCTGAGCTGCGAAGAGCGGTCAGTCGCTCCCGCCGACTATCTATGTGCCCACCTCAACGCATATTGCGATTGTTTGTTGAACAGCAACGACTGGGTTCAATTTCAGACGGCTGGATAACTTCAAATCCAGCAATTGCCGAAGCACCCGAGCCAGAATCCGCAGAAGGGATCATGATTTCCGTTCTTCGGAAATATGGGCCCGTGTTGGAAGGCGAAGATTTTGCTGAGAAGTGCGTTGCAGCGGGTATGAATGCAACAACGCATTATATATATCGCCTCATTTCGCCCGTTATCTCTTCACTAGCTCGCGGTATTTTCTGCGCGGTGGGAGATGAAATTCCTCCGGGAACCGTTGAAGAAATTTTAAGTAGGCGTCGTAACACGCCAGCAATTTCGGATCACGGTTGGACTTCAAGTGGAAAGCTGTGGTTCGGAACGGAGCTCACCCTTCAGAAAATAACAGCCGGTGGAGTTAGGTTGGCTGGATTTGTTTCTGATTTTGTTCAAGGCGAATGGACCGTGACTCTTCCTGATAACGTAAGCTTCGGATTAGTGAACTGTCGTGAAACCTTTATTTGGCCATTTAGAAAGGTATTTGGACTTCTAGGGGCAGAAGCAGGCGATCTTTGTGTTTTCGTTTTTGACTTAAAAGCTCGAACGGTTTTGGTTCGGATCGGTGGTCCAGATTTATTTGAGTCGGTTCAGGACGACGCAGCTTCTGCCAAAGAGATAGAAGAAGAGGAAAAAGCTTGGATCAAGTTATTGCGTGAAACAACCAGTTGGGAATAGGAATTGCATGTTTGAACAATTTTTCGCTACGACCGCGAACTTGTATGTCATAAAAGTTCTAATTGCGGCGGGCGTAATCAGCCAGTGTTAGTCGGGCTAAGCCGAACGCATTTGGGCTCGCGACGAAATTCCAAGCCTCTTATAATCCCAGCAGGAGGCACTGCTCAGACCAGGCGAGCGGCAATGTCTTCGGGATTCGCGCCAAGGACAATGTCGCAGGCTGATCGCCGCTGAGAATGGCCTCTGCGATGGTTGGAGCCAAAAAAGCGTAGCGCAGTTCCTGCCGGACAACTTTCGGATGCAATTTGACGGATGCCGCGAGTGCCTCAACCGTCTCGAACTTCTTGATTTGCAGATCGCGCAACCACGAATGGGCGCGAACGAGCGCTTGCACAAGTTTCGGATCAGGCTGTCGAGAGCCGCTCGGTTCAGCAACGGACGTCGAACCGGGCCGGCGTCGCTGCCATGGAATTGCTAGCTCGTTTGATCGAATTTTTGCAATCGGCGTGGTAAAAATCTTAATAGTCCCCTCGCGAAGTACGACACGGTCGACGTAGGAGGCAATGATGTCCACGTCTGCAGTTGTTTTCACGATCTTCAGTCGATCGCGAAGGGCGGTAGTGACGGCGGTCTCGATATCCGTTGCGGACGCGCGAGCAATTGAACCGGCTTCAATTTTACGTCCGCGAGTCAGCGCACGACTAACGTAGAACCGGTAACGCACGCCTTTCTTCGTCGAGAAGCTCGGGCTCATTTTGTTGCCGCGGTCGTCGAATAGCTTGCCCATCAAGAGCGCGCCGCTCTCGCTTCGGCGCGTGGTGCGATGGATCGCATTGTCGGCGAGTTTCTTTTGCACTCGATCGAACAGTCTACGATCCACGATGGCTTCGTGTTCTCCGGGAAACCATTTTCCTTGATAACCCATCTCTCCGATGTAGATACGATTTTTGAGAAGATAGGCAAGTGGTCCGTAAGTTAAGGCGACGCCGCCTCCAGCCGATTGCTTGGTGCTAGTGCGTTTCTTGCTGAGAATCTTGCGGCGGTCGAGTTCTTCGACAAGTTGCTGAAAAGTGCCGAGCTCAAGATAGCGCTTGAAGATCAAATTGACGGTTTGGCGCTCTATTGGATTAGGGACGAGTTTCTTGTCTTTGATGTCGTAACCAAGCGGCACGCTGCCGCCAGTCCATTTGCCCTTAGCACGTGAGGCAGCGATTTTGTCCCGCACACGCTCAGATCCGAGTTCGCGTTCGAATTGAGCGAAAGACAGCAGCACATTTAGCGTTAGACGCCCCATCGATGTTGTGGTGTTGAACTGTTGCGTGACCGCGACGAACGAGATCGATTTTGCGTCGAATGCTTCGACGAGTTTCGCGAAGTCGGCCAATGAGCGTGTGAGACGGTCGATCTTGTAAACAACTACAACGTCGATCTTGCCGGCTTCAATATCCGTGAGGAGCTTTTTGAGGGCAGGGCGTTGGAGGTTGCCACCTGAAAACGCGGCGTCATTATAGTGGTGTGCCAACACTTTCCAGCCGAGAGAGGCCTGACTCTTTATATAGGCCTCGCAGGCCTCGCGTTGCGCATCGAGCGAATTGAACTCGAGTTCAAGTCCATGCTCGGTCGATTTGCGCGTATAGATCGCGCAACGTAGTGATTTGAGAGCGCTATTTGCCATTGGCGCTCGCTGGGGCTGAGTTCACACGTAAGCCAAAGAAGCGCGGCCCGTTCCAGTTCGTGCCGGTAATGTGCGAGGCGATCTCGGAGAGATTGGTATAGGTCTTACCGCTGTACGCGTAACCATCAGCTTTCACGACGACGCGATAGACTTTTCCTTTCCATTCTCTAACCAGCTCGGAACCAGGTTTGATGTGGCGAGGGATTTGCAACTGCCCATTTGGCTGAGCTGCTGCCGCTTTTACCATCTGGTTGAGGCGCGCCTGAGTGGGTCGCGAGACAGCGCCATGGGCTTTTTCTTGAAGCCTATGGGCAATGCTTCGTCGCAGAAGATCTGGACCGAACGCCTTTGGGGGATCGGTGCGGAACAGGTCGGAATACTGCGTACGCAGTTCTGAGATCACGGCTGTGGAGAGGCCGCCGAGGACCTTGTCGGGTTTCACGACCGCAGTAGCGCTCCGCCCGCCAGCGAAGTCGAGCAAAACCAGAGCAATCTTGTGGCTCTTATCGCCCTCGCATGATCACGAAGTGATCCATGTCATTTTCTGACTATTCAAAGAAGAGGCGCGTCACCGTGGGCTGATTGAGCGAATTTTGTGAAGTATCGGCAAGGTATCATTCATTTTCTGCCTTTCTTCGGGAGTGAGCATCTCTATGTTTAGTTTCACATCGTCCTTGAAGTGCAGAACGCCCAATTGATCGGCCAATTTTACAGCCAAGGCCGCCGACTTCATGTTTCCTTTGAGGCTTTCGCGCACGAGCACTTCGTAAAGTGCTTCGATCTTCGACATGAAGACGTAAGTATCGCCAACTTTGACCCGAACCTTTTTTAAGAAGATGTCCCGAAGGTCGTTTTTGACGTTACGAATCTTGAACGGTTTAGGCCGGCCTTTCGGATTTCCTGATGTACCAGGCTTGAACCGGGAGTGGATGGGCGGGCTTTTATAGCCCACCTTACGCCGTTCTTCAGGCTCATCGTCTTTCTTCATGACGCTCTCCTCACACGAACACGTCGACCGCTGGTCTCGATATCGTTGAACGTTCTGCCACTCTCGGCGTGGATTGCGTCTTTGCCTGTGAATTCCTGCCATCGTCTGATCGCGAGATCGACATAGCGCGGTTCAATCTCGACACACATGGCGCGACGGCCGAGCCGTTCAGCGGCAAGAATGGTCGTCCCTGATCCGCAAAATGTATCCAGGATAATGTCGCCTCTCTTCGTGCAGTCCTTGAGGGCGTCCAACACCAGCGCAATTGGCTTCACGGTCGGATGGGCATTGAGATCATCCATACGTCCCACCCGAAAGGAATTCACGCCGGCGTAATGCCAGACGTTGGTGCGAGAACGGCCAAATTTGCCAAGCTGAACGTTGTTGAGGTGCGGCGCCTTGCCAACCCGAAACACGCCGATGAGTTCGTGCTGACTTCGATAGAACGAGCCTTGTCCGCCGTTGGATTTTACCCACACGGCCAGATTGAGCGTTTCCTCGTAAACGGTAGCGCCAACCGACATCAAATCGCCGATGTGACGCCAATCCATGCACACGTAGTGAACCGCGCCATTTCGCGAAACGGATGCTGCTCTACTCAGCGATTGCTCCAAGAACGTTCGGAATTCGCTATCCGACATTTCGCCAGACGCCATGGCGAACTCAGAGTGTTTCGCTTCACCACGACCGACGACGTCTTTGATACGAACGTTATAAGGTGGATCGAGCATCGCCATATCGGCGCGATCGCCATCCAATAGAGTTTTTAAAACCTTCCCATCCCGCCCGTCCGCGCAGACTAGACGGTGTTGACCGAGCAGCCAAAGGTCCTCTCTGACCGAGACGGGTGTGTTGGTCAGATGGCTCTCATCAATGTCATCTGCGGGATCGCGCGTTCGCTCTTCGCCATCAAGAACGAT
>Ga0209023_10008434_pt1 | contig 10346 bp, 10 predicted proteins | sample LakOneMetagenome_FD_187468 | JGI IMG/M metagenome (GOLD analysis project Ga0209023, IMG submission 187468) | Freshwater and sediment microbial communities from Lake Erie, Canada (SPAdes) (version 2) | ecosystem: Environmental > Aquatic > Freshwater > Lentic | place: Lake Erie, Canada...
GTGATCCCGGCGGCGCGGTAGAGGGCGAGTCGGGCGGCGATCGTGGCCTCGGTGCCCACCAGGTTGGTCCGGGCGCCCAGGGCGAGGGGCACGGCGTCGGCCGCCTCGTCCCGCCGGCCGGCCCGCCAGAGCCGCTCTACCTCGGCCACCTCGTCGGCGAACCCGAGGCGGCCGAACGCGTCGTTGTAGAAGTTCGTCTTCCCGCTGCCCATGGCGCCGATCGTGAACGCGTACCCGCGGGCGTGGCGGCGGCAGGCGTCGTCGCCGGCCGCGTCGTCGGCGGTGATCTCGAGGGCCACGGGCGCGACGAGGTCGAGGTCGGCGAGCGAACGACCGGCGCGGGCCGCGCCCTCTCGCAGCGGGCCGAGGAAGGCGTCGGCCGACTCGGGGACGAACGCGTTGGCCAGCCAGCCGTCGGCCCGCTCACCGGTGAGGCGCAGGTTGGCGGGGCCCATCGCCGCGACGTAGATCGGCACGTGGGCGGGCCGGACCATCGGCCGCAACGCCCGTCCCTGGCTGTCGGGCAGGGGGAGCGGGTAGATCTCGCCGTCGTGGCGCAGCACCTCGCCCCGGCTCACCGTCCGGATGATCTCGATGGTCTCCCGGGTGGCCTGCACCGGCCGGTGGAAGCGGGTCCCGTGCCAGCCCTCCATGACCTGCGGGCCGGACACGCCGATGCCCAGATGGAACCGACCGTGGGACAGGGACTGCAGGCTCAGGGCCGAAGTGGCGAGCAGCGCGGGGCTCCGTGACCCGAGCTGCACGACGAAGGTGCCCAGCCCGATGGTGGTGGTCTGTGCGGCGAGGTGGGCCAGGCCGGTGAGGGCGTCGTAGCCCCACACCTCGGGGACCCACAGCGAGGCGACGCCGATCCGCTCGGCCTCGCGGGCGAACGCGGCGGCGCCGGGGTGGTGCGGGTCGATGAGGGCGGCAACGCGCATGCCGGGGGCACGGTAGACCGTGCCGTCGCGGAGGACCGTGCCGTCGCGGTAGACCGGGGGGATGCGCTACCGGGATCAGCCGACGGTCGAGGTCGAAGAGCGGATCGCCGGCGACCCGGCGGCCATCTGGGCACTGCTGACCGACATCACCGTGCCGGCGCGGTTCTCCAGCGAACTGCAGGCCGTCGAGTGGGTCGAGGGGGATTGCGTCGCGGTCGGCCACCGCTTCCGGGGGCACAACGAGAACGTCCACCTCGGGGCCTGGTCGACCGACTGCACCGTGGTCGAGGTCGAGCCGGGGCGCCGCTGGTCGTGGACCGTCAACGGCGGCGACAACGTCATGGCCACCTGGGGCTTCGAGCTCGACCCCGGCCGTGAAGCGGCGACGGTGCGCCAGTGGGCCCGGATGGGCCCCGACCCGTCGGGCATCAACATCGCCATCGACGCCATGCCCGAGAAGGAAGGCCGCATCATCTCCGGCCGCATGGCCGAGTGGCGCACCAACATGGCCGCCAACCTGGCCGGCATCAAGGCCCTCGTCGAAGGCGACCAGCCGACCTGACCGGCGGGGCCGCGGACCGCGCGCCGACGTCGCGTGGTCAGGGTCGCCGGATCGTGGTGGTCACCGCCACGACGCTCGGGGTGCGGGGCGTCGAGCTGAAGCCGAAGTGCACCGGGGGCCACACGTCGGCGAGCGCACCGAGGTCGTCTCCCCCGAGGGTGCCGCGCACCGCGTCGACCCGGTGCTGGTCGGTTGCGCCGTACCACTCGACCCGACCGTTGCCCGCGGTGCCGCGGGTGCGCACGCCCCGCATCGCCACCCGGGCGATCGGGTCGATGGCGGTGCACCACCACGGCGCGGTGGCCATCCGGGCGGGAACGAGGTGGAGGAGCCGGCCGATGCCGGTGCGGCGACCGAAGGTCACGGTCGCGTCGAGTGGTACGGCACGGATGGTCAGCCCGTCGGGGGATCGGACGGCCTCGACGGGCCCGAGCGCGACGTGGTCGAACACGTAGGTGGCTCCGACGAACTCGGCGACCTGCTCGGTCGGGGCCAGCAAGGTCCGGAGGCCAGCGGGATCCTCGTGCATCACGTCGGCGAACGACCCGAACGGCGTGGTCAGCCAGCGCCCGACCACGAACCGGTGCCCGGACGTCGTGCCGAAGCCGCAGATCTCTCCGGTGAAGCGGTCCCGGGTCAGCGGAACGCGAGCCCGTCGTACGCGCCGGACTTCCGCCAACCGTCGATGTAGGAGAAGTAGGCGATGGCGCCTCCGGGGTGACCGACGAACAGTGCCCGCTCCGGGCCGGCGTCCTGGCCCTCGTTGTTGTAGTAGCCGGGCGTGCAGTCGGGGGAGCCGAGGAACATGCCCGGGCCCGACAGCAGCAGCTCGATCCAGGCGTCCTCGGCGTCCTTCGTGACCTCCACCTGCTGGGCGCCCTCGTCGATGGCGTGGCTGATGATCTGCGCGATGGTGCGGCCCGCCTCGGTCAGGTTGTGGGGCACGTTGGAGATCAGGTTGGCGCCCTGGGTCGGTTGCACGATGAACAGGTTGGGGAAGCCGTGCACGTGGATGCCGTGCAGCGTGCGCATGCCCTTGCCCCAGTACTCGGAGAGCTGGAGCCCGTCCCGGCCGGTCACGTCGTAGCCGGCCCGCCGCGTGTGGTCGGTGCCGACCTCGAACCCCGAGGCGTAGATGATGCAGTCCAGGGGGTACTCCCGCCCGGCCGCCACCACCCCGGTCTCGGTGATGCGCTCGACGCCCTTGCCGTCCGTGTCGACGAGGTGGGCGCCGGGCTCGTTGTAGGCCTGCAGGTACTCGTCGTGGAAGCACGGCCGCTTGCAGAGCTGGCGGTACCAGGCCTTGAGGCCCTGGGCGGTCTCGGGGTCCTCCACGATGGCGTCGACCCGAGCGCGGATCTCCTCCATCTTCTCGAAGTCGGAGTCCTCGTACGCCGCCATCATCCCTTCCGGGGTGAACTGCTCGGCGGGCAGGGCCATGATCCGGGCGCGGACCCGGTTGGCGAGGTCGGTCCATCCGTCCATCACCAGGTCGACGTCGGCGAACCCCCCGGCCTGGTTGGCGGTGAAGTTCTCGAGCCACCGCTGCTGCCAGCCCGGTGTGGCCATCTGCTCGAACCACTCGGGGTCGGTCGGCCGGTTGTCGCGCACGTCGACCGAGGAGGGCGTGCGTTGGAAGACGTACAGCTCCTTTGCGGCGCGTGCGAGGTGGGGCACGCACTGGACCGACGTGGCGCCGGTGCCGATGATCCCGACCCGCTTGTCGGCCAGGCCGGTCATGGGCTCACCCGTGGGGTCGCCGCCGGTGTAGCCGTAGTCCCAGCGGCTGGTGTGGAACGAGTGGCCCTGGAACGTCTCGATGCCCGGGATGCCCGGCAGCTTCGGCACGTGCAGGGGTCCGGTGCCCATCGCCAGGAACTGCGCGGTGAACTCGTCGCCACGGTTGGTGCGGATGATCCAGCGCGACCGCTCGTCGTCCCACTCGAGGTCCTTCACCTCCGTGTGGAACAGCGCCTGGTCGTACAGCCCGTACTGGCGGCCGATCCGCTGGCAGTGCTCGAGGATCTCCGGACCGTGGGCGTACTTCTCGGTGGGCATGTGCCCGGTCTCTTCGAGCAGTGGCATGTACACGAACGATGCGGTGTCGCACTGGGCGCCGGGGTAGCGGTTCCAGTACCAGGTGCCACCGAAGTCGCCGCCCTTCTCGATGATGCGGACGTCGTCGACCCCGGCCTCCTTCAGCCGCGCACCGGTCACCAGCCCGGCGAAGCCGCCGCCGATGAAGGCGACCGTCACGTGGTCGTGGACGGGGTCGCGCTCGACCATCGGCGTGTACGGGTCGTCGAGGTAGTGGGCCAGCTGGTCCTTCAACTGCAGGTACTGGTCGTTCCCGTCGGGCCGCAGGCGCTTGGCCCGCTCTTCGGCGTACTTGCGCTTCAGCGCCTGCTTGTCGACGGTGGTCATCTGTCGTCCCTTTCTTGACCCGTGGGTCAATTGTTGCACGGCGCGTGCAGCGTCGCCGGTTCGCGGTTCAGGTTCGGCGATGAGTACCGCGCCCTCGGTTCGTCATGATGGGCAACGAGCGAGAGGGATTCGAAAGATGACGAAGCTGGACAAGCAGTTCACCGCCCCGATGGTGAAGAGCCCGAACGAGGGAGGGTGGACCTACGTGGTGATGCCTGGCTCGGCCGAGTTCTTCGGCACCCGGGGCCTGGTGAAGGTGCGGGGCACCGTGGACGGCCACCCGTTCCGGAGCTCGTTCATGGCGCTGGGCGACGGGACCCACAAGCTCCCGATCAGGGCCGACCTGCGCACGGCCATCGCCAAGGACGTCGGCGACGTCGTGACGGTGCGGCTCGACGAGCGCCTCGACGGCTGAGGCCTCGTCAGAGCGGGCGCACCGCTCGTAGGACACGCTCGGTCGGCGTTCCTCGATCGACGGCCGCCCAGCCGCGCAGGTCCGGCCGGCGACCGAACAGCACCCACACCTCGCCGTCGCCGTCGGGCGCGTCGGCCAGCCCATCCTGCACGACCTGGCCGCCGGCCCTGCCGGCGCGCAGCGCCGCGGATGGGGCTCGGAGCGCCGTGGCGCCCGCCCCTCGCAGGGCGCGGGCCCGTGCCTGACAAGCCCGGTAGCTGGCCAGCCCCCCCGTGGCCGTCCGGCGGGCCATGCCGACGGGTTCCGCCCGGTCGACGTCGTCGGGCACTTCGACCGCCCAGATCCGCCGTTCGATCCCGGGGAGGTCGACCGGGTCGGTGATGCCCTCGTGGCGCAGGAACTCGGCCCAGGCCCCGTCCGGAGTGTCGCTGAGGTCGTGGGCCGGCCCCTCGCCCTCGCCGTGCCACCGCGCCGCCGGCTGGTCCGCCGTCTCCCACAGGAACGGGTAGCGCCGATCACCGTGGCGGAACCCGAGCCTCATGTCGCGCCGGCTCCGAGCAGCGTCGCGGACAGCGTCCGCACCTCGACGGCCGCCGCGCCGTCGGGATCGAACCCGGCGCCGAGGACCTCCTGGGGGGACCGGTCGCGCAGCTGGACGCGGGCCCGTCCGAACCAGCGCCGGATGCCGAACTCGTTGTACGACCCCGCGAGGTCGGTGAGGATCAGGGCCAGGACGTGGAGCCGGGTGGCGACGTTCTGAGGGGTGGCCCGCTCGCCCGCGGTGTAGCGACGCAGCGAGGAGGAGGACACGTCGAGCAGTTCGGTGAGGAGCGACTCGCCCAGGACCTGGCCGACGATCGGCCATTCGAGGTTCGGCATGGGCGACGCGTCGACGTTGTCCCGCACGGCGCGCAGCGCACGCCGCAGCTTGGACGCCGATGCGCCCGCATCGCCGACCGGTACCGCCCGCCCGATGCCCTGGCGCTGCAACGCCGAGAGGACCCCGGCCACGGTGGACGCCGACAGCGTGGTCGTTCCCGACGGGATGGCCCCCACGAGAGCGGCGTAGGACACCAGCCAGATCGCATCATCGACGGCAGCCGGCTGCGACGCCCACGGACCAACTATGGACTCAATCTGGACTTCATTCACATCCGAAGTGTATCCGGGCTCGATCCGCGCTGAGAGCGGTGCGGTCATCGGCGGTGCGCCTTGCGGCGCTTCGGGCGGTTGGGTCGGTGCGCAGGACCGCCGGTCCGGCCGGTGAGCGCCGCGGGCAGCGACAGGTCGGGCTGGCGGTGGCACGAGCAGAACAGCTCTCGTGGCCAGACGAGCTGGACGGCCCGGCGCTCGGGCTCAGAGCCGTACCGCTCGTAGTAGCCCTTCCACGCGTTGAGCAGGGATGTCGCGCGGAACCGGGACGGGTGTACCGCCCTCACCCGGATGAGGTCGTCATGGTGGGTGAATCGGTCGCCCGCCGCGAGGTGCTCGCCCTCGGCCACCCAGTGCGCCACGACGTCGATGAGATGGTGAGCCATCGGGAGGTCGACCCCGACGGTGACCAACTCCGGATGGCCGAACGTCTCATTCAGGCCGATGGTGTACATGTGGGGGAGGTCCCCGCCGTAGTCGTCGCCGTAGCCCACGGCGATGACCACCCAGCCCACCGCCTCCACCTGCTCGCGGTACCGCTCGAACAGTTCGTCGGGGTTCTCCCCGTTGCAGATCTCGCACATGCACCCATCATCCCGACGGGGTGTGACAGCTTTCGCGAGGCCCGACCTCCGTCGACGTCGGATGGCACGATGACGCGGTGGCTGACCGACGCGCGGTGGAGTTCGACCCGTTCTCGCGGGAGTACTACGACGATCCGTCGGAGGTGTACGGGCGGCTGCGCGACGAGGCGCCGGTGTACCGCAACGACCACTACGGGTTCTACGCGCTGAGCCGGTGGGACGACGTCGCCGCGGCCTCGAAGGACTGGGCCACCTTCACCAGCACCTACGGCGTCACCCTCGAGCAGCTCACCGCCGGGCGGCCCATCCCGTACGACAGCCTGATCATGATCGACCCGCCCAAGCACGACCGGCTGCGCAGCCTCGTGAGCCGGGTGTTCACGCCGCGAGCGGTGGCCGCGCTCGAACCGATGGTGCGGGAGGTGATCGCTGCCTGCTTCGACGAGCTCGGCGACCGGACGGCGTTCGATTTCGTCGAGGACGTCGCCGGCCCGTTCCCGGTGGAGATCATCTGCCGGATGCTCGGCGTGCCCCCTGCTGACCGCCAGCAGGTGCGGCACTGGCTCGACATCGCCCTCAGCCGCGAGGAGGGGTCGATGCGCACCAGCCCGGCGGGGTACGAGGCGTCGATCGCCATGGGCACCTACTTCTACGAGCTGAGCGTGGCCAAGCGGGCCCACCCCGGCGACGACATGGTGAGCCGGCTGATCGAGGTCGAGTGGGAGGACGAGGACGGCCGACCCACCCGGCTCGACGACATCGAGATCGCCGGCTTCTCGTCGCTCATCGGCGGGGCCGGGGCCGAGACGGTCACCAAGCTGCTCGGCAACGCAGTCGTGCTGTTCGCCCGCCACCCCGAGCAGTGGCAGCTCGTGCTCGACGACCCGGGGCGCATCGCCGGGGCCGTCGAGGAGATCCTGCGCTACCACCCGCCGTCGCAGTACCAGGGCCGCTACGCACTCGAGCAGCACACGCTCCACGGCGTCACCATCCCCGCCGGCTCACCAGTGATCCTGCTGACCGGCGCCGCCACCCACGACCCACGGGCCTACGACGATCCGGACCGGTTCGACATCGAGCGCGAGCCGAAGCTGGCCCTGGGCTTCGGGTACGGAGTGCACAGCTGCCTGGGCGCCGCGTTGGCCCGGATGGAGAGCCGCATCGCCCTCGAGGAGCTCCGGGCCCGCTACCCGCGGCATCGCGTGGTGGAGGAGGGCCTCACCCGGGTCCAGATGTCGAACGTCGCCGGCTACGCGTCGGTCCCCGTCGAGGTCGGCTGAGCCACCCCTGTTACGAAGTGTGAACTCTCGCGTCGAGGGCTTCCGCTGAGCCGGGGCCGCTCGTACGTTGCTGCCATGAGCACCGACCCGACCATGATCGACCCAGCCGCGATCGACCTCGCCTCGTTCATCGCCGGGATGCCGAAGTGCGAGCTGCACCTGCACCTGGAGGGGACGCTCAGTCCCGATCTCAAGCTGGCGCTGGCCGAGCGCAACGGCATCGACATCGGCCAGACGACGGTGGCCGAGGTGGAGGCGACCTACCAGTTCGACTCCTTGGCCAGCTTCCTCGCCGTCTACTACCCGGCCATGGGCGTGCTCGTGACCGCCGAGGACTTCCGCGACCTGGCCTACGCCTACCTCACCAAGGCCGCATCGCAGGGAGTGCGCTACGTCGAGATGTTCTTCGACCCGCAGGCCCACACCGGTCGGGGCGTGCCGTTCGAGACGGTGGTCAAGGGTTACCGGCAGGGCATCCAGCAGGCTCACGCCGAGCACGGCATCGCGGGTGAGCTGATCATGTGCTTCCTGCGCGACCTGTCGGCCGAGTTCGCCATGGCCACGCTCCTGGAGTCGCTGCCGTACAAGGACTGGATCATCGGGGTGGGCCTCGACTCCGACGAGCGGGACAACCCGCCGAGCAAGTTCGCCGCGGTGTTCGCTCGGGCCCGCCAGGAGGGGTACCAGCTCACGATGCACTGCGACATCGACCAGGTCGGCAGCATCGAGAACATCCGCCAGGCCCTGGAGGACATCGGCGTCGACCGGATCGACCACGGCACGAACATCGTCGAATCGCCGGCACTGGTGGCCGACGTCAAGCGGCGCGGCATCGGGCTCACGTGCTGCCCGGTGTCCAACAGCTTCGTCACGAGCGACATGAAGGCCACCGAGATCGTGGCGCTGCTCCACGACGGCGTGCGGGTGACGGTCAACTCCGACGACCCGGCGTACTTCGGCGGGTACGTGACCGAGAACTTCGGGGCGCTGGCCGACCACGCGGGCCTGAGCGCCGCGGAGGTCGTGCAGTTGGCCCGCAACGCCTTCGAGATCGCCTGGCTCACGCCCCGCGCCCGCGAGGCCTACCTCGCCGAGCTCGACGCCTACGCCGAGGGCTTCGGCCTCACCGCCTGACCGCCCGATCTGGGCGTTCTCGGGACAACAGACGCGCCTACGCGCGTCACGGCTCCCGAGAACCAGGTCTGGTTGACTGCGGGTCGTGACCTTGCGGCCGATGCACGAGCGGTACCGGCGACCCGACTGGGTGCGCCGCCTGAACGCGATGGGGCCGGCGGTCGGGGGGACGACGCGGATGATCCCGCTGGTCGCCGACCACCTGCTCGACCACACCCGCGAGTCGACCGGCGTGACCGATCCGGGCGACCTCGGCGACGGCGACTGGGAGGGCCGCCTGCGGGCCCTGGTCGCCGCGGTGAACCGGTCCGATCTCCACGTGGTCGGCCGGATGCTGACGCGGGAAGAGCTGCTGCGCGCCCTGCGCACCCGCTTCCTGCTGGGCGACCAGCGCCGTCGCCATCCTGAGATCGCCGACGAGGTGATCGAGGCGCCGATCGTCATCACCGGTCCCGCCCGGTCGGGCACCACCATCCTGTTCGAGCTGCTGGCCCTCGACCCCGGCCTGCGCAGCCCGGTGGCCTCCGACGTCATCCACCCGGTGCTGCCGGCCGGCACGACCGAGGCCCAGCGGGCGGCGATGACGGAGGCCGAGCAGGAGCTGTGGGCCGACGTGCAACCCGAGTTCGCGTCGATGCACGAGCTGCGCTCCGACCTGCCCGTCGAGTGCATCACCATTACCGTGCCGTCGCTGGCCGGGAACCACTGGATGATGGTGATGGACGAGCTGGGGGACTGGACGCTCGACATCGGCGCCGACCTGGCCTTCCACCGGGCCATCCTCCAGTCGCTCCAGTTCGGCCAGCCGCCGCGGCAGTGGGTCCTGAAGACGCCGGCCTACATCTTCATGCTCGACGACCTGTTCGCCGCCTATCCCGACGCATCGGTGATCGCCTCGCATCGCGACCCGGCCCGCACGATGCCCTCGACGGTCAGCACGTCGGCCATGGTCCGCTGGCTGCGCAGCGACGACGTCGGCCTCGACGGCCTGTCCGATCTCGTGGGCGCCATCTTCGGCGACGCGCTCAACACGTTCGCGGCCCGCCGGGCCGACGGCTCCCTGCCGGGCGTCTACGGCGACGTGCGGTTCACCGACCTGATGGCCGACCCGGTGGCGGCGATCGAGGGCGCGTACGCGCAGATCGGCCGCGATCTGCTGGCCGAACACGCGGCGGCGATCACCCGCTACCTCGAGGCCAAGCCCCGCGGCAAGCACGGCGCCCACCAGTACACCGACGCCGAATGGGGCTTCGACGCCACGCTGCTCCACACCTCGATGGCCCTCTACATCAGCGCGTTCGACATCGCCCTCGAGGCCTGACGCTCAGGGCGCGAGGGTGGCGATGTCGGCGACCTCGGCGGTCGGGGTGTCGATCGGGCCCTCGGGGAGCATGAAGCGCCAGAAGACCAGGCCGAACGGGCGGCCCTCGGTGGCCAGCCAGTTCGGCACGCCCGGGTCGCGGTGGGCGATCACCACCCGGAACGAGCCGTCGTCGTCGAGCACGGTCTGGGCCCGGTTGAGGCACACGGGGTTGCGCAGGTAGTCGAACGTCTGGAGCTGGCGGTTCCAGAGGCTCACGTTGGCGCACCGGCACTCCGGCCACCGGGCCCGGATCACCAGCGCCTCGTCGGGCCCCAGCAGGTAGGGCGACATCGAGTAGGCGGCGTCGGCCGCGGCGAGCGCGTGCGTGCCCGGCGTGACCGGCGGCGGGAACTCGTGGGGGATGCGGGAGACGAACGCCGGCTGCTCGCCCTCGCCCGGCTTGGCGATGTTCTCGAGGGTGCGGCCCCGCAGGTAGGTCGCCATCCGGCGGATGGACCGGGCGACCGACGCGTCGGTCGGAGCGGGCGGTG
>Ga0209023_10008435_pt1 | contig 10346 bp, 5 predicted proteins | sample LakOneMetagenome_FD_187468 | JGI IMG/M metagenome (GOLD analysis project Ga0209023, IMG submission 187468) | Freshwater and sediment microbial communities from Lake Erie, Canada (SPAdes) (version 2) | ecosystem: Environmental > Aquatic > Freshwater > Lentic | place: Lake Erie, Canada | collected...
GGCTTCGGGCTGCTGCTCGACACCTTCCTCGTGCGCACCCTCACCGTGCCCGCCATCGCCACACTCCTACGCGAAGCCAGCTGGTGGCCCACCAAAGCAACAAACCCGCGACGTGGTCAGACCAACGCAGGAGGCATGAAGGACGCACCTCACGTGCTGGTCCAGGAGAGGTGAGAAGCGAACAGAGCAATACCCGGCGCTACATGCCGACCAGCGTGAGGGCGTATTCACCCCGAATGAATACGACCCCTGCGCCAGTACAGCAGGCCGCTTATCGACGGACGATATTGCGTCCACACCTAATCGGGCACTGCGCAAGACACTGTTCTGCGAGGATTGCGAGGGTAATCAGCGGCATCGGTCCTTGCATTTAGAAGGTGCTCGCGGCCGGCGTCGTTGTCAGGACGGTGCCGCGGGGCTCGTTATCCCAAGGGTCGCCCGCAGACATGAGCGGTGCAGCGATGCGATGGTCGCATCTGAGTCTTGAAAACTGACGTTTGCTGGGGAGACAGTCGGCGCGGTGCTGTACAAAAGGCTCTGACCTTCGGAACCATTGGGAAGCGGGCGCAGGCGTTGACGCGGATCTTCGACAACATCAAACAGGACTTGGGATCGCACCTGGAGAAGACACTCCAGGTGTCCAACACCATGGACGTCGCCGTCGGCTACTTCAACTTGCGTGGCTGGAATGTCTTCGACCAGTTGGTCACCGATAAGGCCGCAAACTGGAGCGAAGGCGATCCGCCGATCGTCCGGATCCTGATCGGCATGGTGACAGCCGGAGTGCAGCAGGAAACGCTCGACGCGCTCCAAGCGGATCTGGAAGGCGCAGACGAATCCGATGCCGACGCGAACGCCGCGCGGGAACGCAAGGCGGTCCTGATCGAGCAACTCCGCTTGCAGCTAATGCGCGGTCTTCCGACCGCGGCGGACCGTGCGGTCCTGCAATCGCTGCGCGAACTGCTCGCCACTGGTGCCGTCGAGATCAAGGTGTTCACCCGCCGACCGCTGCACGGCAAGACCTACATCTGCCACCGCGAGGACCTCAACAATCCGATCACCGGGTTCGTCGGCTCGTCGAATCTCACCCGCCCCGGCCTCACGGTCAACTACGAGCTCAACGTCGATGTCCTCGACACCACGGCCGCCGAGACCCTTGCGCAGTGGTTCTTGGACCGCTGGGCCGATAAGTTCAGTCGGCCGATCACCGCAGACATCCTCGATCTCCTTGACGAGTCCTGGGCTCGCCGCGAGCCCAGGCGACCATACGAGGTGTTCCTGAAGGTCTGCTACGACTTGTCCCGCGACGTGCGCGAGGGATTGGCCGAGTACTCGGTGCCGAGTGCGATCCGAGAGCAGCTCCTGGGCTATCAAGCCACCGCGGTGCAGACCCTGGCCCGGCGGATCATGACCCGCAACGGGACCATGCTCGGCGACGTTGTCGGTCTCGGTAAGACACTGACCGCCATTGCGGTCGCGTTGATGCTCCGCGACGAGCACGGCTACATGCCGCTGGTGGTGTGCCCGAAGAACCTCGTGAAGATGTGGGAAGAACACTTCGAGGCGTACGACCTACACGGCCGCGTAGTGCCGTACTCGATGGCCCACGCGGTCCTGCCGACGCTGCGCCGGTACCAACTGGTCATCGTTGACGAATCCCACACCCTGCGCAACGACGCCCGCCGGGACTACCAGGCGATCCAGAGCTACATTCACGCCAACGACAGCAAAGCGCTGCTGCTGACGGCCACTCCGTACAACATCCGTTTCCAGGACGTGGCCAACCAGCTCGGCCTATACATCGATGACGATGACGACCTGGGCATCGCCCCGGTCAATGCAATCGCCGCCGACCCCCGGCTCGTCGACAAGGTCGACGGGAAGACAACCACGATGGCTGCGTTCCGACGGTCCGAGGATCCGGACGACTGGAAACGCCTGATGAGCGAGCACCTGGTGCGCCGAACTCGCACGTTCATCAAGAACAACTTCGCGCAGACCGACGCTGACGGGCAGTATCTCGAATTCGTCGACGGCAGCAGATTCCGCTTCCCGCAGCGCATCCCGAAGCCAGTCGACCACTCCTTCGGCGACGACGACCCCGCCGCGTTGATGGCCGGCAACGCCACCCTGGACACCATCACCGCGCTGCGGCTGCCCCGCTACGAGCTCGGCAACTACCTATCGCCCACCGCGGCACCGACCGAGGCGGAGCAGGAGTTCATCGACAACCTGGCTCGTGGCCGCGGACACGTCGCCGGGTTTGTCCGCACCACCTTCTACAAGCGGCTTTCATCCTGCGGGCACTCATTCACCCTGTCGCTCAAGCGACACGTCGCCCGCAACGACTTGTTCCTGTACGCCATCGCCAACGGGTTGGCGATCCCCGCCGGCACGATCACTGAGAACCAGTTCGGTGAGGATGACGACCCAAACGACGAGAACAACGAGGACACAGCGGCCAGCGCCGAGGCGCGGTACACGCAACTGCAGGAGACCAACCCGGCAGGCCTGACGTGGATCCGTCCGGAGCTGTTCACCCCCGCTCTGCGTGAGGCTTTGGTCGAGGACACCACCGCGCTTCGGGCGTTGCTCAACCTGTACGGCGATTGGAAACCGGAGACCGATTCCAAGCTCGACGCCCTCATCCACCTGCTGCAGTCCGACCACCTGGACGAGAAGGTCCTCGTTTTCACCGAGTACAAGGACACCGCCGAGTACATCGGAGCCGCGCTGCGGGCTGCGGGCATCGACAAGGTCGACGTTGCCACCGGTGACAGCGAGAACCCGACGCGCATCGCGCAGCGGTTCTCGCCGCAGTCGAACACTCTGCCCGGCCACGAACCCGACGTCACACCCGACGGGGAGCTGCGGGTCCTCATTGCGACTGACGTGCTCAGCGAGGGGCAGAACCTGCAGGACGCGCACATTGTCGTCAACTACGACCTGCCGTGGGCGATCATACGACTCATCCAGCGCGCAGGGCGCGTCGACCGCGTCGGGCAGAAAGCGGACAACGTCCTTCTCTACTCGTTCTTCCACGAGTCGGTGGACAACGTGATCGACCTACGCCGCCGCATCAGCGCACGCCTGCACGCCAACGCGGAGGCCTTCGGCTCCGACGAACTCTTCTTCGGCTCGGACGGCGAAATCCAGACCATCGCCGACCTGTACAACGGGACCCTCGACGACAACGATTCCGGGGACGATGTCGATGCGTCGAGCCTCGCCTACCAGCACTGGATACAGGCGGCCGAAGGGCATGACGATCTCGCGGCGAAGATCGCCGGGATGCCCGACATGATCTCCGCTACGCGCCGAAAGCGCATGACCGACGACGACACCGGGGTGGTGTGCTACGTCCGCACCGACTCCGGAGTCGACGGGTTCGGCCGCGCGACCCCGGACGGCACCACCTCACTGCTCACCGGGCATGAAGTGCTCAAGACCTTCGAAGCTGCCCCCGAGGAGCCCGGCCTGGAGCCAGCTGAGGACCACGACTCTCTCATCGAGACACTGGTCCGCGGCCCGCTATCCACCCCGACCCTGGCAGCTGGACGACTCCGAGGGGTTCGTCGAACCCTATGGAACCGCCTGGGCGCCACGCTGTACAGCCACAACGCCGACACATCGGCGGCTCTCGACGACCTGTATCAGCACCCGCTCACCAAGGACGCCGAAAACCGACTCCGACGCGCCGTCCGCAACCAGGCGAATAACGACGAACTCGCCACGCTGATCACCGCGTTGCACCGCGACGGAGACCTCACCGTCACCGCCCGCAGCGGCAAGGACCCGATCCGCATCGTCTCCAGCATGGGAATCCGCGAATGACCGACAACCGATTCCTCGACCTCGTCGACGCCCACGAATTCCGCACCTTGTTCATCGACGAGCTCGGCTGGGACAACCCCGACCGCCCGCCGCTGACGCTCGAGATCGACGGAACCGACTACACCCTCAACCAGGTGGCTGGGTACAAGGGCCTACGCATCTGGCACTGCCCGGTACTGCCACCCCGGCCCGTGCAGCGGCAGATCGACGTCCTCGTCGGCAAGGACAACTTGGAGCGGCTCGTCATCTTCACCGATGAGCACCGGCAGGAGTGGCGGTGGCCGCGCCGGCAGCAGCTGGGGTCAACCAACGCAAAACTCGTTGTCCACCAGTACCACAACGGTGACCGCACCACTCATCTGGCCGATCGACTCAAAGCGATCGAACTCGACTTCGACGAAGATCTCCCGCTCGTCATGCTGCTGGATCGGATGCGTGATGCGTTCGATCGGGAAGCCGAAACGGCGTCGGTCGCAGCCGCACGCCTCATGGGCACGCTGTACACCCACCTCGAATCCGCCGGTGTCGGTGAGGACGAGGCCACTCTGCTGCTCGCCCGGCTCCTGTTCCTGTTCTTTGGCGATGACGCCGACATGTGGCGCCCGCCTGCCCTATTCGAGAATCACCTGCGCAACCACACCACCCCGGAGACTCTTCACACCGATCTGATCGAACTGTTCGAGGTGCTCAATGCTCCGGCTGATCGCCGGACTGTGGACGCAGGTAGCCCGCTCAGCTTTTTCCGTTACATCAACGGTGGGCTGTTCGAGGACCCGATGCGGTTGCCACACCTGCCGACGGACTTCCGCGGTGCGTTGCTGGAAGCTTGCAGCTTCAACTGGTCGGTGATCTCGCCAGCGGTCTTCGGATCCATGTTCCAGACGGTCAAGAGTAGGGAGGCCCGGCGTCACGGCGGTGAGCACTACACCACCGAAGCGAATATTCTGAAGACGATCCAGCCCTTGTTCCTCGATGAGTACCGCGATCGGCTCGATCGGGCCTGGAATGACAAGGGCCAACTCACCAAGTTGCACAACGACCTTGGGCAGCTTCGAGTCCTCGACCCGGCTTGCGGATGTGGAAACTTCCTCGTAGTGGCATACCGGGAGTTACGTGCTCTCGAGCTGGACGTACTAAAGCGCCGTCGAGACCTCGACATGGAGGCGATCGCCGCCGGTAAGAAGGTCGAGCGTGCCCAACTTTCGCTGGACGTCACGGCGAACATCAAAGTCACACTCGACCACTTCTTCGGCATCGAGATCGAGGAGTGGCCAGCGCGTATCGCAGAGACCGCGATGCTGCTGGTGGACCACCTCGCTAACCAGCAGATGGCCGAGGAGTTCGGCGTCGCGCCTGACCGCCTGCCGATCAGGATTGCACCGGAGATCAGACACGCGAACTCGCTTGAAATTGAATGGAGTGCCGTTTGCGCCGCCGATTCGGGACTACTTGTGATTGGCAACCCGCCCTATCTAGGGCCACGCCTGCAATCTGCTCGGCAGAAGGCCAATCAAAAGTCCATCTGGGGTGACGTCTCCGGATCGGGCACACTCGACTACGTAACTAACTGGTTTCTGAAGGCTGCGCGCTTCATCAGTGGAACTGAAGCGCGGGTCGCATTCGTCTCGACCAATTCAATTACTCAGGGCGGTCAGCCAGCCATTATTTGGAGCCAGCTTCACAAACTAGGTATGCGCATTGACTTTGCACATCGCACGTTCGTGTGGGGTAACGATATTCGTGACTCCGCGGCTGTCCACTGCGTGATTATTGGTTTCAGCTATGGGGGTAGCCGGGGTCCGAGAATCATTTGGACAGAAGATTACTTGGGATCTGAGCCTGTGCGTGCGGGCAATATCAATCCGTTTCTCCTGGACGCCCCCGATATGTATGTGTGGAGTATCAGTAAGCCGATCGTGGCCGGCGTTCCACCGATGTCGGTAGGTAATGAGCCGCGAGACGGCGGTCACCTATCGAAGATTTCTGCGGAGGACGCAGAGCTGATCCGACGGGCGGATCCCTTAGCAGCGAAGTATCTCCGTCGTCTCGTTGGAGCTCGGGAGCACCTCAATTCGCAGTGGCGTTACTGCCTCTGGTTGCTGGATGCATCCCCGTCCGACATCGAATCGTCACCGGTACTGCGTGAGCGGGTCGCATTGGTTGCCGCTGAACGGAACGGTGCGAAAGGCGCGAAAGGACGAGCGGCCGACCGGCCGTGGCGATTCGGTGCGATCTTCCAACCCGCCGACGACTTCTTGCTTGTGCCCAGTGTCTCGTCAAAGGATCGCATGTATATCCCTGTCGCGATGTACGGCAGAGATGTCATTGTGAACAACTCCGTATTCTTTGTTAGCCCGGCCGATCTCGTAACCTTCGCATTTCTGCAGAGCAAGCTCTTCACGAACTGGGTGAGTGTTGTCTCAAGTCGGATGAAGTCGGATTTCCAAATTTCCGTAGGATCGGTCTACAACACCTTCCCCTTCCTCGCTGTAGACGCTACACAGCGTGAATTACTCACTGACAAGGCGACCGCCATCCTGACGGAGCGCGAGAAACACCCCAGCTTGTCTCTGGCGCAGATGTACGACCCCGACGCAATGCCGCGGAGGTTGCGAGAACTGCACGCTGAATTGGATATCGCCCTGCTACGGATGTATGGGCTCACCCCAGAGGTAAACGACTACGAAATCTCTGCCGCGCTATTCGAGAGATACGCAGCGCTGGTAAGTGACTCGACGAGCACTAGGTACGACGCGGGGTTCGACTCGGCGGAAGCAGTAGACCAGCGGAAGTCACCGCGGCGATGAGCGCGTCTACCCCCGTAATTACGCTGCATTTGACGGGGGAGGAACACCGGGATGGCGCACGTCAATCCACCGAAAGTTCTTGATGTACGGGGAACGCCTGGTGACGCGTAAGGAAGAACTGCGCATGCAGGTGGACTACCCGTCGGACCCGCACACCCGCCTCAAGCACGCCTTCTACCGCCGGTACATCGCGTGCTGGATGGGTAAGGTTCTGCAGGGCAGGTGGGCGAAGCCGGGGACGATCATCGACGGATTCGCCGGTTCCGGGATGTACTCCGATGGCCTCGACGGCAGCGCGATCATGATCGCGAAGTTGTTCCGCGACCACCTCTGCCGCCCGAACTTCCAGCCGCTCACCTACGTAACGAACGACCTCGACCCGCGCCGCTGCGACGCGCTGGACAGGCGCATGAAAGCTCTTCCGGCAGACGACCGAATCCATCACATACCGGTCGGCCCGAAGAAGTTCGAGGACATCGTCGCCGAGGTGCGAAAGCAACACGCGCCGCCGGGAACACAGACAATGTGGATCATCGACCCGTACGGACTCAAGCAGATCCCTTGGTCCACCGTCTCGGAGATCGTGAAGGTCCCCAAAAACGACGCGGTGATCACGTTCATGGCCGACGAAGCTCACCGATACCGCACTAATCCGGCGATGGTCTCTGTGATGAACGGCCTCTACGGCGACCGCTCCTGGCAGAGCATTCCCGACGGTCTCAGCACAGCGCAGTCCAAGGCCGCGCTCGTCAAGCTTTACTGCGACAAGCTAGAAGCGCTCGGGTGCCACACCTCATCGTTCGACGTCGACGTCGCACGCCGGTACACCCGGTACTCGCTGATCTTCGCAACGCACCATCAGGCAGGGCTCGAATGCTGGAACTCCGCTAAATGGTCTGCGGACCCCACCAGCGGCCGCGGGGCCAGCGCCGTCACAGCGTTTCAGCCGAGTTTGCTCGAACCCGACATTCAGCCCCTGATCGATGACTTCCGGAAGCGTGTCGGTATTCACGATTTCGCCGAGCTGGTCAACCAAGCGCAGATCCTCGGTCACACGGAACCACATGTTCGCACCACGCTCGACGAGCTGTTTCGCGAGGGGGTCGTGGTCCGGTTGTCTCCATCCACCGCGCCGAAGAATGCACCCTGGCCGGCTACGAGCCGCATCCGAATATTCGAGGCGGCACCGGACGATGAAGGGGACGACAGCGAGGCTTAGGCTGTTGCCGCACAGGGCATTTCGTCCCACAGCTGCCCGTCGAGCTCACGGCCGGCGGCCTTCGGGGTGCGACCGCCCCACTGCTTGAAGAAGAAGGGCACCTCGGCCTCGGTGCACGCATCGCGGATGCCGCGGGCCCAGGACAGCTGCATCGGCCGGTACCGCGGCCCGCTCTCGCCACCGGCGATCACCCAACCGATGCCAGTCAGGTCAATCCCGTCGAGCGGCCCGAGCAGCGGTTCACACGACAGGAACCGGACGGCGGCTGGCACCTCGCGGAGATGGTCGACTCGACTGAGGACATCCGAGCTCTCCACCGAAACTCCCATCCAGAGGTTGTCCGGCCAGTCCAGCTTGTCGGCCACGCGCCGGAGCCGCAGACTCCGCTTCGTCAGTACCTGGTAGGTGTGCTGCGGGGTGTCACGGCAGACGTCGAACACGTCGCGGATGAAGTCGAGTGGCACCTTCACGTGGAACAGGTCGCTCATCGAGTTCACGAACACCACGCGGGAGTTACGCCAGCGCCGCGGCTCGTCGAGGGCTTGCGGGTGGATTGTGACGCCGAAGCCGGGACCTGAGGTGCGAGGGTCGCCATCCTGCTGGTACTTCGCCGAGCCCATCGCCTTCAGGCGTTTCGCCAGAGTCATCGCGTAGCAGTGGTCGCAGCCTGCGGACACGCGGTCGCAGCCGGTGACGGGGTTCCAGGTCGCCTCGGTCCACTCGATCGCTGACCGGTCCGCCATCGCACACTCCCCTCAGCTAAGGCTTCTTGCTGTTGCGGTCACTCTATGGTCAGGTACCGACGACGTCGCACAGAGCCATTGTTGCCGGTGTGTCGGGAGTGGCTCGCGCGCGCGTGTCGGCACTGTATTCGGTGGGGTTCGAACCAAAAGGTGTGACGGGCACGTCCGTGTCTCAATCATTCCTCGGGGTACCGGGACGCGAGCTCCTTGGCCCATGTCCAGGCATAGCTCTTGTTTCTGCGGAATCGAACCTTGTTGGCTACTTTCGGCATCCGCGTGATTAACTCCGCGGCTTCAAGATCCCTGATCGGGTCTTGAATGCTGCTCAGATTCTCGAATCCCAGTTCGTCAGCCAGTTTCGAGAGTGCGAATTCCCTCCCTCCGCGGGCAATTCCCACCATCACCGACAGGCGATGCGCCTGGCCGAACAGCACGCGCGACAGCTCACGCAATTCATTGCTTTCAGCCAGAGACACGACTAAATCCTAACTGCAACAAGTGTTACGCGTTACGCGTAACGCGTTGTATCCTGGACGCGTGGACCGGCCGCTTCTGACTCCCAATGCGGTCGTACTGGTTGCGATCGACGCTCTGGGACGGCACGCGGAACAGATCGGTGCTGAACTAGGTCGCGATTCTTGGATTCGTCAAGCACTCATCGAGGAAGCGCTGCAGGCGCTTCCGTGCGGCCTTGCGCAACGGGCATTACGGCGGTTGAGGACTGGCAGGCGAAGGGTAAGCGAAACGGCCGCCGACGCAGTCTTCTACGACTTGACATTGAATGGTTGGCTCATCCCACGGGGCGTGCACTCAGAAGCAACGTGGGAAATCGACACCGGTCGGCAGGATGAGATCGATGGACTGTGGGCGGCACTCACCGATTTAGAGCGACGCGCAGTAGAGCGAGCAGCTCAGCGGACGATGGCACTATCTGTCGCCTGGTCGAACAAGCTGCGGGCGCGGGATGAATCTAGAACATCCACGTCGAGGTCGTCCAAGCCGTAACGGCGCCATCCATTGCCGCGGTTCATCTGCGTCGATAGACGGAATCCGCCCTTGCGCAGCCGAACGGCCTCAACTCGGACGCGGCGGTCTCGATGGTGGCGGAACGGCGCCTCCCATCGAAGCGAGTCGGTCTCCGCCCAGTCGATGACACGGGCCCTTGATAGGGCGTTGTCCATCTCGCTCGCAGTCTGAAAGCGTTGGCCCGGAACAGAATGCACGGACTTGGTCAGGGCACGACGCAAGGATCGCGATGCCCAGATGGGGTGGCTGCGCTCGGCCATTGACAGCGGAGAAACGCCTCGCAGCAGTCGGCGCACTACGTGTGTCTTAGGGTACGCGTCATAGTCGAATCCGCCTTTGAGCAACTCCAGCAGCACGAGTCCCATCGGGTACAAGTCGCTCGCTCGGGTGAGAACGCCAGTTCCGACCAGTTCGGGTGGGCTGTACAGCGTGGGGATGTCCAGCGCCGGGGTGCGCCCGTCCTCGCCGATGCGGCCGGCGCAACCCAAGTCTCCTACCCTGGCGAGGAATTCGTCACCGGTCAGCAGAATGTTGGGGCTCTTGATGTCACGGTGCAGGATGCCGTGCACCTCATGGAGGTGTCCCAACCCACGTAATGCAGCCTGCACGATGCGTACGGCTTCTGTAGGGACGAATCGCTCGCCGCGGAGGAATGCGTCGGTCAGGCTACCCCGTTCGTAGTACGGGGTGACGATCTCAATCACCCGCATCGGTTTC
>Ga0209023_10008436_pt1 | contig 10345 bp, 6 predicted proteins | sample LakOneMetagenome_FD_187468 | JGI IMG/M metagenome (GOLD analysis project Ga0209023, IMG submission 187468) | Freshwater and sediment microbial communities from Lake Erie, Canada (SPAdes) (version 2) | ecosystem: Environmental > Aquatic > Freshwater > Lentic | place: Lake Erie, Canada | collected...
GTAGCAGGATCCCTATTCACCAGGGCCAGGGCAACGGACTTTCCAATTATGTTATAGGACAAGTTGCCGGTACAGAAACAGTAACATTGACTGCACAGCAAATGCCTGTTCATACTCATGGAGTATTAAGCAATTCCGGTACAGGTACGAGCAGCGATCCAACCAACAATTTTCTTGGGGCACAATCTGATTTGCTAGAATATTTTGCAGCACCGAATGCTACCATGAAGGCAAATGCCATGAGCAATTCACCTGGCGGGTCGTCTCACGATAATATCATGCCTTACCAGGCTTTGAATTATGTAATTGCATTGGAAGGAATATATCCTACACAGAATTAATTGATCATCGTCTAAAAAAATTACCATGGCATTAGATCCATATATTTCAGAGATACAAATGTTCGCATTCTCCTTTGCCCCAAAGAACTGGGCACAATGCAACGGGCAGACATTAGCCATTGCACAGAACCAGGCATTGTTTTCTTTATTGGGAACCACTTATGGAGGAAACGGGGTTACAACTTTTCAGCTACCCGACTTAAGAAGCCGGACCCCGCTTCATTTTGGACAACTTTCAGGCGGCGGGGTATATTCACAAGGCCAAAAAGCAGGTGAAGAAAATCATGCTTTAACGGGCACAGAAATGGCGGCACATAATCATAATATGATAGCCAGTACCAACACAGCTGATCTGCCTAACGCTGACGGTAACCTGCTTGCAAAAAACGGTAGTTTCCCTTTGTTCAGTACCTCGCAGAATAGTACTGCAATGGCAGGCAATACTGTTGCAAATGGCGGAGGGGGGCAGGGTCATAACAATATCCAACCATACCTGGTATTAAATTACTGTATAGCGCTGGTGGGAATATTTCCTTCAAGAAACTAAAATATTAACTGTATAAAAATATTATCATGGATCCATTTGTAGCAGAAATAAGAATCTTTGGGTGCAATTTTGCCCCGGTAGGCTGGGCTTTTTGTAACGGGCAACTTCTGCCAATATCACAGAATACTGCATTGTTTTCTTTGGTAGGAACATTCTATGGCGGTAACGGCACTACCAATTTTGGATTGCCGAATTTACAGGGACGTGCACAGGTTGGACAGGGACAAGGTCCGGGTTTATCGCCTTATACCATTGGACAGGCGGCCGGATCAGAAACTGTTTCACTGTCACCAAATCAAAACGGTGTTCATACACATGGGGTTAATTGCTACAATGATGCCGGTGACAGCCCGGGACCGGGAGGTAAAGTACTGGGTGCACCAGGCGCAGACCGTTCGCTAATAATGTTCAGTGATGCTACTACAGGGACAACGGTTCCCATGAACTCTACACAGATTTCGCCTTCCGGATCAGGTGCACCACACAATAATTTATCGCCATACCTTGTATTGAATTATTGTATTGCATTGCAGGGAGTTTATCCTGCTAGGAACTAATATCTTTAAGAGCGGTCACTTTAAGTGATCGCTCTTGTTTTTGCTGGCCTTGCCGATCACATTTTATTTCCTTTAAGCATAAAGGAAAATTATTTTTTTATAATAACTAAACAATTTGTTATGCACAATTTTGACTTTCACCTAAAAAAGGCAAAGCTGATTTTAAGCAATATTAAAACAGCCGTTTTGCTGTTTTGCATTTTTTCGATTGTATCCTTTTGTGCATCGGCACAGAATTATACAGTAACTTCTAATGGAGATACTCATGCAGTTACACCTACAAGCAATCCGCTCGATGCTGGTGGGCAGATCACTTTACGATCTGCTTTGGAAGCTTCCACACAGATTGCGGGAACGCATATCATTACTATTCCTGGAAGCATCACTAACATCAACCTTACATTAGGACAAATAACAGTTGGTAGTGCTGCGGTTGGTAATAATATTACGATCAATGGCCCCGGTAAAGCAGTATTAACCATTAACCAAACAACTGTGAACAGGATATTCAGTACAGGGCTTGGTGCGGTTACATTTTCATTGAATGACCTTACCCTGAATTATACAGGCCCTGCTGGTACGATCAGTGGGGGCGGTGGTGCAATCATAGCAGGCGGTGTTAATGCTGTTACATCACTAACCAATGTGGCAATAACTAATTTTAATATACAGATAGGAAATGGCGGAGGTCTGTCTTGCAGCACTTCCAATATCAACAGCCTTACACTTACCAATTGTGATTTCACTAATAATTTTGCCGGTGGTGGTGGTGGTGCTGTTAGTTTTAATGGCAATGCTACCTGTGTAATTACCAATTGCAGATTCACGAACAACGCAACCGGCAACTTAGGAGCTAATATAGGGGGAAGCGGTGGTGCGTTGAGTACAACCGGCTCAGGTAATGGAGGAGTATATACAGTAACCAATTGTACTTTTATTAATAACCATCAAACAACAAGTGCACAAGGTGGTGCAATCATGAATACTAATGGCCAGTTAAATGTGAATCACTGCCGTTTTGTAGGAAACAGCGCAGCAATTCCTACAAATGGCAATGTTATAGCACAGGCAGGTGGTGCATCTGTACAAACAATCAACGCAGAAAACAACTGGTGGGGCGTTAACAGCGGCCCTGCTGCTAATGATGCTGTAGTACTTGCTGCCGGTGGTACCATCACCCTTACAAAGTGGTTGCAACTTAAAACTTCCATTTCAACCAATCCACTTTGTACTGGTGCCAGTGCAACTGTAACAGCCAGTTTCCTTTCAAACTCTGCAAGTGAAGCACTTACCACAGGAAATATAGCTCATTTGGTTGGTTTGCCTATTTCATTTGCAAACCCAACCCTTGGTTCTCTGTCTGGCGCACAGGCAACCATACAAAACAGCGGAACAGCAACTGTAACTTTCATAGCCGGAGGAACTGCCGGTACAGGAAGTGTAAATGCTGTAGTGGATAATATTCCAAACAACGATATTGCCCCTGCTAAAGTAAGCATCACGATCAACCCGGGAGCTGCTGTAACAGGCAACCCATCAAATACGGCTGTTTGTGCTGGTGCCAATGCAAGTTTCACGGCTTCTTTCAGCGGAACACCAACAGCAACCATACAATGGCAGGTAAGTACAAATGGTGGTGGCAGTTATAGTAATATACCCGGAGCAACCAGTTCACCATTGACCTTTGCAACAGTTGCAGGTGATAATGGAAAACTATACCGTGCAGTGGGAACAAATACATGTGGTTCGGCAACAACAACGGGTGCCCTGCTAACGGTGAACACCACACCGACTGTTGCAGGCAATCCATCCAATACGTCTGTTTCTTCAGGAAGCAATGCAAGCTTTACCGCTTCATTCAGCGGCTCGCCTGCACCAACATTACAATGGCAGGTGAGTACAAATGGCGGTGGAACTTATAATAACATTGGAGGGGCTACTTCAAGCCCGCTGATCTTTGCTACCAATCTTTCACAAAGCGGTAATTTGTACCGCTGTGTTGGAACCAATTTATGCGGCAGCATAAACACAACAGGAGCATTACTATCGGTAACAGCTGCCTGTGCGGTAACAGGTTCTGCAACAGTAACCAATCCTGCATGTTTTGGTGGAACCGGTTCAGCCCAGGTTACTTTATCAGGAGCAGGATCAGGTGCGCCAGGAACATATACTGTTGATGGCGGCTCAGCCCAGGCTTATAGTACTAATCCATTTACTGTTACCGGCCTTGCCGGAGGGAACCATACTATTGTGGCAACTGTTACGGCAGGAGGTTGCGTGTCAAGCCCGATTGGAGCAAACGTAATTGTACCGGCGCAACTTACGGGTTCAGGCACAACTACGCCTACAACCTGCGGTAACGGGGCCAACGGTACAGCAACGATCACATTGTCTGCCAGTACATCAGGTACTTACACCGTTGATGGAGGAGGTTCACAATCATATGCAACAAATCCATTTACCATCACCGGCCTTTCTGCAGGCAACCATACTATTGTTGCTACTTCAGCTGCTGGTTGTGTATCATCCAATATTTTAGTAAATGTTGGTGGCTCTGCAACTTTCACAGCCAGTTTTGTAAAAACCAATTTAAGCAGTTGCAGCGGCTCTCCTGATGGTAGCATTACGGTAACGGCTACCGGCGGAACTGCTCCTTATACTTACAGTTGGTCGGGTATCACCGGATCAGGTAATCCTGCTACCACAGTTTTCCCTAACCCGGGTAATGTGGCTTCCATCAGCGGTTTGAATTATGGCTATTACAACGTTACCATAACAGATGCAGGCGGATGTGGCAGTGTAACATTCAGTAATATCCATGTTGAGTTTGCTTTCCTGGTTTATATTACGAATAGTGGAAGCGTTTCCAGCGCCTGTGGTAATACCGGTTCTGTGATCCTCTACGGCAATGCAGGTGTTACACCTTATACTTATAGCCTTACTTCAGCAGCAGGTCCATTCCAGTCTGGCAATACATTTACCAACCTCGCTGCTGGTTCTTATACAGCATATGTGAAAGATGCAGCTGGATGCGTGAGCAGCAAACCTATTACCGTGGGCGCTGCTGCACAGATCGTAGTATCTCCTTTTGCAAGGGCAGCCAGCAGTTGTTCACCTGATGGGTCAATAGAAGTTTACAGAACCGGTGGCATACCTCCTTATACTTATAGTAAGGATGGGGGTGCAACTTACCAGGCAAGTAATATTTTTACAGGACTCGCAGCCGGGCCTTATAACATTTGGGTGAAAGATTCCAAAGGTTGTACAGGACAGGCAAATACAACGGTAGCAGCGGGCCAGGGCCTTACTGTTACAACAAGTAAAGTGAATACAAGTACCTGTGTGAACGATGGTTCTATACAGGTTAATGTGAGCGGAGGAATAGCGCCTTATACATACAGTAAGGATGGAGGTACAACTTATCAATCCGGTAATTCATTTACAGGCCTGGGTAGTGGTCCTTATTCTATTTCAGTTAAGGATAGTAAAGGATGCCTGGGTTCAGCTGTTGTTACCATTAACCTGAACGAGATCATTGTTACCGCAGCTGTTACGAATTCAAGTAGCTGTGCGAGCAATAACGGTTCCGTACAATTATTCAGAACCGGCGGTTATGGACCATATAGTTATAGCCTTGATGGTAATACATACCAGTCCGGAAATTTATTTACCGGTAAAGCGCCGGGAACATATACCGGTTATGTAAAAGATTCTAAAACATGTATAGGAACGCTTGCCAATATTGTTGTAGGACCTGATTGCCCTCCGGGACCACAGCCTTTTGCCCGCAGCCAATCTTCAGCAGTCAGTAAAGCAAATGCTGTAACTGATAGTAAACTGAAAATACAGGTATATCCTAATCCTGCGGCAGAATCATTTACGCTGTTGCTGCAAGGTTTCAGTAATGAAAAACTGACTGTTACCGTAACAGATGTATTTGGCAGGAAGGTATACCAAACTGAGGGTGCCGGAAAACAGCAATACAGGTTTGGTAATGGATTTACCGCAGGTATTTATAATGTACAGGTTGTACAGGGTAATGCGAAAAGCAACCTTACGGTAGTAAAAGAATAAGGCGTCGGCTGTTTCAGGAATTTCGATGAATGCAGACTTTTGTTGATCTTGAATCAGTTCTGAAAATGAACATAATTACTCACCCCATCATAAATGGGGTGAGTTTTTTTTATAGACAGTAAAATACAAACACTAAAAGTGCATTCCCAGTACAATTTTAATAACCGGCTAAAGTCTATGAGCTCATTTATTGTTTTCATTTGCTCTTGAACTTAAATTAACAAAAAATAAGATGTCAGAATTTTATTACTATATTTATTAATGTATTCTCATTGTGCCAGATTACAAATACACTGGTGCATTGTGTTATACAGTCAGATCATCAGCATGTACCGAATGGCAAATAATTATTTTTATATTAGTGGACCAGCAATAGATAACTAATAGTATCATTTTAAAATTTATACTTGATGAATAAAAGCGCTGTTGTTTTTATATATCTATTGATCCTGGTTATATTTCTTAGTCCTTCGCTGCTAACTGCACAACAGGGAATTCCCCGATATTTTCCGGATACTACTAATCCCAAAAAAACTTGCAGCAATGATATCATGCTTTATAACCTTAGAAAAGATCCTGCTTACAGGGTGAGGGAAGAAGCTATGAATAAAGCCATTCAGGATGCTTACAGGAGCCTGGTTGGCGATACGATCATTCTTCCGGTTGTGGTACATATTATCGATCAGAATCCTGCCAGTATTACTGATCTTGATATCATAAATGGTATTAGTGATCTCAATGATGCTTTCAGTAAGGCTGGAGCGTATACGGCAAGTCCGGGTGTAGATACCAAGATCAGGTTCTGCCTTTCACAAAAAGATCCTGATGGTGGCAATACAACCGGTATAACACGTACTGTTTCTTTTTTTTCTGATAATATGAATATGGATAATGAAGATTCCAGGTTAAAGGACCTCATTCAATGGGACCCGTCGCGGTATATAAATATCTGGCTGATCAAACAAATTCATGGCGAAGCTTATAGTGATTTTATTTGTGGCAGCTGGTACAGGCTTGGTGTGGGTGGGTATGCAACACTTCCTCCCGGTGGTGGTGCGGCAGATGGTATCGTGGTAACAGGTTTTGGAAAACTACTTGCGCATGAAATGGGCCACTATCTTGGGTTGTATCATACATTTCAAGGGGGGTGTACCAATTATAATTGTTTAAGCGACGGAGACATGGTTTGTGATACACCTCCTGATGATGATGTGCGGCCTTCACCATCCTGTGCACTCCCTTATAATTCATGTCGCACAGACACGCTTTCCAGTCATTCGAATGGCAATTTTTTAACCGATGTTCCAGACCAGATATCAAACTTCATGGATTATGGAAACGGTTCCTGTAGTATTCAATTTACACAAGGCCAGTCAGACAGGATGAGGGCAGCTATAATGACTCAACGCAGCGGATTATTGCAGGATGAATGTACAAGCCCCTGCAATGAAAATATAGTTGCTGGTTTTACAAGGGATATTCCTTACCCTTTACAAACAGACCTGGTAACGTTTACGAATACCTCAACAGGCGCTGCCAATTATGAGTGGTTGGTTGATGGTGTGGTAATGGCTACGACGATTAATTTTTCATACACTTTTAGTACGATAGGCAAAACAAAAGTTACCTTAAAGGCGTTCAATATCCCCGGTTGTTTTGCTTCATCAACAGATTATGTAATTGTTAGCTGCGGTGTTTTTGCCAGGTTCTTTCCCAATAAAGTAAGCATTGCTTCGGCATTGAATATTTATGAGGACAGTACTTTGTTTACCAACACTTCCTATAATGCCCAGACTTATCAATGGTATATTAGCAATGACCAGGGAATGGCAGAACAACTGATCAGTACCAATACCAATCTCACTTATGTATTTCCAACACCGGGCAATTATTTAATCAAACTTGTGGCTACGAACGGCTCCTGTTCTGATAGTACCATTGTTTCAATTCCTGTAGCTGACCCAACATCAGATGGTGACGTTGAAACACTTTCCATGCAATGTTACCAGCAAACAAAAGTGAAAGTGCGTTTTTGTATAACTGATAATGGTTATGCACCCCTTGCGCAGAATACACCGGTAAGTTTTTATGATGCAGATCCGTCATTGCCAACGGCGCATCTATTGTTACCAATATTTCACCTGCCTTACAATGCGCCGGGTGGTAATTGCACTTCCTGTTTCACGCATATTCTTAATGTGCCATACCATGGTTTGGAAACTGTATACATGGTATTTAATGACTCTGCCAATTCAATTCCCGTGGTTTTGCCTAACGGGCCATTGCAGGAACTCAGTTATAATAATAATATCATCAGTACTCATACACTGCGGACATATATTTCAGCTTCCATATGCCAGGGACAAAGTTATACGGGGCATACAACTGCAGGTGTGTATGTTGATACATTAACAAGTGTGTACAATGGTTGTGATAGTATCCGCACATTGAACCTAAGTGTAAAGCCCGTTGTGAATACTACTGTTACAACTTCTATATGCCAATGGCAAAATTATGCAGGCCATACAACAACGGGTACTTACGTTGATGTATATACGGCTGCGAATGGATGTGACAGTATCAGGACTTTGCATTTAACAGTTAAACCCACCGTTAGTACAAATATCAATGCATCTATCTGCCAGGGCCAGAGTTATGCAGGTCATACGGTATCAGGTAATTATACAGATGTTTATAATGCTGTAAATGGCTGTGACAGTACAAGAACCTTACATTTAACTGTTAAGCCAACGTTCACTACTTCCATTACTGCTTCTATTTGCCAGGGGCAGCAATATGCAGGCCATACAACGGCGGGTACCTATGTTGATGTGTACACAGCAGCGAATGGTTGTGACAGTACAAGAACATTATATTTAACGGTCAAGCCGGTTGCAGCCTCAACCATTACGGCATCAATCTGCCAGGGACAAAATTATGCAGGTCATACTGCAACAGGCACTTATGTAGATGTGTATACTGCAGCGAATGGCTGTGATAGTACAAGAACATTACATTTGACCGTGAAGCCGGTTTTCAATACTACTGTAAACGCATCAATCTGCCAGGGACAAAATTATGCAGGCCATACTACAACAGGTACTTATGTTGATGTGTATGCTGCTGCCAATGGTTGTGACAGTACAAGAACATTGCATTTAACGGTCAAACCTGTTGCGGCCTCAACAATTACTACATCTATCTGCCAGGGACAAAATTATGCTGGCCACACTGTTACAGGAACTTATATTGATGTATTTACTGCTGCAAATGGTTGTGATAGTGCAAGAACGCTTCATCTCACTGTAAATCCTACAAAACATATAACGGTGAACGTTACCCTTTGCCAGGGGCAGTCTTATTTGGCCGGCGGGCATTTACAAACTACAACCGGAGTTTATACAGATAGCGCCCATACTTACCTGGGATGTGATTCAATCATTACTACGCATCTTACTGTTAACCCGCGGCCTTCACCCAACCTGGGGGCTGATAAAAGTATTTGTTTTGGTGATACATGGATACTTAACCCGGGCATTTTTTCAAGTTATTTATGGCAGGACGGGAACACAAATCCTACTTACTCTGCCAGTAATGTAGGAAGCTATTCTGTGACTGTAAGCAATACATTTGGCTGTAAAGCTGCCGATACTGCTAAATTGTTACAGGTGTTTTTATTACCTGCTGATTTTTTGCCGCCAGATACTAACCTTTGCAGGGGCAATAAATTACACATCAACGTGAATGGCTATATAAATTATAACTGGAGTACGGGTAATAGTACAAATTATATAGATATCACTAAAACCGGCAATTATTATTTACAGGTAAAAGACAGGAATAGCTGTATTGGAAAGGATTCTATCAATGTAGTGTTTTACAATTGTATAAACATACAGGTTCCGAATGCATTTACACCGAATACTGATGGGTTAAATGATGTATTTAAGCCATTGATACCGGCACCGGTAACCAATTACCATATGCAGATATGGAATGCCTGGGGACAATTGGTTTTTGAAACGAGGAATTACCTGGAAGGCTGGGATGGAAAATTCAGATCTGTACCCCAATCATTAGGGACTTTTATTTATCTGATCACATTAACTGATATCGACGGTGTGAATGTAAAAAAGCGTGGATCGCTCGTATTGGTCAGATAAAAAGACAGGAAGTTATACATTATAAAAGCCGGCATGATAACCGGCTTTTTAATTTGAAATATTATTGTTGGGTTACTAGGATTCGAACCTAGACAAACAGAATCAAAATCTGTTGTGCTACCTTTACACCATAACCCAATCTTTACCCAATTTTATTAGGGTGTGCAAAAATAAGGGATGTGAAAAAATAAGCCAAAAGTATTTTCAATTGTAATAAAAAAAGCAGCTATTGTACCAATTTACCTGGTTTTATAGCTGCTTTTGGTTGGGTCACTAGGTTTCGAACCCAGACAGACAGAATCAGAATCTGTAGTGCTACCGTTACACCATGACCCAATTGAACAGGCTGCAAAAATAACTGTTGAGAAAAAATGTACCAAATGAATTTTAGAGGCTGTAAGTTATTAGCTACAAGTTACAAGCTATTAGGGTTAGCGATGAGTCTTCTGCTAAAGCCCGTAAGCATCTTTTCCTCTTCAATAATTTGGGATAATAATTCTTTAATTGATGCAGGATTTCCAAAATTCAATTCTATGGCAATTAATAATTGTGTTTCGGCTTCAAAACAAGAGCCTAATGATATTTGAATGAAACGGTTATAGTCTTTGCTGCTGTTCCTGCTGCTTCCTTCGGCAATGTTTGATGGGATTGATAGACAAGCTC
>Ga0209023_10008438_pt1 | contig 10343 bp, 7 predicted proteins | sample LakOneMetagenome_FD_187468 | JGI IMG/M metagenome (GOLD analysis project Ga0209023, IMG submission 187468) | Freshwater and sediment microbial communities from Lake Erie, Canada (SPAdes) (version 2) | ecosystem: Environmental > Aquatic > Freshwater > Lentic | place: Lake Erie, Canada | collected...
ATTTAGAAAAATGTCATTATATTTGATCTACGAAAATCAACGTAGTTGTATTGTAAAACAAAAAAAATAAAAGATAGCATATGAAACAGCTGATTAAAAAAATATCCTTCACTCTTCTGGCCGTGGCATTAATCGCACCAGCTTCGCTGCTTGCACAAAAAGAAGAAAAAGATAAAGAGGCGAAAGAAAAGAAAGAAGCAGAGCAGATCATCATCACGCGAAAAGGCGATAAAGATGAAAAGATAGTAGTGGAAGTGGTTGGTGACAAGATTATAGTGAATGGTAAAGAATTAAAAGATGACAAAGAAGACGGTGATATAACGGTTCGTCGCCATAAAATAAAAGACGTATGGGCCTACGGCGGAGGAAATGCTATCGCCGGAACACCATGGCCGGGTAGTGACAATTTTAGAATGTTTGACATGGATGAGAACAGGGCTATGCTGGGCGTTACAACGGAACAAGCGGATGGTGGAGTAGAGATACAAACGATAACGAAAGAAAGCGCTGCTGAAAAGGCAGGGTTGAAAAAAGGCGATATCATTAAGAAAATTGATGACAAGAAAATCGAAAGCCCTGATGATCTTTCTGAAACCATACAGGATCATAAACCTGGCGATAAAGTAACCGTGACCTACCAGCGGGATAAAAAGGAACAAAAAGTAACGACTGAATTAGGTAAATGGAAGGGGGCTAATGCATTTTCATTGGGCGCTACCGGACAGAATAGATACAATCTGCAACAGTTGGAAGGGCTGAAAGACCAACTTCGTTCAGTGCCAGGCTTCGAAATGCCTAAAATGAACTGGAGCTGGTCTGGTGGCAGCGGCCCCAAACTCGGTATATCTGTTCAGGACACAGAGGATGGGAAAGGTGTGAATGTAATTGACGTGGATGAGGATGGCAATGCGGCTAAGGCCGGCATCAAAGAAGATGATATAATTACTGAAGTTGATGGTAAAGCCGTGAACAGTACTGATGAAATAGCCAAATTGATAAAGGAAAGTAAAGAAAAACCTTCTGTAAAAGTAAAACTGTTGCGGGGTGGCAAAGCAGAAACAGTGGAAGTAAAGATCCCCCGTAAGCTGAAAACCACGGATCTCTAGTACCATATACTTGTGATTTAATTATAAAACTTATAAGGCCGGATTTACCTGATCCGGCCTTTTCAATTTTTAGGAATTTCGTTAAGCCCTGTTAGGGGTTTGGAGCTTATTTTTGCTGATTCTTAAAAATGACTGATCAGCATACATACGAAATTGTTGTAGGACTTGAGGTACACGCCCAATTGCTTACCAAGAGCAAATTATTCTGTGGTGATGCCGTTGCTTATGGAGCGGAGCCCAATACACAGGTAAGCCCGATTACATTGGCTCACCCTGGAACTTTGCCTAAAATGAATAAAAAAGCCATTGAGTTTGCCATTAAAATGGGGCTCGCCTGTCACTGCGATATTGAAAAGCAAAATTATTTTGCCCGGAAAAATTATTTCTACCCAGATCTTCCTAAAGGATACCAGGTATCCCAGCATACAACACCCATCTGCAAAGAGGGATTTGTAAAAATCAAGGCTGAGGGGGAAGAAAAAAGGATACGACTCAACCGTATTCACATGGAAGAGGATGCGGGTAAAAGCCTCCATGACGTAGATCCAGACAATACCTGCATTGATTTTAACCGGGCCGGTACCCCCCTGATAGAAATTGTAAGTGAACCCGATATCCGCAGCAGCGATGAAGCATACAGTTATCTGACAGAACTGCGAAAGCTGGTACGCTACCTTGAAATATGTGACGGAAATATGGAGGAAGGGAGTTTCCGATGTGATGCCAATGTATCTGTTCGTAAAAAAGGAGAAACAAAATTAGGTACCAGGGTAGAGGTAAAGAACCTGAATTCAATCCGGAATGTGAAAAGGGCGATAGATTACGAGGCTCAGCGGTTGATCGGTCTCCTTGAGAAGGGGGAGACCATCATACAACAGACAAGGAGTTTTGATGCGAATAATGGAACTACGTTTGCAACACGGGATAAAGAAGATGCGGATGATTACCGTTATTTTCCCGATCCCGACCTTACACCTTTTCACCTGGAAAATGATTTTATCGAATCGATACGACGGTCCATACCGCCATTGCAGGAAGAAAGAGTAGCAAAATATACGTCTGTATGGCATCTCTCCGAATACGATGCTCATGTGCTGACCGACGAAAAAGAAACGGCTAATTATTTTGAACAAATCATAGAACACAGCTCTAATTATAAAGCTGCAGCCAACTGGATGCTTGGCCCGGTAAAATCATGGCTGAATGAAAATAATAAGGGCATCCATGAATTTCCCATAGCCCCCGAAAAAATAGCCAGCCTGGTTCAGTTGGTGGATATAGGTAAACTTAGTTTTACCGTTGCGTCGGGTAAGTTATTCTCTTATTTAATAGAAAACCCGTCGAAGGACCCGGAGCAAATGGCCATTGAACAAAACCTTATTCAGCAATCAGATGTTAACAGCCTTGAGCCATTGATCGATGAGATACTGAATAAACATGCGGAAAAAGTAAAAGAATATAAGAAAGGTAAGAAAGGATTATTGTCATTGTTTGTGGGAGAAGTGATGAAAAGATCAAAAGGAAAAGCTGATCCGAGGGTTACCAATGAGATTTTGTTAGAAAAATTGAAATCATAAAGTATAACAATCGCCTGCAGGGTTGTTATTACCTAAAACAATATTAATTATGCGAATATTATTCGCTGCTTTTTTAGCAGCTACTTTGCTTGTTTCCTGTAAAGAGTCGTCTTCAGAAAAGAAATTCACCGTCAGCGGAACTATTTCAAATAGTACCGCCAAAATGATTTACCTGGAAAAAGTTCCTGCCGCTACTATGCAGCCGATGATAGCGGATTCAGCAATGATAGGAAAAGATGGTAAGTTCTCCTTAAAATCGGAAACCAGCGAATCGGTGGTCTATAACCTGCGGCTGGACCAGAATAAGTACCCCGTAGCTTCGGTGATTAATGATGCAGACAATATTAAGCTCAAAATTGTGATGAGCAAAGAGAATAATGAGTTTGCGGATAAATATGAAATAGAGGGGTCACCCGCCAGCCAGCAGATGAAGGATTTTATGATCGGCTTCAATAATGATTTACAGAAAATATTTGTAATAGCGCACCAGGCCGATAGTCTTCAAAAAGGCGGAGCTACAGACAGTTTGCTTTTCCCGCTCATGGCAGAGCAAAAGTCAATAGCGGATAAAATAAAAAAATATTCTGAACAAGCCCTGGGCAAATCAACAGATCCGGCATTGACCCTGTTTGAGCTTGGCTATTACCAATCAACAGCTAATGGTTCGGGCTTTGGCCTGCCGCCATTTACTAATGAAGAGGTAAATGAATTGGTAGGACGCACGGCGGCAAAATTTCCATCGCACCAGGGAACAGCTGCTATCAAAGCTTCATTAGCGCAACAAATGCAAAAAGAAGTGGGTGTAAGCTGGGTGGGCAAAGAAGCTCCTGATTTTGCAATGCCGGATGTAAATGGAAAAGAAGTAAAGCTTAGTTCTTTCAAAGGGAAATATGTGCTGGTGGATTTTTGGGCCAGCTGGTGCGGGCCCTGCCGTGCAGAAAACCCCAATCTTGTAAAAGCGTATAACCAGTATAAGGATAAAAATTTCACGGTCCTCGGCGTTTCCCTGGACCGTCCCGGGCAGAAAGATAAATGGCTGAAAGCGATCAGCGATGATCAGCTTAGCTGGACCAATATAAGTGATCTCCAGGACTGGAACAGTTCTGTTGTTTCGTTGTATGGTTTTGACGGCATACCATTCAATATATTGGTGGACCCCAATGGAAAAGTAATTGCGGAGAAATTAAGAGGAAGATTGCTCGAAGAAAAATTAGGACAAGTGCTCCAGTAAATTTTTTTAAGTAAAATATAAAGCCTGTCTCGCTATAAGAAGACAGGCTTTATATTTTGTTTTACGGGTTGGCAATTATTGATTACCAGAAATTACTATTGAAAATTATTTTATTGACTAGTCTTTCAATCCCAGGTATGCTTTCACCTCATTGTAATTATTCCAATTGATCTTCTTTCCTCCCGCAGCGGAGCGGCCCGCTGTACCACCCGGAATCAGCACGTACCTGAATTGAAAATAATTGTTCCCGTTATCTACAAATGAGCTAATGTCAGCATTCGCTAATATTGTAATAGATCCCGGAGCGAAGTATGGATTTACTGAAATAAGACCGCCAAAAAGGAAAAGATCAATAACAGGAAGGGGTGTAATAAACTGGGCAGTGGCAGAATCACTTCCTAAATTCCAGTATACTTTGATTTCTCCTTTATTTAAAATTGAATCAACCAGTTTTGGTGCGGCTATTTCAGTAGCCCAAACTGAGCTGTCAGCACTTGCAGGGTCAAAAGTTGCATTTAACCACGGCGAATAAATTACGTTGGCTGTTCCGGGAGCGCCTTGTGCTCCGTTGGCACCCGGTGCACCGGCACCGCCGGGAGTTCCTTGCGGTCCAGCGGGACCAGCGGGTCCTGCAGGACCAGTGGCTCCGTCTTTACCACAACCGGCAATCATTACCGCGATTGACAACAATAAAATACATGGTATTGCGAGAAATTTTAGTCTCATAGCTTTTGTTTTTTTTATTAATTAATTTTTAATGTTACTAAGGAAAATTATATAAAGCGATTCCAGGTTGTTACTAAAAATCAATTTATGCAAACTTTTAGAATATACTGCTGAATTCTAAAAGTATTTTGATCGTTTATTCAAAAATAGTGTACGATTACACGGCATTTATATATTAAAAAATCTTCTGCTTAAAACTCCCAGCTAATCCAGGATTTTCCGTTCGCGGCGCTGACCATATCGTATGTCGTCGCACTTGTTTGTACAAAATAGTAACCACTTGCATTATACAATAAAGCCCTGCTCTGACCCGCAGGCCCGGTATTCGGATAAGGTCCATAATTTCCCAACTGCACGAATATAGCACGGCCATCCGGTGTATAAGTTGGAGGAGCTGGCGCTGTAGCATACGCAAGAGTAAGAGCCGTACCGGCGGCATTCAAAAAAACAGGACCGAATAAATCATTGCCCGGATCATACTCAGGCCAGTAAGCCAGGAAGTAGTACGTATTAGTGCCACTGGTGAGCGACTGAATTCCAAACCCGTCATCTACACCATTTACATGAAAGCCTCTTTGCGAAACCCAGAAGCTGTTTTGATTGTTTATGGCATAGTCACGCCATCTTTTTGGCGCCCCGATATCCACTTTCAGGGGAACTACAATACCTTTTATTGTGGCAGCCGTCCCACCCGCTGATAAAGTGATGGTCTCAGAAGGCTGATCCCATGTTATATTAGTAAATCCCGATATAGTTTGTGAGCCATTTACAAGTGGAGTAGTAAAGACAATACCGCCTGCGATAAAATAATAAGTGGTAGTGAATGTTTGCAAATTTCCACTTCCATCAAGCCAGCTAAAAATAAACTGCCGGTTAAGGGGATCAATTTTTACGTCATACAATTGAGTGCCGACGGTCAGTCGTTTGAAATAGGTCAATATCTTATTGATGTTTAAACCAGCGGCAAATTGCCCGCTGGTATAAGCGTCGGCTTCTGGCTTGGTCGCCTTTACAAGGGACATTTTGCTGCCATTAATCCTGCCCACCAGCTTAATAGTATCGGCAGAATTGGAATCAAAATAAAATTCAAAGTCAGAAAATAAACCTCCCCCCACTGTTCCGCCATTTACCGTAGGATCAGGATCAGCGAGCACATGCAAATAAGAATAAGTATCAAATAGGAGGCTGGGCTGTTGTAAAGCTTTTAAACGGTAGCTGCTTTCTTTTAATGTTACAGCAGACAGGGAATCAAAATCGGAAAGCATCATTACCCTGTTCTCATTATTAAACTTAAAATAAAAACTATAAGTAGCTCCCCGGCCACTATCCACTCTTATTAATCCCTTCCAGCCATTTTCGGCACCGGAAAGTTGCGCCTGGTAACCATCCAATGCTTCTTTTATGCGCTCATCGGGACTTTTATCAAATACGGATTTATCCTCTTTCTTACACGAAGCGATTACTGCGGTCACTACAAAACAAGCTATTAAGAATTTTTTCATTTTGAAATTTTATCCCCTTTGTCTTCGTTAAAGAAGGCTTTTGGGTCGTTTAAAATTTATACTTTTTATTAGCTTAATAAAGCAATGCGTCTATCGCTGTTCTATTTCTTGCTTGTAAGCTATAAAAATCTATATTCCATGTCTGTTTAAAATAACTTACCACTACGGCCTCTTTTTGTCTCAGCCTTGCTTTAGCAACAGCGGCGGTGGTACCATTAGCCGTAGTTCCCGTATAATTAATACCGTCTACATACTGATCAAACCAGGCTTTGCCTTCCACCAGCATTATTGAAACCATTTCTGCCCAATCATCAAAAGCTGCTGAAATCGCATACTGTGAAATAAAACCTTCATTCCTTGCATCTGTGGCAGTGACATTTAACCAGTCGGATGTATAAGCGATGGCGCTTGACTGGCTAAACTCGACGGGGATTTTAATATTCTGATCAAGTATATGGGCATACTCATGATGAATAGTGTGGAAAACCTGTTTTACATTTTCAGTATCACTTAATACATAACCAGGCATCCCTTTAATCCGAAAATTATTTACATCATATAAGGTAACCTTACGGCCTCCTTCAGCGGTACCCAATTTTATCGCCCCCCTTTCATAAGCCGGGCTACCGACGAGTATAAAAAATTTAGGGCTTATATTTTTAAAAAAGTTAATGCCTGCTTCCGCGACATAAGAGTTGATCCATACTTTTTTTATAGCGCTCATCATCGGTATCACTTTTTCCTCTTTGGGAGGCACTAAATTTTTATTAAAATCGTCCTGCAATTCGCCCATATCCCATTTATATTTGACCGCTATATTATAGGGAGTAGTTAGCGTATCCAATATCCAGTGATCAATGGGTCCCGGTACCCAGGTATCGCCTCCAAGACCAGGAATATTATCAACACTTCCCAAAGCATCTTCTTTTTTGCAGGAGGTTATGATAATGTTCATTGCCAATACAGCGATAATTAATTTGACTATTTTCATGTTTAGTTGAGTTAATTTTTATCTTGGATTTTGTGCTAACCCGGAAAGTGATGTTGAGGCAGGTATTTGTAAAACCTTTCTTGGATCGTCTGCTGCAAGCGTTGCCAATACCTGGACGGCACCTGAAGGATCTGGTGATGTAGCATGAGTAACCGGCATTTTATACCGAAGTATATCAAACCAGCGCATACCCTCATGTATAAATTCAGCTCTTTTATAATATAATATGGCTTGTATTAAACCAATTTTTATATCAGTGGTGCCGAATGCGGCATTGATTTTAGCCGCGGTAATATTATGGGTGGTGGCAGAATAGTTATTAATCCTTTTACTGGCATATACATTCAGATCGGCAATGGCTGCATTGATATTATTGGTATAGGTGTAGGCTTCTGCCCGGTTAAATAATACTTCTTCCACCGTTAGCAACGGTACCATCACATAGGGAGTACCAATCTCGGCATTTACCGACACTTTTACAAAGTACTCATCGATCTTGGGTACCAATTTATGGTCGCCACTTACTGAATATAAAGCAAAGGCCAAAACGCCTCCCGTAATAGAATCAGGCCTGGGGAAAATCCGGCTTTGTTTATCCCCGTCTACGCCATAGCGGCTGGTATAATAATAGCGCGACCAAACAGATGATGTTTCAACTAAAAGCAGGTTGGCATTTTCCGTTGCTTTCGCATATATTTTAAACAGCTCGGTTACATCGGTTATATTTTGATAGGTTGAATTCCAGCCCCTGAGGTTTGCTGCAAAATTGTTGCCTGGCACAACAAGATTGGCATATAGTATCACCTTTGCGTAATCTTTTTTATACAGGTAAAACCGGGTGGCAAAAGCATAGGCGGCTGCTTTATTGAAATGATACTTTGGCACTTTGTACACTTTATCTTCAATCAAGGGAATTCCATACAGCAGATCCTGTTCTATCATATCATAAACATATTGCACGGTTTTTCTATCATACTGCTTTATAAATACGCCTTCGGGTTCAGTGACATACGGAATACCCGGAGCTGATGATGCGGTATTGGCATCATAAAAGGGAGAGAAAAAATTAACCAGCATAAAATGAGCATAAGCCCTTGCTACCAGCGCTTCGCCTTTTTGCGCACTGTAATCATCCGGGTTTGCCGCCAGGCTGATCGTTTTTAAAGCCTGGTTAGCGGCCGCTATCGCCACATAACAGGAGTACCAATAAAATTCCGGGGAGTCCTGCTGATTTTCTTTGGTATCTATAAAATAGAAGGGGTCATGAATTACGTTTCCGGCACTCCCAAGTTCAGTTCCAATGTCGGCTACATTATCCGACATGGTTTCAGCGAACGCCTGGTAATTTCCCTGCGGATAGGCCGTGCCCAATAATTGTGATACTTTTTCAGGGGTGTTGAGGGTGGCTCTGTTATCGGGTTCCTTTTCCAGGTATTTTTTACAACTGCTAAAGGCTGCAATCAACAACAAAAGGGATGTATACAAAATAATTTTTTTCATAGGCCCCTCCAATCTCACCCAAGGGGAGGCTTTAGGCCGTCTATGTTTGATATATTCATTATCTGCTGGCATCTTAAAATATTTCATAGTTAAAAATTTATAGGCCCGCTTTTATGGAAAGGGTAAATTGTTTTTGAATAGGCTGGGCTACCCCACCGGTATTAAAGAATTCAGGATCCTGGCCTTTTAACTTGGGATCAGCATAAATTAACCAGGGATTGGCTGATACCGCGGTGACAGAAAGAGAATTCAACCCTATCTTTTTTAATGCGTTCTGGCTTAAATTATAAGTCAGTGATACGGTTTTAAGCCTTACAAATCCCCCATCCGCCACTCTTTGTGATGAATAATTGTAATTGTTATATGGGGAAGCCCCACTGGCATTAACCAGGTAACGTGCATAAGCATCAAGTACAGACGGAACGTTTGTTACCTGTTCATCTCCCGGCATTACCCACCTGTCTAAAAACTCTTTAGGCATAGCGTCAAAGTCAGAATAAGCTGTTCTGAATGCCGGGTACAATCTTATTTTGTTGCCTGCCTGGTAGGTAATAAAAATATTTAATGAAAAAGCCCTGTAACTAAATGTGTTTGAAAATCCGCCGGTGAACTTTGGATCAACCGGGCCTTCATACACGAGATTGGATATAGCTTCATCCTGCAAATAAACATTGGGGCTTATTTCGCCTTTTTCGTTTACAAATGTTGGAACCCCTGTAGTATGATCTAGACCATTATATCGAATGGAGAATAAACTATTAACCGGGTAACCTACCGTATTTCCGCCTTCTGCTTTTACCAGGTCGAAAATTATCGGCTGGTTTTTGGCATTGGTTATTTTGGTGGTAGAGTAACCAAACGTAATATTGGTTTTCCATCCCCAATTTTTTTTACGAAAAATTTGGCTGCCGATTAAAACCTCTGCGCCATGTGCATCCATATCGGCGTAATTAGCGGCTTTTATTGGTTCGCCTCCTATTCCTCCCGTTTTAATAAGGCTGATCAGGTCGAAGCTTTTCCGTTGATAAACATCCAGGCTCATATTAACTCTGCCTTTAAAAAAACCTGCATCTAACCCGATATTGGTCTGGTAATTTTTTTCCCAGGTTAGATCCGAGTTTTCCAGATTGGCGATTTGTATAACGGATTCTCTTTCGAGAGGAAAAGTTCGGTTGGTAGTTAGACTTCTCAACACAACACCTGAATTAGTGGCCGGACCAAGGCTTGCAGTAAGGCCGTAGCTTGCTCTTAGTTTCAGCAAATCGATCCACCAAAAATCTGCGAGAAATGATTCTTCGTCGATGTTCCAGGCGCCTCCAAAACTCCAGGTGGGAAGCCACCTTGCTTCTTTTGAAGAACCTAACTTATTGGAACCATCGTAACGCACCGTACCATAAAAATTATATTTCTTGTTGTAAGTATATTGACCATTGAGATAGAATGCGGCGAAGCGGTCGTACTCTTTACCCATTCCATAATAAACGAAATTAGATTCAATGGTTTGTTTCAGTATCCTGTAATCAACGAAAGGGATACCCCCATTATCATATTGGTATCCGTATCCTGTATTGGAAAAATTCTGCCGGTCAGCTGATTTTACCTGCTGCCCAAGCAATATATTTATAGCATGTTTTTCGTGAAAGGTATTGGTATAATTCAGGCTGTTTCTGACATCGTAAGAAACGAGTTTATCTTCATTACGGTTATAAA
>Ga0209023_10008439_pt1 | contig 10343 bp, 9 predicted proteins | sample LakOneMetagenome_FD_187468 | JGI IMG/M metagenome (GOLD analysis project Ga0209023, IMG submission 187468) | Freshwater and sediment microbial communities from Lake Erie, Canada (SPAdes) (version 2) | ecosystem: Environmental > Aquatic > Freshwater > Lentic | place: Lake Erie, Canada | collected...
TGTTCAAGACAAATTCATCAGTTTCGCCACTATTCGATATACAGTATCACGTAATGCATGACGATGAACAATTTGATCGATTACACCATGATCAAGCAAAAATTCTGCACGTTGGAACGGCTCTTCTAATTTTTCACGAACAGTTTGTTCAATCACACGTTTACCCGCAAAACCAATCATGGCTTTCGGCTCTGCAATATGTACATCACCTAACATAGCCAATGATGCTGTTACACCACCGTAAACAGGATGTGTTAATACAACGATATAAGGCAGATGCGCATCTTTCATTTTTTGAATTGCAGCTGATGTACGCGCCATTTGCATCAAAGACAACATGCCCTCTTGCATACGAGCACCACCTGAAGCAGCAAAACAGATCAAAGGTTGCTTCGTCGCAATAGCTTTCTCAGCAGCTTGCACAAAACGATCTCCAACCACTGTACCCATTGAACCGCCCATAAAGTCAAATTCAAATGCACAAGCAACCATTGGGATATTTTTAAGCTGACCTTGCATCACAACTAATGCTTCAGTTTCACCTGTTTTATCCTGCGCTTCTTTCATACGCTCAGGATACGGTCTGCTGTCTACAAAACGTAATGGATCTTTAGCAGAAAACTCTTGACCAAGCTCTGCTGTAACATTGTCAAAGAACCAATTTAAACGATCACGTGCTTTCATTTTCAAATGTTCATCGCATGATGGACAAACATAGGCATTGAAAGACATTGCTGTACGAGTTACCAAAGCATGACACTCAGGGCACTCAATGGTCGGTTCTGTAAATGTCGCTTTGAGTGTTTGTTGCTGATCTGGCATATGAATGCCTGGAATCGAACGATCTGTCCACGGGGTAGTAGGACTGAGAATTTTCCCTGATTTCACTTCTTGATTCATACTAACTCATCGAGCGCTGCTCGAAGCTCCTTGACTTTATTCACCGCTGCTTCCACGGCTTGTTCTGGTGCTAAGTTTGCAAAAGGTTTTACAAATGCACTTCCGACAATCACAGCATCTGCAACCTGCCCTACAGCTTTTGCAGAACTTGCATCGCTAATACCGAAACCCACACCTACAGGAATATCTGTAAATGATTTGATTTTTTGAATACGTGTTGCCACTTCAGTGGTATCTAAAGTTGCAGCACCTGTCACACCTTTCAGTGACACATAGTAAATAAAGCCACTTGCTTGTTTTACTACATGTTGAATTCGTTCATCTGTAGATGTTGGTGCAAGTAAGAAAATTTGATCCATATCATATTTCTTTAACACTTCATCTAGATTTTTAGCTTCTTCAGGCGGTAAATCCACCAAAAGTAAACCATCGACACCACACTCATTCGCATAAGCAACGAATTTTTCATAACCAATTACTTCTACAGGGTTTAAATAACCCATCAAAACAACAGGTGTAGTGGTGTCTTTTTGACGAAACTCTTTGACCATATTCAAAGCATCTAAGGTATTGGTACCTGCTGCTAAAGCACGTTCAGCAGCCAATGCAATCACTGGACCATCTGCCATTGGATCTGAAAATGGCAATCCAAGCTCAAGTACATCTACGCCCGCTTCAACCATTTGATGTAACAAAGGAACCGTTACATGTGGTTGAGGATCACCCGCCATAACATAAGAAACCAATGCTTTACGCTGTTGAGATTTAAGCTGTGCAAATCGAGTGGCTAAACGTGACATAGGGTTGTACATTCCTTGGATTGTTAAACTTGAGGAGTTTGTTTTGTATAAATACAAGACATCACATTGTAACGCTATTTATTACACATTGAATAGAATAACGCAGTAGCACAATGTTATCTCATATTAATACAAAATAACGAACAACCTATGCGCTACATTTAGCGCTATTTTAAAATTTTGGACAATGATCAAAGCTACCTATTTTCTGCTTTTTTTAAATTTGTGAATAAATGGATAAACTTAAATTAAATCATTCAAATATCACAATAATGAGATACAAAATCATCTGATTTTAATTTTTATCAAATTGCAAAAGCTGTTTATACTATGCAGGCTTATCTCTTTTATTCATTTGTTATGACCTCTCTCCCACATAGTAAAGTGCAAGCTCGAGGGCTTGTGCTACTGCCACTTATTGTATTTTTAGCGATCTTTTTAGGCAGTGGTATTTATCACTCTATCATTGGAACTGAATTTGCATTTTATCAAGTCAAAGCCCCTGTTGCAGCTCTGCCTGCAATTATTTTAGCCATTCTACTCTATCGTGGAAAACTAAATACGGCGATTGAGGAATTTCTAGAGGGAGCGAGTCATCCCAATCTCATTCTCATGTTTATGGTATTCATGCTCGCAGGCGCATTTGCGAGTGTATCCAATGCCATAGGCAGTGTTGATGCAACGGTTCAGTTTGGTTTATCCATCATTGCACCTGAATTTGTGCTCCCCATGCTTTTTATCATTTCAGCATTTATTGCAACAGCAATGGGAACTTCCATGGGAACGATTGCTGCTTGCGCACCGATCGCCTTTGGGTTTTCACAAGCCACAGACATTCAAGCTGTGTATGCAGTCGGTGCTGTGGTCAGTGGTGCAATGTTTGGTGATAACTTATCTATGATTTCAGACACCACTATTGCCGCAACACGCAGTTTAAATGTGGAGTTAAGAGATAAATTTCGTGTGAATGTTTGGATTGCACTCCCTGCAGCCATCGTGACAATTTTAATCTATATATTAACCAACCATGACTCACAGTCTATTGAATATAAAAACTATAATTTTTGGTTAATTCTGCCTTATCTTGCTGTGTTCTTTTTGGCGTTTAGCCGTTTACACGTATTGGCAGTACTTGCGATCGGTGTTGCATTTTCAAGCTTAATCGGGCTGATTGAAACCCCAAACTTCGATCTTTTAAAACTGAATAATGCAATTTATACAGGTTTTGAAGGCATGTTCGAAGTTGCTTTATTGTCAATGCTGTTGGGTGGTCTTTCTGCAATCATGCAAAAAGAAGGCGGGCTAGAATGGTTGATTCAACGTATTTATAGCGTTACACGTTTATTTAAAGTTGGGAAGCAACGTGCAGGTGAAATTGGGATCAGCTTTTTGGTGGTGTTTTCCAATATTTTTGTTGCTAATAATACCGTGGCGATTATTTTATCTGGAGATATGGCTCGGGAAGTTGCCAAAGAGTATGGTGTAGACCCAAAACGTGCTGCTGCATTTATGGATATTTTTTCATGTGTGGTGCAAGGGATCATTCCTTACGGTGCTCAATTACTCTTGGCCTGTTCGATTGCAAAATTATCGCCTATAGCGCTGATGGGCTCGATATACTACTGTTGGGTGTTGGCTATTTTTGCTGTATTGGCAATTGTATTTAGATACCCTAAGTTAAACAATCATACATCTCAATAACCCAGTCGTACTGCATAGACTTCTTGCATAAGTCGAGTTGTGTTGAACATTTACAATAGAAACTCCCTCCCCTTGACCTCCCTCTCCTTAATAAGGTAGAGGGCTAGAGAGCCGACTTATGTGATAAATTTCCCTCACCCTCCTATTGTCGACCTTTTTATTACTCATCTTTTTCTATCTTTTATAATTTATCTTTCAATTGCTGCTTCTTTTGCAACAAGGTCTGCCCGCTAAATGCCTTAAACGCCCGTGCCAATGCAGACTGATCCGAATAGCCCAAACGCATCGCAATTTCAGTAAATTGAAGATTATTTCCCAATAATAATTCACATCGCTTCATACGCTCAATTTCTACAATCTTCTTAAATGAAGTATCAAAATCATTTAATTGGCGCTGTAAAGTTCTGGTAGAAATATTCAATTCTTGCGAAATATCTTCAATTTTAGGTGCTTGTTCTTTTAACCTTAAATATTCTGCAATAATAAAATGCAAATGTTGTGGCAAGGTTTCATGGCGCGGTTTCGATGCGATTGCATCCTCGGCTTGCTTTACCAATAACTGCATAAGTGATGGATCAGCCTGCTGTATTTTGACATTCAACCCCTCTAAACCTAGAACAAAACTATATTCAGGTTTATTGAATGTCACATGGCAACCATAAAATTTTTGATAATGATAAATCGCCATTTGTGGTGGGTGAGCAAAATTCACCCCCTGTAATAAGAATTGATTTGCAGGGACAATTTTACGTGCCAAATGCATCATCAAAGCATTGGTGAGCTCATTAATTAAGGTAAATTTCTCATGATGAAATGGCCAGATGATATGTACTTGTTGACCTTTAAACTCCATTTGCATCGGAATAATATTATCGCCATCAATCACTAAACGGCTAAATCGTAAAATATTTTGTAGTGCTTCAGCGACAGTCGTACTTCGTGATGCCATATACCCCAAAACACCAAAATGTTCAGGGCGAACATATTCCGCCATTTCAAAAATGATTTGTGGGCAATCTAAAGCATGTTTAGTTTTTTCAATCACTTGCTGAAAGAAATAATAAGAAGATTGAGTATCTATTGGCAGTGCCAAAATCATTTGCAGATGCTCTCTTTCATCTTGCAAAAAACCAGCCGTCAAAACATCAATGCCTCGTTCAGACAAATACATCTGCCAAAGATGAAAATAGCCATTCGGTATTTGTAATTCTTGCATAAGCTTATGCTCTGATCCTATCGATCGTTTTAATATTGGTTTGACATTTAAAATTTTCATTATGTCGTAAAATGTATAAAAAATGTCAACATCTGTCAAAACAAAGTTGTAAAACCCCGACATACTGCAAATATCAAAGGTGATGCAAGTAAAATAAAATGAATGCATTAGTGAAATACCAAGTAGAACCTGTGGTTCGAAGCAAACTCGATTTTAAACTGAATGAAGTTCCACGTTTTTGGTTCGGTGGAGATCCGTTCCGTACTCGAGTATTTGATGCCCTGAGCCTAACCTTTCCTGATGGCGAACGTTATTTTATCGAAAGTGTTCGACTATTTCGTGACAAAATTACTGATCCTGACTTACAACAGCGTGTTGCAGATTTTATCCGTCAGGAGGCTCAACACGGTATTGCACATGACAAAATGAACAAAGTCATGAAAGAACAAGGCATGCCTGTTGATCAATTTATCACTTTTTTAAACAAACTTTTTAAATTCGAACTGAGCCAACGCTCGCCACAATACAACATTGCCATGACAGCTGCTGCTGAACACCTAACAGCATTGATGGCTGAAACGTTCTATAGTAAAAAAGCAACTTTGGCAGAGGCACATCCTTACGTACGTGCATTGCTGGCTTGGCATGCCATTGAAGAGATGGAACATCGAGATGTGGCTTTTGATGTCATGCGCGAAGTGGGCGAAGTTCCAGAAAGCCTACGCCGTTTTTCTCTTGCTTTTATTACCGTGACAATGTTCAGCCTCACTTTGTATCGCGCCAATATCATGCTTGGACACGATGGGTTCAGCCGTTTTGAGCGTTTAAAAATGGTATATAAGGGGCTTCCATGGTTTTTTGGCAGAAAAGGAATGCTCATCGCTATGAAAAATGAATATTTAGATTGGTTTAAAAAAGACTTCCATCCAAGTCAGCACCCTATCATTCGTCAATATCAAGTTTGGGTCGATACGATGGCTGAAACCAATGATCCAATTCAAGCAGGCGAAGCGTTTTGGCAAGCTGCGCTTTAAAATAAATCAATGCTTTTTATGGTAAACATGGATGAGTTTATTCACAAATCTATGTGAATTTTAAGTTAGAACGTTGTGAGGAATGCAACTATGAACTTACAAGTAAAACATCAAGTTGCCCCTGTCGTCCGTACTGATTTGAATTTCAAACTCAATGAAGTCCCACGATTTTGGTTCAATAATGATCCTTTTCGTACTCGAATGTTTGATGCGCTTAGTCTCACTTTCCCAGTCGGCGAACGTTATTTTATTGAAAGTGTTCGTGCTTTAAGAGACAAAATTACTGATCCTGAGCTACAACAACGTGTCCGTGACTTTATTAAACAAGAAGCACAGCACGGTATTGCTCACGATAAAATGAATGAAGAAATGCAGCATCAAGGAATGCCTGTAGATCAATTCACTCAATTTTTAGCTGCACGATTCAAATACTTAAAACTGCATCGTTCTAAACAATACAATATCGCCATGACCGCTGCGGCTGAACACCTAACAGCACTGATGGCTGAAACCTTCTACAACAAGAAAGAAACATTAGCTGAGGTTCATCCCTATGTTCGCGCGCTTTTTGCATGGCATGCCATAGAAGAAATGGAACATCGTGATGTGGCTTATGATGTAATGATAAATGTCGGTGAAGTACCCGAAACCTTGCGTAAATTTGCATTAGCCAATATCACATTACTGATGTTCGGATTTACTTTTTATCGTGCCAATGTGATGTTGAAATATGATGGTTATACAGGCTTAGAGCGAGCCAAAATGGCAGTTCAAGGCATTCCTTGGTTTTTTGGAAGAAAAGGCAAATTAACAGCAATGCATCGCCAATATTTGGATTGGTTTAAAAAAGATTTTCATCCCAGCCAACATCCAATGATTCGTCAGTATCAAACTTGGGTAGATACCCTAGCCGAGACCGATGACCCAATACAAGCTGGTGAAGCTTTTTGGCAAGCAGCAAGGTAATGTATTCAACCCATTCAAAATTTTAAAATATTCCGAATAAAACCATGCTTATTGATTGACTAAAATTGACATCTTTAAACTTAAAATTGGCGTGACATGACGTGATGCTGAGACTTTATTTTTGTCATAATCGCAATCGAATTAGAATATGTGAAACAGAATAAAATGAATACATTCACCCAATATCAGGTTGAACCTGTGGTTCGAACCCATTTAGATTTTAAGCTTGATCAAATCCCACGCTTTTGGTTTGGCGGTGATCCTTTCAAAACACGTATGTTTGATGCACTCAGTCTCACCTTTCCAGATGGTGAGCGCTATTTTATCCAATGTGTTCGCCTCTATAGAGAGCAGATTACAGATCCTGATTTACAACAAAAAGTTGCTGACTTCATCAAACAAGAAGCTCAACATGGCATTGCTCATGACAAAATGAATCAAATATTGATCGATCAAGGCATGCCTGTGCAAAGGTTTACACAACATGTCAATCAAAGGCTTGGACATGCTTTGAAACGCTATCCTAAACAATACAATATCGCCATTACAGCAGCATGTGAACATTTAACGGCATTGATGGCAGATGCTTTTTTTAGTGAAAAAGCAACAATGCAAGATGCCCATCCATTTATACGTGCATTATTTGCTTGGCATTCGATTGAAGAAATGGAACATCGTGACGTTGCTTATGATGTGATGACCAAAGTTGCGCATACTTCAAATACGCTACGCTATAGTGCGCTCGCTTTAGTGACGATATTGATGTTCGGTTTTACCATGCAACGTGCCAATGGATTACTCAAAACAGATGGCTTTAGTGTTTTAGAGCGAATGAAAATGGCAGCGAAAGGATTGCCTTGGTTTTTTGGGCGTCAAGGCATTCTGGCTCGTTTACGACCTGAATATTTAGACTGGTATACAGCAGACTTTCATCCAAGTCAGCATCCGATTATTCATCAATACCAAACCTTTGTTGATGAACTTGCCAAAACTAATGATCCTATTTTGGCGGGTGAGGCTTTTTGGCAAGCTGCTTTGTAAATATCCGAATACACCATCCATACATCATTCACGGATGGTTCTATCACTCAGCTTGCCAAAGTTTCAATACTGCTTACAACTGAACTGCTTACAGAAAACAGCATTACCATTTAGCATAATGCTGTTCGAGTAATGCATATTCATATTCTAATTCAATAATTTCGCCTGTTTCTGTTTCTATCGTGCCACTGACTTTTGACTGCCACTGGCTAAACTGACTTCCAACAAGTCGTAAATTTAAATTTTCAAAACGTCGCCAACCTGTTTCTACGACCAATTGTAATTTTTGATTTAAAGAACGAATTGACCAAACATTTTCATCCAATTTTTCGAAAAGTACATCAGATAGTGGATAAAGCACTCCATTGACCCAAAGGCAATTTTCATTACCAAAGCTTTCATTCACACCTGATGCAAGATTGATCCCAACTCGCTGACCGTTTTTATCCCAAAAGTTAGTCGATAGCCAGAACCATGCTGTTTCAGGTCTTAAGAAACCACAGGTATCATCTAAAGATGCCAATGTTTTTTCATTAAAATCAATAATTTCTTTATTTTTATTAATAAAAAAACCTTCTACAGCCAATGTGGTTTTCTTTTGCGTATATGTCCAACCATTGATTCCATTTGGACTGCATAAACTTAAAGGTTCTGTTCCTGCACAGAAAATACGTGCTTTAAGTTGTTCTTCTCCATGCCGTGTTACTTGGATATAACGCACACCATTGGCATGTTGCATTTCAAATTCAAACGGCGATTTTGTAAAATAACTTTGACTGTATAAAGGTTGCTCATCGACGACCGTGCCTCGACCTAAAATCGTGTTGGCATTCCATTCTAAAACTTCATTATTTGTATGATCATAAATGTAAATAAAACCATGCCCTGCCCAACCGATATCTGCAATCGCAATGCCAATCGTATATTGCTCATGTTGTATGGAACAAAATTTAAATTTCTTATATTTTAATTGTTTACGCCAACCTGTTAAGGTTTTCCCATAAGGCGTTTTATATACATATTGATTCACATCAATCGCCGTAGGTAAATCCTTAAAACGTCCATAACGTGGTTGACCATTACTTTGTATTAAATCCATTGTATATTTCCCAATCCTTTATCTCAGGGACCTTATAAGACTTTAGTCTAATATTTGATTATTACTATTTTTACAGATTTAGCAATATGATCTATGGCCAAAACAATCTCTATTCAAGTTATAGATTGATTATCCCAAATAAAACTTAGAACCATTGAGCTCAGAAAGTCTATTTAATATTGCTTCACTTTCGTTATTTTAATCAAAGGATTAGAAAGTTACCAATATAAAAAAAATAAAATGATGAATTGATGGTTGATCTATACAAATACTTCTACAAACACTGTTTGGAATCTAGCAGGCTAACTTTTGTATCATATTTACATTCACTTGTATGAATGCAGATAGCGAGCCATTTCAAAGTGAGGATTTATCTAAATTTTGTCTTAATATTTGGATCTGTTGACAATTCATCAATGATAAATCGTTGTGGAAAATACAATGTTCAAATATAAAAAAACCCTGAGTCTGAAATAATATAAGTCTATATTTATGCTTATATTTTCACAATTTAGACTCAGGTTGTTCATTCAAATAAAAAATTGAATTAGGGAGAATAGAACTCGCTTAAAAATACATTTTCTTTATCAAGATAGGTTCATCTCACATATATTTACCATACCAATCCAGCATTTGTTTTGGATTTTCTGAGAAATAGTTATAACCATCAAAACGACGTGTTGTGCCTTCAATCCATAGCAATTCTTTTTCAGCAGGAATATTGGCATAAATTGTTTCAACATCGGATGGCTTCGTTAGCACGTCTTGATGTACTTGCACCACTAAAGTCGGCACTTTCACTGCTTTGGCATGTTCAATTGGAGAAAGTTCATCGATGTGGAAGCCTGTACGTCGCTGGCTACAAAGATCAAAATATTCTGTTCCTTGTTGTGGATCAATATTGGCACCTTCACATGCTTTTTCAATAAATGGTCTTGCCGATACAGGCTGCAATGCAATCATTGATTTAATATGACTGAATTCTTCTGGATGCTTATTCATCGCAACCATTGTGGAGTTACACCCTAAACAGATACTCAATAAAGAAGTTTCCATATCTTTGGTATCTGGTCTGGATTTGGCATAGCGTAATGAACCAATCACATCACGATATTCAAATAAACCAATACCAACCTTTCCACCATTGCCCGTATTACTGTTACCATGATTTCGCAAATCATAAGCAAGAATATTGTATCCTGCATCATGTAAGGCTTTGTATTGTGGAATAAAGTTTACTTCAAAACCGCCAAAATTTTGCCACCCTTCAAGATGTCCAGGATAACCATAACGATTTCCGGGCATGAAATGATTACAGATGATTAATTTATTTGATCCTTTTGCAGGAATGAACCAACCTTCTAATGCAACACCATCCATCGATGGAAAGAAAACATCTTCATATTCCAAGTCAAATTCATCAGGGCGACGTAAGACTGGAGTACGATAAGAATTAGCAAAAAAATCCGCCAATCCCTCGATTATTTGTTTTTGCTCGCTGTCCATTTTTGAGTTCCTATTTGTTGTTCGAATAAAATATATATCACGGTATTTTTATATTTTGTAGTATTTTTCTCTATTTTTCA
>Ga0209023_10008441_pt1 | contig 10342 bp, 4 predicted proteins | sample LakOneMetagenome_FD_187468 | JGI IMG/M metagenome (GOLD analysis project Ga0209023, IMG submission 187468) | Freshwater and sediment microbial communities from Lake Erie, Canada (SPAdes) (version 2) | ecosystem: Environmental > Aquatic > Freshwater > Lentic | place: Lake Erie, Canada | collected...
CCAAGCCTGTTTGCACGGCGCTTGCGATCTCCTCATCGAATACGGCCATGGCTATGGACACACGGGCGGGCCGCCCCGGATCGAAGTTGGAGAAAATGTAATGGGTCTCTTTGGCGCACTCACCACGTCCGTCGCAGGTCTTCGCGCTCAGTCTTACGCGCTCGAAAACATCTCCGGAAACATCGCGAACTCCCAGACGACAGCGTTCAAGCGCATCGATACGAGCTTCCTCGACCTCATTCCCGAAACCGGCAACAACAACCAACTCGCCGGCAGCGTCGGGACCGCATCGCGCGAAACCAACACGGTGGGCGGTGACGTTCAGAAGGCGGCTGTTTCGACCTACATGGCGATCAGCGGCGACGGTTTCTTCGTGGTGCAGAAGCCCGGCAGTTTCACCGACAGCAATCCGGTCTTCAACGGCGTCAACAACTACACGCGGCGCGGCGACTTCACGCTCGACAAGAACGGCTACCTCGTCAACGGCGCCGGTTATTATCTCGAAGGCATTCCGATCGACCCGACGACCGGGAACGTCACCGGCAGTAACCCGCAGGTTCTGAAATTCGGCAGCGACTTCCTGCCGGCGCAGCCGACCACCACCGTCACCTATCGCGCCAACCTCGCCTCTTATCCGATCACCACGAAGAGCGACAAATCCGTTCCGGGTTCGGAATTGCTGAATGTCGGTGACTTCACCGTCAACCCGAGCACGGTCGGCACGCCGCCGCTGCCGTATCTCGACAACGTGGCCAGCGGCGCGTCGGTCAACAGCGCGCTGACCACGCCGACCAAGATCAACGGTTCGACGGCGTTGTCGGGTGGCGCGAACACCAATTCGCTGTCGGTCAGCTTCGCCGTCGGCGACACCATTACTGTGAACGGCAACACCATCACCTTCACTGCCTCGGGCGGCCTTGATGACGCCAACAACATTCCTGTCGATAGCACCATTGATAACCTTCTCGACAAGATTGACGGGTTGAGCGGCAACGCGTCGCTGTCATCGACGGTCACCAACGGATCGGTCGTGCTGCACACCGGCATCGCGAGCAACCTCACCGTCAGTTCAAGCAACACAGCGGCCTTTGCCGCTCTTGGTTTCTCCAGCGCGGTGTCCGTGAACCGGCTCGGCGGTGGTACGGCAGGCGCGGGCGTCGTAGTCGGCTCCGACTCCGCGACCTTCGTCTCCGAGTCAATATCCGGCGGCGCGACCACAGGTTACGATGTCTCCGGTTCGCCGGTCAGCATCCAGTTCCGCTGGGCCAAGATGGATTCGTCGACCCTCGGCCCGGGTCATACCGACAAGTGGAACCTGTTCTATCAGGTGGACCCGAACGCGACGGGCTCTGCAACCGCCTGGCAGAATGTGGGCACCGACTTCACTTTCAGTGCCAACGGCCAGCTCACACCGGCCGTGGCCTCGGTGACGCTCGCCAATCCGACCATCAGCGGCATCACGCTCGGCAATGTCGTTGTGAACTTCGGCGTAACCGGCCTGACCTCGTTCGCCGACGCCAACGGCAACGCACAGGTCAACGACATTCACCAGGACGGCTTCCCGGCGGGTTCGCTGCAGACGGTTTCGATCGGCGACAACGGCCGCGTGATCGGCAACTATTCCAACGGCCGCAATATCGATCTGGCGCAGATCACGCTGGCGACCTTCAATGGCGCGAACTTCCTGAAGCGTCTCGATGGCGGTGCATTCGAGGAGACCGATCAGTCCGGCAACGCGATCTTCGGCAAGGCCGGTACGATCACGGGTTCGGCGCTCGAAGGCTCGAACAGCGATATTGCGGACGAATTCACCAAACTGATCGTGACGCAGCAGGCCTATTCGGCGAACACCAAGGTCATCACGACCGCGAACCAGATGGCGCAGGATCTGCTGAACGTGCTGCGGTAATCGCGCGTGTGGCGTCGCATGATGCGACCTGAGATGGACAGTATGTTATGGGTCTGAGCCAAGCTCTTTCAACCGCGATGTCCGGCTTGCGGGCAAACCAGGCGTCGCTGGCGCTGGTGTCGTCCAATGTGGCGAATGCGGAAACGCCGGGTTACGTCCGCAAGACGACCAATCAGATACAGACCACGGTGGGCGCCAGCGCCGGTGTCGAAACCGTCGGCGTCAATCGCGTTCTCGATGATTACATCCAGAGCCAGCTTCGGACGGAAACATCCGGTGCATCCTACGCGAGGACGCGCGCGACCTTCCTGAGCAATCTGCAGGGCGTTTACGGCGATCCGGATTCATCTGCGACAATCGAAGCGGCATTCAATTCGCTGACGACTGCGCTACAGGCGCTCTCGACCAGCCCGGACTCGCAATCGGCGCGGACCGGCGTGCTCAATGCAGCGCAAGCACTGGCGCAGCAGTTGAATTCGACGTCGCAGGGCATTCAGGCCCTGCGCAACAGCGCCGAGACCGGAATCAGCAACTCGGTCACGACGGCGAATAATGCGCTGACCCAGATCGCCAAGATCAACAAGCAGTTGCAGGGTTTCACCAACCAGGATGCGGCCACCGCCGCGTTGCTCGACCAACGCGATCAATACATCACCCAGTTGTCGGGATTGATGGACGTTCGTGTCGTCAAGGGCGATGGCAATCAGGTTTCCGTTTACACAACGTCCGGCACGCAACTCGTCGGCGGCTCCGATGCAGCGCAGCTGTCGTTCAATACCCAGGGCACGGTGACGCCGGAGTCGCGCTGGGATGCCGATCCATCGAAAAGCACGCTCGCCACGATCTCGATTTCCTATCCGAACGGCGGAAGCATCGATCTCGTTGCAAGCGGATCGATCCGCTCCGGTTCGATCGCAGCTTATCTGGAGTTGCGCGACAAGACTCTGGTGCAGGCGCAGGATCAGGTCGACCAGCTTGCCGCCGCCATGGCCAGCGCGTTATCCGACAAGACAACAAATGGCACGGCATATCCGCCCGCGACACCGGCTCCGCCGCCCGGGACGCCCGCGGGTTTCGATCTCGACTTGTCCGGCCTGCAAACCGGCAATGTCATCCACCTGACATACACTGACAACATCACGGGGACTCAGAAAAGCGTTTCGATCATTCGCGTCGATGATCCGAATGCGCTTCCATTGAAAGACAATGCAACGATCGATCCGAATGACAAGGTGATCGGCATCGATTTCTCCGGCGGCATGTCGTCGGTGGTCTCGCAGCTCAACGCCGCGCTGGGCGGAGCCAACATCCAGTTCTCGAATCCGTCAGGCTCGACGCTGCGTGTGCTGGATGACGGCGCAAGCGGCCTGTCCGACGTCAACGCTGCATCGGTGACGACGACTGCGACATCGCTGACCGGCGGCGGTCCGCAGCTCGCACTGTTCACCGATGGCGGGATACCTTACACCGGAACAATCACGGCATCCGGCTCCCAGCAAACCGGCCTTGCGGGACGCATCACCGTCAATTCCGGATTGCTCGCCGATTCATCGCGCCTGATTGTTTACAGCACAAGCCCTATGACACCGGCTGGCGACACCACGCGTTCCGACTTTATCCTGTCGCAACTGACAACGGCCACCTACAGTTATTCGGCCTCGACCGGCATCGGCTCGAGCAGCACGCCTTACAAGGGGACGCTGCTCAGCTTCACCCAGCAGTTCACGAACATGCAGGCCAATAATGCGAGTTCGGCGCAGCAGCTCTCCGATGGACAGGACGTTGTGCTCAACACGCTGCAGAAGAAAATGGATGACAAGTCCGGTGTCGATATCGATACGGAGATGGCCAATCTGCTGGCGCTGCAAAACGCTTACTCGGCGAATGCCCGTGTGATGACCACAATCAATTCGATGTTCCAGTCATTGATGCAGGTAATGTGAGGCTCTGATGGCAATCGATGGCGTTAGCGGCCGGACGTCCTATCTCGGATCGTCGATCCTCAATCTCAAAAGTCAGCTCGATACGCTGACGCAGCAACTCGCTTCGGGAAGGAAGTCGTCGACCTATGCCGGCCTCGGCCTCGATTCCGGCACGGCAACGGGTCTGCGTGCGCAGATTTCGTCGATTGCCGGTTACTCGAATACGGCGACGGTGCTGAACACGCGCATCAATGTCGCGAACCTGTCGCTGCAAGGCATGAGCGACTCCGCCAGTCAGGTGAAGGCTGCTGCCGCCGGCGCCACGCTGAACATCGACAGCAGCGGACAGACGGCCGGGCAGAAAACTGCGATGGCGTCGTTCACGCAGTTCATCGCGCTTCTCAACACCGAGGTCGGCGGCCGCTACATGTTTTCCGGCCGCGCGACCGATACACCGGCGACGGAATCCGCCGACGTGATTCTCAATGGCAGCGGCACCCGCGTCGGCTTGAAGCAAGTGATCGACGAGCGCGCCCTTGCCGACGGCACGTCGGGTCTTGGACGAACCGTCATCACATCGCCGACGCCAACGTCGGTCACGATCGGCGAAGATGCCGTGGGATCCCCGTTCGGCCTCAAGCTCAGCGCGATCACAACGACGTCCGCAACTGCAACGGTGACAGGCCCAACAGTGCCGTCGGGCAGCACGCCTTCAGAAATGTCGGTTGACCTGGGCCCAACCAATCCGGCCGACGGCGACAAATTCCGTTTCAAGTTCAACTTGCCTGACGGCACGTCTGAAACCATCGAACTGACCGCATCATCGGCAACGCCGACGCCGGCCGGCAGCTTTGCCATCGGGGCGGATTCCACCGCGACTGCGGCTAATCTCAATTCGGCGCTCAACACGGCGGTTGGCACGCTGGCGAATAGCGCACTGGTGGCCGCGTCGGCAGTGGCTGCGTCGAATGACTTCTTCAGTTCATCGCCGCCGCAGCGTGTCGATACCTCGACCAATCCGCCGGTTGCGTTGCGCAATGGCACTGCGACCGACACGGTTTCCTGGTACACCGGCGAAAGCGGCACCGATCCGGCGCGCGGAACGGCGGTGATCGGGATCGATCAGGCGATCACGGTCCAGTATGGCGCGCGCGCTAACGAGCAGGCGTTCGTTGCTGCGTTGAAGAGCGTCGCAGTCTATGCGGCGGTCACGACCAATGCGAGCAACCCGAATGCGAACGGTCAGCTCACCGCGCTGAACTCGCGCATCGTCGATAATCTTGCCGTGCATCCGGGTACGCAGTCGATCCAGGATATTCAGGCCGATTTCGCCGGCGCGCAGGGCGCCATTCAAACAGCGAAGGACCGGCAGACACAGACAGGGTCGATTGCGCAGTCCATGCTGGATTCGATTCAGGGGATCGATGACAACGAGGTCGCGACCAAGATTCTCGCATTGCAGACCGCCCTGCAGGCCTCATATCAGACGACCGCATCGCTCTATCAGATGAGCCTGGTGAAATTCCTGTAAGCCGCGCGGGTCTTTGTGCTCGCCGGACTTTCTTTTCTCGAAGCCGCAAACGAAAAAGGCCTCCTTCTGGAGGCCTTTTCGGTTTCAGGTGCGTGTGGATCAAGCGGCGGCGCTGTTGATGTCGGTTTCGGCGGTCAGGCCGCGGGCCTGATCGAGAAGCCGCTTTTCATAGGCGATCAGCTTCTTGGATTCCTTCAAGGCTTTATAATAGTCGCCGCTTAAGATGTAGTTATTGATCTCGTTGATCATCCCGGCGGCGCTCGGCACTGCGCTTAGGAAATCGCGCATCACGTCGAAGTACACCGCATGGTGCTCCTGCGGATCGTGCGAGATGTACATCAATTGGACCGCCAGATAGATCAGCTTCGCCGGCGTGTCGGCGGTGTCCGGTGTCAGGATATCTTTCTCGCGCAAGACTGGCAGCCTCTCTCCCTCGATCAGGAATTTCGCGCGCTGATCGGTATTGGTGATCACGCACGAGCCGACAATGATCTTCTCATGGGGCTTGAGTTCGACCTTCAAAGCCATTGCGATTCTCCGTGCATCCTGATGTCCAGTTTGATCCAGCCCCGGATGCGATCCTTTCGCTTTATGGTTAACGCGAGGTAAACGGCGGATCACCTCGCCGTGAGGCAGGAATGTGAAATCTCCTTGCGGGATCAGGGAAATCGCGAATTTTCCCGGTACGCGCCCCGCCGCCCGATCCAGACACTTCGAGAGGACCGGTTCATACCTTTTTAGACTGTTGGTTCCAATGTGCGCCGGTTCGCTGATGAAATCGGCGACACGCTTGTACACGTTGCGTCCACACCAGAAAGGTTGCGTCACATGTCTTCTATCGTTCTCTCGGCATCGGTTCGCCAGAACCTGCTTTCGCTTCAGTCGACTGCTGATCTGCTCTCGACCACCCAGACCCGCCTTGCCACCGGCAAGAAGGTCAACACGGCTCTCGACAATCCGACGAACTTCTTCACCGCCGCTGGCCTCGATTCCCGCGCCAGCGACATCAACAACCTCCTCGATGGCATCGGCAACGGCGTGCAGGTTCTGCAGGCTGCGAACACCGGCATCACCTCGCTCCAGAAGCTGGTCGATACCGCGAAGTCGATCGCCAACCAGGCCCTGCAGACCACTGTCGGTTATTCCAGCAAGTCGTCGATCACGACCACCGCGATCACCGGTGCGACCGCTGACAACCTGCTCGGCACCGGTACGGCTGCTGTGCCTGCGACCGCTGGCGCTCTGACCGCCGGCGCGTTCTCGACCATCGACGTTTCGGGCACGGGTTCGGCGCTGGTCCCAGCGACCGCCGCAACGACCTTCACCGGCACGGGCTTCTCGGCACTTGACGTGTCTTCGGGTTCGGTCACCTTCAACTTGAAGGTTGACGGTGGCGCCTCCACGGCGATCACGATCGACGCTGCTGCGGTCACCGCCTATACCGGCGGCGGCGGCACTCTGTCTGGTACGGCTTCCGCGCTGACCGCACAGGACGTTGCCGACCTCGTGAACGATCAGTACGGCAGCAACGTTGTGACCCTCAACGGCGGTCAGCTCGAGATCGCTTCGGCGACCACGGGCACCGGCTCGGAAGTCACCATCTCCGGCTACACCAGCACGGCCAACGGTGGCGTCACCGGTCTTGCCAACACCACCAGCACAGGTACCGCGGCTGTTCCGGCTGTGGCCGCTGACTCGCAGACCTTCACCGTTACGGTTGACGGCGGCTCCGCCCAGACCGTGACCCTGAGCGCTGCGGCTATCACGACCTACAACACTGCTCACTCCTCGGCCACGGTGAACGCCGCTGCCCTGAGCGCTGCGGACGTTGCGGCCGTGATCAACAGCCAGATCACCGGTGCAACCGCTTCGGTTGTCGGCGGTGCGCTGACCTTTACCTCGGCCTCGACTGGCACAAGCTCCAACGTTGTGACCTCTGCGGTCACCACCGCTGGCGGCGCAACCGGCTCGACCGGCGTGACCGCTGCGACCGGCACCGCCGGTGCGGCTCTCGTTCCGGCCTCCACGCCACTCGGCGGCCTGACGCTGAACATCGCCGCGACCGGCGGTGGCACGGCAACGGCGATCACCTTCGGTGACGGCACCGGCGGCACTGTGAAGACCCTGAACCAGTTGAACGCTGCTCTCTCGGCGAACAACCTCCAGGCGTCGATCAGCACCGATGGCAAGATCACCATCACCACCTCGAACGACTATGCCTCGTCCACGATCGGTGCAGTCACCGGTACGGCGACGAACTCGGGTAACGCGTTCGTTGGTGCAACGGGTGGCGCTCCGGTTGTCGACGCGGTTGCTCAGGCGACCCGTGCGAACCTCGTGACGCAGTACAACAACGTCATCGACCAGATCCGCACGACGGCTCAGGACGCTTCGTTCAACGGTGTGAACCTGCTGAACGGCGACCAGCTCAAGCTGGTGTTCAACGAAACCGGCAAGTCCACGCTCAACATCACGGGCGTGAACTTCAACCCCGCTGGTCTGGGCCTCGGCAGCCTGACTGCTGGCACCGACTTCATCGACAACGCTGCGACCAACAAGGTCCTCGCGTCGCTGAACGATGCCTCCAGCACGCTGCGCGGCCAGGCTTCGGCTTTGGGTTCGAACCTCTCGATCGTGCAGATCCGTCAGGACTTCTCGAAGAGCCTGATCAACGTGCTGCAGACCGGTTCGTCGAACCTGACGCTGGCCGACACCAACGAGGAAGCGGCAAACAGCCAGGCGCTGTCGACCCGCCAGTCCATCGCGGTGTCCGCCCTGTCGCTGGCCAACCAGTCGCAGCAGAGCGTGCTCCAGCTGCTCCGCTAATCGCGGAAGCAAAAAAAGATACGGAAACGGCGGGGGAAACCCCGCCGTTTCCTTTTGCGCGGATTTTCGCGCTGAATTCGGCCAGTTGGGCAGGGTGCTGGTGCGTCTTTACCTTTTGTTAGGGAAACAATTTAATCCGCTCTTAACCATAATTTAAATCGTGCCTCCTAAAGATTAACGCAAAGACGGTCGTCAACCCGTGCGCCGTTCCGTAATCGGCTTGCTTATCAAGGAAGGTACTCAAATGTCCGATATCGTTCTTTCGGCGTCAGTTCGCCAGAACCTGCTGTCGCTGCAGTCAACGGCAGACCTTCTGGCGACCACCCAGACCCGCCTTGCCACCGGCAAGAAGGTCAACACGGCTCTCGACAATCCGACCAACTTCTTCACGGCCGCCGGGCTCGACGCTCGCGCCAGTGACATCAACAACCTTCTCGACGGCATCGGCAACGGCGTGCAGGTGCTGCAGGCGGCCAACACCGGCATCACCTCGCTGCAGAAGCTGATCGACACCGCCAAGTCGATCGCAAACCAGGCGCTGCAGACCCAGGTCGGCTACACCAAGTCCGTCGTGACGACCGCGCCGACGGCAGGCGCGAACGGCGCGAACATTCTCGGCACCTCGACCCCGGCGACGGCCGGCACCGTCAACGCAGGCGCGTTCACGCCGGTCAATGTGTCTGGCGCAGGTTCGGCTGGCTCGCCGGCGACCGCAGCCACGACCTTCACCGGCTCGGGCTTCTCGGCGCTCGACGTGACCTCCGGTGCTGTGAGCTTCACACTGAACGTCGATGGCGCCTCGCAGGCGGTTACAATCGACGCTGCGGCGGTCACTGCCTTCACCGGCGGCGGCGGTACGCTGACGGGCACTGCCGCGGCGCTGACCGCGCAGGACGTCGCCAAGATCATCGATTTCCAGGTCAACGGCTCGACCACGGGTCTTTCTCCTGTTGCCGTCTCCGGCGGTGAGCTTCAGATCGCCTCGGCGACCACGGGCGCGACCTCGCAGGTCACCATCTCCGGCTACACCAGCACGGCCAACGGCGGCGTCACCGGCCTTGCCAACACCAGCAGCACCGGCACCGCCCTAGTTCCGGCTGTGCCTGCCGACTCGCTGTCCTTCACCGTTGCGGTCGATGGCGGTGCGCCTGCGCCTGTCACGATCAGCGCAGCAACAGTCGCGACCTACAACACCGCGAACGGCACGACGCTCAATGCCGCCAGTCTGAGTGCCGCTAACGTCGCTTCGATCATCAACTATCAGGTCGGCAGCACGGTTGCTTCCGTGACGGGCGGTAATCTCGTGTTCACCTCGGGCACGACAGGCGCAGCCTCGAGCATCGCGACCAGCGCGGTCACGGCGACGGGCGCCGCGACCAACACGACCGGTATCGCAGTGAACAGCGGAGCCGGCGCGGCGAGCAGCGGCGGCCTCAACGGCACCACGCTGACCATCACTTCAACGGGCGGCGGCACGCCGACCAACATCACTTTCGGCACCGGCGTCGGCCAGGTTTCGACCATCAACCAGCTGAACGCCGCGCTGCTGCCGAACAATCTTCAGGCCAGCATTGCGACGAACGGCGCGATCACCATCACCACGGCGAACGATGCTGCGTCCTCGACGATTGGCACGCTGGGCGGCACGGCGACCAATCCGGGCGGTGTGTTCGCCGGATTGAGCATCGCAGCCCCGATCCTGGATCCGACGTCGCAGGCCACGCGCGCGAATCTGGTGTCGCAGTACAACAACATCATCAACCAGATCAAAACGACATCGCAGGACGCTTCGTTCAACGGTGTGAACCTGCTCAATGGCGATCAGCTTAAGCTGATCTTCAATGAAACCGGAAAGTCCACGCTGAACATCACCGGCGTCAATCTCGATCCAGCCGGTCTCGGACTCGGCGCGCTGACCGCCGGTACCGACTTCGTTGACAACGTCGCGACCAACAAGGTGCTCGATTCGCTGAACTACGCGAGCAGCTTCCTGCGTTCGCAGGCATCGACGCTGGGCTCGAACCTCTCGATCGTGCAGATCCGTCAGGACTTCTCGAAGAACCTGATCAACGTGCTGCAGACCGGTTCGACCAACCTGACCATCGCCGACACCAACGAGGAAGCGGCGAACAGCCAGGCGCTGTCGACCCGCCA
>Ga0209023_10008442_pt1 | contig 10342 bp, 6 predicted proteins | sample LakOneMetagenome_FD_187468 | JGI IMG/M metagenome (GOLD analysis project Ga0209023, IMG submission 187468) | Freshwater and sediment microbial communities from Lake Erie, Canada (SPAdes) (version 2) | ecosystem: Environmental > Aquatic > Freshwater > Lentic | place: Lake Erie, Canada | collected...
TGCAGCAGGCTGAAGAACGACTCCATGGCCGCGTTGTCCCCGGCGGCGCCGACTCGGCCCATCGAGCCGACCATGCCGTAGTAGTGCAGTGCGGCAACGAATTTCCGGCTACGAAATTGCGACCCGCGATCAGAATGAAGCACGCAACCCGCGACATCGCCACGGCGGGCGACCGCGTTACGCAACGCGGAGACGGCCAGCTGGGATTTCATCCGGTCAGCGATGCTGTAACCAACAATGCGGTTGGAGAAGCAGTCCTTGATCGCGCAGCAGTAGAGCTTGCCCTGCTCGGTGCGGTGTTCGGTGATGTCGGCCAGCCACAGCTGATTGGGGGCATCGGCGGTGAAGTCCCGGCCCACCAGGTCGTCGTGCACCGGCGGGCCGGGCTTCTTGCCGCCCCGGCCCCGTTTCTTGCCGAAGGCGCTCCACAACTGGTTGTTTGAGCAGATCCGCCAGGCAGTGCGCTCGGCCATCGTCTCGCCAGCAGCGCGGGCTTCATCGACGAGGAACCGGTAGCCGAACTCCGGGTCGTCGCGATGCGCGTCGAACAGGGCGTTGGTGCGGTAGGCCTCGATGACCTCGGCATCGGTGATGGGGGTGGCCAGCCATCGGTAGTAGGGCTGGCGAGCAAGCTGCAATACCGGGTCTGCTGCACGGATTGGTGACATCTTCACCTGATTGTGCAGCGGAGCCCCGTTCCTGCAGCCCGGGGGAACTCCGTGCCGCGTGCGATCAGTCGGCACTAGCGACAGACTGTAGGTGGATAGAGGTGCCAAGCGCCGTCAGCGAGGAACGTAGACACATGACCCACAATGAAACGAACATCTCAGAAAGTGGGCCATTATGGCCCGATATCACCGAACTGTTCCAGGGGCCCGAAGATCGGGCATGGGCTGCCGACCGAGACCGCTTAGTGCACGACGTGGGTGACCCGTGGAGCAGACATGATGGCAAACCCAACGGCCCCGACGACAGGTGAATACCGGTCGGAATGACGCCGTTGCTCAGGTCTAAGTTTCGGCGGGTCGTCGAGGGCTGCCGGCGCGATGCGCCCGAGAGGGCCGACGGAGTGGCATATTTGGTCATTATCGGCGCGGAGGACGACCCGGCCGGGGCGCACTGCAGGCACCAGACGATCGAGTAGGAGTCTCGTGGGCGTCAGAGTCGAAGCCTGTCCAACATGGCGCTGCTCGGACTCTTTTGCGTCCGCCAGGGCTGAGGATAGGAGTCGGGATGGCGCAGCACCCGTGCGTATTGTGCCTTCAAACTCGCCAGCAGCATCGGGCGAAGATCGCCGTCATCCGGCGCCACCGACAAAGCGCATAGAAGAACTTCAACGGCGGTGTCGTAGTCATCGTATTTGATCGCGGAATAAACCGTCCGAGACTTCCAGATCAACGGTGGCCATCCCTCTGCTGTGCCCGAATAAGCTTTCGAACCCGCAGGAGACGCGATGGGTTTCGCTTCCGCCACCAGTTCCTCCGGCAAACCGGCATACCGAGGGGGTTGCATCATCTCGACTTCGGAATCGCCTGCAATCCAACAAAGCTCAGACCCCGAGGTAAGTACGCCACGCATGTCGCACTCAGCGAAGACGTCGTCGCTCGGTTCGAGGCCCGTCCATGCCGTAACAGTTGTACCCAATAGCTCTGATTCTTTGATGTCCGTGTTCTCACTGGTCGGGAGGAGGTTGACGTGCAGCAGCTTTACGCGGGAGAAAGCGGGGGTCCGGTCCAGTCGCAACGGGGTCTCCTTGAAATGAACTTCATGGCAGGCAGAGCCAACGAACGGCGACGCTAGCAGGAGGCGCAGACCGAACCCCAACTGGCCGCACCGTCAACACATGCTCAGTGTGATCGCCGACTACCTGCGGAACCGGTACCTCATCAGCGCATTCTCGGGCTGGCCGAGGAGATGACGACACGAGGTGAGACAACCAGCATCGCCGCAGTTCAGCGCATCGTCGTATGACACGGAGCCGGCAACCCTACACTAGTATTACCCCGGCATTGCTCGTAGCCTTGTTCGCGGTGGGCGTCGATAAGTTGTTGGCATGTCGGCAGATAACGACGTCGCCCCGGCGGTGAAGTCCCGGCCGACCAGGTCATCATGCGCCGGCGGACCTACAGGGGTACGGACCCTCCCTGCCGAGGGCACCTATCAGAGTTTTGATTCGCAGGAGCGAAATTAGGCCGCCGAGAAATATGATGGCCAGCAAGAAGTGCGTCGTAGCACCGAAAATGAATGCAGGGCTGCACTTTGGAACAGTCGCTAGCGAAGCTAGGGCTACAGCGATCGACGCTAGGCCGATGGCAAAGAAGGCCGCTAGGTTCGCGGCGGCGAGGCACCGGGGTTGTCTGGAAACGCGCGAAACTCGATCGCCGGCGTCTGAGCCGAGCTGGTTCTTTTGCGGATCGGAAAGTCTTTCTTCGCCGTGTAGTAGTTTCTGCTCCAGAATGCGGATGGAATTCACCCTCACGGATGCCAGCACCAAAAGCTGCACCTGGTAACACAATAAACCCCAGAGCGGGATTCCGATGAATGCCAGTGCCCACGCGTTTTTGATAAAGTTTGAGCCGAGCGCAGCGAACACGAGAGCTCCGTACGTGGTGATCACGTAGAGGAGATTCATGTTGGCTTGGTAGATGGCGGAGCCATCAGCGCGGTCCGCCAGATAGATCGTCGAGATCGGGTCGTCGGCCATTGTGTGGAGCGTTAGCCTCTCTGGCAGCGATCGCCGCCACCGGAAACGTTCTGAAAAATTTTCTGCGCCAGCCCACCTGGCGATGAGGGTACTGCAATGTTGCGGTCGCGCCAGGGATGCGCTCGATATCACCGCACAAGTTCTTGCCAGTCGTCCTCGACATACTCAAGGAGATGCGGGTCTGGTTTGGTCGTCGACACGACGCCGGACACGAGCCGCTCGACAGCGCCGACACCGCGGACGCCCAACACGATTGGTTATTACCGGTGGCCACTGCTGTACGAGGGTTGCCGTAACGGGCGTGGGTTTCCCGCGACTGCGTGGTTCTCGCCAGGGATCCGTGTTGCCGTGCGAGATCGACAGTTTCTTCTTAGCCAGCCGTTGCACTCGCTCCCTCTGGACTCACCCGTCGAATAAGGTGCTGTCGCCCGGCCGGCTCCAGCGGTGATCCGCCGCCTAACTTGGTGAAGGCCGCGAAGGCGTCGTAGCGATAGCGGCTGTCGGCGTTGCGCAAATGCCGTAGGACTGGCCCCGACAAGGCGAGGCTCAGGTTAGCGCGCGGGGGTCAACCCCATCGACGTTGAGGACATCGATGTACCGCGCGAAGGCCTTGTCGACCTCGCTTTTGATCTGGACGAGCGTGCCTTCTTCCATGCGGTAGGTCCGGTTCGGATCGCCTTTGAATGAGAGCCAGTTGAAGCTGGTCGTGATCCACTGGTCGTCGAAGATCAGGATCTTGGCGTGGGTGTTCTGCAGGCGGACGATCCGCAGCTTGTCGTATCGAGCCGCCAGGTTGTTGAGCCTGCGAAGCGCAAAGTCATCCGATCCGCTGTCATCTGGCCCGTATCCGTGACCGATATGCACTTCAACGCCTGCTCGAAGCCGTCGCTCAAGGGCAGCAACGAAATCTGTGTTGACCACCCCGCCCTTGACCCAAGGTGCGATGATCAGCAGTCGCTTCTTGGTGCCGTTGAGCGCCTTAGTGAGCAGCTGCGGGTGCTCATGGACGTCGACACTGCGCACCGCAATGTCCTCGATGCGTTGCGGAATCTCGACGGATTCGTCGCCGTCTCGGATCCTCAACTCGCCAGCGGCCCTGAGGATCTCGACCTGATCGCCCGTCACCCGCTGGTCCTCGAGCTCGGGGGCTAGAGTCGGACGAGGCTCCGAGCGTGCTACAACGATCCCAAGTTTGACGACGGCATCCGTGGCCGCAAGTTCCAGTCCATGGTTCGGCTGAAGGTCTCCATCAACGCATAGCCCCAGTTCCACCTCGCCGGAGTCAGGATCGCCATAGATCAGCAGTTGGGCCGGCATATACAGGTGTAGGTTCTGTGCCGCGATCTTTCGAACGCGCAGGACCTCCACTTTCCGCGTCCGGTCGTCGCGTGACTCGACCAGCTCGTTGAAGCGTTGCACGGCAAGGTCGTCTAGGTTGACGCGCGAGCTCTTCTTGGCCGGCAGAAGCACGAGGCCAGCTTCCAATGCGTCCCGCTTCTTGAGCAGGCTGGAACGCGTGTAGTCCTCGGCGTTCCAGACGAGCCGATCGAACGGCACGTTGAGTTGAGTCAAGATTGGCTGTACCGCTTCGGCATTGCGCGCGGCTTCTAGCCCCAGCGTCGTCAGGCCAAGTTGTCCGCTCCAAGCCTTGGTGAGGTTGTTTGAGCTGATCTGGTCGGCGACTGTGGTAACGACCTGGCTGCGCTGTAAGCCAAGGAGTGCAGCGATCTCATCAATCTCACGAACCCCGGCGTGCACGAACCGCAGAATGAATTCTTCCAGCAGGGGGAGCGGCTTGCGTTCTTGAGCCAACACGTCCACGCGGAGCATCGTGACCGGTAGGGCGGCATCGACCACCCTAATCAGCTGGAGACCCGGCCTGTGGTCGCCGAACCGGCGCCGAATCATTTCGGCCGACGTAAGACTCATCGCTCCGCCGTCCGCAGTTCGCAGTCGTCCGGATGTGTCTCGACATAGGTCAGGACCTTCTTCAAGGCACCGGTTGTACCTCTGACGAAGCCAGCGTCGCCGACGATGGTGAGGCCGAATCGAGCTCGGGAGAGCGCAACGTTGATTCGTCGCCAGTAGTCGGGGCCGATGAAGCCGAGTTCAGCCCTGGAGTTGCTGCGCGTCACAGAGAAGAAGGCGACATCCGACTCACGCCCCTGCACGGCATCGACGCTCATAACCGTGATCGACAGGTGCCGCAATCGGTTACCAAGGGGAGCAAGCTGCTGTTTTAGGTCGGCGACTTGCGCAACGTATGGCGCGATCACAAGGACATCTAGCCGTTCACGGTTCCTCGGCAGGCCGACGACCTGCTTGTCGATGGATCCGTTCAGCACCGTCAGTCGATCGACGACGATGCGAGCCTCGGCACGGTTCGCGAAGCTCTTGCCCCTGCCCTGGGGAGCTGCTTCTCGGCGAGCCTCGCCGTGTGCCGACGTATCGAGCCACAGTACGGGCTTGCCGTAACCCAGAGAATAGCCGTCGAGCCCGCCGTCATTGGGGGAGCGCAACTGCTCTTTGTAGAAGCAGGTCGAGATCATGTCACCGATCGGGCGGATCATCCGGTACTGCTGATTAAGCATCACCTGGGAGTGTTCCGGCAATCGGTCCGTCAGTCTTTGGAAGAGCGTTTGTTTGACATATTCGGGCAGAAGCTGGTGGTCATTCATCAGATCCTTGTTTCGCAGCAGGTCTTCGTCGACTGGCGGCAGCTGGTTTGTGTCACCGACGACGACCCAGCGCTTGGCTCGGGAAATCGGCACCAAGGCTTCGGTGAGGGTTGCTCGAGACGCCTCATCGACGATGCACAGGTCGATGTCGAGATGCCGCACGGCGGGATGCCTGAGGTATCCGACACAGGTTCCAGCGATAACGCTCGTCTGGTCGAGGAACGTGTTTGCGAGGCCAGGATCCGAGGCGATCCGCTGCAGCCATTCGCCCTGCAACTGGAGCCGGGTTAGTAGCTGCTGCGCCTCGCTGCTTCCACCTATGAGGGCATCTACAGCAGTCATAGTGTCCTCTGCAGTCATCTCGACTGACAGAGTCAGGTCGCTGCCCAGCTCGGATTGCGCCTCGGCTAGTAACTCATCTCGGAGGTCAGCCAGCGCGTCGACCCTGTCTTGCACCGATGTTGTGGAGGTTGGCTCTGACAGGGATGTTGCCAACTCCGACCGCTGATCTTCCTCGTCATCTGGACGCGCGGCCTGGAGGTGGTCGAGTTGTGCCAGGGCGGCGGACAACTGCTGTAGCGCCAATGCGGCTCGCAGATGTGACGGTGGCAACCCCGCTTCAGTGGCACGTGCTCCGAGGTGACTCTCCGCGTTCTTGCGCACTGCTCGTGCCCAACGCTTCATCTGAGCATCGAGCAGAAAGTGCCGCACTGATTCATCGACGCGATTCGGGTCAGCGCTTGCGAGCCTGACCATGCTGGCTTGACCGCCGTCGGCAAGTCGCTGCAGTGCGTTATCCACGGCGACGTTCGTCTGCGAGGCGATGAGCACCCGTGCCTCGGCGTTTACCCGCAGTGTCTGCTCAACGAGCTCAGCGATGAAGCTCGTCTTGCCTGTACCCGGTGGTCCTTGGACAACGAAGATGTCAGGCGATCCCATCGCTGTCTCGATGGCCTGGCGCTTGCGTTCGTCCAGATTGCGGTTCCAGATTTGGATCGGAGCCGACTTGGGCTCCGTGTTGCGGCCGGGATCGAGCAGCAGCTCCCGTAGGTCCGAGCGGGCTGACTTGTCGCGCTGAACGTCGTCGACGGCCCTACGCTGCCGGTTCAGAGCCGCTTCGTCGGGGCCAAGGTGCGGATCGAGGACGGCCCGGTCGGGAAGTCCCTCCCACCTCCGAGCACTCAGGATGACAACTCGGTCGGCCTCGTGATCGATGACTTCGCCCCATCCGAGCTTTCGGTCGGTCACCAAATCTCGAACGCGCCATTCTGTGCCGACTAGATCGTGATCTACCGCGGTTTCTAGAATGAACGTGGCCTCGCGGCCCCGTGCCTGCCACTTTTTGTAGGGAAGTGGCTTCTTCTCTCCGCGGGCAAGCTCTTCGCGGGCATTCAGTACTCGACGCCAGATGTCGAATAGTTCGTCGCCGTCTCGCTCCCCTCCGTCAGTTGGGTCCGCGTGATCCCGAGCGGCGTAGAAGGCATCGACGGTGTCGATCAAGGTGGCGATGCCGGTCCTGGCTAGAACAGGATTGGCCGGCTGGCTAAACATCCAGTCGAAGATTTTCGGCACCAGAAGTGCTCGGCGCCTGTGATTTTCAAGTCGCTCGAAGTCCAACTCTGCCGCTTTGATGATCACAGCGCCGCTCTCGTCGGACTTCAAAGTGAAGCTCCAAGCCTCGCCGTCGATGCGGATGCTGTCACGCTGGGGTTCGCCCGACTCCTGGTCGTTGAAGAAGGAGGCGTAGACATCCCCCGACAGGTCGGCGTTTGCCTTGCCGATCGCCTCCTGTCGTGCGTCATCGCTACCCGCCAGCGCTCTGACCGCCGATTTCGTAAGACGCAGCCAGACGGGATTTCGCGCGAGCTGCTGTTGCGCCCGTCTGCGCTGTTGGATGGCCTTTAAGCCGCCTAGGAGGTCGCCGGCGTTCTTAGGCCGGGCGTCAGGCTGCGTGGCGATGCACGAGCCCAGCAGATGCCGAACATCAGGAGGAACGGGGATTGTCTCCAATGCCCGTTCGACACCTGCGAGGTCCTTAAGTTGCTCCTGGGTCATGCATTGAATGAGGAGAACACCCATTGAGTAGACGTCTCGCACGTACTGGATATCTGCGTTGAGTTCCGGCGGTGCGTACGGCTTCGAATGCCAGGCTGCGACGGTATGCGAAGTTGCTGGTGCCTCGCCCCGGATCTTCGCGATTCCGAAGTCTGCGAGCAGTGGAACGCCGGAGTCTGAGACAAGGACGTTCTGCGGCTTGATGTCTCGGTGCTCTATCTGCTTCAGATGGGTGTAGGCGAGCGCATCCACCAACGGCAGCGCTATCTCGGTAGCCAGACGATCCCACGAGTCCCAAGGCCCGGATGCCTTCAGAACATCGTCGAGGTTCCGCTCGACCCAGTCCAGGACGAGGACGTAGGTGGCGGTCTCGTCTATGCCGGACCAGCGGCAGCGCACGATGTTCGGGTGCGAAAGGTTCTTGAGCGTCGTCGCTTCGTTATTGAAGACCTTCCGGGTCACATCGTCGGACTGACCGGAGAGCAGTTTAACTGCAACAAATGATTCGTCGCGATCATCAATCGCCTTGCGAACGACGGAGAAGGTCCCGCTACGGCGCTCGACCTTCAGAAGCATGTAGTGGTCGGCAATGACGTCGGGCATGCCCAGACCTCCTCTTGTTGTCGACGCTGACTGACGGGAGATCCCTATCGAAACATGGCCGTCGGACACGAAGGCGTCTACCCCGAGTCCGGTGGACTCGCCCGGTGCTCGACGCTCGACTTGGTCGCCGGACTGCGACGGCTACAGATTCAACAACGAACCTGGGCGGACTCCAGGCAACTCTGCGATCCTTTCGGCGGACGAGACGCGCGCGGCGGTCCGCGCGCCTGGGGGATTGCTGTCGCCATGCGTACTTAACATCGTCATCATGACCGGAGAGGGCGATTGGCCCGAAGAGAAGACAGCCGGCGAAGAGCCGCGACAATCCGCTGCGGCGAACCCAAGTCGTAAGCCCGCTCGCGACGAGCGCGACCGAAGTCTTGAACGCATCGAGAAAGTTCTCTATGGGGTGCGACGTACGCGATCAGCCAAGCTGGCGCCTGATCGGTTCCTGACGCCGATCGACTACCTCATCAACCTAAATATGCAGTACCGCGCCCACCGCAGGGCGCTAGCCGGCTTCCGATGGGGCGATGAGGATGAGTGCACCGTTCCACCCACTGACCATGTTCGAATCCCGTCGCTGTTCGTCGTCGAACTCTTCCCACCGAGTGTTAAGGAAAATCTGGACCAAGCAATAAATCGAAACCGCTGGGATACAAAGCAATTACGAATGCTCGGCCGCCGCTATATGCCTACTCCCGACGAGGCTAGATCGGGAGCCCGCTGGACGTGGTGGAACCTCGGCGAGGTTGTACGTCGCGGTAGCAATGCCATCGGCCATGATGCCGTCCGTCGAAAGATGCCCAAAGAGTTCGATCGAGTCGAACTCAAAGCTCTTCAGATCGGCCAAGGGATCACGGCTGTCATGGCGAAGTTCGATCTTGATGACGACGCGATATCTCGGCTCGATGAGGCTTGGCACCGGGATTACCAGCCTGAAATGTATTGGGGTAAGCGGGGTGGGGAGTGGCCACGACCCTTGGACCCCGATTTTGTGGCGTTCCGAAGGGTGCAAGAGGAACGAGGTCGCCTGCATGGTGCTGCACGGCAATGGTTTTCCGCTAAGTGGCCCGGGTTTTTTGCAACAAATGGACAGCCGCAGCCTTTACTGGATGTCGTCCTGTTCGATGAGATAAGTGCCTACCCCGAGACGCGTCCAGCGAGAGGGGTTGATGGAGCTGTTCGCGCCCTCGGGCTTCCGCATACGGTCTACGTTCAGAGGTCGAGCAAGCTCCCGGCAATGACCATCGGGGAGCGGGATATACGAACTGACTCGGACATGGAGGATCGCCGAACGTGGGCGATTTGGGGCAACCGAACCGAGATCCTCGCCGGCCTCACGAAGGAGCTTACGTCCTATGGGCTTGGCCAGAATGACAGTTCGATCGCTTACTACGTCCGAGGCGCGGTTGAGGACTATTTTTTACGGTTGTCCATAAGCGAAATGCTGGAAGTGTGTCAGGGGCGGTACGCATCGATGCGAGACGCTGCCCGCCAACACGGCCAGCTGGGCCGCCTACGAGCTAGCTTGCTGACCCTCAGCGTCGACATGAGCAGCATTGACCGAGACATTCGGGCATACAACGGACGCGGCTGGCGGCGAGACCCGGCACAGTTCTTCTTCGAAGAAGCGCCGTTTCTCGTCGCCGAAGGCGTCGAACGCGGCCGTGAGATACGTGAGCCGATCAACATGAATGAGCACCTACTGAATGAACAGATGGGAATGCTCGAAACGCTGCTGGCCGCAGACGAGGATTATCGCGGCATTTTGACTGCGGCAGCGTCTCTGACGTCGTCGCTGGAGTCCCTTCGGGTGGCCAAAACGGCTGTATGGGTGGCGATCTCCTCGCTGGGCGTTGCCGCGGCTACTTTGCTGATTACGAATGTGTCAGACGACAACCTGTTTGGCGTCCTTGCGCGTTGGCTTGGCCGGCTTCACTGATTGGGACGGAGCCGCCAGCGCCATCATCACCCGGACGGTCGCCTCAGAGGTGCTGCCGGCTCGGGGCGACCAGATACCTGGCGGTCACGTGACGAAACGATGTGCGCGTCGCCGGTTGCCGGCGCACCGGGTCATCTCTGCATAAGCCGCAGATCGTAGATGTCCGTTGGCATCTGACGTGGGGCATTGTCACGGCATCTGAGGTATCGGCGTGTCTTTGCCAATCTATCTGGGGTACTGCCCGTAGCCTCGACTCAGTGTGCGCTGCAACGGTGGCGGCATGGCCGCAGGTCACTCGACCTGGCGGACCCGGGCATACCCCCAACCGCCCAGCACACCGTTCCGACACGTCGGACA
>Ga0209023_10008444_pt1 | contig 10336 bp, 5 predicted proteins | sample LakOneMetagenome_FD_187468 | JGI IMG/M metagenome (GOLD analysis project Ga0209023, IMG submission 187468) | Freshwater and sediment microbial communities from Lake Erie, Canada (SPAdes) (version 2) | ecosystem: Environmental > Aquatic > Freshwater > Lentic | place: Lake Erie, Canada | collected...
AAAAGACCTGGATCAGAACGGTATCATCCGTATTGGTGCACACATTAAAGAAGGCGATATCATTATTGGTAAGATCACACCAAAAGGCGAAAGCGACCCCACTCCTGAAGAGAAGTTGTTACGTGCCATTTTTGGTGATAAAGCCGGTGATGCCAAAGATGCTTCATTAAAAGCTCCAAGTGGTACAGAAGGTGTGGTGATTGATAAAAAATTATTCCAGCGTGCCAAGAAAGATAAGAATGCCAAAGTAAGGGAGAAGGCACAACTGGAAAAAATTGAGAAGACCCACGAAAAGAACGAAACTGATCTGCTGGAACTGCTGATCAACAAACTGCAGACCTTATTAAAAGATAAGTCAAGTGCGGGGGTTAGCAACAATTTTGGTGAAATACTGATTGGTAAGGGCGCCAAATTCAATGCAAAGAATTTAGCCAATATCGATTACCAGAATGTAAATCCTTTAGGATGGAGCGGCGATGCCAAAACAGATGAACTGATCAACATCCTGCTGCATAACTATAATATCAAGTACAACGAAGAATTAGGCCGTTACAAAAGAGAGAAGTTCAACATCAGCATTGGTGATGAACTGCCTGCAGGTGTATTGAAACTGGCTAAAGTTTACCTGGCTGTTAAGCGTAAGCTTAAAGTGGGTGATAAAATGGCCGGCCGCCACGGTAACAAAGGTATTGTGGCTAAAATTGTACGTGCAGAAGATATGCCTTTCCTGGAAGATGGAACACCGGTAGATATTGTGCTGAATCCATTGGGTGTACCCAGCCGTATGAACCTGGGACAGATTTATGAAACCGTATTAGGCTGGGCAGGTGAAAAATTAGGATGCCGTTTTGCAACACCAATTTTCGACGGAGCCAGTGTGGATGAAATTGCCCAGTATATAGAAAAAGCAGGCTTACCTAAATTTGGCCATACTTATTTATATGATGGTGAAACCGGCGAACGCTTTGACCAGCGGGCAACAGTGGGTATCATTTACGTGATCAAACTGCACCATATGGTGGATGATAAGATGCACGCCCGTTCAATCGGACCATACAGCCTGATCACCCAGCAACCTTTAGGTGGTAAAGCCCAGTTTGGTGGACAGCGTTTTGGTGAGATGGAAGTATGGGCACTGGAAGCATATGGCGCTTCAAACATATTGCAGGAACTGTTGACGCTTAAATCTGATGACATCATCGGAAGGGCTAAAACATATGAAGCAATTGTAAAAGGCGATAACATACCAAGGGCCGGTATCCCCGAATCATTTAATGTACTGGTACATGAACTGAGAGGTTTGGGACTGGATCTGAAATTTGAGTAAAAAACTGTTTGCTGACAGTCAGCCAGTCTTTGAAATTGAAAAGTAATAATTAACTAAAATGCCTTTGGCTAACCACTAAAGGCCAACAGCTAAAAGCTAATAATCATATGGCATTCAAAAAAGAAAACCGTCCAAGAGCAAATTTTTCTCAAATTACCATTGGCCTGGCATCGCCAGACAGTATTTTGGAAAAAAGCTACGGCGAAATTTTAAAGCCTGAAACTATTAACTACCGTACGTACAAACCCGAAAGAGATGGTTTGTTCTGCGAAAGAATTTTTGGGCCTGTAAAAGATTATGAATGTGCCTGCGGCAAGTACAAACGCATACGCTATAAAGGCATTGTGTGCGACCGATGCGGTGTGGAAGTAACAGAAAAAAAAGTACGTCGTGAAAGAATGGGCCATATCAAACTGGTGGTGCCTGTGGTGCATATCTGGTACTTTAAATCATTGCCCAATAAAATTGGTTACCTGCTGGGTATGAGCTCTAAAAAATTAGAGAGCATAGTTTATTACGAACGTTTCGTAGTAATTCAACCCGGTATCCGTACCGATAAAGGACAGAATTATGGTGACCTGCTTACAGAGGAAGAATACCTGGATATTTTAGATACACTGCCAAAAGATAACCAGCACCTGCCTGATGAAGATCCCAATAAATTCATCGCCAAGATGGGTGCCCAGGCTGTGCATGATATGTTACAGCGCATCGACCTTGACCAGTTAAGTTTTGACCTGCGTCACTCAGCTGCCAACGAAACATCACAGCAACGTAAAGCAGATGCTTTAAAGCGTTTGAGCGTGGTGGAAGGTTTCCGTGATGCCAATACAAGAATCAACAACCGTCCGGAATGGATGGTAATGCAATACATTCCTGTAATTCCACCAGAATTACGTCCGTTGGTTCCGTTGGATGGCGGCCGTTTTGCCTCTTCAGATCTGAATGACCTTTACCGCCGTGTAATTATCCGTAATAACCGTTTAAAAAGGTTACTGGAAATTAAAGCGCCTGAAGTGATCTTACGTAATGAAAAACGTATGCTGCAGGAAGCGATAGACTCATTGTTTGATAACAGCCGTAAATCAAATGCTGTAAAAGCAGAAGGTGGGCGTGCGTTGAAATCACTGAGTGATGTATTGAAAGGTAAACAGGGGCGTTTCCGTCAGAATTTATTGGGTAAGCGTGTTGACTATTCTGGTCGTTCGGTTATTGTGGTGGGACCGGAATTGAAAATGCATGAGTGTGGTTTACCAAAAGATATGGCGGCAGAATTATTCAAGCCGTTTATCATCCGCAAATTAATTGAAAGAGGTATTGTAAAAACAGTGAAGAGTGCAAGAAAATTAGTGGATAAAAAAGAAGCGATCATCTGGGATATCCTGGAAAATATTTTGAAAGGCCACCCGGTAATGCTCAACAGGGCCCCAACACTGCACCGTTTGTCCATCCAGGCATTCCAGCCAAAATTGATTGAAGGAAAGGCGATTCAGTTACACCCGTTGGTTACCACTTCTTTCAACGCGGATTTTGATGGTGACCAGATGGCGGTACACGTGCCTTTGAGCAGTGCTGCAATTCTGGAAGCCCAGTTATTAATGTTGTCTTCTCATAATATTTTGAACCCGCAGAATGGTACGCCTATCACACTTCCTTCACAGGATATGGTGCTTGGTTTGTACTATATCACCAAGGGTAAAAAATCAACTGATACAGAAAAAGTAAAAGGAGAAGGCAAATCATTTTACAGTGCAGATGAAGTGATCATTGCTTTAAATGAAAAGCAGGTTGACCTTCATGCCAATATAAAAGTAAGGGCAACCGTACGTAATGCTGATGGTACCTTTACCCATAAATTAATTGAAACCACTGTGGGCCGTGTGCTGTTTAACCAGCATGTACCAAAAGGTGCAGGTTTCATCAATGCACTGCTTACTAAAAAATCATTAAGGGAAATTGTGGGTGATATCATTAAGTGGACAGATGTGCCCACCACTGCAAAATTCCTGGATGATATTAAAACATTGGGCTACCGCATGGCATTCCGTGGTGGTCTGTCATTTAACATTAACGACCTTATCATTCCTGCCGTTAAACAGGAAATGATTGATAATGCACAGGGCGAAGTTGACGAAGTGTGGGACAACTACAACATGGGTTTAATAACCAACAACGAACGTTATAACCAGATCATTGATATCTGGAGCCGTGTGGATACCAAAGTAACTGAAACATTGATTCGTGAACTGGCAAATGACAAGCAGGGCTTTAACTCTGTTTACATGATGCTGGACAGCGGGGCACGTGGTAGCAAGCAGCAGATCAAGCAGCTGGCAGGATTGAGGGGTCTGATGGCCAAGCCGCGTAAATCAGGTTCATCAGGGTCCGAGATTATTGAAAATCCCATCCTGGCCAACTTTAAAGACGGGTTGAGTGTATTGGAATACTTTATCAGTACCCACGGTGCCCGTAAAGGTTTGGCCGATACCGCGTTAAAAACTGCGGATGCCGGTTACCTTACCCGTCGTTTGGTTGACGTTTCTCAGGATGTTGTTATCAATGAAGAAGATTGCGGAACCCTGCGTGGTATTGCCACATCTGCATTAAAAGATAATGAAGATATAATTGAAGGCCTGTCTGACCGTATTGAAGGACGTACTTCACTGCATGATGTGTACCATCCGCTTACAGAAGAATTATTGATACATGCCGGTGAAGAGATCAGCACCGAAATGGCGAAGAAGATTGAAGACAGTGGCATTGAAACCGTTGAAATACGTTCTGTACTCACCTGCGAAAGCAAGCGTGGGGTATGCGTGAAATGTTATGGTAAAAACCTGGCTTCAGGTATGCTGGCACAAAGAGGTGATGCAGTGGGTATCATTGCGGCACAATCCATTGGTGAGCCCGGTACACAGTTAACCCTGCGTACCTTCCACGTGGGTGGTGTTGCGGGTTCTGCCTCTGTAGAATCTTCACTGGTTGCCAAGTTTGACGGTACCATCCAGTTTGACGGCTTACGTACCGTACACACCGAAGACCATGAAGGTAAAAAAATACACGTGGTTATTGGCCGTACCGGTGAGGTGAGGATCATGGATGTGAAGAACGACCGTTTATTAATTACCAATAACATTCCTTACGGTGCCATCTTAAATGTAAAAGACGGGCAGAAAGTGGCTAAAGGAGATGCGATCTGTACATGGGATCCGTTCAATAACGTAATTGTGGCTGAAGTAAGCGGTGCCATTAAATTTGAATCATTGATTGATGGTGTTACTTACCGCGATGAATCAGATGAACAAACCGGTCACCGTGAAAAAGTGGTTATAGAAACAAAAGATAAAACCAAGTTACCTGCCATTATTGTAGAGGGCAAAGAAAAGAAAACATATAACCTTCCTGTGGGATCGCATGTGGTGGTGGAAGAAGGTGATGATGTAAGAAGCGGGCAGGTACTGGTAAAAATTCCGCGAATCTTAAGCAAGCTGAAAGATATTACGGGTGGTTTGCCACGTGTAACGGAATTGTTTGAAGCAAGAAACCCAAGTAACCCTGCCGTGGTTTGCGAAATTGACGGTGTGGTTGCCTTTGGCGCCATCAAGCGTGGCAACAGGGAAATTATTGTGGAAGCAAAAGACGGCGTGGTTAAAAAATACCTGGTGCCATTGAGCCGCCAGATACTGGTGCAGGATGGTGACTTTGTAAAAGCAGGTACTGCATTAAGTGATGGACAAACCTCACCGGCAGATATCCTGGCTATTAAAGGGCCATTTGCCGTGCAGGAATACGTGGTGAATGAAATACAGGAAGTATACCGTTTACAGGGTGTAAAAATCAATGATAAACACATTGAGGTTATTGTAAGGCAGATGATGCGTAAGGTTACAGTGGAAGATGCCGGCGATACCAAATTCCTGGAAGGAGATACTGAAGACCGCCACGATTTTAATGCAGAGAACGATTACATTTTTGATAAGAAAGTAATTACCGAATCGGGCGACAGCACGAAATTAAAAACCGGCCAGATTGTTACCCTGCGTGATGTAAGGGAAGAAAATTCCGTACTGAGAAGGGCAGATAAGAAACTGGTGGAATTCCGTGATGCGCATCCTGCAACATCATCGCCATTATTACTGGGTATTACCAAGGCTTCACTGGGTACGCACAGCTGGATATCTGCGGCTTCGTTCCAGGAAACCACCAAAGTGTTATCATCTGCAGCCATACAGGGTAAAACAGACGAGATGCTGGGCCTTAAAGAAAATGTTATCACAGGGCATCATATACCAGCCGGTACCGGTTTGCGTGAATTTGAAAATATGATCGTGGGCAGTAAAGAAGAATATGAACTGCTGATGACAACCAAAGAGGCGATGAGCTTTGATGATGAAGAGTAATAGTTTAATTTTTTTTGATACGGGCAGCAGTTTTTGCTGCCCTTTTTTTGCGTTAAGCCTTTCCTAAAACTTTGCTTACAGATGCGGTAAAATGTTGTTTTGTCATTATCTTGCCGCTGATAAATAGGAGTGTAATGAAGAACTTTTCCCTGGTGCTGAATCTTATCCTGCTGGCTGCTGTGGCCTTTTTATATTATTTTAATTTTGCCGGCAGCGGTAAAAAAAATAACCCGGCTGCAGTAACCGGATCAAAAGGGACAGACAGCACCGGTAATGGTTGTAAAGTGGCGTATGTAGACCTGGATTCATTGAACGAAAAAATAACATACTTCAAACAGAGCCGGAAAGATATTGAACTGCAGCAAAAAAATATTGAAGCCGAAATCACAGGAGACCTGAGGGCACTGGAAGCTAAACAAAATGCCTTTGTGCAAAAAAATCAAAATCCCACTCCCGACGAAGTACAGAACTTCAGGGCACTGCTGATGCAGGAACAGCAGAATATTGATACCAAAAAACAAACCTATACCCAACAGCTGAACCAGAAAAATTTTGAACTGGTGGAGCTGATCCGTAAAAAATTAAAAGAGTTTTTAGGCGATTACAATAAAGAAAAAAAATACCAGTACATACTCACCACCACCAGCGATTTTGATTACATGATCTATAAAGACAGTACGCTGAATATTACCAACGACGTAATAAAGGGAATGAATGAAAAGATGAAAGCTACAGGCCATTAAACGTTCAATCCAATAAAATTAATTACCTTGTTCCGGTAAAAACCGGATTTTTTATGTCGCAAACCACCACTGAATTTAAACCCAGCCTGGGTTTATTTGATGCCACCATGATTGTGGCCGGGAGCATGATCGGCTCCGGTATTTTTATTGTAAGCGCCGATATTACCCGTAACGTGGGCAGCGCCGGCTGGCTGGTGGCCGTATGGCTCATTACCGGCTTTATGACGCTTACCGCAGCATTGAGTTATGGTGAACTGAGTGCCATGTTTCCCAAAGCAGGGGGCCAGTATGTGTATTTAAAAGAAGCATTTAACCCGCTGGCCGGATTTTTATATGGCTGGAGTTTTTTTGCCGTGATTCAAACCGCTACCATTGCAGCCGTGGGCGTGGCCTTCAGTAAATTTGCCGCCTATATTTTTCCTGCACTAAGTGAAAAGAATATCATCGCAGATCTTGGTTTTATAAAGATATCGGTGGCACAGCTCGTTTCGATCGTTTTAATTGTTTTGCTTACTTATGTTAACACAAAAGGTATTGAAGGGGGTAAATTGATACAACGCATCTTTACCTCTACGAAATTACTGGCCTTGTTTGGACTGATTATATTTGGTTTTATTTTGGTAAAGCATAGTTATTGGACTGAGAACTGGCAGACAGGCTTTACAGCAATGAAACATAACGTAAGCGATGCCGGACCTGAATGGTTGCCTATCGGTGGAAGCGCATTAGTCGGCGCCATCGCCGCAGCAATGGTAGGATCTATCTTCAGCAGCGATTCATGGAATAACGTAACTTTTATTGCAGGAGAAATAAAAAATCCGCAAAAGAATATCGGCCTCAGTCTTTTTTTAGGAACGTTGATTGTTACCATCATTTATGTTTGTGCCAACCTGATGTACTTAAATGCACTCCCGCTGCATGATATAGCTTTTGCAGCAAACGACAGGGTGGCTGTTCCCGCAGCAAATAATATTTTTGGTAACGCTGGTACTTATGTAATCGCAGTTTTGATCATGGTATCTACGTTCGGTTGCAATAATGGATTGATATTAGCAGGTGCAAGAGTATATAACACTATGGCTAAAGACGGTTTGTTCTTTAAAAAAGCAGCGGGCCTGAATAAAAATGCAGTGCCTGAATTTGCTTTATGGATACAATGCCTGGTAGCATCTTTATTATGTTTAAGCGGGAAATACGGCGATCTGCTGGATATGGTCTCATTCGTGGTAGTGATATTTTATGCGCTTACCATCATTGGCATTTTTGTATTACGGAAAAAAATGCCTGATGCCGTAAGGCCTTATAAGGCTTTTGGCTACCCGGTACTTCCGGTGATCTATATCATTCTTGCATTGATTTTTTGTGTATTCCTCATTTTGATGAAGCCGTTGTATGCCGGAATAGGTTTGGGAATTGTATTATTGGGCATTCCTCTTTATTATATTGCCATTGCCAATAAAAAAAATGTGTAGCTCCCAATGGATTTTGATAAACTCTTTGCTGATTTTACAAAAATAAAAGTTGCTGTTATTGGCGATGTGATGCTGGACACCTACTGGTGGGGCAGGGTGGACCGTATTTCACCCGAAGCACCTGTACCTGTAGTGGCAGTAAGTAAAAAAGAACAACGTATTGGCGGTGCCGGCAATGTGGCCCTAAACCTCAGGTCGCTGGGGGCAAATGTAAGTGTACTCAGTGTAATGGGTAAAGACGATGACGGGGCACAGCTTACAAAATTATTTTTAGATAATAATATTGATACACAATACCTGGTGCACAGCGAACACCGCATCACCACCAATAAGATACGTATCATCAGCCGTAACCAGCACATGATGCGGCTGGATGCAGAAATGGTGGCAGATATTGACCATGATGATGAAGAACGCCTGTTATATGCCTTCGAAAATTTTATTGCAGCAGAAAGCCCGGCTGTGGTGGTGCTGGAAGACTATAATAAAGGGGTGCTTACCGAAAGGGTGATTGAAAAAATAACCGCCCTGTGCAGGCACCATGATATCATTACCACGGTTGATCCCAAGCGGAAGAACTTTTTCAAATACAAAGGTGTTGATCTGTTTAAACCCAATTTAAAGGAAGCCAAAGAAGCACTGCATATTTTAACTGATGGGGTAACAGATGAGCTGCTTAAAGATATTCATACACAGCTAAAAGAAAAGCTGCAGCATAAAATTTCTTTTATCACCTTGTCCGAAAAAGGTGTTTTCTGCCAGCAGGATGATACGGCTGCCCTTCTTCCCACACATATCCGTAATGTTGCCGATGTGAGCGGCGCAGGTGATACTGTAATAGCAGTGGCCTCATTGGTATATGCAGCCAGTAAAGATATCATGCTGATGGCGGAAATGTCGAATATAGCGGGAGGCCTGGTATGCGAGGAAGTGGGCACTGTGGCCATCGACAAAGAAAAACTGTTGGCAGAATGTAAGCTGCTGCTGCACTAAAATCAGTTATTCTTCTCTTCTCTTTCTTTTTTCATACGGGCTCTTTTTTCAGCAAGCTCCAGCATGCGGTTAAAGTTGATGAACAGTTCAAAAAATATTTTAACCACAATAAAAACCAGTATAAATAGCTTACCTGCATTAAAGTTTAAGAAAATACTTCCCAGTATCACCACAAACTGCTGTACAACTATCCGCATATAGGGTTCAAACAGCAGCCTGCCCATCGAAATGGTTTTATATAACCCCGATGAAAAAAAGCCAAATACATTTTGCATGGTGTACCAGGCAATAAATATCAGCAGCAGTAACCGGCCGTCTGCATTCAGCATTTTTGGTATGGCGGTATAGCTGGTCAGTAAGTTGCCACCGGGGTGCATGCCGCTTACAGCAAAAAAGATCTGTGTCTGTATAAAAACAAAAAAACCATAGTGAAAAATAAAGAAGAAGATAAAGAGCCAGCCGCTCTGCATGCTGGTACCTCCGTTATTTTCCCAAACATCTCGGCTGCGGACAAACAGGGTTACACACGCCATTTTAATTACGTTGATCACGCCTATGATGACAGTTTCCATGCAGTATACCAGGAACACCTGGCGGGCATCCCAGTTATAAAGCCATACCCCTGCCAGTGGAATGAGATTAACGGCTATTAAAAAGAAATCCTCAATTGTTAACCTTCGTTTAAACATTGCTTTAAAATCTTCGAATATTTGTGGCAGTAAATTAAATATTTTTGGTGTATCAACTAATACCCACCAACACGTATGCAAAAGCTATCGATTGCTGTTCACGGCGGAGCCGGCACTATCCTGAAAGAAGATATGACACCGGAACTGGAAGCGGCTTACCTGAGCGGCCTCAATGATGCATTAACTGCCGGTTATGCAGTGCTGGAAGAAGGCGGCACTGCCGTAAATGCCGTAAAAGCAGCTGTGGTGATACTGGAAGATAACCTGATGTTTAATGCCGGCAGGGGATCGGTGTTTACCAAGAAAGGGGTACAGGAAATGGATGCTGCCATCATGAGTGGAAAAGACCTGGCTGCCGGTGCCGTTGCGGCAGTAAGAAATGTACGCAATCCTATTGAACTGGCTGCCGAAGTGATGCTGAACAGCAACCACGTTTTTTTAAGTGGCAAAGGGGCCAATGATTTTGCCATTAAGCAGGGAATAAAACTGGAACCGGATGAATTCTTCTTTTCCCAATTCCGGTACGACCAGTGGAAAGCCATACGGGACAGCGATAATTATTCACTGGATCATACGCACCAGGGTCTGGAAGAATTATTCAGGGATAAAAAATTTGGAACCGTTGGCGCAGTGGCTTGTGACAGTGACGGTAATATTGCAGCGGCAACAAGTACCGGGGGGATGACGAATAAAAAATACGGGCGCATTGGCG
>Ga0209023_10008445_pt1 | contig 10336 bp, 11 predicted proteins | sample LakOneMetagenome_FD_187468 | JGI IMG/M metagenome (GOLD analysis project Ga0209023, IMG submission 187468) | Freshwater and sediment microbial communities from Lake Erie, Canada (SPAdes) (version 2) | ecosystem: Environmental > Aquatic > Freshwater > Lentic | place: Lake Erie, Canada...
CGAGCCGCGACGACCGGCCCAACCCCGCTGCCCGCGCTGAAGAAGGCTGGAAGCGCGCCATCGCCAACGCCAACCGCCGCTTCGCCCGCGCCTGAAAGGAGACACTGACATGTCTGTTCTTGTGGAAACCCGTCACCCGGGTGAGTTCATCCTCTCGGAGGCCAATGGCCAGCGCTCGCGCGAGACCATCACCATCGCCAGCGGGGCCGGCATCATCGCGGCCGGGACCGTGCTCGGCAAGGTGACGGCCTCGGGCAAGTACGTCGCGAGCGCCGCCGGCGCCAGCGACGGCAGCGAGGTTCCCGCCGCCGTCGCCATCTACGGCGCGGATGCCTCCGCTTCGGATGTGACTGTCTCAGGCCTCGTCCGCGACGCCGAGGTTAACGGCAAGTGCCTCACGTACCACGCCGACCGTGACCAGCCGGCCGAAAAGATCGCTGCCAACGCTGCCCTCGCCACTCTCGGCGTCATCGTCCGCTAGACCCAGGAGACCTGACCCAATGTCGATCATGAATATCTTCACCCAGGACGCCTTCAGCGTCATGCGCCTCACGGATGCGCTGCGCGAGATTTCCTACGTCCCCTCGCTCATCGGCCAGATGAACCTGTTCCAGACGGTGAGCATCGATACTCTCGACATCGCCATCGAGAAGGACAAGGCCCAGAACGGCATCCTGATCCAGGCAAGCCCCCGCGGCGGTCCGGGCCAGACCTTCGGCAAGGGCAAGCGCTCGATGCGCACCCTTCGTATCCCCCACTTCCAGGTGGATGACGCCATCAATGCCGACGAGGTCCAGCAGGTCCGCGCCTTCGGCGAGGAGGTGGCGGTCGAACGGCTGCAGGCCAAGATCGCCGAACGTGCGGCGGAAGCCTCGCAGTTCTTCGCCCTCACCGAGGAATACCACCGCATCAACATCCTGAAGACCGGTCGGCTTCTCGATGCCGACGGCTCGACGCTGTTCGACTACTTCACGGAGTTCGGCGAGACGCCGGCGGCCGAGCTCGACTTCGACCTCGACAATGCCACGCCCGCCGAAGGCGTGTTCCGCAAGAAGTGCGCGGGCGTCATCCGCCAGATGGCCTCGATCCTCGACGGAATTCCCTATACGGGCATCATGGCGCTGTGCGGGGATACCTTCTTCGACGACCTCATCGCCCACAAGGAGGTGCGCGACACCTACAAGGGATATGCGGACGCCGCTAACCTCCGCGGGGCATATATCAACTCCGGCGCCAGCGGGCTCCACGGGGCCTTCGACTTCGGCGGCATCACCTGGGCCAATTATAGGGGCGGCGGCAGTGTCGGGATTGACACCAACAAGTGTCATCTGTTCCCGATGGGTGTTCCGGGGCTGTTCCGCACCGTCTATGGCCCAGCCGACTACATCGAGACCGTGAATACGCCGGGCCAGCGGCTTTACGGCAAGCAGTGGGAGATGATGAACGGCAAGGGTGTCAATCTGGAGTTCCAGATGAACGCGCTCCATTACTGTACACGTCCCCGCGTGCTGATCCCCGGCAAGCGGACCTGAGGTGACCACCGCCTTTGACGACCTCGATGCCCTCGCGGCCCAAGCCAGCGTCTCGGTCTTCGGGGAAGTCGCGGTGCTGCAGCCGCGGCGCCAGTCGCAATATGTCGAGTCCGCCACCGATGCCGACCGCCTGTCGGTAAGCGTGCGCGGCATCTTCTCTGCCGCGGCGGCGACCTCGGATCTGCGCGGGCAGGCCAGGGGCGGGGAGTTTACCGGGGCCAGTCGCGTGCTGTCGGAGCAATCAGCCTTCTGGATTGCCGCGGAGCAGGTCGCGGAACTAGGGTTTCGGCCTGCGAAGGGGGACTTTCTGAGCCTTCCAGAGCGTTCCGGCAGCCCGTCCTTTGCCATCGCTGCCGTTCATCCCACCGCAATGGGCGACCTCAACCTTCTTCTCGTCCGGGAGGATGTTGCGGAATAGGCATGTTCCCGCCCGGAACATGCCCCCGGCACTCCCGAAGCATCGTTCTCGCAAAACCGTTCCTGACCGGAACGGTTTCCACTTGCCATTTGGCGACAGGATAGAGCCCCATGAGCCTTGCCCGCCTCGCCATGCGGATTGCCGCCGCGCGTGCGCTTCGCGGTGCGACCTTGGCGGAAGACCGCGTGTACGACAGCACCATTGCGCCCATCGATCAGACAATTGCGGAAGAGCGTCAGCCGATCCTAATCGTCACCACCGACGACCATGAGATGGAGGTGACGGGGCGCGACCTGTTCCATGGGACGGTTTCTTGCGAGCTGGTCATCGAGGCCGCGATCGCGGCCCGGGTCGAGGTTACAGGCGACGGTGAACCGGAGAGCGTCATCACCATCCCGCACACCGATGAGGGCATGGAGCTGGCGCTCGATCTCATGGAGCACCAGGTCATGGCGGCGCTCATCCGCGAGCGCACACCATGGTCGCGCGTCTGGATGAAGCTTGTACCGCGTCTTTCCAGGCGCCTGTCGCGGCGCGGCGCCTCGGTCGAGAAGGGGGTGCGCTTTGCCGCAAGGCAGATCGTGCTGACCTGCGATCTGATCGAGGCGCCCACCGACGGCGCGGTCGTGGCCGAGGGGACTGCCTGGGCTGACCTGCTCGCTGTGATGGAGGGCGATCTCGATCTCGCCCCCGTCGCCCGCATGCTCCGCGCGGAGATCGAAGGTTCACCGTTAGCCGACTGGCGCCGCGCCGCCAATATGCTCGGCATCCATCTCGAGACGGCCGATGCCATCGGCCTTGGCCCCGTGTTGGACCTCACGCAGGACCCGCAGCCCACTAGGCAAGTGGACGTGACGGGCGGGCCCGACCCGGTGATCGTCAACCACTACACATCGCTGGCTCGCATCGCCGATGCGTGAGGTCGTCGAACTCGCCGCCCGTATCGCGGAACTCGAACGCCGGTTCTCCGGCGTCATGCGCCACGGCACGGTGGAGGAGGTCGACGCGTCGAAACAGCGGCTCCGCCTCAACTTCGGCAAGGATGTCGAGGGGAAGCCCTTTCTCTCGCCCTGGGTGCCCTACGCCCAGATTGCCGGTGCGCTCAAGGTTCACACGCCGCCGTCGAAGGGACAGCAGTTTACGGCACTTTCTCCCAATGGCGACTGGCAGCAGGCCGTGGCGCTGCCGATGACGTGGAGCGACCACAACAAGTCCCCGTCATCGAAGGGGGACGAGAACGTCCTCACCTACGGCAATGTCACCGCCACCATCAAAGACGACCACTGCGAGGTCGTTGTTGGCGCCGCCAGCCTGAGACTCACGTCCGCCGCCGTGACGATCAGGGTTGGCGGCGTCAGCGTCGAGGTCTCATCTTCTGGCGTCGCCATCGCCGGCGGAAAGGTCACGCATGACGGAAAGAACATCGGCTCCAGCCACATCCACGGCGGTGTGGTGTCGGGAGGCGACCTGACGGATGTGCCGGCGAACTGAAGTGGAATGAACGATTACTTTTCGGGTTCAGGCGGAGAGATTGGCCAGCGCGCACGTTCAAGGTCATCACCTTCGAGCGGGCCGGATGCCGGCCGGACCTTGGAGAATCTGTCTCTCCATTCCGCCGTCGAAAGATCAGGCGCGTCATCGGCGTGTAAATCGGTTTGGGAGGAAGGATTTTTCGGGGTCATTGGAGGCTTCTTGCTTCGACTGGATGAATAGCGGTCAATTGCGTCAGCTCCTTGGTGGCAGATGTGCCTGCATCGGCTGCGGAAGCCACTCATTGGGAGCTTGCGGAGATTAGGCTCACTATTCACCGCATATTATGCGGAGAATAGACTTGCGGAGTGCGGAGATTAGAGGCTATATTCGCCGCAAATCTTGCGGTGAAAACCCATGTATATCCACGAACTCGCCGATTGGCCCCATTTCTGGTGGAAAGATCAGACGATTGCAACCCCTCTGGCGGCTGTCCGCCACCGGCAGGGGCGGCTCATTGGGCGAATGGAGGCTCTCGGATTCAGCCTGCAGGAAGAGGCCATCCTTGAGACCCTTACGGAGGATGTCCTCAAGTCTTCCGAGATCGAAGGCGAGGTGCTGGACAAGGATCAGGTGCGCTCGTCGATCGCCCGCCGCCTCGGCATCGATATCGGGGCGCTGACGCCCGCCGACCGGGACGTCGAGGGCGTGGTCGAGATGATGCTCGACGCCACGCAGCACTATGACAGGCCGCTCACCGCCGAAAGACTGTTCGGCTGGCATGCAGCGCTCTTTCCCACCGGCAGGAGCGGCATGCACCGCATCCGCGTCGGTGGCTGGCGGGATGACAGTGCTGGTCCCATGCAGGTGGTCTCGGGACCGATGGGCCGGGAGCGCGTGCACTACGAGGCGCCGAAAGCCGAACGCCTTGACGCAGAAATGAACTCCTTCCTCGCGTGGTTCGAGGCGAAGGACGACGTCGATCCCGTGCTGAGGGCAGCCCTGGCGCATCTCTGGTTCGTTACCATCCACCCATTCGAGGATGGCAACGGCCGCATTGCCCGCGCCATTGCCGATATGGCGTTGGCTCGCTCGGAGCATTCGGCGCGGCGCTTCTACAGCATGTCGGCGCAGATTCGCGCCGAGCGCAACGCCTACTACGAGATGCTCGAGGCGGTTCAGAAGGGTGACATGGACGTGACGGCCTGGCTCATCTGGTTCCTCGACTGCCTCAATCATGCCTTCGATCGCGCCGAGCAGACGCTGGCGCAGGTTCTTGCGAAGGCGCGGTTCTGGGAACGGCTGGGAGGCACGGCCGGAGCCGCATTCAATGAGCGCCAGCTCATGGTGGTCAATCGCTTGCTCGACGGCTTCGACGGAAAACTGACGTCCTCGAAATGGGCTTCACTTGCGAAGTGTTCGCAGGATACGGCATTGCGCGACATCGAGGATCTTGTCCGGCGCGGTGTCCTTCGGAAGGAATCCGCTGGCGGCCGCAGCACAAGCTACGTACTCATCCTGACGTGAGAGCCGTCACAGGGTGTTTAGCTGCAGCAGTTGCCCTTCGACCCTGAACTGTCGGGCTGACAGGTGGTCTCTCCCGAGGACCCGCAGCCGCACGAGTCCGCATCCTCGGCAATTTGCGATGCCGAGGGACCAATCATCAGGCTGGCGGCAATCAGCCCGGCCTTGACGATCTGTTCCTCCGGGATCGTTTCGTAGACACGCCCGCCCACTTCGATCGTCCGGCAGTCCGAATCGCCGCATGCATCGCAGCAACGGCTCATGCCGACATCCGCGCCGAGCCAGTCCTCGAGCGGCCTGCCCTGAATCCACACGCGATTCGATTCCGCAGAGTTGGTCTTGAATGTAGCCTCGTCGAGTTCCTCGGTCTGGAGCAGCGGTTCGATGCCGAGAGGGTGGAGCACGACCTTGAGCTTGTTCACCGCCACCTCGAGTTCGCGGCCGGTATCGCCGCAGCGCGGACAGGTCTCGCCATTGGTGACGAGGCGCCTCCACAGGATGGTCATCGGCTTCATATCGCTCTCCCAGTGCGGTCAGGCCCTGACATGAGGATAGGGCAGCGCCATCGGCGCTGCAATTGCCGGGGAGTCGCAGCACCGTTGTCCCTGGAGATGCCCGCGGGCACGAATTGTCATTGGAGAAAGGTATCACATGCCACGCTACGCCATCACCGAGAGGGCGGGCCCCTTCGTCGCGGCCCATCGCAATACAGGGGTGGGAACTGTCCTCCGGCTCTCTGAACGCCAGGCTGAACATGAGCTTCGGCTCGGCACCCTGACGGCGCTCGACAAGGCGCCTGTTCCCGTCACCCTGGACGAGACGGCTGGCGAACGCAAATCCAAGCCGAAGAAGCCCGTCGCGGACAGCGATGAATGACCATCACCAGCCCATCCGTCGGCTTCAACGCATCGACGGGGGCCGTGCTGACCGGCTGGGAGCATGTGCTGCAGTCGCTCTCGGACATATTCACGACCGGCTTCGGCGAGCGGATCATCCGCGAATGGTACGGCTCCTTCGTGCCGAACCTGCTGGGCCAGCTGATCACCCCCGATGAGGTGACCCCCTTCTTCGTCGCCATCACCTCGGCGATCGAGCAGTGGGAGCCGCGTTTCCGGGTCACCGAGATCAAGGTGCTGAAGGCGACCCGCGAGGGTGCGCTGCATTTCTATCTCGACGGCGAGTACCGGCCGCGGGCGGTGTTCGGGGATTACACGGTCGAAGGGGCACGGCGGGTCAACGGATACGTCAATGCCGCCGGGCTCATCATTCGCGAGGAGGAGACTGGATGACGCGCTTTGCCGTCTTCGACCTCGCCTCGCTGCCGTATCCCGGCGTGGTCGAGACCCTCGACATCGAGGCCATCGTCACGTCGATGCGAGACGATCTTGTTTCGAGGTTTCCTGCGATCGCTGGCGTGATTGATCTCGAAAGCGAGCCGGCCCGCAAGCTGATTGAGGTCTTCGCCTATCGGGAGGTGCTGCTCCGGGCCCGCATCAACGATGCCGCGCGGCAGAGGATGCTGGCCTTCGCTTCTGGATCCAATCTCGATGCCATCGCCGCCTACTATGGGGTTTCCCGTTTCGAGAGTGAGACCGACACTTCGCTCCGCCGCCGCACCCAACTGGCGCCGGAGGCCATGCCGCATGGCGGGACGGTGGGTTCCTACAGGTTTCTCGCTCTGCAAGCCGCCTTTCCCGCACTGAAGGATGTCGGTGTCGTGGCGCGGGGCCGGGGACATGTGGATGTCGTGCTGCTCGGGACCACGGGGCAAGGCGCTGTTACGTCGGAAATCATCGAGAAGGTCCGGGCGAAGCTGCTTGCCGACGACGGGGCGCCGGCCACCGATGTGATCGCGGTCGTCGGCGCCAGGATCGTGACCTACGCCGTCGCCGTCACGGTGCATGTAGCGCTGGGCCAGGATCCGGTGTCGGTGAAGGCGAATGCGCTTGCAGCGCTCCAGGCCTATGTCGACGAGCGTCACAGCATCGGGGTCACGGTCGCAGCCTCCGGCCTGTGGCGGGCCGCACATGTACCCAATGCCGAGCGGGTCGAGGCCACTGCACCCGTCGCCGACATCTTCGTGAAGCCGGACGAGGCCCCGTACTGCACCGGCATCACGGTCAACGTGGTGGTGCGCGATGTTTGAAGAAGTCGATCTTCTCCCCCGCAATGCCACGGAGTTCGAGAGGAGCGTCTCACTTGCTGCTGCAAGGGGAGCCGATCTTCCGGCCCATCTCGTCAGCGACGTCACGGATCCCTGGCTCTGCCCTGAGGAGCTTCTGCCCTTCCTGGCGCTGGAACGCTCGGTCGACCTGTGGAACCCAGGCTGGCCCGTCGCGCGCAAGCGCTGGGTCATCGCCGAACAGGCCCGGCTGCACCGGCTCAAGACGACGGAGGTAGGCTTCCGGGCTCATCTGTCGCTGGTCGACGTGGACCTCCTCCGGACCGTCACGCCGCGGTCCGACTTCTTCGCCGCCCCTGCCTTCGGGGAGGAAGACCGCCGGAACTGGGTGCGGCAGTTCCCGGAGATCCGCATTCACAGCTTTGCGAAGGAGGGCTTTGACCGGGTGACGGCAATGAGTGGTCCCGCCGATCACGTGGACACCTATCTGGGGGCGTCCGACGGTCCCAGTTTCTTCGCTGACGATGGCCTCAACCCGGGCGAGGCCCTGGGACGGCATGCCATACTCTACCGCGATGGCGCCGAGGTGCCGCTCCTCTGGTCCGAGGTCACCACCGGCGGCGGACGCTTCCACGAGGAGACTATCCTGCCCGGCGAGGCGGGCGGGCTCTGGTTCCCGGATGACGTCACCAGCCAGGACTGGCTTGATGATCCCGATACGCCGAACCGCATCCTGTCCTTCGCGGCCGCGCCGGAAGAGACGATCGGCGGCTATGCGTACAATCTGGTGCGGCCCTCGCTCACCCCCGTCACCACCTGGCCGGAGCGGGTCACGACGGAGTCAACCGACGACGTCAGCCTGTTCTCGGACGACGTGCCGATCGATCTCGTCTGGCTGGTGGAGAGCCGCGCCCGGTTCCGCGTCTATGACAGCATCCGGCTCTTCGACCTTGACCGGGCCACGCTGCGTCCCGTCTCGACGGATTTCGTGGACAGCGCCAGGTTCCGCCTCGATCCCTACACGGCGGAACTCACGGTGCGCATTACAGGCAAGAAGCCCGAGGCCGCCCTCGAGTTCGTCGACGACCATCTGGTCGAGGACGACACGCTGGGCCTTCTCAACGCTGTCGACGCGGTGCGGATCTCGCAGTCGGCGCGCGACACGGTCTTTCTGAACTCCAAGGCCCATAGCCCCGTCCGCTTCGGCGACGGCAAGTCATTTGCAGGCCTCCGCCTCGGCGAGTGGCTCGAAAGGTAGTTTCTCATGGAAAAGCAGCGCATCTTCCGGTCGCGCCAGAACGTGACCTTCGGCGATCTCAATTCAATTCAGGACTATGCCGCCCGAACCTTCGAGGACGTGGTGAGCGATCTCCTCATCAGCGGCAAGGGCTATGCCGGCTTCCTCTCGACCCGCGACAGCGCCACGACCGTGCAGGTGGGCGCGGGGCGTCTCTACAGCGCCGGCCGTATCTTCGCCCATGACGCGACCCTCTCGTTGAGCCTGTCCACTTATCTGCCAGCGGCCGCCCAGCGCATCGTGACGCTCGTCGCCTATGGCCAGACCATCGACTCCGAGATCGAGCCCCGCGACTTCCTGATCAACGTGACCACCCGTGCCACTGAGCCCCAGTCGGTCGCCATGGTGCAGGAGCGGGTGGCGCAGGTCTCGGTCGTTCCCGGCTCCGAAAGCGCCGACCCGCAGCGCCCGGCCATTCCGGAGGCCTATGTCCCCATCGCGGACGTGCTCATCGGCACGGCCGGCATCATCTCCGTCACCATGCGGAGCGACTTTGCCGTTCCCGAGCTTGATCTCGCCAGGGAGCGACTCGACGGCATCACCGCATGGCAGCTCCGGGTAGGGCAGGTGCTGGACGGGCTCCTGTCCGATCTCGCCACCTTGGGCCGCCGGGTCGACAGCCTGCCCACAAGGGCGGAGTTCGCCGATCTCGCCGCGCAGGTTTCCGCCCTCAGGCTGGCTCTCGACGAGCTTCGGCGCAACATCACCGCCTCGATCGAGGCCGATCTCTCGGTCATCAAGGCCCAGATGAAGGCCTTTGCCGACCTGGTGGCCGGCCAGATCACCGCCATTGCCTCGAACCTCGCCATCGTGAAGGAGAATCTCGACCTCTCGGATCTCAATTCGCTCTACGGCGCCGACCAGTTCCTGACCGATGACGAGAGCGATGACACGGCTGCTGGCTATGACGCGCTGATCGAGGAGGGGGTGCGCTTCCCCTGGGCGGCGACCGCGCTTTCCGCCCTCCAGCTCGACAATCCGATCAACGGCTCGGTCACCATGACGGCGGACGGGCTGATGGTGCCGAACTATACGAGCATCGATGCCCTGGTGGTCGGCGCCCCCGTCGCCAACGAGACGGTGCAGGCCATTCCGCTAGCGGATTACCAGTTCGCTTCCCACCAGCTGATCCAGCGCTCGATCAGCCGCACCCGCATCCGCTACGGCGTCACCCGCACGGTCTGCACCAATTCGAGCTTCTGGTCGGGCGGACAGTACAATTCGGTGACGGGCGTCTTCACCAAGAACGGCGAGACCTTCGAGGTCAGGGACGCCAACGGCAACATTCCCAATGCGGTCGGCCGCCACGCCGCCCATGCCTGGTACCGGGTGCGGCAGTTCTGGACCGACACCTTCGAGGAGATCTACTGGGACTACCAGCCGATCCTCTCGACCGTCCAGGGCGTGCAGATCGGCCAGACCTTCGTCAACGGCCAGGCGCGCTACTGCACCGGCCTCTCTCTTGGGCTGACCCAGATCGGTCCCACCGGCAATGTCACGGTGGCGCTGTGCGAGACGCGCTCCGACGGCACCCCCAACCCGAACCGGGTGCTGGCCCAGTCGACGCTCGCCCAGGCGAACCTCAAGCGTTTTCCCGAGTGGACGCTGTTTCCGATGCGGCCGACGCTCCTGAAGCAGGGCGGGCGCTATGCATTGCTCGTCATCACGGGTGGCGCCCACTACATCGGCACGGTGTCGGGCTCCAACTTCACCTCCGGCACGCTGTTCTTCTCGACCGACGGGCAGTATCTGCTGGGCGACCTGACCAAGGACATCCGCTTCAAGGTCCATGTGGCGAAGTTCACCTCCGCGCGCGTGTCGGTTGAGCTGAAACCCCTGCAATTGGCCGGCGGCATTGCCGATATCGACATCCTGGCGCCGCAGATCGTGCCCGATGCCACGAACCTGACCTACCAGGTCCGCGTCGACGACACCTGGTACTCGATTGCCGAGACGACGCCCGACTTCCTCGG
>Ga0209023_10008446_pt1 | contig 10334 bp, 10 predicted proteins | sample LakOneMetagenome_FD_187468 | JGI IMG/M metagenome (GOLD analysis project Ga0209023, IMG submission 187468) | Freshwater and sediment microbial communities from Lake Erie, Canada (SPAdes) (version 2) | ecosystem: Environmental > Aquatic > Freshwater > Lentic | place: Lake Erie, Canada...
GTGCGCGCCCAGTTGATCAGCTTATCGGCTGTGGTGGTAATGAAACCTTCGTTTAATACGCCTTCAATTGCCATGGCTTATTCCCAATCAAGGGCACCTTTCTTCCAGATGTACCAGAAGCCCACGACGAATTCGGCGATGAACACCATCATCGTGATGAAACCGGTCCAGCCCAGTTCGCGCATCGAGACGCCCCATGGGAAGAAGAATGCCGTTTCCAGATCAAACAAAATAAACAGGATCGCCACGAGGTAGTAGCGAACGTCGAACTTCATGCGCGCATCTTCGAAGGCTTCGAAGCCGCATTCATAGGGGGACAGCTTGGCTGCGTCGGGACGGTGCGGGCCGAGCAGACGGCCGAGCACCTGGGGAGCGACGCCGACGCCGACGCCAATCAGGATAAAGAGAAGGACGGGGAAGTAATTTTCGAGGTTCACGTGAAGCCTATTTGAACGATCGGTTAAAGAAACACTGCGGGGCTGCAGCGCCGAATCGTGCGAACCTGGCCGGATGGCCTCGCAAACCTACGGCGCGTTGCGCTGCCGGTTTGCGGCGCCCTCCGAAGATTGCCACCAGGACCGTACGACTGATCCTCGTAAAAAAGCCAGCTCAGGCAGGAGAGCGATCGCTCATGCGCCCTTGCTGGCTCTTTCATTTATCTTGGTGCCGACGGCGAGACTCGAACTCGCACAGCTTGCGCCACTACCCCCTCAAGATAGCGTGTCTACCAATTTCACCACGTCGGCTGGAGACCAGTATTTTAACCTGCTTTAGCACTACTTTTCAATGCACAAATTGCGCTATCACAAGGAATTTACGCAATTACTCAACATTTCTTTGATGACTGCAAACTTTCATGCAGTGCTATCGAGAATGAGTGCTATTTAGCGGGCTAATCGAAACATTACGCGGGAGGAGCAGCCCGCAGCGAGCCGCATTCTACCGCTAATTGCGGACAGGCGTGCGACGCCTGTCCGCAATGGAGAACAGCAATTACTTCGTGGCCGGAGCCGGGGCAGCAGGTGCTGCGGCAGCCGGAGCGGCCGGCGCGGCGGTGCTCGGCGCCGGGTTGGACACGCCCGGGGTTTGCGGGATGTCGTTGACCGGGACGGCCGGGGCGGTTGCCGCGCCGGCGTTCGGGCCTGCGCCCGGGACGTCGTTCGGGATGCCGGTGGCCGGCGCCTTCGAGGACGGCACGGTCACGCGCTCCATCACGCCGCCGTCGACGCCCGGCCTGGCGCGGTCATTGCCGGCCCAGGCCAGGGCCAGGGTCGAGGCGAAGAAGATGGCGGCGGCGACGGCGGTCGACTTCGACAGGAAGTTCGACGAACCGGAGGCGCCGAACAGGCTGCCCGAAGCACCCGAACCAAAGGCGGCGCCCATGTCGGCGCCCTTGCCGTGCTGGACCAGCACCAGGCCGATGATGGCCAGGGCCGAAATGACCTGCACAACAATAATCAGATTAAAGAAGGTGCTCATTGCAATTCCATTTCCAAGTTGACGACGTTTCAAATACCGATTGATGATTCTTTACCGCGCGGCGCGCGAGGCTGCCTCGATGATCGCGAGGAAATCCGCCGCCTTCAAGGCTGCGCCACCGATCAGGCCGCCGTCGATGTCCGGCTGCGCCATCAGGTCCGCCGCATTATCCGGCTTCATGCTGCCGCCGTACAGCAGCAGCACGTTTTCCGCCGCCTCGGCGTTGCAGGCGCGCAGCTTTTCGCGCAGGGCGGCGTGAACTTCCTGGGCCATGGCCGGGGTCGCGGTCTTGCCGGTGCCGATCGCCCACACGGGTTCGTAGGCCACGACCAGCTTGCCGGCCGCGTCCGGGCCGACCAGCGCGAGAACCGCCTCCAGCTGCGCGCCGACGATGTCCACCGTCTGCCCTGCTTCGCGCTGCGCCAGCGTTTCGCCGACGCACACGATCGGGGTCAGGCCAGCGTCCAGCGCCGACTGCGTCTTGCGCGCCACCAGCTCGTTCGACTCGCCATGGTAGGCGCGGCGTTCGGAGTGGCCGACGATCACGTAGCGGCAACCGAAATCCTGCAGCATCGACGCGCACACCTCGCCGGTATAGGCGCCGGGCTGCTGGCAGGACACGTCCTGCGCACCCCAGGCCAGGCTGGACCCCGTCAGGATGTCCTGGCACTGGTGGAGGTAGGGCGCCGGCACGCAGACCGCGCTGGCAGCCTTCGCATCCTGCAAGCCTTCGAGGATACCGGTCAGCAGCGTGGCGTTCGCCTCGCGGCTGCCGTTCATTTTCCAGTTACCGACGACGAGTTTCTGACGCATAGAAGCCCATGTTGAAATTAACCCGCTATTCTAGCGGTCGAATATGTGGCGGTCAAACAATGGCTGAGCTCCTGCTTGCCGCCACTTCCCTTTTGTATCAATCGTTTAGATCACTTCCAGCACGATCTTGCCGACGTGCGTGCTCGACTCCATCAGCGCATGCGCCTCGGCAGCCTGTGCCAGCGGGAAGGTCCGGTAGATCACCGGCTTGAGTCTGCCCCCCTCGAACAAGGGCCACACGCGCTCGCGCAGATTGCGGGCGATCGCCGCCTTGAAGGCCACGGGGCGCGGGCGCAGGGTCGAGCCGCTGATGGAGAGGCGCCGGCGCAGCACCTGGCCGAGGTCGATCTCGGCCCTGGTCCCACCGAGCAGCGCGATCAGGGCGATGCGGCCGTCGTCGGCCAGGCAGTCGATCTCGCGCGGGATGTAGTCGCCGGCGACCATGTCGAGGATGACGTCGACGCCCTTCCCGCCCGTCAGCTCTTTTACCACCGCCGCGAAGTCTTCGGTCTTGTAGTTGATGCCGCGTTCCGCGCCGAGTTGCTCGCAGGCGCGGCATTTGTCGTCCGATCCGGCGGTGGCGAAGACGCGGTGGCCGAGGGCGCCCGCCAGCTGGATCGCGGTCACGCCAATGCCCGAAGTGCCGCCCTGTACCAGCAGGGTTTCACCGGGAGACAATTGTGCGCGGTCGAAAACATTTGTCCAGACGGTGAAGAAGGTTTCAGGCAGCGACGCGGCCTCGAGCGGGGTCAAGCCTTGCGGAATCGGCAGGCACTGCTCAGCCGGCGCCGCGCAGTATTCGGCATAGCCGCCGCCCTGCACCAGCGCGCAGACCATGTCGCCCCTGGCAAAACCGGCAGCGGCATAGTCGCCGTCGACGATCTCGCCGGCCACTTCCAGGCCCGGCAGATCGGAGGCGCCCGGCGGCACCGGGTACTTGCCGAGGCGCTGCAGCACGTCCGGACGGTTGATGCCGGCCGCGTGCACCTTGATCAGGACTTCGCCGGGCTTGAGCTCCGGCACCGGGCGTTCGCACAACTGGAGGACGTCGGGCTTGCCCGGCTGCGTGATTTCGATGGCGCGCATGACCACTCCCGTGTTGAAAAAACCGCAATTGTAAGGGAGTGCGGGAAAAGCTGCGCGTCCGGTGTCGTCTCAGGCGCGGTAGCGGGTGCTGCGGCGGCCGTCATGTAAGGGGTACGGCAGGCAGGAACGCAGGGCTTCCCGCTCGACGGCGTCGCCGCCGCGCGATACCAGGCGCACGGTACAGGAAAAGACATCGCCGTCGCACATGTAAGAGGTCGGCTGCGGCAAGGGAGGCAGGCCGAAACTCAGGGACACGGTGGCCGTCTCCAGGTCGTCGACGGCGCTGCCGTGCCGGTGCAGCGCCTCGCGCAGATAAGCGGACCAGTACTGGGCCGCAGCGAGTGCGGCGGGTGTGCCGGGCTCGGCGGCGACGCGGACCAGGTCGAGCTCCACCCGCATGCCGGTCGCGCGGGTCTCCGCATAGAGCACGCCCGGCGCCCAGTAGCCGATGAAATCGTTGTTGCGGCTGACAAAGCTGTCGAGCAGCCCCGCCGCGGTATGCTTGAGCCAGCGTTTGGCGATCATGTCCTTCCCCTTTGGAACGACAGTGTATCAAGCCCCGGGATGCAGCCCGGGCCCGACGCCCAGCAAGGTATCGCGGCGCAGCCGCAGCCGCGTGTGCGGCGCCCGTATGCCGGCCGACATGCCCCACGCCGCGGCCCAGCGCAGTGCGCGGTCGGTCTCCGGGCCGAAGGGGCGCGCCGCCGACGCCCGCTTGAGGGCTGCCGACATGCGCTCCATGGCATAGAGCTTTTTGGTGGAAACGATCTTGGCCATGCCTCCAAGATACGGTTTCCAGACCGGGACGACAGTGCCGTACTTAACCCACGGGCGTGACGGGCGCGCGCGGCACGAACAGCGGGGTCTCGCCGCTGTCGACCGCCTGCAGCGCCTGCAGCGCCATCGCGTAGGCGCCGTTGTAGGACTTTGCCGCAGCGATGAAGCGGCCGTTGTGGCAGAACTTCGCGTCCGCCACGCCGGTGACCGCCGCCAGGTCGGCGTCGCGCAGCCCTGCCCAGCTGGCCGGCAGGTCGGCGCGCGCATCGAAGGTGTCGACCGTGGCGGGCACGGTGTGCAGCATGTGGCGGTCTTCCGAGCGGCTGTAGCTGATCACGAACAGCACTTTCGGCAATTCCTTGCGTACCACCGAGGTCCAGGGCAGCGCCGCGTTCTTCAGGAACAGCAGGCGGCCGTTCTCCAGCACCTCGGCCTGGCGCACCTGCGACAGGGCCAGGGTGGCGCCGACGCGGTACTTGACGGCGTTGGCCATCACGTCGGTGAGGAAGGCCATCACCTTGCGGAACTGGGCGAGGCGGAAGGCTTCGGCTTCCGGCCCGTAGCCCAGGCGTTCCTCGTCGAGCCAGTTCGGGTTGTAGCCCGACACCACCGCCGACAGGCCGTAGCCGCCGGGCGCGTTCTTGGCCGCGCCGACGTCCGACAGGTCCAGGTACTGCACGATGTCGCCGTCGATGGCGTAGGCCATCTGCTGGGCGGTGTCGTCGTCGAGCTGCTGGCCGGTGTGCGCCAGCGCCAGCGCGGCCACGCAGCGCGCGCCGTATTCGCGCCAGACCAGGCCGGCGCTGGCATAGGGCACGCCGGACATGCGGGCGCCTTCGAAGCCTTTCTGGTGGTGGTCGAAGCGGCCGGTGGCCGGGTCCCAGACGCCGCCGACATCGACGGCGAAGTCGCCGGCTTCGATGATGGCCGGGTCGCGGGTGCGGACGATTTCCGCTTCGGGGAACAGGATGTGCAGGACGGCCACCGCCCATGCGTCGTCGGCGTGGAACTTGCCGTTGTGGGTCACGATGACCATGAAGACTCCAGGATGCTTGATGCGAAGGGACGCATCATACTCCGATCACCGTGTTGCCAGTCGCTCTCGTAGCTCTTGTAGGGTGGGCGGTCCCCCCGCCCACGCGTTCAACGAACGGTTGAGAACCACGGAGCGGGCCGGGATACGTGATGTGGACGCGTGGGCGGAGGACCGCCCACCCTACGAAAGGCGTTTGGGGTGGCTGTAGATGACGTGCCGCCCGCCGCGCACGAAACCGGCCAGGGTCAGGCCGGCCTGCTGCGCCAGCTGCACCGCCAGCGCGGTCGGCGCCGAGACCGCGCCCAGCAGGGGGATGCCGGCGCGCGCCGCCTTCTGCACCATCTCGAAGCTCGCCCGGCTGGTGACCACCGCGAAGCCCTGCGCCACGTCGGTACCGTCGCGCGCCAGCGCCCCCACCAGCTTGTCGAGCGCATTGTGGCGCCCCACGTCTTCGCGCACGCAGCGCAAGGTCCCGTCGCCATCCGCCCAGCCGGCGGCGTGCACCGCGCCGGTCGCGTGGTGCAGCGCCTGGCGGGCCGCCATCGCCGCCATCGCCCGGTGCAGCGCCTCCGCCTCGAAGCGCATGCCGGCTGCCTCGCGCGGCGGATCGAAGGCGTCTTCCTCGAAACAGGCCAGGCTCTCGACGCCGCACAGGCCGCAGCCGGTGCGGCCCGTCCGTGCGCGGCGCGTTTCCTTCAGCCGCATCATGGCGCCGCCTGCGATACGCATCTCGATTGCGATGCCGTGCGCGCCCTCTTCCATCTCGAGCTCGTGGATGTCGCGCGCATCGCGCACGATGCGCTCGCCCAGCGAGAAGCCGATCGCGAAATCTTCCAGGTCCAGCGGAGAGGCCAGCATCACCGCATGGCTGATGCCGTTGTACACCAGGGCCACCGGCACCTCCTCGGCCACCAGCTCGGCGCCATCTTCCAGCGCGCCTTCGCGCCAGCGCGTGGCGGCCAGCCGGCTGGCGCCCGGCGGCGCGAAGAAGCCCTCGCCCGCGTTCACGACGGCCTCCCGCCGCGCTCGAGGACAACGTCGATCGCCTTCGCCGCCGGCACCTTGCTTTCCTTCGCGTGGTGCCACAGCGGGATCAGCGCGTTCAGTTCCGGATAGTAGCCGGCGATGCAGCCTTCGGGCACGTCGTAGGGCACGACCGCCAGGCCCTCGACGCGGCGTTCAACCCCATCGTCGGCCGCCGTGCGCAGCGCCACCAGCTCGCCCTCGCGCAGCGCATGGCGCGCCATGTCCGGGCGCGCCATGAAGATCACCATGCGGCTGCCCCGTACGCCGCGGAAGTGGTCGTCGTAGTTGTAGATGGTGGTGTTGAACTGGCCGTCGCTGCGCACCGTGAACAGGCGCAGCGTCGCCGCTCCGCCTGCCAGGTCCGGATTGCCGGCCAGCGCCTCCGGCGCGGTGAAGTGGGCCTTGCCGGACCCGGTCTTCCAGACCCGGTGCGCGGCGCCGACCGGCCGGCGAAAGCCGCCCGGCGTCCACATGCGCGCATTGAAGTCGTGGAAGATGTCGGGATAGGTCTCGGCGATGGCCTCGCGCACGAGGGCGTAGTCGCCCACCCAGCGGTCCCAGTCCACGCGCGGGTTCGGGTCGAGCGTGGCCTTGGCGATGCCGGCCACGATGGCGGCTTCCGACAGCAGCGTGCCCGCAACCGGCTCGGCGCGCCCGCGCGAACCGTGCATGCAGCCGGTGCTGTCCTCGACCGTCACGTCCTGCTCGCCCCCAGCCTGGCGGTCGACCTCGATCCGGCCCAGGCAAGGCAGCACATACGAGGCCTTGCCGTGGATGACGTGGTTGCGATTGAGCTTGGTGGCGATCTGTACGGTGAGCGGAATCTCGCGCCAGGCCGCTTCCATCAGGCCGCGTTCCGGCACCGCGCGGACAAAATTACCGCCCAGGCCGACGAAGGCCTCCACCTTGCCGGCCAGGATGGCTTCGCAGGCCTCGACCGTGTTCATGCCCTTCTCGCGTGGCGGCTCGAAGGCGTATTGTTCCGCCAGCTTGTCGAGCGGGGCCAGTTCCGGCTTCTCGGTGATGCCGACGGTGCGCTGGCCCTGCACGTTCGAGTGCCCACGCACCGGGCACACGCCGGCGCCCGGCTTGCCGATGTTCCCGCGCAGGAGCAGCAGGTTGACGATCATCGTCACGTTCTGCACGCCGTTGCGGTGCTGGGTCAGGCCCATGCCATAGATGCCCATCACGGCGCCCGCTTCGCAGTAGACCTCTGCCGCGGCCTCCAGGTCGGCGCGCCGCAGGCCCGATTCGCGCTCGATGTCGATCCAGCCGCAGGCGCGCACCGATTGCTCGAACTCGGCGAAACCCTGGGTGTGTTCCTGGATGAAGGCGACATCGAGCACGCGCTGGTTTCCGGCGGCCTGCGCCGCGTCGTCGCGCTCGAAGACGGCCTTGCACAGGCCCATGATGGCCGCCGTGTCGCCGCCCGGCCGCACCTGGTGGTACTGGGTACTGATCGGGGTCTCGTGCCCGGTCAGCATCTCGACCGGCGACTGCGGATTGGTGAAGCTCACCAGGCCGCGCTCGCGCAAGGGGTTGAAGGTGATGATCGGCACGCCGCGCGCACGCGCCGCCTGCAGCTGGTGCAGCATGCGCGGACTGTTCACGCCCACGTTCTGGCCGAAGAAGAAGATGCAGTCGGTTTCCTCGAAGTCGTGCAGCACGACGGTGCCGACCGGGACGCCGATGGTCTTCTGCAGGCCGACCGAGGTGCTTTCGTGGCACATGTTCGAGCTGTCGGGCAGGTTGTTGTTGCCGTACATGCGGGCCAGCAGCGCATACATGTAGGAGGTCTCGAGCGAGGCCCGGCCCGAAGCGTAGAACACCACCCGTTCGCGCGCCATGGCGCGCAGATGGCCGCCGATCTCGGCGAAGGCCGTCTCCCAGCTCACGGCGCGGTACTTGTCGCTGGCGGCGTCCCAGCGCAGCGGCACGGTCAGGCGGCCCTGGTCTTCCAGGGTATGGTCGTCCCAGGCTTCCAGCTCGGTGACGGTATGGCGATCGAAGAAATCGGCGCCGATGGTCTTGCTGGTGGTTTCCCAGGCGGTGGCCTTGGCCCCGCTCTCGCAGAATTCGAAGGGATGCGGGTTGGCGGGCTTGGCCCAGGCGCAGCTGACGCAGGCGAAGCCGTCGGACTTGTTCTGCTTGAGCAGCAGGCGGCTGTCCTTGATCGGCACGCGCTGGTCCAGCAGGATCGTGGTCACCTTCGCCAGCGAACCCCAGCCGCCTGCCGGCATGCTCGCATGGCCGATCTTCACATCCTTTCCCGAGTGCTTGCCCATCGTCCCCTCCTTGCGCGTCGATGGGATACCCTAGCCGTCCCAGGGACAACGCTCGGTGCGGCGCCGAACAGTGGGAGGCAATCGGCGGGTCAAGCGGGGTACAAGATTTCCTCCAGCGCTAGGGAAAATTCTTGCAGGAATATTAATCTTTGCAGCCTTCGACACGGCGCAAAGGCCGGACTTGTTGCCTTCTTGTTCACGCGATCCGGGCTGGGTAGATTGGTCATGCGAGCTCATGCGTATCGCATGGGCGCCTTTTCGGGAGCACACGATGAACCGCATCTTGCCCACCCTGTTCCACGCCGCACAGCGCCTGGCGGCCGCCTTCACGCTGCCTCCTTCCGGTGTCCAGCCGCCCCGGCGCCGCCTGTTCCTGTCCGGCGCCATGCTGGCCGCCGCCATCGCCTTCAGCAGCCAGCCGGCAGGTGCGCAGGCCTGGCCGAACGAGCACTGGCTTGGTGCCTGGGGCGCCGCGCCGGCCGGGCCGCCGCCGGACGCCAGCCTGCAGACCTTCACCGACCAGACGCTGCGCCTGATCGTCCACACCAGCATCGGCGGCAACCGGGTGCGCATCCGCGTGTCCAATGAAATGGGCGGCACGCCCTTGACGATCGGCGCGGCGCGCATCGGCCTGCGCGCCGGCGGCTCGGACGTCGCGGCCGGCACCGACCGCGCCCTCACCTTCGGGGGCCGCAGCTTCGTCACCATCCCGCCCGGCGCGCCGGCCGTGTCGGACCCGGTCGAGCTCAATGTGCCTCCCCTGTCCGACCTGGCCGTGAGCCTCTACCTGCCCGGCACCGTGCAGGCGACCACGGTGCACCAGCTGGCGCTGCAGACCAACTACGTCTCCCTGCCCGGCAACTTCACGGCCGCGCCGACGCTGCCCGTGCAGCGCACCATCGGGGTCTGGCCCTTCCTCACCGAGGTCGACGTCGATTCGACCGGCCCGACCATCGTCACGCTGGGCGACTCGATCACCGACGGCACCCGCAGCACGCCGGACACCAACAAGCGCTGGCCCGACTGGCTGGCGCGGCGCCTGCAGACCGAACGCGATCCGGTCCTGGGCATCAACGCCCGCTTCGGCGTGGTCAACCGCGGCATCAGCGGCAACCGCCTGCTGGGCAACTCGCCCAATACCCTGGCCGGGCGCAGCGCGCAGGAGCGTTTCGACCGCGACGTGCTCGCCACCGCCGGCGTGCGCTACCTGGTGATCCTGATCGGGATTAACGACATCGGCAACAGCTCGGCCACCAGTCCCGTGAGCGCCGAAGACCTGATCGCCGGCTACCGCCAGCTGATCCTGCGCGCGCGTGCGAAAGGCATCGGCGTGATCGGCGCGACCCTGACGCCGTTCGAGGGTGCGGGCTACTACTCGGCCGAGAAGGAGGTGGTGCGCCAGGCGGTGAACAACTGGATCCGCAACAACGACGAGTTCGACGCCGTGATCGACTTCGACCGCGCCACCCGCGACCCGGCGCATCCGACGCGCATCCTGCCGGCGTATGACAGCGGGGACCATTTGCATCCGAACGATCTGGGCTACCAGGCGATGGGGAATGCGGTGCCCTTGTCCTTGTTCAGAAGTGCGGCCAAGGCAGCCGCGCCCGTCAAGTAGGGTGGGCGGTCCCCCGCCCACGCGTTCAGCGAACGGTTGAGGGCCACGGAGCGGGCCAATACACGTGATCCGAACGCGTGGGCAGGAAACCTGCCCACCCTACGAAGACCGCCGGTCGTGCCGGCGGTTCTGGTCAGGAGTTCGAGCCCGTACGCGACGTCGTCGGCAGCGGCCTGCCCGGCCGCCAGGTGCGCGACAAGGCCTGCGCCTCCTC
>Ga0209023_10008448_pt1 | contig 10333 bp, 7 predicted proteins | sample LakOneMetagenome_FD_187468 | JGI IMG/M metagenome (GOLD analysis project Ga0209023, IMG submission 187468) | Freshwater and sediment microbial communities from Lake Erie, Canada (SPAdes) (version 2) | ecosystem: Environmental > Aquatic > Freshwater > Lentic | place: Lake Erie, Canada | collected...
GAGGAAGCCATGCGTGAGGCGTCTCGCTGTCTGGATTGCGGCGTAACGCCGGTATTTGACGGCAGCCGGTGCGTGCTTTGCGGCGGCTGCGCGGACGTTTGCCCGACCGAATGTTTGAAGCTGATCTCACTCGACAATCTAGAGTTTGATACCGATATAGGACAGATGATCGATTCGTCGATCGGCAAGGACGTCGATCTGAGCGAAAACTCGGCGATCCTTAAGGACGAGGACCGCTGCATTCGCTGTGCGCTGTGTGCGATCCGCTGCCCGGTCGATGCGATCTCGATGGAAAGAGTCACATTTTCAACAAATTGGAGTTCTGTATGACGACACATCCAAGTGAAAAAAAGTCACGTTTTGACCCTGAACCGATGCCCCGCCGGGATTTTCTCGGGCTTGCGGCCCTCGGTTCAATGGCTGCGGCATTTGCTCTTTCGATCTTTGGGATGTTGAAACTGCCAAAGGCGGCGGTGTCGGCTTCGCCGGCGAAAAAATTCAACGTCGCGTTGCCCGATACGCTGCCTGATGGTGAGGCGTTCATTCCACCGGGTCGCAACGTTGCCGTCTTTCGCGATGCGGATGGCGTTTTTGCGATCTCGACCGTCTGTACGCATTTGGGCTGTATCGTCAAGACGAGCGCCGCCGGATTTGACTGCCCGTGCCACGGCTCGGGATTTCAGAAAGACGGCACGGTCAGAAAAGGCCCGGCCCCGAAGGCCCTACCTTGGCTGAAGGTCGCAAAGAACGGCTCAGTTCTAACCATCGACGAGGACGCGAAAGTAAAGACCGGAACAAAGGTGTAGATCATGAAAGCAGAAGGCTATTCAGCATTACACGAATTTTGGATCAATCTGCGAGGCATCCCGAGCCATGTTTACCGGGCGATGTTTCGCGGCGGCCCGCCAAAGACCGATCGCACGCGTTCGTCCTTTATCTTCGGCAATGTCTTTCTCCATCTTCACTCGGTCCGCACACACCTCTGGAGCCTTCGCTGGAGCACGACGATGGGCCTCGGCATCATGACCACCGCGGCGTTTCTCATAACACTCGTCACGGGCATTCTGTTGATGTTCTATTACAAGCCGTACACCGACGTTGCCTATCAGTCGATCAAGGATATTCATTTTATCGTACCGACGGGACGGTTTATGCGAAACATCCATCGCTGGGCGGCCAATGTGATGGTGATCGCCGTGATCCTGCATATGGCACGGGCGTTTTACACGGCCGCGTATCGCAAACCACGCGAGTTCAACTGGTTTATCGGCTGGGGTTTGCTGGTAGCTACGTTGGGACTGTCATTTACGGGTTACCTGCTTCCCTGGGACCAACTCGCTTACTGGGCGATCACGATCGGTGCCAATATCGCACAATCTCCACGTGAGATCACGGACGCCATAAATATCACACAATATTTTGACATCGGCGGTCTGCAGCGAGAGATCCTGCTGGGCTCGGACAAGGTCGGCGAAGAGGCGTTGATCAGATTTTATCTGCTCCACGTGATGATCCTGCCTCTGGTGCTCGTAATGCTGATGGCTGTGCACTTTTGGCGTATTCGCAAAGACGGTGGACTCGCGAAACCGGCCAACGCGGATGAATTGGTCGCTAAGGAAGCCAAAGAATTTTATCCGGTGTTCACGGATGCCCCAACTAAAACATACCATCTTGCCGCCATAGTCAAAGGCAAAACAGCAGCAGTCGGCAGCGGGCCTGAACACACTGTTCCGTCGATGCCGCACCTATTTTACGCCGAACTTGGCGTGTTGATGCTAACAACGCTCATCTGTGTAGCTCTCGCCTTTATTTCCGATGCACCGCTAAAAGAACTGGCAAATCCGCTCGTGCCTGAGAATCCGGCTAAGGCTCCGTGGTATTTCCTCGGGCTGCAAGAGATCGTCTCGTTCTCCGCATTTATGGGCGGGATCGGGATCCCTATGTTGTGCGTGATCGGTTTGGGATTGATCCCGTTTCTTGACCGAGAAAAGGAAGGAACGGGCGAATGGTTTGGCGGCCCGGGCGGATGGAAGCTGGTGAAATGGTCGGTCGTCGTTGGATTTGCGGCGTCGATCGGGGTGGAGGCATTTGCTATCCATTTCGGCTGGCTACGCGAGTGGCTTCCTGATATTCCGCAGCTTTTTATTACATTTATAAATCCCGGAACAGTCCTGACGGCGATCTACGCGGCCTATTCGATATGGGCTGTCCGAAAATACAACTCAACCCGTGCCGGTGCCCTCGCTTTGTTCACCTGCTTCCTATGCGGCTTCATAGTGCTGACGGTGATCGGCACCTATTTCCGAGGCCCGAACTGGGACTTTTTCTGGTCGCCGTCAGACTGGGGAGGCCATTGACGCTATGAACAAGAATAAATATCTGTTGATGGTTTCAAGTATCGGGGTTTTCCTGCTCCTAGCCGCCGCTGCTGTGTCCGAGAACTTTATGAAGGACTGGCAGGGCATCCAGGGGAACTCCAAAACGTCGGACGGCCCGATCGATCTGCGGCTTCGGCAGATCGTGAATCCGCAGCTCAAAGTCACGGACCGCTGTGTTACCTGTCACGTCGGGATGGCATCCGGCGAACAGATCACGACTGATCAGAAGGTCGGTGCGGCCCATAAGCCCGTTGCCCATTCGCCGACAGAGATCGGCTGCACCGTTTGTCATGGCGGTCAGGGACAGGCGACCGAGAAAGACGACGCACACGGCAATGTTCATTTTTGGACAGAGCCAATGCTCCCTGCGAAATATGCGTACGCAAGTTGCGGCACCTGTCACACGCCGCTCAATGTACCAAATCTGCCCACACTCGAGAACGCCCGCAAGACGTTCGAACGCCTTGACTGCTACGCATGTCATCGCCTCGACGGCCGCGGCGGCACGCTACGGCCCGGTGGAAATGTCACCGGTATGGAAGGCCCCGATCTATCGCATGTCGGGCTCAAGGGTTACAACGCGGAATGGTATGCAGCTCACCTGCAAAAGTCGCAGCAAGCGGCCGATGGCGTGTGGAAAACCTCATTCCAGGAAGTTAGTGATGCGGATCGTGCGGCGATCAAGATCTTCCTGGACACACAAATGGGTGCTCCAAAGCTAATCGAGGCAAAGGCGCAGTTCAACTCCGTCGGCTGTGCCGGTTGCCACACCGTCGGTACGTTTGGCGGCGATGCCGGGATCAATCTATCGCTTTCCGGCTTCAAAGATCCAAATCAGCTTAATTTCTCAAAGGTTCCCGGTGAACACACGCTTTCGAACTGGATAGTCCAGCATTTCCGCTCGCCGACATCAACCGTCGCTGGTTCGCAGATGCCGGCATTGGGGCTTTCGAATGACCAGATCGACCTGCTCACGCTTTATACGCTTTCGCTGCGCCGCCGAACGCTGCCGGATACTTACCTGCCGAAAGACCGCGTGAAGGCAATGCGCTTCGGGGCACGCGAGTTCGCAAGCAACGGCGAAACGATCTACACAGCGGTTTGTTCGAGCTGCCACGGCGCAGCGGGCAAAGGGACGCGATTCTCGGGTATTGTTCCGAATCCGTCTATCACCGGCTCCGAGTTCCTTCAGCTTGCGTCCGACGATTTCCTGTTCCAAACGATAAGAAATGGTCGTCCGGGCCGGCCGATGCTGCCGTGGGGTGATCGGGTGAATGGATTCAACGATGATGAGCTGCGAGCGGTTATCGCCTACATTCGCGGTCTCGGTGGAAACGTTCAGGCACAGCCCGACCCCAAACCGCAGATATGGGCAATGGGCGACGCGGCTCTCGGAGCGACACTTTTTGTGTCAAATTGCTCGGGCTGTCATGGGAAGAACGGTGCCGGCGGCGACGGCCCGGCGCTTGCCAACAAGGCTTTTCTTGCAAGTGTTTCAGATACGTTTTTGGTCGAAATGATACGGCGCGGACGAAGCGGAACGGTGATGCAGGGCTTTGCAAACCCGTCGCCGATAAGACGGGTGTTGACGCAGTCCGAGATCGAATCGATCGTGGCCTATATACGTTCATTGAGTGCGAAATAGTTTGGCAATAAACGAGGATTGATATGAAAAAAGAGATTTCAAGACGCGAATTCATGGCAAGGATAACTGCGGCCGGGTTTGGGGCACTCGTAGCGTCGTCGACGAACGCCTGGGGCCTCGAAGCGATAACAAATCCCCTGGCGGCATATCCGAACCGCGATTGGGAAAGAGTCTATCGCGACCTGTGGGCCTACGACTCGCGTTATACCTTTACCTGCGCTCCTAACGATACGCACAACTGCCTGCTCAACGCACACGTCCGCCAAGGCGTGATCACCCGCATCGGCCCGACTATGAAATTCGGCGAAGCCAAGGATCTGAGTGGAAATGGAACGTCGCATCGCTGGGACCCGCGTGTTTGCCAAAAAGGGCTCGCCCTCACACGTCGCTTTTACGGTGACCGGCGGGTGAACGGAACGATGGTACGCGCCGGATATAAGAAATGGTATGAGGCTGGCTTCCCTCGCGGATCTGATGGCCGGCCGTCGGACGAGTATTTCCAACGAGCCCGCGACGAATGGGTGCGAATGTCGCATGACGAGGCTGCGGTAATCGTTGCCGCCGCGATGAAGAATATTGCCGAGACCTACTCCGGCGATGAAGGTAAACGCCGACTGACCGAACAACATTATGACCCAGCGACGGTCGAGGCCACACAGGGTGTCGGCACACAGGTAATGAAGTTCCGCGGCGGCATGCCACTGCTTGGCATGACCCGCATTTTCGGAATGTACCGTATGGCGAATTCCCTCGCTCTGCTTGATTCGAAAATTCGCGGCGTTGGGCCGGATCAGGCAATGGGTGGCAAGGGCTACGATAACTATTCCTGGCACACCGATCTGCCGCCGGGTCATCCGATGGTCACAGGCCAGCAAAGTATGGAGTTTGACCTGAACTGCGTCGAACAAGCCAAAACCGTCGTCGCCTGGGGAATGAACTGGATCACGACCAAAATGCCTGACGCTCATTGGCTGACCGAGGCCCGGATGAAAGGCACCAAGGTGATCGTCATTGCCTGCGAGTATTCGGCCACGGCCACCAAGGCCGACGACGTCCTCGTTGTCCGTCCCGGAACGACGCCGGCTCTAGCACTTGGGTTTGCCAATGTCATCATGCAGGAAAATCTGTATGACAAGGACTTTGTCCGGCAATGGACCGATATGCCGATCCTCGTCAGAATGGATACCCTGAAGTACCTGAAAGCCGCAGACGTTTTCGGCGGCGGGCCGGCGGAACTTACGCAAACAATAATCCTGAAGGAAGGGGAAAAGGCATTACCCCCCGGCGAACAATCAGACAAAAATATCGTCCCCGAAAAAATGCGGCAGGATTGGGGTGACTATGTTTGGTTCGACACAAAATTGAACAAGCCCCAAATGCTGACCCGCGACGATGTTGGGAAGAATTCAAAGGTCGGCGAAGCAAAATTGGAGGGTGGGATCGATGTCACCTTGGCGGACGGCAATACGGTTCGCTGCCGGCCCGTCTTTGACTTGGTCAAGGAATATGCATCGCATTTCGATCCGCAGACGGTCGAGGAACTGACCTGGGCACCGGCCGCCGCGGTCCAGACGCTGGCGCGTCATTTCGCTAAGGATTTCGGCACGACGCTTTTCGCGATCGGGATGGGCCCGAACCAGTTCTTCAACAACGTCAGCAAAGATCGTGACGTTCTCCTGCTCGCCGCGTTGACAGGAAACATCGGCAAGATAAGTGGAAACGTGGGTTCATTCTCGGGAAATCACCGTACCGCACTCTTCAACGGATCTCCCCAATATATTAATGAAAATCCGTTCGACATCGAGCTTGACCCCGCGAAACCAGCCCGTGTCAAACAGTACTGGAAGCCGGAATCGGCACATTACTATAATCACGAAGACCATCCGCTGCGGGTCGGCAATAAGCTTCTGACCGGTAAGTCCCATATGCCTTGTCCGACCAAATCGCTTTGGTTCGCCAACGCCAATTCGATCCTCGGCAACGTGAAATGGCATTACAACACGGTCATAAATGTGTTGCCCAAGATCGAAATGATCGCTGTCAATGAATGGTGGTGGTCCACATCGTGCGAATGGGCGGACGTAGTCTTCGGCGTCGATTCGTGGGCGGAACTGAAGCATCCCGATATGACCGCCTCGGTAACGAATCCGTTCCTGCTGGTATTCCCAAAGACACCGATACCGCGGATCTTCAATACGATTGGCGATATCGAGGTATTTGCGACCGTTGCATCGAAACTCGCGGATCTGACAGGCGACAACCGGTTCAACGATTACTGGAAATTTGTTCGCGACGACCGTACGGATGTCTATCTGCAGCGAATCCTGGACAATTCGACCAACGCCAAGGGCTATTCCTTTAAGGATCTGCATGATAAGGCACTTGAGGGTATTCCGTCGATCATGAACAGTAGGACAACGCCAAAATCAGTTGGCTACAACCAGATCGCTGACTCGACTCCGTGGTACACAAAAAGCGGTAGGCTCGAATCCTACCGCGAGGAAGACGAGTTTATCGAAGCAGGTGAGAATTTGCCGGTTCATCGCGAGCCGGTGGATTCGACCTTCTACGAACCAAATATTATTATCGCCGCTCCGCACGAGGCTCTGCGGCCGACGGGTCCCGAAGCTTACGGGGTAAAACTTGACGACCTGTCGTGCGATACGCGGTGCGGCCGCAACGTAGTGTATACGTGGGCGGAAGCGAAAAAGACCGCGCATCCGCTAATGAAGGACGATTACAAATTCATTTTTCACACGCCGAAATATCGTCACGGCTCGCATACGACGCCGATCGATACCGATATGAACGCGATGCTCTTCGGCCCATTCGGGGACATCTACCGTCGCGACAAACGCTCGCCGTTCGTTACCGAGGGATACGTTGACATTAATCCGTCGGACGCGCTGGAGCTTGGGGTCAATGACGGTGATTACGTTTGGATCGACGCCGATCCCGAGGACCGTCCGTTCCGCGGATGGCAAAAGGACAAGAAAAACTACGAATTCGCCCGGCTTCTCTGCCGAGCGAGATATTATCCCGGCACGCCGCGCGGCGTGACGCGGATGTGGTTCAACATGTACGGCGCCACGCCCGGCTCGCAGCAGGGCCAGCGCGAACGCAAAGACGGCCTGGCAAAGAATCCGCGAACGAACTACCAGGCAATGTTCCGATCCGGCTCGCACCAGTCCGCCACCCGCGGCTGGCTAAAACCGACTACCATGACCGATTCGCTTGTCCGAAAGGAAATGTACGGGCAAAGCATCGGCAAGGGTTTCCTGCCCGACACACATTGTCCGACGGGGGCTCCGCGTGAATCATTTATCAAGATCACAAAGGCAGAGCCGGGCGGCATCGGAGACGAACCGCTCTGGCGTCCGACCAAACTGGGCATCAGGCCCAGGAACGAATCGGACGCAATGAAACGCTATTTAGCTGGAGATTTTATCAAGAAATAGTCACGGAAATGGACGCAACGAAACTGCATTTGATCTTCAACTATTCCCCTCTGATCGGAACGTCGATCGGTATCGTCGTGCTGTTTTATGGAAAACAAAAGCTAAGTGTCAGAGCACAGAAGGTAGGTCTCGGCGTGCTCATATTGACCGCGATCCTGACGCTCGTAGTATTTGGTACCGGAGAAGCCGCGGGGATGGGGTCAGAATTTATTGTCGGACCGGTTTGGACAAATATCCAGCAGCACAAAGTGTCCGCCTTTCCGTCCTTTGCCGTTATCGAATCGATGGGCGTCTTCGCCCTTTTCGGCTTGATCAACCTAATTCGGGGAAAAGCATTGGCGAAATGGTTCGCCATTATGATTGTGATCCTTTCGATCACGGCGATCGGGCTGACGGCTCGAACGGCTTATTTTGGAAAACAAATTCATTCACTCGAGGTCCCGGCCGCACAGTGAAAATTATTGTGATGATCGACGTTAGCAACAAACTGAAGACACGGAGAACAAACATATGGCTCGCGTAAATAACTGGCAGCTCGGACGAGAAATGTCCTATTGGTATCCGGAAAGCAGGCCGCAAAAACAATTTGCCGCCGTTTTCGATACGAACAAATGTATCGCGTGCCAAACCTGCACGCTGGCGTGCAAGACCACATGGACCTCAGGTAAAGGACAGGAGTACATGCTTTGGAACAATGTAGAAAGCAAGCCTTACGGCTCCTATCCACTTGCCTGGGACCTTAATCTGCTGAGTTTGCTCGATGGACAAAACTGGGGTGAGGAAAATGGCGAATCTGTTTACAAAGGCAGCACCATCTTTGAATCAGCACCGGCAGGCGAACGCGTCCTCGGCTGGCGTCCCGAATCCGAAGATTATGCATATCCAAACGTCGGCGAAGACGACTGTGCCGGCGGCATCGAACACGGCGCGAGCATCGACATACCTCACCAAATGGCATGGTTCTATTACCTTGCCCGCATCTGCAATCACTGCACTTATCCCGGCTGTCTGGCGTCGTGTCCACGCGGTTCGATCTATAAACGCCCCGAGGACGGCATCGTGCTTGTCGATCAGGGCCGCTGCCGCGGTTATCAGGAATGCGTTCGCGGATGTCCGTATAAAAAGGTCTTTTTTAATCCGATGACATCAACCTCGGAAAAATGTATCGCGTGTTATCCGAAGATCGAGCAAGGGCTGTCGCCCCAGTGTTTTGCAAATTGCATCGGTAAGATCCGCGTTGCCGGTTTTATAAACACGCCGGATAAAGCCGAGGCTGACAATCCGATCGATTATCTGGTCCATATCAAGAAGGTAGCACTGCCGCTTTTCCCGCAGTTCGGACTTGAGCCGAATGTTTATTACATTCCACCGATCCATGTGCCGACCGCATTTACAAAACAGATGTTTGGGCCAGGCGTCGACAAGGCAGTCGAGGTTTATCGCAATGCACCGAACGATCAGGACCTTACGAGCTTACTAGGCCTATTCGGCTCGACTGAGGCTATCATGCGGAAATGGAAAAGGGTCGGGGACAAGGCTATCGGAATGGATGAGAACGGAAAGGAATTGGTCAACGTGCCGTTCAAGGAACCTGTCCACATTCGCCCAGCTTACGACAAGCTCTATCAGATCACGCGCACAAATTGTCCGTGAGGAGGTTTTATATGCGATTCATAACATCGCTAACGATCTTAGTTCTTCTATTCGCGGCCTCCTGCAAAAGGACTCAGGTCCCGACGGCCGAGGTCAATGTTGCTCAGGTTAAAGAGATCACGCTCGACCCGAATGCACCCGTTTGGGAAGCGGTTTCGCTCCACGCATCGAAAATGATCTTGCAGGATCTGGTAGAGCCGCGTCTTTTAGAACCGTCAACGTCTGAGGTGATGGTAAAGGCGATCACCAACGGCAGCGAAATAGCTTTTAGGCTCGAATGGCTGGACGCTAGCCAAAGCGACATGCCAGGGCCTCGACATTTCATTGACGGTTGTGCGGTACAGCTTCCTTCCAAGGTCGATCCGAATGTCCCGGCCCCGCAAATGGGCGAAGTCGGAAAGACAGTTGAGATCTCGTATTGGCGTGCCGATTGGCAGGCGATCGTTGAAGGGCGAGCCGACAATATCAACGCGATATATCCAAATGCATCGATCGACCACTACCCGGCCGAGGCCAAGCCGCTAGAGAACAACCCGCAGGCTCAGGCAGAGACTGCTGCTCGATACGCTCCGGCACGGGCACTCGGAAGCCGGCGTTCCGGCCCACGCGAACAACCGGTTGAAGACCTGATAGCCGAAGGGCCGAGCACATTGTCGCCGGCCCCGAACGCTGTCTCAAAGGGAAAGGGCGTCAAAACGCCCAAAGGCTGGGCCGTCGTCATCTCGCGGCCGATGCCAGCCGGTTTCTCGACAGCGACGCCATCGCAGATCGCGTTTGCTGTCTGGGAAGGTTCCCACGTCGAGGTGGGAGCAAGAAAGATGCGGACCGGCTGGGTGCCGTTGATCTTAAAGTGAGCAGAGAAAATATGGCGGTGATCAGTGATCTCATGAAGGTTCACAAAGTGATCGACGAATTGTTCTTCGAGCACCAGCGGGCATTGCTTCATTTTAATTTCGAAAAGGCACTTGGCCTTCTTAAAGCGTATGAGTCAACTCTTTTTAGCCATATGGCTGACGAGGAAAACATTTTGCTCCCGGTTTATGAAAAGCGGGCTGACTTCCCGGAAGCTGGGGCCCCGAAACTCTACTATGAAGACCACGCCAAGATGCGTTCCTACATTGAACTCTTCAAGCAAAAGATACGCGAAATGCCGACCGAGCCTGACATGGACCGAATCCTGCTTCAGCTTCTGGATCGCG
>Ga0209023_10008449_pt1 | contig 10332 bp, 15 predicted proteins | sample LakOneMetagenome_FD_187468 | JGI IMG/M metagenome (GOLD analysis project Ga0209023, IMG submission 187468) | Freshwater and sediment microbial communities from Lake Erie, Canada (SPAdes) (version 2) | ecosystem: Environmental > Aquatic > Freshwater > Lentic | place: Lake Erie, Canada...
CACCGGCGGCGCGATCGACGCCGTCACCGACGACGAGATCCGCGCCGGGATCCGGCTGCTGGCCGAGAAGACGGGCATCTTCACCGAGACCGCCGGTGGCGTCACCACGGCGACCCTGGCCAAGCTGGCCGAGCGCGGCGACATCGACCCGGACGAGCGGGTGGTGCTGGTCATCACCGGCGACGGGCTCAAGACGCTGGACGCGGTGCGCGACACGTTCACCGCGTTCGAGATCCCGGCCTCGTTCGACGCGTTCGTCGAACAGGTCGAGGGTGCGACGGTGAGCGTCTGATGGCCGTCACGGTGAAGCTCCCCACCCAGTTGCGCGCCAATGCGGGCGGCGCGTCGGCGGTCGAGGTGCAGGGCGCCACGGTCGGCGAGGCGCTCGACGCGCTGTTCGCCGCCCACGGCGAGCTGCGTGACCGCATCAGCGACGAGGACGGCGGCCTGCGCCGGTTCGTCAACGTCTACGTGGACGGCGACGACATCCGGTTCGGGGACGGGCTGGACACCGCCGTGCGCGACGGGGGAGAGATCACCATCCTCCCCGCCGTCACCGGCGGCTGACGCCCAGCGGGCACACAAGGACTGTCGCGTCCGCGACAGACGGCGCGGCGGCGCCGCGGGAGGGTTGACGGTGTCAGCCCACCCGTCCGAAGGGATCGTCAGATGCGTCTGCGCCTCACCCCCCGCCGTCCGTCCCATATTGGTGCCAACCCGCTGGACACCGGCGCGGGTCCGGAGCACACTGACACCATGCACGAGCACCGGTCCCGCCCGTTTCGCGCCGTCCTCGCCGCGCTGGCGGTGACCCTCGTGGCGGCGGTGGTCCCGGCGACCGCCGGGGCCGCGTCCGGCACGGTCACGCTGTTCCCGACCACGACGGCCGACGCGCATCCGTTCGGCATCACCGCCGGTCCCGACGGCAACGTGTGGTTCACCGAGAAGAACGTGGGAAAGATCGGGCGGATTGCGCCCGGTGCACCCAACGCCATCGACGAGTTCTCTTCCGGGGCCGGCTCCGCGCCGGAGGGCATCACCACGGGCCCTGACGGCAACCTCTGGTTCACCGACGGCAACAAGGTCGGCAAGATGACGCCGGCCGGCGTGCCCACGATCTACAACGGCTTCGGCATCATCGGCGGCCGCGGCATCGCGGCCGGCCCCGACGGCAACCTGTGGGTCGTCGACGGGCAGGGCGACCAGCTCGTCGCCGTCAAGCCCGACGGGACGAAGGCGGACGCGGTCACGTTCCCGACGGCCGGCGCCAACGCCCAGCAGATCACCCGCGGCCCGGACGGCAACATGTGGTTCACCACGTCCAACACGGACAAGGTCGGCCGCCTGAACATGGGCGTCACGCCCCACACCATCACCGAGTTCCCGATCGCACCGGGCTCCGGCGCCCGCGGCATCGCCGTCGGCCCGGACGGCAAGATCTGGTTCGCCCAGTCCAACCTCAAGAAGATCGGCCGGATGGCGACCGACGGCACCGGCTACGAGCAGAGCGGCACGACGATCGCCCCGACGAGCGATCCGGAGGGCATCGCCGCCGGGCGCGACGGGGCGATGTGGATCTCGATCTTCAACGGCCGCCAGATCGGGCGGATGGACACAGCCCTGGCGCTGACGCAGTTCGCGGCCGGCACCCCGGCCGACATGGGCCCCCGGTACATCACGCAGGGCTCCGACGGGAACATGTGGTTCACCGACGAGTTCCACAGCGCGATCGGCCGCATCACCGTGGATCCCCCGCCGGTCGTCAAGGACCCGGACACGAACCCGCCGGACACCACCCCCGACACGACGCGGCCCGTCGTGAGCAAGCTGAAGCTCAGCGCCACGTCCTTCGTGGTGGGCAGCGCCTTCACCGCCAAGGTGGCCAAGTCCAAGGCCAAGGCCAAGCGCCCGATCGGCACCGAGATCCGCTTCCGCCTGTCGGAGGACGCCACCGTGTCGCTCGCGATCGAGCGGGCCCAGAGCGGGCGCCGCCAGGGCTCGAGCTGCCGCAAGCCCTCCAAGGCCAACCGCAAGGGCAAGGCGTGCACCCGCTACACCGTGTCGGGCACGCTGCGGAGGGAAGGGCGCACGGGGGCCAACACCGTCGCCTTCAGCGGGCGGATCGGCACGAAGCCCCTGTCGGCCGGGCGCTACCGGGTCGCCGTGACCGCTCGTGACGCGGCGGGCAACGCCACCGCCAAGACGGTCCGGGCGGGCTTCACCGTGGCGCGCCACCGCTGATCTGGAAGAGTTGCGCGATGGACATGACCCGTCCCGAGGCGGTGGTCGCGGCCCCGGCCGTGCCCGCCGCCGCGCCGCGCTGGCCCGCCCTGGACGCCCTCGTCTCGATGGTCGCGATCCCGCTCGTCACCCTTGGCCTCGCCTTCGTCATCTCCTGGCAGACCGGGTTCCGCGGGCTCATGCCCTGGGCGCTGGCCATCCTCATCGGCCCGGTGGCCGGCAACGCGCTCCTGGGTCGCCTGCGGGGACGGCGCAGCGGCGACATCGCCGTGTGGAGCGTCATCTCGATCGCCGCCTGCGTGGCCGTCCTGCTGGCCGTGGCGTTCGTGATGATCGTGGTCATCGCCGTGGAGCTGGGCGACTGGGGCGGCTCCCGGGCGGGCGACTGAGGGCGCCGCGGCACACTCCCAGGATCTCCCCAGGTTCGGCGCATAGGCTGGGCCTTCCGCCACGCCACCCGAGGATCCCCGCCATGCGCCCGCTCAGCATCGTCCTGCCGCTCGTCGTCGTCAGCACCCTGCTCGTCGCCGGCTGCGGAGGCTCCTCGTCCTCCGGGACGACCGCGACCGTCCCGTCCGGGAATCTCGGGGCCACCTCGATCACCAACCCGGATGCCCCGCGGCGGGCGCTCGTGCTCGAGGTCCGCAACGAGTACCCGTACAGCTTCGATCTCTCCGACGACGCCGATCCGACCAACGCGAAGAAGACGTGGTCCTACCCGCTCGGTCGCATCCGCGGCCGGTCCACCGAGAACTACGTCTCCATGACCGTCGACTCGGAGAAGACGGTGAACATCACCGGCAAGGCAGAGATCCAGGGCGGCAAGAAGATCGAGCTCAAGTTCGCGGCCACCCTGAAGTGCTCAACGGCCACCACGTGCACGGCTTCGGGCCGGACGAGCTCTGTCCCGTCCCAGCTCACGGTCACGTTCGAGCCGACCAGCGACAAGTACCTGTACCCGAGCCCTGCCGGTGGCGAGGGCGCGCTCATCGTCACCATCGCCGCCGCGAGCTGACCGGCGAAGCGCGCCCGGCAGGATTTGAACCTGCGACCTCCCGCTCCGGAGGCGGGCGCTCTATCCACTGAGCTACGGGCGCGTGCTGCGCCAGACTAGCGTGGTAGAGCGAGATTCCGCGCTCAGGCTGCGTGTCGCCTCTCGGCCAGGTCGGCGACGTTCTCGGCCCGAATGCCAATATCTGCCAATTGGGGGCCGTTGACGATGGCGCGCAGGGCCTCGCGGTGCTCGTCGTCACCGCGCATCGCTTGGGCGTAGACGGTCATCGTGAACGCGGCATCGGTGTGGCCCATCTCGGCCATGACCAGCGGCGGGCTCTCCCCGGTGGCGAGCATCAGGGATGCGAACGTGCGGCGCAGGCTGTGCGCTGTCAAGCGGGGGAGCTCGGCATACCCCGCGTCCGTGAGCGCGACGTTGGCCCGCTCTCGTGCCGGGTCGATGAGGCGTTCGCGGAACGTGTCTTTGCTCTGCACCTTGCCGGTCCGGGTGGGGAACACCAGCGCCCCGGGCCGGGCGTCCCGCGTCCGGTTGCGCAGCGAGGCCAGCTCGTGCAGCAGCGCGGGGCGCAGGGTCACGTCCCGGGCTGCTGCGTCCGTCTTGGTGCCGCCTATCCGTAGCCGCTTCTCGGCAAGCTGTACGTCCCGCCAGCGCAGGTGCAGCAGCTCGCTTATCCGGGGGCCGGCCAGCAGCGCGACGGCGAGCATGGCTCGGCGCTCGATGTGTCGGCATCGGTCATCGCGGGCGTACTTGGCGTCCAGCTCGCCGGCCGCAGTCAGCAGCGCGTCGATCTGCTCGGCCCGGTCCAGGTAGGTGCGGGTCGGCCGGCGGGACTTCACGCGGGCATCCTTGCCCGCGGCCGGGTTGCTCGGGATCTCACCGTGCCGCATCGCTCGCGCCAGCACCGCGCCGAGCGTCTTGAGCGTCGCGTTGATGTACGTCGGGCCTATTGCGCCCTTTGGGCCTGGGCGCTTGCCCGCGGCGCGCAGCGCGTCGCGGCGCTCGGTGTCGGCCCTCCACGCGGTCAGCTTGTGGGCCATGTAGCGGTCCACGAGCCGGGGCGTGATGTCGGTCAGCAGGTGCTCCCCGAAGAACGGGAGTAGGTGCTGCTCCAGGCGGGCGCGGTAGTCCGCTTGGGTGTTGGGTGCCCACTCGTGCTCGCGCTCGGTCCACCATTCCTCGGCGTACTGGTGGAACGTCGGAGCTGGTTCCCGCTCGGGTGGTGGGTCCGGGGCAGTCTGTGGCTCCCACGTTCCGCGCTCGACGTCAGCGAGGACATGCCGTAGCTCCCGCTCGGCCTCTGCGCCAGTGATGGGGCCGAGACTCACGAACCGCCGCTTGCCATAGGCGGTGAACCGCAGGCCGCGGTAGGTGCGGCCGTCCTTGCCGGTGTGCTCGGTGATGGTGCCGGTCGCCTTGCGGGCCATCAGACCGCCTCCACGGGCGGGATCCCGGCGATTCGCTCGGCGCGCTTCACGCAACGCAGGAACATCGCGTGGTCATCGTCGTCCGTGCCGGGCACGCTGAGCGCGGCCCGGTAGCCCGCGGCGATGTGCGCCCACGCCACTCGGCCGGCCTCAACCGGGTCGAGTGCGTCGAGGTCTAGGTCCCCATTCGTCGCGTTGTGGGTGGCGTGGTCAGGTACGAGCGTGAGCGTCATGGTGTTCTCCTTCGTCGGCGATTGACAGCACCGAAGGGAGAGCCATGACGGGTGCGAGCGCGGGCCGCAAGGGCGGCGGGAACATCGTCGTGATGTTGGGGTAGCGTGCGCGGCGCATCGAAGCTCATACCTTCGGTGTCACGCCCCCGGGCCGGTCCAACGGTCGCGGGGGCACTTCTTCCTACGCCGCGCATCCTACGCGCCACCCGGACGGTTTGCTGGAGGCCAGGGCGCGGGTGGTGTCACCACACCCATCTGGATCAGGCAGTCGCCCCCGCAGAGGGGGCACGGGTGACCCGCCGCGAGGGGCCGGGAGGTCATGGGGTTCCACGGGACGTATTCCCTAACGACGCGCGACACACGGGCCTGGGCTGTGGTGAATTGCGTGTAGTCCTCTAGCGCCTCTACGGGTTCTGACAGGTCGTACTCGACGGCGGCGAGTGGCTCTACCTCGTAGACCATGCCCTGGGGCTTCTTGAGGCAAAGCGTCTCGTTCGCGTACACGCACGCGGTGTCAAGGTCGGTCGTGATGTAGACGCGATCGGCGCGCCGTAGGCCGCGGCTTGCCTGGAACCACTCCAGCGAGAAGAACCCGGCTATTGCGTCGCGGCCCACGTCGTCGTAGGCGTCCAGGTCGGTGTCCCACTCGTGGGTGCTCCCGGTGTCCTGCGGCGGTAGTAGGAGGTCGCCCGGGGTGAGTCCACGCACGCCGCCGTGGAAGAACGGGCCGGCCCCTGGGGCCAGGCTTGTTGCTCTCTCCTCGATCGCCCGTCGAACGCGGGCCGCAGCATCGGGCATGACAATCACACCGTCCCCCGGACCCGCAGGACGCCGCCCGGCCCCGCCGGCCGAGCAGGACGACGGCGAGTCGGTGACGCTGGCGGCGGCTCGGGATCGCGGGTCGCCGCCACAGCCGCGGTCGCTCGCTCCACATCGAAGCGCAGGCGGGCTCGCGGTCCGTCACCGAGCCGCACCGCGCCGAGTGCGTCGGCGTGCTCGTAGACGAAATCGCGGGCCACGCCCAAGTGCTCGGCGAGCGTCGCAGCGTCAACCATTCCCCGGCCGGGTGCATCGGGGGCCGGCCCGGCTGACAGCTCGGCCAGGACCAGCTCGGCGGTGCGGCGGGCGATGGCCTCCACGGTCTCGGCGGTCAGCTCGGGCGGCCGGTCGGTCATGCCTCGCGCTCCAGGTCGGCCAGGTTGCGCGGTGCGATGCAATGGAGCGCAGCACCGGATGCCCGATGCACCAGCGCCCGATCATCAAAGTCGGCGGCCACAACCTCGCAGGCAGCCGGGAGATTGGTGAATAGGTCGCCGTCGAGCTGGCGGGCCCGGCGAACCACCGCCAGCGCCTCGGAAGGGGAGAGGCCGGTGCGCTTGGTCAGCGCGTTCACCACGCGAACGGCGATGGTCCCGGCATTCGCCAAGTCCTCGGAGCCGTGCGGCCCATCTTCGTGGTCGATGTTCACGCCGCTCCCCCTTCCGCAGCAGGTTGGGAGGAATGGGAGGAAACGGCGGGTTGGTTCCCATTCCTCCCATTCCTCCCAATCTCCCAACGCCATAGCTCGGCGGGGCGGCCGGCCTTCAGCGGCGGGCCGTCCGTGACGGGCGCGGCCATGCCGGCGTCCTGGAGAACCTGCAACGCCTGGGAGATCCGGTCGGCCGGGACGTTGTTCGATCCGACTGCGGCCCGGATCTCCGATCGGTTGAGCCCGGCGTCGCCGGCCTCCCGCAGAGCATCGGCCAGCCGGTCGGCTAGGGGGTCGCCGGTTGCGTCGCCGAAGATGTGCAGGCAGCTCGCCACGCTGTACTGCCATGCCGCCAGAGCGGCGGCGACGTGCTCGGCGTCGATGGTTGTCTCCCCGTCCAGCAGCGTGTACGTGAGAGCCAGGCGGAGGGCCTGGGCTTCTGACCGGCTCGTCAGGTCGCCGACAAGCCCGGGGCGCTCCACGGCCAGGGGGCCGTGGTAGGCATTGACCCAAGCCTCTCGGCCGGCGGGCGTCCACTCGATCCGTTCCCGGCGGCGAGCGTCGGTCAATGCTGCGGCGAGCAGGCTGGCGTAGCTCGTGATCGCCGAGGGTTCGATGTTGCCGCCGAACGGGAGGCGGCGTGCTCGTGCGCTGTAGACGTAGAGCAGCCGGTTGCCGAATCCGTTGGACGTATCGGTGCCGGTTAGCTCGCGGCGCAGTTCGTCCCGCGTGATGTGACCGAGGATGGAGACGTGCGCCCCGGTCGTCTTGGTGGGTGCGTTCTTGGTGAGGGTGCCAACCTCGCCGCGGTCCCACAGGTTGCGCAGGATCGGTGAGAGCGTGTTTCCCTCGCGACGCATGACGCGCAGCACCTGGGCGAACTCCGACTCCACGACCAAGAGCCGCTTATCCGTGACGCCCTGGTCCGCGTCGTCGTCATCTTCGCCGCCCTGGGCGTCGCGGACCTGATGCACGACTCCCTCACCCGATGACAGGCCGCCCATGATCCGGTCCCGCGTCCAACGCTCGTCGGCCTCGGTGAGCACCTGCCGAACGCGACCCCAGCTCGTGCCCTTGCGGGCCTTCGCGGACTCTCCGACCACCACCGCGGACAGGTTGGTGTGGTGGGTGTCGCCCTCCACCGGGACATGAGCGCCCCGGCCGGCGGCGTTCCCGAATCCCACCAGCAGCGAGAACAGCAGCGCGGCCGGGTCGGCCTCGGACTGCTCCGCCACCACCCGCAGGAACTCGCCCGCTAGGCCGATCTGCGCCTCCCGGCCAAGCTTGGGAGATTGGGAGGAATGGGAGCTATGGGAGGAATGGGAGGTCACGCGGCCACCGCCAGGCCGCCGGCCGCCGCACTTGCCCCGCGCAGCCTCGCGGCGGCGTGGCGCATCCGGTTGGCGTCCGCGGCGTATCCGTCGGCGAGCACGTCGAGCGCAAATGGCAGGCTCGCCGCTACCGGACCGGGCAGGCGGCGAGCACCGCGTACCACGCCTACGGCCTCGCTCGGGGTTAGGCCGGCAGCCGTCAGGTCGCGGACGGCGGCGGTCACGTCGTCGGCGGTCATTGCAGGACCCCGGCCGGCCCCCACAGATGCACAGCGATGGTGTCCGCGTCGAAAGCAACCTCGCCGCACTCGGCGAGCATGACTCCGGCCAGTGCCTCCTGATGTGCCCCAACGCGCACGCGGCCGTCCAGGATCTCCCGCGCCCACCCGGAGAGACCGGCGGCCATGCTCTCGGCCATCGACTGCCCGCCGCGCGGCGCGTGCCAGGCATCGAGGGCCACGCCAATCGGGTCGCCGCTTGACGCCGGGTCTCCGGTGGCCCGCTTCTGCGTTACGTAGCTGACGGTCAGCGCCCACGTAGCCCGCTGAATCCGACCAGCCCCGGCGGGCGTCGAGAGGACCGCGGCGACGAGGTCGGTGCGGATGAGCCCGACCGCGTCGGTGTCGTCCGGGGCGGGCACCGCAGGCACGTCCTGGTGAAAGACTGCCCGAGCGGCCCGCTGGAGCGGCCCGTCCACTCCATCCGGCAGTTTCCCGGCGCGGATGAGGTCGCGCACGAGTCGCAGCGCCCGGTCTGCTCCCTGCCAGTCGCCGCCGGCCACCGCGGCGATGTCGTCCGCCGAGTCGCCGGCTACGGCCATGCGGCCATAGACCCGGCCGTCGTCCACGGCGATGCCGCGCATGACGATGGCACGCTCCTCGGGCGAGGTTGGGTGCGCGGCGTCGAAGGTCGCCGTGAGGTCGATCGTCGTCATGCGACCACCGCCCGGATCTCGGCCGGCGTGGAGCCGAGCGCTTCGCAGTACGCGACGAACCCGGGCGTGTCCCACTTGGGCAAGCAGCCGGACTCAATGACCCCGACGTATGCCCGGGACAGCCCCGCCCGCTGCGCGAGCTGGGGTTGGGTGAGGTTGAGGTTTCGGCGGATCTCGGCCAGTGACGCCGGACCCTCTCCTAATGTGTGAGTAGCCATGTTTGGAAGCATCGAACGGCCGAGCGGTGAATCTGCCCACAGAAAATCGGGAGGGCGGGGACGTGGGCGCCCGGTCAACCGTGCCGACCCGCAGCACGTCGTCCGCGTAGACAACGCGCTGAGACTCATCCAGGACGTGCGCCGCCTACCGACACAGCGTCGGCGTGGAGCAGGGCCAGTCGTGGACGGCCCGCCCCCGACCAAGGCAGCACTGGCCGTCGCGCTCGCCTACTTCGCCGCCGGCCTTCCAGTGCCAACCCCTCCCTACACCAGCCCGCAGGCTAAGGCGGGGGCCGGGCGGGACTTGCGGCTCTCCCGAGCTATAGACGCCGCGCTCCGCCAGGCGGGACTTGCCTCCGCACCGTCCGACGACGTGTCCGTGCCACCGCTCCCCCCGAGGCTCCGCCCGCCCGCGCTGGCCGCCGAATGGCTCGGCGAGATGCTGGCCGAGAGCCAGCGGCTTGGAATTCCGCCGGCCGAGGTCAACTCGGCAACGATTGCCACGGCCGTCGTCCGGGCTCGACGGCACGACACGGGCGAGGCGGTCAAGAGCGAGATGCGCGCAGCGGTCCGGCACCTGGAGCGGCTGGAGCAGGACTGCCGAGAGCACCCCGACGCATACGCGCTCGACGCGCTCGACTGGGCGGCTGACAAGCGGTCACCAACGTCACCCGGACGGGTGGACGCGGAGCGGTTGGAGCGCATCCACGCGATGTACTCGGCGAGGCTCCAGGAGGTCAGCGGGGCATCGTCATGGGAGGTCCGCAGACCGCGGCCGGGGGAGACGCCCAGCGAGTACGGGCAGGTGTGCCGCAGGGTGGTCGAGCGGGCCAGCGTCGTCGCGGGCGTGCTCGCCGACCAACCGGCACCGTGACAACCCGTCACGGTTGAGAGACCGGGTGGCCCCCCGGGGCCATCTCTTTCCCCGGGGGACACACCTGGTGTTCCGGGGGCCCGTGCCTGCCCAAGCCCGGCCCCCGATCTGCGGCAGGGAAGAGATCCCGACCCCGCCGCAAGCCTGTACGTCGTCAGGGTGCCATGCGGCTCCGACGTGGTGCCAGTTCGTCCACCGCGAAGAGGTCGGCGAGCGACCCTGCCTCCGGCTCGCCGGATGCTCCCGCGGCGTCGATGCTCGCGGGGTCGATGCCGAGCACCTTCGCCAGGTCTATCGCCCGGCGCACGGCACGGTCCGCGGCAAGGAGTCCGGGGTGGACCACGAGCTGCCCGGTCGAGCCCGTCACCGTCAGGCCGGTGGTGTGAACGGCCTCGCGCAGCTCCCGCGCCTCCACGAGCGCGAAGCGCAGCTCCCGGGCCAGCTCGGCGGCGGCCGGCGTGCAGCGGCCCTCCTGCTCCAGGTGATCGGTGATCGTGCGGGCCAGGTTGGCGGGAGTGGGTGTGCGGGCCATGCGGGTCTCCTCCGAGGTGCTTTCGCTGGACAGTCCCGCCGCCCTCGGTGTCCCCGGGGCGG
>Ga0209023_10008450_pt1 | contig 10332 bp, 11 predicted proteins | sample LakOneMetagenome_FD_187468 | JGI IMG/M metagenome (GOLD analysis project Ga0209023, IMG submission 187468) | Freshwater and sediment microbial communities from Lake Erie, Canada (SPAdes) (version 2) | ecosystem: Environmental > Aquatic > Freshwater > Lentic | place: Lake Erie, Canada...
AATAATTTGATAAGCAGATTATTTTGTTATTATTGCAAGATAGCAACGATATTTAAACGAAAAGGATGAGTAAGAAAGTTTTATATACATTAGAATACCCTGTAAGATGCTCCCCAAGTATTTTATACGAATTTTTAATATCCCCCGCCGGTCTGCAGGAATGGTTTGCCGATAAAGTGGATGAAAAAGAAGGTGTTTATAGTTTTAGCTGGAATGGCTCAGTAGATAAAGCCAAATTACTGGAAACAGAAGAAGATAAATTTGTACGCTTTCGCTGGGATCACATGGCCAAGGATGAATATTTTGAATGGCGCATTGAAAAATCGGAAGTAACAAACCAGACCATTTTATTGATCAGTGATTTCGCCGATAAAAAAGAGATCAAAGACCAGAGCCAGTTATGGGAATACCAGGTGAAGGAATTATTTCACCGCCTCGGAAGTTAAGATTTCAGTAACTGCATTATTGTAAAAAATTTCTCCGCAAGCAATTCTGGTATTTCACTCCAATAATTCAGCGGAAACTTTACAGCCAGTTTTACAAATTGTTTTTGTGAAACTGTTCTTTCAAATTCTTCTGCAGAAAATTTAGCGGCAGCCAGGTAATTGTCTTCTTCAAAATGATGTTGCCAGGGATCTTCATTAACACAGAGATAAAAATTGTTCTGCTTTAGCAGTTCGAAATTTGCAACCAGGTTCTTCTCAAACATTTTTTTGTATTCACCGGAGAGTTGCAGCGTAATGCTGAAAAAATTACCCCACCAGAACATGGAGCGAATGGCAAAAATATTTTCTGCTTCAAAGCTCCGGGGATGATCCAGTATCACATAAGGCAGTTGCTTGTAATTTTCTCCTTTTGAAATTTTGGGAGAGGATTGAACGAGTATTAAAGGCAGTGGTTCCTTTTCAACAGCTGTTTTATATTTTTCCGAAAGCCCGCCAAACATCTCATATACCCTGCGGATAATATCATGTTTCGTTAAAATCCAGCCGGTATTGTTAACCAGTTGCAGTTCCTCATCAGAAAGAGTTAATTTTGATGGATGCTTCATACGAAACGTCAAATTACTACAATTACCGTTCAATACACCTGCAGCGGGCATGATAAAGAAATTAGATAAGCTTATTCTCAAAGCATTCATCGGGCCGTTCATCATAACGTTCTTCATTGCTTTTTTTGTACTCATGATGCAGGGTCTCTGGAAATACCTGGATGACCTGGTAGGAAAAGGCCTCGACTTCATCACCATTGGCAAATTTCTCTGGTACGTAAGCGCCTCCATGCTTACCCTGGCCATGCCCATCGCCATACTTATCTCTTCCATCATGACCTTTGGCAACCTGGGTGAAAGTTTTGAACTGGTAGCCATAAAATCATCCGGCATTTCGCTGCTGCGTTTTATGCGGCCTTTGATATGGGTATCACTTTTATTCTGCGGTATCACTTTTGTTTTTGCCAATTATGTAATCCCCTATGCCAACTTAAAATTCGTGGCGCTTTACAACGACATTTATTATAAAAAACCTGCCTTCGACCTTAAAGAAGGCGTCTTCTTCACACACATACCCAGGTATGCCATCAAAGCGGGTAAAAAAGATGCAGATGGAAAGACCATTCACAATGTGCTGATCTACGAACAAACAAATCCCATTCAAAATAACTGCATCGTTGCTGAAAAAGGGGTGATGCGTATCTCTGATGATAAAAAATTCCTGGAGTTCAACCTGGAGAATGGCTACCGCTACCAGGAGAATGGAAATATCGGCGACACATCTACCGAATACATACGGCTTGGCTTCCGCTCCTTTAAAAAATTATTCGACCTGAGTTCATTACAGAAACAAAATACCAACGACAGCATCTATAAAAATAATTTTAAAATGCTGAGCGCCGGACAGATCAACCGCTTTCTTGATTCGCTGAACAAAATGAACGACAGCCTGAATGCACGAACACTCCGCTCATTCGACCTGTACTTACACTATACAGCAATAGCCGACAGTATATGGAAAAAAATTCCTAAAGCAACAGCAAAATATAAAAGCCTTGATTCGCTTTTACCCGATTCAGCCCGTTTTATTGTAAAGGATGCTGCGAAAAATATAGCCAGTAATTTAAGGATCACCGTTGAAAATGCCGCCAGCGAAGCAGAGAACCGAAGAATGGAGATCCGCTATCATAAAATTGAATGGCACCGGAAGTTTTCCTTGTCCATGGCCTGCTTCGTCTTATTCTTCCTGGGCGCTCCGCTGGGTTCCATCATACGCAAGGGCGGATTGGGAATGCCGCTGGTGGTTGCCATCATTTTCTTCCTCATCTTTCACCTGCTGAATATGTTCGGTGAAAAATTTGTGAAAGAAGGCATGGTATCTCCTTTTATAGGAATGTGGCTGGCAGTTTTAGTGTTAACGCCGGTAGGGGCCTTTCTTACCTACAAAGCCATGCACGACTCACAGCTTTTCAATAAAGAATTTTATTCCCGCTTTATTAAACGGATACGCAATCTTGCTGCATCTAAAAAAAGTTCATCCACTTAAAAAACTAAAATCATGGCAACAAAAAAAACAACCAACCGCAGGGAATTTATTTCCACTTCAGTGAAAGGAGGTTTGGCCATTACCGTGGGGCTGAGCGCTGCCACACCACTCTTGCAGTCTTTTTCAACAGAAAATAATATACCGGTGCAAGGCTTTGGCACAGGCTTCGATCAGCAGCCACTGCCTTATAAATATGATGCACTGGAAAATGTGATCGATGCGATGACGATGGAGATACATTACAGCAAACATGCAGCTGCTTATTCGAAGAATGTAAAAGATGCTGCCGCAGCAGAAAAAGTTGATATCAGCAAACCGCTGGAAGATGTGCTGGCAAAAATATCTTCTTACTCAGCCAAGATGCGTAACAATGGTGGCGGTCACTACAACCACGAAATGTTCTGGCAATGCATGCAGCCGAAAAAAGAAGGGAATGCACCAACCGGGAAGCTGATGGAAGCCATCTCAAAGAATTTTACTTCCTTCGATGAGTTTAAAAAACAATTTGCCGATGCAGGAAAGAACCGTTTTGGAAGTGGCTGGGCATGGTTGTATGCAGATGCTTCTAAAAATCTTAAGATCGGTTCCACACCCAACCAGGATAACCCGTTAATGGACGTATGCGATATTAAAGGCTTTCCCCTGCTGGCACTGGATGTTTGGGAACATGCCTACTATTTAAAATACCAGAACAAAAGAGCTGATTACATCGACAACTGGTGGAATGTAGTAAATTGGAATTATGTGCAGCAGCGGTTTGATAAAATGAGTTAAAGAAAATATACTAAGAGGATAAAGGAGTAAAAGAGAATGCAGAGTTCACTCCTTTTCTCTACTGAGCTTGTCGAAGTACATCCTCTTAGCTAAAAATAATCATCAATGAAAAAGCTACTGCTTCCCATTTTCTTCATCGGCTCCATTGCCATGATCTTTGTAATGGCGAAGACAGGTGCTACTTTAAAAACACCTGTCACTCCGCATGGTATTCTCGACCTGGAGTTTGCTCACGATACAGCAAAGACTTCTGCAGTAATGAATGCATGGGCCCCGGTAAATGGTTTGGATAATATTGCCGCCGCGAAAACAAATACCTGGTTCGACTTTCTCTTCCTGTTCTTTTATTCCATATTCTTATTTCTTGCCTGTAAAAGAATTGCGCAAAGTATCAATGGACCAGCTGCCCGGGCGGGTAATAGCATTTCAATAGGCGCCTTACTTGCCGGTTTTTTAGATGTGCTGGAAAATATCGGAATGCTTATCTCACTGGGCGGACATGGCTCCGGGATCATTTCTTTTCTCACTACATTCTTTTCGGTGATAAAATGGGCGTTGGCATTGATCGCTGTGCTGTACTTGCTCACAGGCCTGTTGGTACTTGGCTGGCAGAAAATAAAAAAATAACCTGCAGTTCCTTAAATGGGCTCAGCCTTTGCTTTAGGCAGAACCCCAAGCAGGTCCAACTAAAACAAAGGCTGATAATTGACAAACAATGTGGCACAAAACTAAAGGAAAGAGCAAGTAAAAAAATTCAATAATCTGTAAAATTTTGGTAAAATAATTACCGTCAAAAACCATTACTTTCGCTATCCACTATTAACTTATAACTTTCAACTTATAACCTAAATAACTATGCAAGTTTGGAAAGATTACCAGGAAAAAAATAAAGACCGCTTTTTGAACGAGATGATGGACCTGCTCCGCATTCCTTCTGTAAGCGCCAAGAGCGAACACAAAGCCGACATGCTTAAATGCGCCGAAGCTGTAAAGAAAAGCTTACTGGATGCAGGTTGCAGCAAAGCCGAAGTGATGGCAACTGATGGCCACCCCGCCGTATATGGCGAAAAGATTATCGACCCGTCCAAACCAACCGTGCTGGTTTATGGCCACTACGATGTTCAGCCGGTGGAGCCGCTGGACCTGTGGAAGAACCCGCCTTTTGAACCAACAATAATTGACGGCAAAGTCTTTGCCCGTGGAAGCGCTGATGACAAAGGACAATTTTATATGCACGTGAAAGCGCTGGAAATTCTTAGCAAGACAGACTCCATGACAACCAACATAAAATTCCTTATTGAAGGTGAAGAAGAAGTTGGTTCTCCCAACCTGGGAAAATTTGTGGCAGCCAATAAAGATCTTTTGAAAGCTGATGTGATATTGATAAGCGACAGTTCCATGCTGAGCATGGAAAACCCTTCTTTAGATACGGGTGTACGTGGACTGAGTTATATAGAAGTGGAAGTAACCGGTGCAAACCGCGACCTGCACAGTGGTACCTATGGCGGTGCTGTTGCCAACCCGATCACTATACTGGCAAAGATGATCGCCAGTTGCCATGATGAGAATAACCACATCACCATACCAGGTTTTTATGATGATGTAGTGGTGGCGGGCCCCGAAGAAAGGGCTCTGATAAACAAAGCTCCTTACGATGAAAAAGAATACAGCGAAGAACTGGGGGTGAAAAATCTCTGGGGTGAAAAAGGCTATACCACTTATGAACGTACAGGCATTCGCCCAACCATTGAAGTGAATGGCATCTGGGGTGGTTACCAGGGCGAGGGCGCAAAAACGGTACTGCCATCAAAAGCCACTGCTAAAATTTCTGCCAGGCTGGTGCCAAACCAATCATCACATAAAATGACGGAGATGCTGCTGAACTATTTCAGGTCAATTGCGCCGTCGTCAGTAACCGTAAATGCATTTGAGCACCACGGCGGTGAACCTTATATGACGCCGATAGACAGCAAAGGATATAAAGCTGCAGCAAAAGCTGTGGAAACAACCTTTGGAAAACAACCCATACCTGTTCGTGGTGGTGGAAGTATTCCCATCTGCTCAATATTAGAAAAAGAACTGGGCATCAAGATCATCTTCATGGGCTTTGGTCTTGACAATGATAACCTGCACAGTCCAAATGAAAAATATAATATTGAAAATTATTACAAGGGCATTGAGACCATACCATACTTCCATAAGTATTTTGCGGAGATGGGATAATTTGATGAGCTGGAATTGCAGCGGATAAAAATCACAACCGGGATCACTGCCTGTCCGAGACAGGCAGCTTGAATTTCCATATTTCGTTAATCCTTCTCTTAGTTTTCTTTTAAAATTTTTTAAGATGAGACTAGTATTATGCTCGGCCCTCTTCGCCCTTTGCAGCAATTGTTTTTCACAATCGTATATCTCCAGGCAAAAAGCGATTGATGATATTTCCTTTTACCACAAAACCATCCTGGAAGTTCATTACAATCCTTTTTTATTGATCGGTAAGAAGGAATATTTTTCGAAGGTAGAGGCCCTTACAAAAACCCTCCCCGATTCTATAAGCGCAAAGGATTTTATCATTTTAATGTATCGTATTTCCTCCCTGTTAAAGGATGGGCATAACTCACCTTATCTTGTTCAGCCTCTGGTAAAGGATGAATTAAGGAAGGAACAATTCTTCCCATACAACCTGGTTATTGAAAACAAAAGGCTTTATGTCCCTCAAAGCACCGCAATGCTCTCGGGGCTTCCAACCGGGGCCGAGATCGTTTCCATAAATAATAAATACGCTTCATCCTTTGTACCGCAAATGGCAGAATACATCGGGGGGAACGAAGCCTATGCAATAGAAATGTCTGCCAAATTATTCAGCTACTTTCTATTCCTGTCCGACATCAAAGCACCGTTTCATATTCAGTACCTGGATAGTTCCCCGAATAAAAAAAACATGGTCATTGAAAAAGGGTTGAAATTCGGCGAAGCCCTTGCAGTTACCATGCCCCATATCAGGGCAGAATATACATTCCGGACTATTGATGATAAACTCGGGTACATCGATTTCATGAGCATGGGTGGCGATATGAACAGCTTCGGCCGGTTCCTGGACTCCTGTTTTACTATTGTAAAAAACACCAATATCAAAAATGTAGCCATCGACATACGGAAAAACAGCGGCGGAAATTCAATGCTTGGCGATCTCTTACTGAGCTATTTTACCACAAAAAAATATTTACTGATGGGCGGAAGAAGCTGGAGAATCAGCCAGCAATATAAAGATTACCTGCTGGCAAGTGGAGATACGGCAAGCAGTTATCTCAAAAAGGAAAATGGTTCCCTATGGGAGTTAGGCGATTGTACACCGGAGGAAAACCGGTTTAAAAATGACAATATCTTTTCCGGTAATGTGTACCTGCTGACGGGGCCATTTACTTTCTCCAGTGCGAATATGATCGCAGATGGTGCAAAACAATTTAAACTTGCCGAGATCATTGGCCAGCCTACAGGCGAGAATACCAATGACTTTGGGGAAACCTATGTTTTCAGCTTGCCTGGCAGCAAGGTGAAAATGCAGACAACCACTTCCTTTGACTATGGTGCCGACTGCAATAAAAAAATTCATCAGCCTGTTATGCCCGACAAAATCATCAGCTATACATTGCATGACCGGATCTATGAAAAAGATAAGACACTCGAATACATATTGAACAAGCTTAAATAAGAAAGCAATCAATATCCATTTGTAAAAAAGTGAAAAAATCTATTGAGAAACCTGGCGGAAAGCCGAGACACTAAGACCAGCAAATTCTTCTTTATATTCGTGCATTAAAATTACTTTATGAAAACAGCATTTCTGATCGTTCTTATTTTACCCACAGTATTATTTGCCCAAAAATCCACTGGTGAATTTGTAAATGATACCCTCTATACATCATCCGGATTTAAAATATACAAAGGATTGACCCTTCATTTCGGAACCGGCAAAGGAGAAGATGGAAAGTTCAGGTATGTGAATATCAAGAATGATGTTTCGTACAGGTCGCTGATCAATAATTCCATCGTAGTAAAAAAAATGAAGAATTTCGGCATCTCCTCGTTGGGAAATGGATATATAGAGATCATCGGCAAGATCACTTTTAAGGATGGATCGAAAGGACTCATTGATATTCACATGGCCTTTGATCATGTGCTGGAAGAAACGCCCCGATCACCGGCTGAGCTGATCGTTCCCGAAGAATTTAAAATAAAACAGGTAGAAAATGCTACCGCCGAACTGGAGAGGTTGTACAAATTATACCAGGACGGCGCCATAACAAAGGAGGAATACGAAATCCAGAAAAAGAAACTGATAAAAGAATAACTGATCCTGTTCTTATACTTATCAGCTCATGGCAAAAGCAGTAAAAATACAACCAGTACTTACCGCAAAAGAATTCATTCAACGGTTGAAAGCACTTCAATCCGATGTGGAATTAAAAAAGATACAACGCTACTTCAAATCGGGCGAAGGTGAATACGGCGCAGGTGATCAGTTCATGGGCGTGAAAATGGGAAACCTGTTTGCGTTGGCCAAAGAGTTTGCCGGTATGCCGGTTAAAGAATTAGAAAAGTTATTGGAAAGTCCCATCCACGAAGTAAGGGCAGGCGCCATCAGCATCATGGATAAGGAATCGAGGAATAAAAAAATTCCAGCCGGCCGTCTGGAAGAAATGTTCAAGCTGTATATGCGCCGCCACGACCGGGTGAATAACTGGGACCTGGTTGATCTTGGCTGTTTATACATGACGGGATGTTACTTATTCGAAGGATCACATACCATTCTTTACAAACTTGCCCGTTCAAAAAATATGTGGGAGCGACGCACGGCTATTTTAAGTACCTGTTATTTTATCCGGCAGGGCGATACCGACGATACATTTAAAATTGCGGAGTTACTCGTTACCGATAAAGAAGACCTTATTCATAAAGCCACCGGGTGGATGCTTCGCTTTGCCGGTAATAAAGACAAACAGAAACTTAAAAGTTTTTTAGATAAATATGCAACCACCATGCCCCGTACCCTCCTTCGCTACGCCATAGAAAAACTGGCTAAAAAACAGCGGGAGCATTATATGAATAAAAAAAATGCCTGACATCATTGCCCGGTTGGAACTTCAGTACCCCATTGCAGTTTAGTCAATCTGGCGTATTTTGCAGTACACAAAAAATCACTATGACTAAATTATACCTAGCCGCTTTTATTTTTGTTTCAACACTTGCTTCCTGCGGAGGAAACGACAAAGAGGATGTTGTTGATAAAGAATTAATGAAGGCTGCTGCAGAAAGCAAGGCTGCACAAAAACCAGATACTGTTTTATCTACCATGCCGGCAACGATCACGCAACCGGCAACTCCCGTTGTAACCGGCTCTGTGCCGGTGACACAACCCGTTACGCTGGGTAAAAATGTAATGCCCGTAGCTACCGCAGTACCCGCCACAACCAATACGCAGCAACCAACTGCAGCAGGAATGAATCCACCACATGGTCAACCAAACCACCGTTGCGATATTCCGGTTGGTGCACCACTTAACAGTAAACCACAAACAGCAACAAACCCGGCAGCAACTATCAGCACAACACCGTCACCAGCTACTGCGCAGGCAACAGCACCGGGTATGAATCCACCACATGGTCAGCCAAACCATCGTTGCGATATTGCTGTTGGTGCACCGCTTAACAGCAAACCACCACAAGCAACTATTTCAACAACTACCACAGCAGCACCTAAGGCAGACAGTGTAAAAAACTAATATGTAACGTGGGCTTTTCGATTTATAAGAAAGAAAAGATATCTGGCTAAAAAAATATTTCATTATTAATTAGGCATTTACAACAGGTAAAATTGTTAATGTGAATAAGTATCGCTTCATGGCATTGCTTTTACAAGCAGCGATTATTAGTTTTACAACGTCTTACATCTACAAGTTCCCATTCCGTACCTATCCTCTGAACAATCATTTTGTTTCATTGTTTTATCTCAAAAGGTGCTTCATTTAATATCCTTTGAACATCACAGGTGTTGCTGAATTATTCGTCTTCATGCAGCAACTATTATCCTCTTCCTTTAAACCCCAGGGTTAAAAACCACTCTTTACTCAAAAGCGTATATCATTCGTATTGCGGGTGTATATGCAGGTAAAACAGAAACCAGTAATTATTATACACCTCTAAAACAAGAAACATGGAACATGTATACACTGTACATACAAAACTGATAGAAAGTAAGACCTACTATTTTGTTAAGAAGATCATGACCTTTCCTGAACTTGGTGAATCTGCCAACTTAGTAACCGGTTATGGAATGCACACCGATTTTGATAAAGCCTGCAACATTGCCGGGATAGAAGATACCTCAGCCAGGAAAAAACTTTTGGCAGAAATTGAACATCTGAACAAACCGAAAGAACCGGCTAAAAAACCTTCCGTACAAATTACCGAATCAGTAAATAAATGGCTGGCAGAAATTGGCGTGGCCGTACTCAACTAATTGCTCTCTTCAGGCCAGCTACTTATATAAGACTCTAAAACCAGCAAATAATATTAAAAACAGCCCCGCTCTCACAAGCGGGGCATTTTACTTAGAATACAAACACAAACATCTTTCTGCTCTGCCAGGATGATCCTGGGCAGAATAATATCTTAATCGGGTTTCTTCCCGTCTAAAAAACTGTTGATGGTGCTGATCTCAGCCTGGTTGTTGTCGTCAGACTTTACGGTGTAGTTGCTGTAGAAACTCTCTACGTCTGCAATGGAATTATGTAATTCCATATTGCGGCGAAGGTAAGCAGGCACCGTTTCAAACTCATTATTAGGGTCGGCTGCGTTAATGTTGAACGACAAGTTACGCAGTTTTGCAATCCGTTCCATGGCCCTGCGCCTAAGGTCTTCTGCTTCGTCCTGCATGGCAGGCTCCTCAACATCAGACATCATGATGGGCTGAGTTTGTTGTACATGTTGCTCCTCCTCCGCCGCTTGATGGGATTTAACCA
>Ga0209023_10008451_pt1 | contig 10332 bp, 8 predicted proteins | sample LakOneMetagenome_FD_187468 | JGI IMG/M metagenome (GOLD analysis project Ga0209023, IMG submission 187468) | Freshwater and sediment microbial communities from Lake Erie, Canada (SPAdes) (version 2) | ecosystem: Environmental > Aquatic > Freshwater > Lentic | place: Lake Erie, Canada | collected...
ACCTGGTGACGCCGGACAACGGCGAGAAGTACCTGATCGAGCTTTCCAACGCGACGCTGACCAACATCAAGGGCGTTGCTTCACCGAAGCCCGACCTCACGATCACGCTGAAGCGCAGCGACCTCGACCTGGTGATGATGGGCGCGCAGTCGTTCGACGACCTGATCAAGGCCGGCAAGGCGAGCTTCGACGGCGATCGCAAGCCGTTCGACCAGCTGCGCGGCCTGATGGTCACCTTCACGCCGACCTTCGAGATCATGCCGGGCACGGCCCCCAGGCAGGCGGCCGACGCGCCCAAGCCCTTCGAGGTGCGCGAGCTGCTGGATTTCGACTGAGCATGACCGCGGCGACCGCCGGTCGATCGTGGCCGGCGGCGCGCGGCGTTGATTTCGAAGGGAGACTGCCATGACCGGACGAGCATCACCACCCTCCCGCCTGCGCATCGTGGCGCTCGCGCTCGCGTTCTCAGCAGGCCCCGCCACCGCGGGCGGACTGTTCCTCTACGAGTTCGGCACCGCGGAGCCGGGCCTCGCGGCGGCGGGCTATGCGGCGCGGGCGCAGGACGCCTCGACCGCGTTCACCAATCCGGCCGGCATGACGCGGCTCGACGGCACGCAGGTGCTGGGCGGCGGCCAGCTCATGTGGCTCAACCAGAATTTCGCGCGTGGCGCGGGCACCTCTCCGGGCCTCGGCACGAACGACGGCGGACGTTTGGTCGGCTGGGGCGGCTTCGTACCGGGCGGCGGCGTGTTCGTCACCCACAGCCTGTCGCCGGATCTCAAGGTCGGTTTCTCGATTGCCGGCAACTTCGGCTCGGTGCTCAATTACGACGACAGCTGGGTGGGCCGCTACCGGGTCCAGGACGCGACGATCCTCGGCATGCAGTTCGTGCCCTCCATCGCCTATCGCGTGAACGACCAGCTGTCGATCGGCGCGGGCGTCAATGCGGTATACGGCATCTTCAACCAGAAGGTGGCCGTCAACAACGTGCTGCCGTCCTATGCGGACGGGCAACTCGAGTTGAACGACAAGACCTGGGGCTTCGGAGGCAATCTCGGGTTGCTCTTCCAGGCCACGCCTTCGACGCGCCTCGGGCTCACGTGGAGCTCGCAGGTCAATCTCGATTTCAAGTCGCCGGCGCAGTTCTCGGGCCTCGCTCCGGGGCTGTCCACGCTCCTTGCTTCGCGCGGCCTGCTGGACGCACCCTTGAACCTCGGCGTCAAGATTCCGCAGCAGGTGATGGCCAGCATCTACTCGCAGGTCGACGAGCGCTGGGCCGTCCTCGGCAATGTCGGCTGGCAGCAATGGTCCAAGTTCGGGGACGTCGAGATCGGCATCGACAATGCGCTCGACCCGACCTCCCTGACCGCCAGCATTCCCTTCAAGGACACCTGGCACGTCGCACTCGGCGCGCAGTACCGCGTGAGCGATCCATGGACGGTCAACTTCGGCGTCGCCTACGACTCGGGGTTCCAGGAAGGCGGCAAAGTGTCGCCGCTGCTGCCGGTGAACGCGGCGTGGCGATTCGGCGTCGGCGGCGAGCAGAAGCTGAGCACGTCGCTGAAGTGGGGGATCGCCGCAGAACTCCTCTACGGCGGCACGCTCGACGTCAACAAGGGCAGCACGCTGCCGCCCGCACTCGGCGGTCGCGGCGACCTCGTCGGCTCGTACGACAACACCGCGAGCGTCGTGGTCTCGGTCTACGGCAACTGGACGTTCTGACGAATTCGCACCAGCGTCCGGGCTTCGGACCGAACGCTGTGTACATCAACCCGGTGTCGTGCCCGGATCCTTCGCCGATCCCGCGCGCATGCGTTCGCCGCCCGGACCTGCGGTGAAGTACTGCGTGAGGAAGTCGACGAAGACGCGCACCTTGGCGGCCAGGTTGTCCTTGGGCAGGTGCACGGCGTACAGGTCCGCCGGCGGCAGCGCATAGTCGTCCAGCAGCACGACGAGCTTGCCCTGCCTGACATACGGGCCCGCGTCCCATTCGGAGCGCATGAGGATCCCCCGTCCGCTCAACGCCCACAGCAGGACCACGCCGCCGTCGTTGCTGCTTAAGTTGCCGCGAACCTTCACCGTCTCGGTTCGCTTCCCCTTGGTGAAGTGCCACTGCCCGTACGCGGCGTCGTCCTGGCGCACGATCAGGCAGTTGTGGCGCGTGAGGTCGTGCGGCACCTGCGGGCGATCGCGGCCCGCGAGGTAGTGCGGGGCGGCGAAGATGCGTCGCCGGTGATTCGCGATCTTGCGGGCGGTCACGCGCGCATCGGGCGGCTCGCCGAAGCGGACGCTGACGTCGACCGCGCCTTCCGCGAGGCTCATCGGCCGTGACGTGAGCAGCAGCTGGACCTCGACGTCGGGGTGCTCCTGCGCGAAGCGCAGGACCGCTGGCGCGATGTTGGCGCGCCCGAACCCGAGCGTGGCGTTGACCTTCAGGAGCCCGGACGGCCGCGCCCGGCTGCTGGTGACCGCCCGTTCGAGGTCGTCGATCTCGGCGAGGATGCGCCGGCCCTCCGCGAGGTAGAGCTCGCCCTCGTCGGTCAGGTTGATGCGGCGCGTGCTGCGGGCCACCAGCCGCACGCCGAGCCGCGCCTCCAGTTGCGCGAGCCACTTGCTCACCGCCGACGGCGTCACGTTGAATTCCCGCGCCGTGGCGGAGAGGTTGCCGTTCTTGGCCAGCGCGGAGAAGAACGCCAGGTCCTCGCGGGGATTCATTTGTTCCGTATGGGAAAAGGAAGTATGCCGCAGCATTGATTATATCCCGCATGGAACATGGGATCATCGTCGCACTCAGAGACCGGCGTTCCACTCATGCCATGGCAGGAGCCGCAATGAACAAGGAAGCAGCGGTGCAATCGCTCACCGAGACGATGGCCAAGTTCACCGCGTACATCGGCAAGCACCTGCCGACCGACGTCGAGGCGAAGCTCGCCGAACTGCGCGCGAAGGAGACCAAGCCGCTGGCGATGGCGGTGTACCGCTCGATGGCGGAGAACCAGGAGGCGGCGGCGCGGCTCGACCGCCCGAGCTGCCAGGACACCGGCGTCATCCAGTACTTCATCACCGCCGGCGCGAAATTCCCGCTGCTGGGCGAGCTCGAGGAGATCCTGCGCAACGCGACGCTCGAGGCGACCCGCGCGGCGCCGCTGCGGCACAACGTCGTCGAGACCTTCGACGAGCAGAACACGGGCACCAACACCGGCACCCGGGCGCCGTGGCTCGATTGGGAAATCGTTCCCGACGACGACGGCGTCGACATCGACGTCTACATGGCGGGCGGCGGCTGCACGCTGCCCGGCTCCGCCACGGTGCTGATGCCCGGGCAAGGCTATGAGGGCGTGACCGAATTCGTCTTCGACGTGATCGCCTCGCGCGGCATCAACGCGTGCCCGCCGCTCCTGGTCGGTGTCGGCGTCTCGACGGCGGTGGAGACTGCGGCGCGCCTGTCGAAGAAGGCGCTGATGCGCCCCGTTGGCTCGCATCACCCGAACGCCAATGCGGCGAAGATGGAGGCGCTGCTCGAGGAAGGCCTGAACGAGCTGGGCATCGGCCCGCAGGGCCTCACGGGCAACAGCAGCGTGATGGGCGTGAACATCGAGTCCTCGGGACGTCATCCGTCCACGATCGGCGTCGCGGTCTCGACCGGCTGCTGGGCGCATCGTCGCGGCCACATCCGCATCAATTCCGATCTCGGCTACGAGATCGCCTCGCACCAGGGAGTCGTGCTGTGAGCAAACGGATCTTGAGGACGCCCATCAGGGACGAGGACATCGAGGACCTGCGGGTCGGCGACGTGGTGTATCTCACCGGCCACCTCGTCACGTGCCGCGACGTCGCGCATCGTCGCCTGATCGAGCTGAAGCGCGAGCTGCCCGTCGACATCCGGGGCGGGGCGATCTTCCACGCCGGGCCGATCGTGCGCAAGAAGGCGGATGGCAAGTTCGAAATGGTGTCGATCGGACCCACCACCAGCATGCGCATGGAGAAGTTCGAGCGCCAGTTCATCGCGCAGACGGGGGTCAAGCTGATCGTCGGCAAGGGTGGCATGGGTGCGCAGACGCAGGCCGGGTGCCGCGAGCACAAGGCCGTTCACGCCATATTTCCCGGCGGGTGCGCCGTGGTGGCGGCCACGCAGGTCGAGGAGATCGAGGATGCGCAGTGGCAGGACCTCGGCATGCCGGAGACGCTCTGGGTCAATCGCGTGAAGGAATTCGGGCCGCTGATCATCTCGATCGACACGCAAGGCAACAACCTGATCGAGCAGAACAAGACCGAGATCAACGCGCGCAGGCCGGCAATCGTGGATCGTATCAACTGCCAGGTCCGGTTCATCCGCTAGGTCGGAGCCGGACCGGCGTCGCTCGCCGGCTGGACGGCCACCTCCCGTGAATACTTCGCGCGCCTTCCGGGCACCTTCCAGCCGCTGGCCCGGGACCGGCGCGCCTCCCATCGAAACAGCAAGGAGCAGGCGATGAAAATCAACTGGAAAGCGGTCATTCCCCTGGCGCTCGGGGGCGCCATCCTGGTCAGCCCCGTGCCGGGCGGGCTGTCCGCCCAGGCGTGGCAGTTCTTCGCGCTGTTCGTGACGGTGATCGCGTCGCTGATCCTGGAGCCGATCCCCGCGGCGGCGATCGGCCTCATGGGCGTCACGTTCGGCGCCGCGCTGATCATGGTTCCCGGGACCGTCGGCACCGCCGGGACCGCGGCGGACGGGCTGCGCTTCGCGCTCGGCGGCTTTTCCAACGGCACGGTGTGGCTGATCTTCACCGCGTACATGTTCTCGCTGGGGTACGAGAAGACCGGGCTGGGCAAGCGCATCTCGCTGCTGCTCATCCGGACGCTGGGCAAGAAGACGCTGGGCTTAGGCTACGCGATCGCCATCGCCGACCTCGCCGTCGCCCCGTTCACGCCGTCGAACACGGCGCGCAGCGGCGGCATCATCTTCCCGATCATCAAGAACATCCCGCCGCTCTACGGCAGCACGCCGGAAGAGGGCCGTCGCAACATCGGCTCGTACATCATGTGGACCGCGATGGCGACGACCTGCGTGACGAGCAGCATGTTCCTCACCGCACTGGCGCCCAACCTGCTCGCGGTCGACATCCTGCAGAAGACGCTCAAGATCTCGATCTCGTGGACGGACTGGTTCACGGCGCTGGCGCCGGCCTGCCTCGTCCTGTTCCTGCTGGTGCCGTGGCTCGTGTACGTGCTCTATCCGCCGATGGTGAAGGAGAGCGCGGATGCGCCGAAGTGGGCGCAGGCCGAGCTGACGGGCATGGGCTCCGTCACGGGCAAGGAGCTGACGATGGGCGGGCTCGCGATCCTCGCGCTCCTGCTCTGGATCTTCGGCGGCAAGCAGTTCGACGCCACGACCGTGGCGCTCATCGGTCTTTGCCTGATGATCCTCACGCGCGTGATCTCGTGGGACGACGTGATCAGCCACAAGACGGCGTGGAACGTGCTCGTCTGGTTCGCGACGCTGGTTGCGATGGCCGACGGCCTCGCGAAGGTGGGCTTCCTGTCGTGGTTCGCCAAGCTGGCCGCCACGTCGATGTCCGGCTTCTCCATCGGCGCGCTGATCCTCGGCTTCGTGCTGCTGTTCTACTTCATCCACTACTTCTTCGCGAGCCTGACGGCGCACACGACGGCGCTGCTGCCCGTGGTGCTCGCCACGGCCGCGGCTGTCCCCGACATGCCGCTGAAGACGCTCGGGCTGCTCTTGTGCGGCACGCTGGGCCTGATGGGCATCCTGACGCCGTACGCCACGGGACCCAGCCCGATCTACTACGGCTGCGGGTACATCTCGCGCAAGGAATACTGGATCCTCGGCCTGGTGTTCGGCGTCATCTACATCGCCGTCTACCTGCTGATCGGCTATCCGTACCTCATGGCGCGCACGCCCTGACCCGCGCGACGTGACGCGCCCGTTCCTGCGGCGCGCCACGCTTGGTCGACCCGCCAACGGACGCCTCGGCGTCCGTTGGTTCGTGGCGACGTGGAATCCCCGCCACGCGGGACCATTGGACACGAAGCGCCCCTGTCCCCGATCATGGGGGCCGACCGCTCCCACGTGCATCGGAGGCCGCCATGAAGATCGTCGAGATCCGCGAGAAGACCCTGCCCATCAGCTCGCCCATCCGCAACGCGTACATCGATTTCAGCAAGATGACGCTGAGCCTCGTCGCGGTGATCACGGACGTGGTCCGCGACGGCAGGCCGGTGGTCGGCTACGGCTTCAACTCCAACGGCCGCTACGGGCAGGGCACGCTCATGCGCGAGCGCTTCATCCCGCGCATCCTGGACGCCGATCCCGCGACGCTCGTCGATGCCGGCGGCGACAACCTCGACCCGCACCGGATCTGGAGCACAATGTTCACCAACGAGAAGCCGGGCGGGCACGGCGAGCGCTCGGTGGCGATCGGGACGATCGACATGGCGGTCTGGGATGCGGTGGCCAAGATCGCGGGCATGCCGCTCTTCCAGCTCCTCGCCGAACGCTACGGCGACGGCAAGCCCGACCGCAGGATCTTCGTCTATGCGGCAGGCGGGTACTACTACCCCGGCCAGGATCATCGCAAGCTGCAGGACGAGATGCGCAGCTACCTCGATCGCGGCTACACCGTCGTCAAGAAGAAGATCGGCGGCGCTTCGCTCGACGAGGACCTGCGCCGGATCGACGCGATCATGGAGGTGCTGCAGGACGGGCAGAAGCTGTGCGTGGATGCCAACGGCCGCTTCGACCTCGACACCGCCATCGCCTACGCCAAGGCGTTGTCGCGGTACGACCTCTTCTGGTACGAGGAGCCGGGCGATCCGCTGGACTACGAGCTGCAGGCCACGCTGCGCAACTACTACGCCAATCCGATGGCCACCGGCGAGGACCTCTTCTCGATGCAGGATGCGCGCAACCTGATCCGCTACGGCGGCATGCGTCCCGACCGCGACTACCTGCAGTTCGACTGCGCGCTGAGCTACGGGCTGGTCGAGTACCTGCGCACGCTCGCCATGCTGAAGGAGCACGGCTGGTCGGCCCGCCGCTGCATACCGCACGGCGGCCACCAGATGTCGCTCAACATCGCGGCCGGCCTGGGGCTCGGCGGCAACGAGTCCTATCCGGATCTCTTCCAGCCCTTCGGCGGGTTCCCCGACGGCGTCAAGGTCGAGAACGGCTACGTGACGCTGCCGGACGTGCCCGGGATCGGCTTCGAGGGCAAGGCGGACCTGTACCGGGAGATGAAGGCGCTTTCCGCGTAGGCGGTGCCCGCCATCCGTGAGTGCGCCGACCGCGATCGTCGCGCTACCATGTACGCCCGCCTGAGTCGAAGGAGCCCGTCATGACCACCGACATCGTCATCGTTGCCGCCACCCGCACTGCCGTCGGCAAGTTCGGAGGCACCCTGTCCAAAACGCCGGCGCCGGAACTCGGCGCGGTGGTCGTCGCCGAATTGCTGCGCCGTGCAGGCCTTGCCGGCGACCAGGTCGACGAACTGATCTTCGGCCAGGTGCTGACCGCGGGCTCGGGCCAGAATCCCGCGCGGCAGACGGTCATCAGGAGCGGCCTGCCGCAGAGCGTGCCGGCGCTGACCATCAACGCGGTCTGCGGCTCGGGACTCAAGTCCGTGATGCTCGGCGCGCAGGCCATCCGCGACGGCGATTCCGCGATCGTCATCGCGGGCGGGCAGGAGAACATGAGCCTCGCGCCGCACGTGCTGCCGGGATCGCGCGACGGCATGCGCATGGGCGACTGGAAGCTGGTCGATTCGATGATCGTCGACGGCCTGTTCGACGTCTACAACAAGTACCACATGGGCATCACCGCCGAGAACGTCGCGCGGAAATACGAAGTGTCGCGCGAGATGCAGGATGCGCTGGCGCTCGCCTCGCAGCAGAAGGCCGCGGCGGCGGATGCGGCCGGCAGGTTCAAGGACGAGATCGTCCCCGTCAGCATCGCGCAGAAGAAGGGCGATCCGGTGGTGTTCGCCGCCGACGAATTCATCAACCGCAAGACCAGTGCCGAGGGGCTGGCGGGCCTGCGTCCCGCCTTCGACAAGAGCGGCACCGTGACCGCCGGGAACGCCTCGGGGCTGAACGACGGCGCGGCGGGCGTGGTGCTCATGACGGCGCAGAAGGCGTCCCAGCTGGGCCTGACGCCGTTGGCACGCATCGCGAGCTACGCCACCGTCGCGCTCGATCCGAGCCTCATGGGCATGGGCCCGGCGCCGGCATCGCGGAAGGCGCTGCAGCGGGCCGGCTGGAAGGCGGAGGACCTCGACCTGCTGGAGATCAACGAGGCGTTCGCCGCGCAGGCATGCGCCGTCAACCGCGAGATGGGATGGGATACCGGCAAGGTGAACGTCAATGGCGGAGCGATCGCCATCGGGCACCCGATCGGGGCCTCCGGCTGTCGCATCCTGGTCACGCTGCTCCACGAGATGCAGCGACGCAACGCAGGCAAGGGCATCGCGTCGCTGTGCATCGGCGGCGGCATGGGCGTGGCCATGTGCGTCGAGCGCTGAGTCACTCCGGCGGCTGGCCCTCGGCGAGGCGCGTCGCGAGCGCCGCCTTCAATTCCGGCAGCGTAAAGGGTTTCGGGAGGATGGTGGCCCCGCTGGGAACGACGTCGTCGTCGGTGACCGGATACCCGGTCATCAGGACGACGGGAAGCGTGCGGAAGCGATGGCGGACGACGCGCAGCAGGTCGAAGCCATCGACCTCGGGCATGCGGATGTCGGAGATGAGCAGCGCCACCTCCGCATGCTCATCCAGGCGGTTGAGCGCTTCGCGCGCGCCGTACGCCTTCAGCGTGCGATAGCCGCAGAACTCGAGCATCGTCGCAGTGGTATCGACGATGTCGTGATTGTCGTCGGCTACCAGCACCGTACGCAGAGTCTCGTGCGGGCTCATCGCGTCTCCCAGGAGTTGTTCGAGGCCGGCGCCCAGTAGGGGCACGAGGATAACACCGCTGCGCAGCGTCCTGTCCTAGGACGCGATGCCGCGCGTGGAGTTCCTGCAATCGACCTGCAACGTGTAGGCGCGCTCCTACAAGGCGACTGCGTCCGGTCCTATTACCGCCGCCGTCCGCGCGCGCTCATGATGGCGACGCCGCCCGAGCGTTGCTGCGCAGGACGACGCTGCCGTCACTTCTCGTCACGCCGCGGAAGGCCTGCGCTGCATGCCGCGAATGCTATCGCCGTCGACGTTCCGCGCGTCCGGCGGGCGGCAATACCGCAGCCGCTCGGGGGGAAGCCATTCATGAAGACGACAGGCGCGGACGCGCAGGGCAAGTCCACTCGGCGGACAGCCGCCGGAAACGGTGCGGCAGCGGCAGGTGCCAATGGCTCGGCGCCGCGCGATGCGAGCGATCGCAGCGCGCTGCTCGCCGCGTTGCAGGCCGTCGCGGACGGCGACTTCTCGGTTCGGCTGCCGCACGACTGGACGGGCATCGACGGCAAGATCGCCGACCGGTTCAACGACATCGTCGCGGCCAACCAGAAGATGGCGCAGGAGCTGGCGCGCGTGGGGCAGGTGGTGGGGCGCGAAGGCAAGACGCGCCAGCGCATGCGCTTCGCGCGGTCGGACGGCGCGTGGGGCGAGATGCAGGTCTCGTTCAACACACTCATCGACGACCTGGTCCGCCCGACGACCGAGATGACGCGTGCCGTGACGGCGGTGGCGCAGGGCAACCTGCTGCTCACGGTACGGCTCGACGTCGAGGGCCGCCCGCTGGAGGGGGAATTCCTGCGTTCAGCCACCATCGTCAACACGATGATCAAGCAACTCGGCGTGTTCACGTCCGAGGTCACGCGCGTCGCGCGCGAGGTGGGCACCGACGGCAAGTTGGGCGGCCAGGCGCAGGTGCCCGAGGTCAGCGGCGTCTGGAAGGACCTGACCGAGTCCGTCAACCTGATGGCGAGCAACCTCACCGCGCAGGTGCGCAACATCTCCGAGGTGACCATCGCGGTGGCCAGCGGCGACCTGTCGCGCAAGATCACGGTCGACGTGCGCGGCGAGATCCTGCAGCTGAAGGAGGCCATCAACACCATGGTCGACCAGCTGCGCTCGTTCGCGTCGGAGGTGACGCGCGTCGCGCGCGAGGTGGGCACCGACGGGCGCCTCGGCGGGCAGGCCGTCGTGCCCGGCGTGGCCGGCACGTGGAAGGACCTGACCGACAACGTGAACCTGCTGGCGGCGAACCTGACCACGCAAGTGCGCAACATCGCGGAAGTCACCACGGCGGTGGCGCGCGGCGACCTCTCGCGCAAGATCACGGTGGACGTGAGCGGCGAGGTGCTGGAGCTCAAGAACACCATCAACACCATGGTGGACCAGCTG
>Ga0209023_10008452_pt1 | contig 10332 bp, 11 predicted proteins | sample LakOneMetagenome_FD_187468 | JGI IMG/M metagenome (GOLD analysis project Ga0209023, IMG submission 187468) | Freshwater and sediment microbial communities from Lake Erie, Canada (SPAdes) (version 2) | ecosystem: Environmental > Aquatic > Freshwater > Lentic | place: Lake Erie, Canada...
ATCTTGCCGCCGACGCATGTGCCCGAGCTGAAGCTGCATTTGGCTGACGACGCGGTGGCGTTGTGGGAGATGACGGAAGAGCAGCTTGGTGAGTTGGGCCTGCCGCCGCCGTTCTGGGCGTTTGCTTGGGCGGGTGGCCAAGCGTTGGCGCGGTACATTCTCGACAATCCGGACATTGTGCGCGGGAAACGCGTGCTCGATGTTGCGTCGGGGTCGGGGCTAGTGGCGATCGCGGCGATGAAGGCGGGCGCGGCGCATGCGGTCGCGGTCGATATCGATGTGTTCGCGGCCGATGCGGCGCGCCTCAACGCGGCGCTGAACGACGTCAGCATCGAGACCAGCGACGCGGACCCGGTCGGCAAGCCAACCGACGCCGATGTGATCTTGGTCGGCGATCTTTTCTATGATCGCGACCTCGCGCCCCGCGTACTGGAATGGCTGATCGCGCTGCAAGCAGACGGCAAGCGCGTGCTGATCGGCGATCCGGGGCGCACGTATCTGCCGCGCAACAAGCTGGAGCAGATTGCGGCTTACGATATTCCCGTCACCCGCGCGCTTGAGGATGCGGAGATCAAGCGCGCGGCGGTTTGGCGGTTGAAGTAGCGCCCTACTCGATCGCGCAGACGTAGGGGCGATCCTGCTCGTTGGTTTCGCGCGTGCGCGCGTCGGCGCATACGGCGGTCCAGAAGCGTTGCACCTCTTCGCCAACGGCGGCGCTGCGAGTTTGCAATTCTTCGAAGGTTGGCGCGGCGTCGGCGGCTTCTGAGATCCAAACCGGTTGGTACGAAGGTCCGCACGCGACCTCGGCGAACAGGCCGCGTGCGCACAGCTGCGAGCGTTCGACGTTGTACTTCCACACCGTCTCGCGCAGTGCGCGCGCCATCACGGGCAGTTCGGTCGGCGCTTGTTCGTTGGCGCCCGGGCGATCGGCGGTGAGGTTGTGGACCTGATCCAGCATCACGCCATAGCGGCCGATTTGGATCTGCAGATCGGCGGGCGTGCTCGGGCGTTCTGGCGCAGCTGGGCCCTTAGCCGCGTTTTGCCCGCAAGCCGCCAGCGCCACAGCAAGAATGAGAACACGCAATTTCATCAGGTCCACCTCCGAGAGGCGCGACCTTAACGGCTCAGTGATGTCAGTCGAGCGTTTAGCGGTCGGTAACAGGTTCCAACGCGTTGTAGCCGGCGGCGAAATCGTAGTCGGTTTCGAGCGCGCGGCGGACAAGCGTGATCGCGGCGACCATCAGGCCAGCGCCTGCGATCACCGCGATTATCGCCCATGCGACGCCCCATCCAAAAGCGTCGTCCATGATAACCACCCAACCCTGCCTTCGAGGCATCTTGTTGAAGACGACTATGGCGCGGCGCGATGAACGCCACGTTTCCGAAAGCAAAACAAATCCTTGAAATCACCTTGGGCGTGACGCGCCGTGGGGCTAGAGACAAGGCGCGAGGGAGAGGTTCAATGCTGCGCTTGGAAGTCGCCGCGATTTACGCGGGCATAAACATTCTGCTGCTGCTCTTGCTCGCAGTGCTAGTGATCATGGGGCGCCGCAAACACAAGATCACGTTAGGCACGGGTGAAAACGCTGACTTCAACCGCGCCGTCCGCGCGCATGCCAACGCCGCCGAGTACATCCCTGCCGGCCTCGTCGGCATCGTCACGCTGGCGCTTTTGGACCCCGCCAGCCCACTTTGGCTTTTGCACGCCGCAGGAATTTCTTTGACCGCCGGCAGAATTTTGCACGCCTTCGGCCTGCACACAGGGACACTCAACGCCGGCCGCATGATCGGGATGACCCTTACCCTGATTTCCTACCTGCTGATCGGCGGCGGGCTCGTTTACGCGGGCTTCAGTCAACAGCTGTAGGTATCTTAATACCGCCACCCGCGATTGCCCGGGGCGCCTGAAACGCCCATGTTGCGGCCATGGCCTTTGATGCTGATTCACAAGCGGCGCTCGCGGCGCTGATCGACTACGCCAAAACGGCAGGCGCCGACACCTCTGAAGCTTCCCTCGCTGTCCGCGAGTCCATTTCCGCCGAGGTGCGAATGGGCGAGCTGGAAGGCATGGAGCGTGAGGAAGGCCGCAACGTCGCCTTTCGTGCCTTCATCGGCAAACGCCAGGCTTCCGCCTCGTCCACTGACCTCTCCGCTTCGGGGCTGAAGGCGCTGGCCGAACGCGTCGTGGCGATGGCGAAGGCAGCGCCGGAGGACAAATTCTGCGGCTTACTCGAAGAGCGCTACCTCGCGCGCGGCGATAAGCCCACGCTCGAGCAAGCCGACACGGCGCGACCCAGCCCTCAACAATTGCTCGAACTCGCAAAAACTTGCGAGGCCGCGTCGCTCGCCATTCCCGGTATCGCCAATTCCGGCGGTGGCGGCGCATCGTTCGACGTCGGCACGTTCGTGTACGCCACCTCCACTGGCTTCGAAGGCGCCGAGACCGGCACCAGCTATAGTCTGGGCACGCAGCCGGTCGCGGAGCGCGGCGACGACATGGAGCGCGACTATGAATGGCGCACCAAACGCTTCTTCGCCGACTTGCCAGACGCAGCCTCGATCGGCCGCATCGCGGGCGAGCGCACGGCGCGCAAACTCGGCGCGAAAAAGATCGCTAGCCAGAAAGCGTCGGTGATTTTCGAGAACCGTTTGGCTGGGCGCATCATCGCGCCGTTCCTCTCCGGCATTTCCGGCGCGGCCGTCGCGCGCGGCGTTTCATTTTTGAAGGACAAGCTTGGCCAGCGCGTGTTCGCGCCGGGCTTCCGCATTCATGAAGATCCGTTCGTGAAGCGTGGCATGTCGAGCCATTGGTTCGACGGCGAAGGCGGCGCGGTGAAGCCAGCGACGCTAGTGGATGACGGCGTGCAGACGATGTGGCTGCTCAATTCGCCAGCTGCACGGCAACTTGGTCTCGAACCGAACGGCCACGCCAGCACCGGCCACGGCGGCCCGCCAGGCATCTCGACATCGAACCTGTTCGTAACGCCTGGCACGGAAGATCTCGCGACGATGATGAAGAACGCCGGCAAAGGCGTCTTGGTCACCGAGATGTTCTCGCCGTCGCTGAACATGAACACCGGCGATTGGTCGGTCGGCTTCGCTGGCTACTGGTTTGAAGGCGGCGAGATCGCACATCCGGTGAGCGAGGTGACCGTCGCCGGCAATCTGCTCGACATGTATGCGCGGTTGCGCTGCGGCTCCGATGTCGACAATCGCGGCTCGCTCGAAATCCCCAGCCTCATCATCGATGACCTTGCAATCGGCGGCGTCTGACCTCGCGCTCCTCGAAGCCGCAATCCGCGAAGCCGGTGCGCTTGCGCGGTCGCTGGCGGCAAAGCCGCTTGAGGTGCAATCGAAAGGCCCGCTTGGGCCGGTGACCAATGTCGATTTCGCTGTCGATGCGTTGCTGGACGAACGCTTGCGCGCGGCGCGGCCTGATTATGGCTGGCTGTCGGAGGAATCTCCGGACGATCCAACGCAGCGCGTCGGGAAAGCGCGCACCTTCATGCTCGATCCCATCGACGGCACCGGCGCGCTCGTTTCGAAGTCGCCGCAATGGACGATCAGCATCGGCATCGTTGAAGGCGAAAGCCCGTTCGCCGGCGCCATCTACAATCCGATGACGGATGAGTTGTTCTTGGGCGCGAGCGGCGTGCCCGCAACATTCAACGGCAAGCCCACAAATACAACAACGCGCGACACGCTCGATGGCGCACGCATGATTGGTCAGCGTTTCCGTTTCACCGACAAGCGCTGGAAAATGCCGTGGCCGGCGATGGACATCATCGAGCGACAGTCCATCGCCTACCGCCTTGGCCTTGTTGCCTCCGGCCAAGGCGACGCGACGGTTCTGTTCGGCTGGAAGAATGATTGGGACGTGGCCGCGGGCCTCGCGATCGTGGAGGCCGCGGGCGGACGGGTGAGCGATCTCAAGGGCGAACCGTTGCGGCTCAATCAGCAGATCCCGCGCACCCCAGGCGTTGCGGCGTCTGGCGCGGCTCTGCACCCTCTGCTAATCGAGCGCACCTCTGATTTCCCCGATCCGCGCGCGACAAGCTGAACACACATGAGCGACCAACAACTTCTGCACCTGGTTATCGGCGGCGAACTGAAGAGCCTCGACCGGCCAGAATTCGCCGATCTCTCCGCGGTCGATTTCGTCGGCGCCTACCCGAACTACAAAACAGCCTACGACGCCTGGAAAGGCGCAGCGCAACGCACCGTCGATAACGCACGCATGCGCTATTTCATCATTCACGCGCACCGTCTGCTCGATCCCGGGACCGATCCCGAACACGAACTGTGATCCGCCGATGAAGGGCTCGTTGTACGGGCGTCTCTGGCGCGATTTCGTTTCGCGCTATCCGGGCGACATCGCGTTGCTGATACCGTCGCTGGTGCTGATGGCTGTCGCCGGCGTCGCTTATGTCGGCATTCTCAAATTTACGACGGACAGCATCACCGCGGGCAATCCGGCGGTGGTGATCTTCGCGCCCCTGGCTGTGCTCGCTGCCAGCGTGGTGCGTTCGTTTGCGATGTGGGCGCAAGCGGTGCAGTCGCAGACGCTATCGCTGAAGATCCTGCGCGACTTGCAGGGCGCGATGTTCGCCAAACTCATGGCGGTCGATTTTGCGCGCCACGGAAACGAAGCGCCTGGCCGCCTCGCATCCCGCTTCACCAACGACATCAATGTGGTCAGCGAAGCGATGGTGCGCGGCGGACAAGCCAGCATCCGCGACACGCTCACCTTTATCGGCGCCATCATTTCGATGTTCGCGCTGGATTGGGTGCTGACCTTGGTGGTGTTGGGCGCGTTCGTTCTAGTGGGGCCAACGCTTGCCAGCATTTCGGCGCGCGCGCGCCGGCAAACACGCGATGCGCAGGTGCAGATGGGCGCGCTGACAGCGCTCCTGACTGAGAGCTTCAGCGCCGCGCGCTTCGTGAAAACGTTCGGCCTCGAAGATCACGAAACCAGTCGCGCCAAGACCGCGTTCGAGACCCGACGCAAGCTGGCGTCCAAAATCGCCTTCAATCGCGCGCGTACGCTGCCGCTCATGGAAATTGCCGGCGGGATCGCGCTAGCGGTCGTGCTCTGGATCGCGACGGTGCGCATCAGCGCGCATCAAATGACGCTGGGCGATCTGACCGGTATGATCGCCGCCATCGGCGTTGCCTCGCCGGCGATGCGGTCGCTGGGGCAGTTCAATACGCTGATGAACGAGGGCGCCGCAGCGCTAACGCGTGTTTTTGGGCTGCTGGATGAACCGGTTGAGATTGTCGATCGGCCGAACGCCAAGCCGATCCGCGTGAGCGATGCGCGCATTGTGTTCGACAATGTCGGTTTTTCCTATGGCGACGCGCCTGCGGTGGAAGGCGTGAGCTTTAGCGTCGCGCCTGGCGAAACGGTTGCGCTGGTTGGGCCTTCGGGCGCCGGCAAGTCGACGATCTTCAATCTTATCCCGCGCCTTTACGACGTCACTCAGGGCAGCGTGAGCATCGACGGCCAGGACGTGCGTGACGTTACCATCGCCAGCCTCCGCAGTTCGATGTCGTTGGTGGCGCAGGAAGCCACGCTGTTCAACGACACGGTGCGCGCCAACATTCTGCTCGGCCGCGCTGGCGCGAGCGATGCGGACATCCAAACCGCCGCCAAAGCCGCTGCGGCGCACGAGTTCATCGTCAACCTGCCGCTCGGCTACGACACTCCGGTCGGCGAGCGCGGCAACAATCTCTCCGGCGGTGAGCGTCAGCGCATCGCGCTCGCACGCGCGTTCCTGCGCGACGCGCCGATCTTGTTGCTGGACGAAGCGACGAGCGCGCTCGACGCCGAGAACGAAGCGAAGGTGCAGGAAGCGCTGGCTCGGCTGACCAAGGGGCGGACGACGCTCGTCATCGCTCACCGCCTCGCCACCGTTCGCGACGCGGATCGCATCATTGCGCTGGAAAACGGCCGGATCGTCGAGATGGGCCGCCACGAAGAGCTGGTGGCCAAAGGCGGGCTCTACGCGCGCTTGAGCCGCCTGCAATTCCAAGGCGCCGACGCCGCGAGTTGATTTTCGCGTGAGCGCGGAACTTCGCGAGCGCTGCACGAGTTAGGCGGACACAGGGGCGGGATGATCAAGAGGAGTTCCCGCTTATGCTACGTACATCGCTCGTTTGCTTCGCCGCGTTGATGGCCGGCGCCGTTGCTCTACCCGCCATGGCGCAGGACACAGCCGACTCGCACCGCCAGGTCGTCTATATCGGCGACGTTGACCAAGGCACGATTGAAGGCGCGGACATCATTCTGGACCGCATCAACAGCGCGTCGGCCAGCGTCTGCCGTGATGATATGATCGGCTCGGTGGCCGATGTGGCCGCCACTGAAACCAATCGTTGCCGCGCCGTGGCTACCGAGACAGCCGTGGAAGATTTGGACAATGGCATCGTCACCGCCCGCTATCGCGGCGTCGAACCCAACGTCATCATCAGCCAGAACGATGTGTACGACGACACCATCGTCGTGAAGAAGCCGGCCTGATCCGAATACTTGGGCTTATGGAAGGCGCGAGCTCCGAAGCTCGCGCCTTTACGCCTGATCCAGCGCCGCCCGCACCTTGCTTGCCAAGTCGCTCAAAGTGAACGGCTTCATCAGTAACCGAGCATCCGCATCCACCACGCCGTTGTGCACGATGGCGTTTTGCGTATAGCCGGTGGTGTAGAGCACCTTCAGGTCAGGGAATTGCGCCCGCGCGCGATCAACCAAGACGCGCCCACTCATGCCCGGCATCACCACGTCGGTGAACAGCAAAGCGATTCCTGGATTGGCGGTAAGCACCTCCAAGGCCTTGTCGCCGCTGGACGCGTGCAAAACGGAATAACCCAAATCCCGCAACGCCGTGACGCTCAGCAAGCGCACTCGCTCGTCATCTTCGACAACGAGAATGATCGTCGCAGGATCGCCCTGCGGCGGCTCGTCAGCGGCGGCGATCGGGGCGACCGCATCCGTCTCTGGCAATTGCGTGCGGGGCAAATAGAGCTTTACCGTCGTGCCGTGACCTGGCTCTGAATAAATCGCCGCGTGCCCGCCGCTCTGCTTCAAGAAGCCATGAACGTGCGAGAGCCCAAGGCCGGTGCCTTTGCCGATATCCTTGGTGGTGAAGAACGGTTCGAACGCTTTGAGCCGCACTTCTTCGGGCATGCCCTCGCCCGTGTCGGTCACCGCCACCATCACGTATTGGCCGGCTGTCACGTCGATATTGGCCGCAGCGTAAGCGTCATCGAGCGACGCGTTAGCGGATTCGATCGTAAGCTTGCCGCCGCCCGGCATGGCATCGCGCGCATTCACGCAAACATTGAGAACGGCCTGCTCGAGTTCGTGGCGGTCCGCACTGACGCGCCATAAGCCGCCCGCGGTTACAGTTTCGAGATCGACCGTCTCGCCCAACGTACGCCGCAACAACTCGGACATATCGCCGAGCACGCGGTTCACGTCCAACACCGCGGGCTGCAACGGCTGGCGGCGGGCGAAAGCCAACAACCGCCGCGTCAGCACCGCCGCACGGCGTGCGCCATCGAGCGCCGCTTCGATCATCGGCATCGCGGTGTTCTCACCGCGCTCGAGCCGGCGTCGCGCCAGCTGCAGCGCCGACATGATCACGGCCAGCATGTTGTTGAAGTCGTGCGCGACGCCGCCGGTGATCTGGCCGATCGCCTCCATCTTCTGCATTTGGCGCGCTTTGGTCTCCGCGGCCTCGCGCGCGACAATCTCTTCCTGCATACGCGCGTTGGCGGCGCGCGCCTCATCGCGCGAGGCGCGCAGTTCGCCGAGCGCGTTGCGAACGGTGAAAAACATCAGCGCGCCGATGCCGAACAAAAGCACGACGGCAAAGCCGATGATCCAGCGGAGCTGCGCTCCGCTTTGATCGACCTCGGCAATGAGTCGATCGTTCGTCGCCTGCTCGCGCGTCTCCGCCACCTCGATCGCCGCGCGTAACTCGTCCATGGCGCGCTTGCCGATGTCGCCCCGGACAATGGTCATCGCCGCGGCGTGACGGTTCGCGCGTTCGAGCGTGATGGTTTGCGCCAGCTCGTTCAGTTTGATGGTGACCAGCTCGCGCATGTGCAGCGCCTCTACGCGCATGGCATCGCTGTTCGCAGCGTGGTCGACAGCGGCGAGTTGGGCATCGACCGCCACGCGCCCAGCATCGTATGGCGCGAGGTAGGGCGTTTCATGCGTTAACAGAAACCCGCGCTGGCCCGTCTCAGCATCCTGCATGGCGCGCAGCAAAAGCCGATAATGCGAGCGCCGATCGGTGGCGTCGCGCATCTGTGCGTTGAGATCAAAGGTGTGACTGGTCTGCCAAAACGCTGCAGCGACGGTCAGCGCCATGAGCAGCAAAGCACCGCCAAGGGCCGCCGCATAGGTCGCAGCTGCGGGCAGCCTTTGTCCCAGCACGGATACCGTCATCTAACGTAGCGCCCCTTACCGGCGCTTCTTCCTGATATTTCTGGTTCCCGCAACACTCATTCGCGGCGGAGGATCTTGTCGACCAGGATGTTCGCCCACCATTGCGAGTGGAAAGACGCTTTCATCGCCTTCTGCTCATAGTCCTCATCGACCCACCGCAGGAACGGCTTCTTCGACTTCGCGCTTTCGGCCAGGTAGCGCTCGAAAAAGTAGTCGATCATGCCGGTCTTCCCCTGCTTCACGTGCAGGTATTTTAAGCCCAGTTGTTCGACAGCTTGTTCAATGGGCAGGCCCATCTTGAAGTGCTTGTAGAGCACGGCCATCACGCCAGCGCGGTCCGCGCCCGACTTGCAGTGCATCAAGGCCGGGTAGCGGATGGTCTCGAAGATTTCCTTGGCGCGGTGAACCTGCGCCCGGCTCGGCGGTTCGCGCGAGTGCATGCGGGCGTCGAAAAGATCAATGCCATGGGCCGCGCACGCTTCTTTCTCCAGCGCGTAATAGCCGGTGTCGTAGGCGCCGCGCAGGTTGAGGATCGTCTTGAAGCCGTCCGCTGCATAGCGGGCGATGTCACGCGGCGACGGCTGGTTGGCGCGGGCCATTTGGCCCAGCTCGATCCAGTGGAAATTGTGGAAGCCGGCGCGCAGGAAGCCGTGATCGCCCCAGGTCAGGTCGTTCTCCGCGCGGCGGCGGCCGGCAGGCGTGGACAAGTCGAAGCGGGACGGCTTTGCCGGGGTGTCCAAACTCATCTCTCTACAATCGGTCTCTGGCGCGAGGCCGGGGCCGCCCCCTATAAAGTCCCCCGCGCTCCCACGCCATCGGACCCCCTGACTTGAAGCAGCTTCTCGGCAATTCCGTCGTCCAGTTCGTCATTGGGCGGACCATCGGCCTTTACATGCTGCTGGTAGGCGTCACCACAAGGTGGACGCGGGTCAACGAGGCCGCGGTAAAACCGTTCTGGACCGGAAACGGCAAGCTGGTCGCGTGCATCTGGCATGGCCGCTTCGTGCAGGTTCACAAGCTCTGGGCCTTCGGCAAGGGCAAAACCAAGGGCGTGTTCCTGATCTCCCGCTCGCGCGAAGGCGGCATTGTCACCCACGCCTCGCGGACAGTGGGCGCCGAGGTGATCCGCGGCTCCTCCGCCAAGCGCGGCTACAGCAAAGGTGGGGCCGAAGCGGTGCGTGAAATGGTCCGTCACATCGAGGGCGGCGGCTGCATGGGCATGACGCCAGATGGCCCCAAAGGCCCGCGCATGCGCGCCAAGCTCGCGCCGGTGCAGGTGGCGAAACTCGCACAAGCGCCGATGATGTGCCTGGCGTGGTCCACGAATTGGCGGATCGTGTTCGATTCATGGGATCGATTCATTCTGCCGCTGCCGTTCGGACGCGGCGCGCTGATCTGGAGCGACCCAATCGCCCCGCCCTCACCCGATGCGAGCGACGCGGAAATGGAGGCGGTGCGCCTGAAACTCGAAGCGGAAATGAACCGCATTGCCGCCGAAGCTGATCGCCTCGCCGGCGTCCCAGTCATCGAACCCGCGCCGCCGAAGGGCGCGCCGCCCGCAGAACGCGTGGAAGAAGCCGCGGCGGCGGCCACGTGAGCTTTTCGCCCGTGCTCGCGGCGTATCGTGGCGTGTCGAGCGTCGCGGGCTTGTTCGCACGCGGCTATCTCGAAAGCCGCGCACGCAAAGGCAAGGAAGATCCCGCGCGTTTGGGCGAACGCTTCGGTGAATACGCTCAAGCGCGCCCCGATGGCACGCTGATCTGGCTCCACGCCGCGAGCGTTGGCGAGAGCGGCGTGGCGTTGGCGCTGATCGACGCGCTCGCCGCGCGCGATCCGTCACTCTCATTTCTGCTGAGCACTGGAACGCGAACATCCGCCGATCT
>Ga0209023_10008453_pt1 | contig 10332 bp, 8 predicted proteins | sample LakOneMetagenome_FD_187468 | JGI IMG/M metagenome (GOLD analysis project Ga0209023, IMG submission 187468) | Freshwater and sediment microbial communities from Lake Erie, Canada (SPAdes) (version 2) | ecosystem: Environmental > Aquatic > Freshwater > Lentic | place: Lake Erie, Canada | collected...
GCCGACGATTCGCTATTATGAAAAAATCGGCTTGCTCGATTCTCCATCCCGGACCGGCAGTAACTATCGGCTGTACGGCAGCGAGGATGTGGCCCGCCTGAGCTTCGTTCGCCGCGCCCGGGAAATCGGCTTCACGATCGATCAGGTACGAAGCCTGCTGGCCTTTTCCGACAACCTCGATGGCGACTGCTGTGCCGTGACTGCGCTGACCGAGCAGCATCTTGCCGAAGTCGAGCAGAAGATCAGGGACCTCAACTTACTGAAGGAACACCTTTCCCGTCTCCTCATCTCATGCCGGGGCGGTCGGTTTTCCGACTGCAGCATCATCGGCGCCCTCTCACCTCAGCAATAAACTATTTCCCCGGCTGCGCGGCTCTCACGTGGCGAGCACGCTTGACCTTGAAGCGGGTTCAAGCTTTATCCTTCGAAAAAATCTGACCCAAGGCTCATCGTCATGACACAAAACCAAACCGCTGCGGCAGCCCGCCTCGAAACCGAACTGTTTGTCTCCAAGATGGACTGCCCTTCAGAAGAGAATCTGATTCGGATGGCCTTGGGCAAAGTCTCGGGCATCGACAACATTGCCTTCGACCTCAACGCCCGCACCGTGACTGTGCTTCACCATGGGAAAGCGGATGCCCTTTTGGAGGTGCTGCAGCCCTTGCGGCTGGGTGTCGAGTTGCGCGGTTCTCATCCAGCCAAGCCGAAAGTCCACAGCAAACGTATGCTGAGTACCCTCGGGATTCCCAAGATGGACTGCCCTTCAGAGGAGAACATGATCCGCATGGCACTGGCGGATGTCGGCGGAGTTCAGTCCCTGAACTTTGACCTCTCCCAGCGGCAGCTCCACGTTGCGCATACGGGAGAAGTCGATCCCATCCTGCAGAAACTCGGCCCGCTTAAGCTTGGTGCCCATCTGATTGGGTCGCAACCGGATTCGTCCCACGCGGAAGCTGGTAATGACAAGGCCGGCGACGCGTCGGAGGCGAAGACGCTCCGGCTGCTGCTGGCTATCAACGCCATCATGTTCGTGGTCGAGCTGACGTGGGGCCTGATCGCCGAATCAACCGGCCTGGTGGCTGATTCATTGGACATGTTTGCTGATGCTGCTGTCTACGGCCTGGCCCTGTACGCGGTAGGTAGGGCGGCTGCGCTGAAGACGCGTGCAGCGCATTTGGCCGGCTGGCTGCAGCTCGTGCTCGCGCTAGGCGCCCTCAGTGAAGTGGTCCGCCGGGCCTTCTTTGGAAGCGAACCGGAATCGGGCTTGATGATGGGCGTTGGCGCGGTAGCCCTGATTGCAAATGTGGCTTGCCTGGTGTTAATCGCAAAGAAACGCGACCGCGGGGCGCACATGAAGGCAAGTTATATTTTCTCGGCGAATGACGTCATCGCAAACATCGGCGTGATCGCTGCTGGCGCACTCGTCACCTGGACCAGATCGCCTTATCCCGATCTGATTGTCGGCACGGTGATCGGTGTGATCGTTCTTTCGGGCGCCCGTCGCATCCTGCAGCTGAAGTAAGCACGCCACCGACTGAAATGTAGAGGCCCGCTTGACGGCGCATTCGAATACATCGCAATCGACATCGGGACACAAGAGGCCGATATTGACGAGAATATCGGCACTTGCGATGAGATTTACCAAGCATCGCGAAGCTGAGGAAATGATGGAATCGCGCTATTGCCTGCGTGTGGCCATGCTATACTTTTCCCATGACTCGGCGTTTTATTTATGCTTTGCTAACAATCATGATGCTTCAGCTTAGCTGGAGCATCGTGGCCGAGTACTGCGAGCACGAAACCGGCCGCGCCGCACAGCATCTCGGCCACCACGCTTCGTTTGACGATCCCGTTCAAGAAAGCTTGGGCTCCCTTGAACAGCCGTCCAAGTCCAAGGCAGGCACCCTGCACTCGCACTGTACTTCCTGCACCCACACCCCTCTCAACTTCGAGGAACTCCCGGTCGCGGTAGCGGTATCCGAACCACTGCGTATCGCTCCCTCGTCTCCCCTGCTTCGTCTCTCCTCCATTGATACGGCGCCGCCCGAGCGGCCTCAGTGGCTTGCCCTCGCCTGATTCGGCGGCGGCTCGTAGCTCATCCATTTCATCGTCTTTCTGGAACGTCGTCACGACGGTCCTGACGCGGATCGCCGCTGAATAACCTTCGCCTATTGTTTTCGGAGTTTATTCATGCATCCCACACGCATTGTTGCGGGGTCGCTCGTGCTATTGGCATGGGCGCTCCCTGCGGCCGCGCAGCTGGCCGGCGATTCGCCGGGCAAGCAGTCGAGCGCGGCCCCCATCATCCCGGCCGTCGGCCGGACCTTAACGCTCGACCACGCGGTCGATATGGCCCTATCCGCCAACCCGGGCCTTCGAGCCCGGGCCCTCGATGTCACCATCGCCACCGCCGAGCGCCGCCAGGCCGGATCGCTGCCCAACCCGACAGTCTCCTATACGACCGAGGGAACGCAGCGCGGTACCCGTACGCGTACCTTCGAGCTCAGCCAGCTCGTCGAGCTGGGCGGCAAGCGCCGCGCCCGCATCGAGCTGGCCGAACGCGAAAGCCGGCTCGCGGCAGCGGACTTGAGCGTCGCCCGGGCCGATCTGCGTGCCGACCTGACCGCGGCATATTTCAACGCACTGGGCGCCCAGGAACGGGCGGGCCTTGCAAGGACGTCGCTCGACATCGCCTCGAAGGCAAGAGCTGCGGCCGACAAGCGGGTGGCGGCTGGACGGGTGTCGCCGGTCGAGCTCTCGCGCGCCACTGTAGCCGAGTCCACGGCACGCCTCGACCTGGCCCAGGCGGAAGGCGAACTCGCCATCGCGCAGGGCATGCTGGCAGCGTACTGGGGCCAGACCCGGCCGGAAACGGTCACCCTGGTCGAGCCGACGAACGGGCTTGCCGTCCTGCCCTCCCTTGAAGTCTTGCGCACGCAACTGGCCAACTCACCGCAACTGCAGCGCGCTCGCCTGCAGGTCGAGCGCGAACAGGCGCAGGTCTCGGTCGAGCGCGCACAGCGCATGCCTGACCTCACCCTCGTTGTCGGCCGGCAGAAAGATGAAGAGATGGGACGCTCGCAAACCGTGCTTGGCGTGTCGGTTCCGCTTCCCCTGTTCAACCGGAACCAAGGCAAGTTGCAAGCCTCCCTTAGCCGCGCCGACAAGGCACAGGCAGAAAGGGAGGCGCAGCAGCTGCAACTGGAACAGACCCTGTCCAGTACCTACCAGCGGGCGCAACTGGCGAAGGAACAGGTGCGCACCATGCGGCAGGAAATCCTCCCGGAAGCGCAACGGGTCTTCGATGCTGCCGTCATCGGTTTCGAGGCCGGCAAGTTCAACTTCCTCGATGTCCTCGACGCCCAGCGCACCCTGCTGCAAAGCCGCGCGCAGTACGTCCAGGCACTTTACGACAGCTACCGCCAGGTCGCGGAGCTCGGCCGGTTTACCGATACCGGTCCCGGCGTCACCAATACCAACAGGAATAGTCCATGAAGTTCAATATCGACAAGAAATCGGCGGTTTCCATCGGGGGAGTGATCGCCGTCGGCATCGTGCTCGCGTTGCTGATCGTTTTCTGGAAAGGCGGCGGCATGCCTGCGCAGGAAGGAGGCGAGAACGCGGAGCAAACGGCCGAAGCCAAGCGCGGGGAACACGCCGAGGAAACGGCCGAGGCCAAGCCCGGGGAACCCGGCGGTCATGCCGAGCCGCCCGGCCTCATCGAAATGAGCCCGGAGCAGATCCAGGCTGCAGGCATCGCCACAGCCGCGGCCGGCCCGGCAAGCATCCGCACCGAGCTCGTCCTGCCCGGCGAGGTGCGCTTCAACGAGGACCGCACGGCCCACGTCGTGCCGCGGGTCGCGGGTGTGGCGGAATCCGTGTCCGCCTCGCTCGGCCAGGACGTGAAAAAAGGGGAAGCCCTGGCCGTCATCGCCAGCGCTGAACTGGCCGACCTGCGCAGCTCCTCCCTGGCCGCCGGCAAGCAGCTCGAGCTCGCGCGCATCACCTACGCGCGCGAAAAGAAGTTGTGGGAACAGAAAATATCTGCCGAGCAGGACTATCTGCAGGCCGAACAGTCATACCACGAAGCCCAGATCACGTCGCAGGCGGCTCGCGCGAAGCTAGACGCGATCGGCGCCGGTATGGGGTCCGGCGCGGACAATAGCTATGTCCTGCGGGCGCCGTTCACCGGGGTCGTCGTCGAAAAGCATCTCTCGCAAGGCGAAGCGGTGAAGGAAGATGCCAATGTCTTCCTCGTCTCGGATCTGTCGAGCGTGTGGGTCACCATCGCGGTCACGCCAAAGGACCTGCCTACGGTGCGCGTCGGCCAGGCGGTCACGGTCAGGTCGACGGCCGGAGGGCCGTCGGTAACCGGCAAAGTCAGCTATGTCGGCAACCTCCTCGGCGAACAGACCCGCGCCGCCAATGCACGGGTCGTGATCGACAATCCAGGCCTGGCCTGGCGCCCCGGCCTGTTCGTGAATGTCGGCGTCGTCAGCGGACAGAAGGACGCTGCCGTCGCCGTCGTTACCGACGCCATCCAGACGCTCGATGGGAAGGCCGTGGTGTTCGTCAAGACCGGAAAAGGCTTCGAGGCGCGACCGGTGGCGACCGGTGCGAGCGACGGAAAGATGACGGAGATTCTCTCCGGCCTCCCGGCGGGATCGCCTTATGTCACGACCGGCAGCTTCGTCGTGAAGGCCCAGCAAGGCAAAGGCAGTGCCGAGCATGAGCACTGAGCGAGGATCCAGACATGTTTGAACGAATCATTCGCTTCGCCATCGAACACCGATGGCTGGTCATGCTGGCCGTCATCGCGATGTCGGCCGTCGGCATCTACAACTATCAGAAGCTGCCGATCGACGCAGTACCCGACATCACTAACGTCCAGGTGCAGATCAACACCTCGGCGGCCGGCTATTCGCCGCTCGAAGTCGAGCAGCGCGTGACTTTCCCGATCGAGACCGTGATGGCCGGCCTGCCGGGGCTCGAACAAACCCGATCGCTGTCGCGCTATGGCCTGTCTCAGGTGACCGTCATTTTCAAGGACGGCACCGACATCTATTTCGCACGCCAGCTCGTCAACCAGAGGATCCAGGAAGCCAGGGAAAACCTGCCGGCGGGGGTCACGCCGATGATGGGCCCGATTTCTACGGGTCTGGGCGAGATTTACCTGTGGACCGTGGAAAGCGAACCCGGCGCGAAAAAGACCGATGGTACGCCCTACACGCCCACCGACCTGCGCGAGATCCAGGACTGGATCATCAAGCCGCAGCTGCGCCAGGTCCCGGGCGTCACCGAGATCAATTCGATCGGCGGCTTCGCGAAGGAATACCTGATCGCCCCTGATCCCGCCAAGCTGAGTTCCTACCGCTTGTCCCTGTCCGATGTCGTCGACGCGATCGACCGCAACAACGGCAACGTCGGCATGGGATACATCGAGCGCCGCGGCGAGCAGTTCCTGGTCCGGGCCCCGGGCCAGGTGCGCAGCCTGGACGATATCCGCAACACCATCCTCGGCAACGTCGATGGCGTTCCCATTCGTGTGCGCGATGTCGCAACGGTGGGTGTCGGGCGCGAGCTGCGCACGGGCGCGGCAACCGAGAACGGACGGGAGGTGGTGCTCGGCACGGTCTTCATGCTGATCGGCGAGAACAGCCGGGCAGTGTCGCAGGCAGTGGCAAACAAGATGGTCGAGGTGAACCGCTCGCTGCCGAAAGGGGTGGTGGCAATTCCCGTGTACGACCGGACGGCACTGGTGGACAAGGCGATCAATACGGTCAAGAAGAACCTGCTCGAGGGCGCCGTCCTCGTGATCGTGATCCTCTTCCTCTTCCTCGGCAATATCCGGGCGGCCGTCATCACCGCGATGGTCATTCCGCTCGCGATGCTGTTCACCTTCACCGGGATGGTGAGCTACCGGGTCAGCGCCAACCTGATGAGCCTAGGCGCGCTCGACTTCGGCATCATCATCGACGGTGCGGTCGTCATCGTCGAGAACTGCGTGCGGCGCCTCGCGCACGCGCAGGAGCATCGCCGGCGCGAGCTGACTCTTGCCGAACGCTTCCATGAGGTGTTCGCGGCCGCGAAGGAAGCGCGCCGCCCTCTTCTGTTCGGCCAGCTCATCATCATGGTCGTCTACCTGCCGATCTTTGCCCTTTCGGGCGTCGAAGGCAAGATGTTCCATCCGATGGCCTTCGCCGTGGTCGCCGCGCTGCTCGGGGCAATGATCCTGTCGATCACCTTCATTCCCGCCGCGGTCGCTCTGTTCATCGGCAAGCGCGTGACGGAGAAGGAAAATCGCATCATGGTCACGGCCAAGCGCCTCTATGCGCCCTCCCTCGCCAAGGTCCTGCGCAACGGCCCCCTAGTCATCACCAGCGCGATCGTGCTCGTAATGCTCTCGGGCCTGCTGGCCTCCCGGCTGGGAAGCGAGTTCATCCCCAACCTGAACGAAGGCGACCTCGCCTTGCAGTCGATTCGCATTCCCGGCACGAGCCTGAGCCAGTCGGTGGAGATGCAGCAAAAGCTCGAGGCGGGTCTGAAGGCGAAGTTCCCGGAGATCGACCGGATATTTGCGCGCACAGGTACCGCCGAGATCGCGTCCGACCCGATGCCACCCAATATCTCGGACGGCTACGTGATGCTCAAGCCCGAATCGGCGTGGCCGGCGCCGAAAAAGAGTCGCGCCGAGCTGATCGCGGCGATCGAGGAGGAAGCGGAGAGATACGCCGGCAACGCGTACGAGCTGTCGCAACCCATCCAGCTGCGCTTCAACGAGCTGATCTCGGGTGTGCGCAGCGACGTCGCCGTGAAAGTCTTCGGCGACGACATGGCCGTGCTGGAAGCGACCGGCAAGGAAATCGCCGAAGTCCTGCAGCGGGTGCCGGGCGCGGCCGAGGTCAAGGTGGAGCAGACTGGCGGCCTGCCGATGCTGAGCGTGGACATCGACCGCGAGAAGACGGCCAGGTATGGCTTGAACATCGGCGACGTGCAGGAGGCCCTGGCGATCGCCACCGGCGGACGCGAGGCCGGCACCATGTTCGAGGGCGACCGCCGCTTCGACATCGTCGTTCGCCTGCCGGAAGCGATGCGCGCCGATCTCGACGCATTGCGGCAGTTGCCGATTCCTCTTCCGGGCGCGGAAGGCAGTGCCAGGACCTACATTCCGCTGGCCGAAGTCGCGACGCTCAACTTCTCGCCCGGGCCGAACCAGATCAGCCGTGAGAACGGCAAGCGTCGCATCGTCGTCAGCGCGAACGTGCGCGGCAGCGACATCGGCAGCTTTGTCCCAGCGGCCCAGGCCGCCATCGCGGCCAAGGTCAAGGTCCCGCCGGGTTACTGGACCAGCTGGGGCGGCACTTTCCAGCAGCTGGAGTCGGCCACGCAACGCCTGCAGATCGTTGTGCCGCTTGCCCTGTTCATCGTGTTCACGCTGCTGTTCGCGATGTTCGGCAACGTGAAAGATGGATTGCTGGTCTTTACTGGCATCCCCTTCGCGCTGACCGGTGGCGTCATCGCCTTGGCTTTGCGGGGCATCCCGCTGTCGATTTCCGCGGCGGTGGGATTCATCGCCTTGTCCGGCGTGGCTGTCCTGAACGGCCTGGTGATGATCTCCTATATCCGCACCCTGCGTGAAGAAGGCATGGACCTGGAACAGGCGATCACGCAGGGGGCGTTGACACGGTTGCGGCCGGTCTTGATGACCGCCCTGGTCGCCTCGCTGGGCTTCGTACCGATGGCGATCGCCACCGGTACCGGCGCCGAGGTGCAACGGCCGCTTGCGACCGTCGTCATCGGCGGGATCCTCTCCTCGACCGCCTTGACCCTGCTCGTGCTTCCCCTGCTTTATCGGTTCGCCCATCGCAAGGATAACGAGGACGAACCGGTAGTGCCTGCGAAAGTGGTCGTCCAGTAAGCGCATGGGCCGCAGGCGGCGCCTGCGGCCCAACACAGGGAGGGCGATATGTGTCGAGACACTTCGGGCCGGCGCGTCCCGGTGGGGCGCCGGCTCGTCAAGCTGGACATGGTTGCGCAAGGAGTTGCTTTCGCGAGCTGCGCGGCGGGAGGAATCATTGTTGAAAGCGTCATCCTGGTAGCCGCAGCTTCGTATCACGCGGCCACTATTGCGTTTCGGCTGATATCGATCGAAAGGCTGGCAGAGCAACGCAAGCCCAGAGTCGAGGCCGCGTTCTCGGTCGCGCAGATCGCACTGTCCATGTGTTGTCTGGTACTGGTTTTATTTGTTACCGCGATGGGGACACATGGCATCTTCCACAGGGACGCTCCCAATGCCATGGCATTGGCCGGTTTTGCCCTGCCAGGATTGTTTGCCATTGTCACGACGGCAGGACTGGCCTACGAGCTGGCCCGAGCCGGCGAGAACGTCAGCATGGCCGACGCTGCGCTATCGGCGGTACCGACTGCGCTCGCATTCGGTGTCGCCTTTTGCGACTCCGGCATCGCTGCAGGAATGCTGGATGCACTAGCCGGACTTGTTGCCGTACCGGTGTTATGTGTGCGAACCGCGATCAATCTTGGCCGGACGCTGAACTGACCGATTGGAAAGTAACGAATGAAGAGCCACATCGAATGGAGGTGACATGAGACTGCCACAGCAGGTGCCGGAGTCATTGCACGAAAACCTCTTTGAAGTTTTCGGCATTATTGGCCTGGCGATCTTCGGGATGGTAATGGTTTTCCTCGGCTGGCTGAAGTACCGGGATCGGAACAAGCCCCCTGGGAGGAAAGCTCGGAAACGTACAGAGAGAAATGGGAAGCAAAAGTAAGTTCGGGTAGCACACGACAATCACAACTCAAGGGGAGCACAATGGGTTCAGGACACTCTCACGCAGCGCAGCCGGGCCAGAGCGAACGGCCGCTCTGGATCGCGCTTATCCTCACGACGGCCTTTCTTATCGCCGAGATCGTCGGAGGTATTCTCACCAACAGCCTTGCGCTGATTTCGGATGCGGCGCACATGTTTACCGACACTGCGGCGCTGGCGATCTCGCTTGCGGCCATCCGCATCGGCAGGCGGCCGGCCGACAGCGAGCGCACATTCGGCTACTACCGCTTCGAGATCCTGGCGGCGGCGTTCAACGCCATGCTGCTGTTCCTGGTCGCCATCTACATCCTGTATGAGGCCTATGACCGTCTGAACAACCCGCCGGAAATCCAGTCCGGAACCATGCTCCTGGTTGCCGCCCTGGGCCTGGTCGTCAACCTCATCAGCATGAAGTTGCTGTCGAGCGGCAAGGACAGCAGTCTGAACGTCAAGGGCGCTTACCTCGAGGTATGGAGCGACATGCTCGGTTCGATCGGCGTCATCATCGGCGCCCTCGTCATTCGCTACACGGGCTGGGGCTGGGTTGACTCCGCGATCGCCGTCGCGATCGGTTTATGGGTGCTTCCCCGCACCTGGACACTGCTCAAGGCAAGCATGAACGTGCTGCTTGAAGGCGTTCCCGAAGGACTCGGCATCGCCGAAGTGCGGGAAGCGATCGAACGGGTGCCGGGCGTGGCGAGTGTGCATGACCTGCATGTCTGGTCGATCACGAGCGGCAAAGCCAGCTTGACGGCCCACGTGGTGCAGAGTGAAGACGTCACGAACTCGCAAACCCTTTTATTGGGCATCCGCCAGCTCATCGCGAGCAAGTACGATATCCACCACAGCACCATTCAGATCGAGACGAGGCCGTGCGAGCAGGCCGCCGAGGAACATAGCTTTGGCCCTGCCTTGGCCGACGACCATCCCGAGCATGCCGGCCACGATGACCATGAGGAAGAAAAGCGATGATCGACCATATCAGGAGCAATCTCGTTGAAGCGCGTGACGCACTCGATCGCCTCATCAGCGACGATACCCAACTGGGCAATATCCAAGCCGGTGCAAGCTTACTTATACAGGCATTACGAAGCGGGCGCCGCGTTATCTCATGTGGCAACGGCGGTTCGATGTGCGATGCAATGCATCTGGCGGAAGAGCTGTCAGGGCGGTTCCGCGAAGACCGCCCTGCCATGGCCGCGGTGGCCATCAGCGACCCAAGCTACATCAGTTGTGTCGCCAACGACTATGGCTACGAGAAGGTGTTCGCTCGCTTCGTCGAGGGCAATGGCGCCGCCGACGACGTTCTGTTCGCGATCAGCACGAGCGGCAGCAGCCAGTCCGTGATCCTCGCAGCGCAGGCTGCCCATGCGAAAGGCATGAAGGTAATCGGTTTGACCGGGCGCCCCGGCTCGCAACTCGAGAAAAATGCCGATGTCTGCATCTGCACTAGCGCTGGACGGTATGCCGATCGCGTACAGGAGCTCCATATCAAGGTGATCCAT
>Ga0209023_10008454_pt1 | contig 10331 bp, 11 predicted proteins | sample LakOneMetagenome_FD_187468 | JGI IMG/M metagenome (GOLD analysis project Ga0209023, IMG submission 187468) | Freshwater and sediment microbial communities from Lake Erie, Canada (SPAdes) (version 2) | ecosystem: Environmental > Aquatic > Freshwater > Lentic | place: Lake Erie, Canada...
CGGGTTGGCGGGCGCCGGGCCCCCGCCGCTGACGTCCTGGATCGTCACGCTGATACGATACCCACCCGGCCCGACAGCGAAGCGACCGGTTGATGCCAGCGCGGCTTCAAGGCTGCTGCGCATTGTTTGGAAACGGTTGACGCAATCCTTGACCCACCAACTGCGCCAGCTGGTTTTCGATGCGTAAAGCCACGGCGTGGCCACCGCAGCATGCTGGTACTCGCTTTCCAGGAAGTACTTGCACTCTTCCTTGGAAGTTATCTCCCCGATGGTGAAACGTGCCACCGATTGGGCCTGGGCAGGAGCTGCACAGGCGAGAGTCAGGCCGCAAACGGCGAGGACCAGCGTCCGGATCCATAGGCGAAAATGCATGCTATCTCTTCTTCTTTTTCGCCGAACTCAATTCGGCTTGTGTTGCCACACGAACAATCGAGCCGACCGGCGGCATGACAGCGAAATTGGACACGGGAACCGCCTTCGAAAATCGCGGCTGGACGTCGGTTATCTGGATTTGTCCAAAGGGCGTCTCGTTGTTGCCGATCACTTCGCCGGTGGCCGGATCGACGATCGATTCGCCCTTCTGGAACACAGTCATGATCGCGCCGGGGGTAATGGCACCTGCGCCATAGTTCAGCACAAACGAGCCATCGGGTTGGACCGCAGCGATCTGGATCGGATAGATCGTGATCACCAGTCCGGTCGCAACCTTGTCAGCCGCGCCGCGCAGCAAGGCTGCGGTATCGATCTGGCCGGCCGTGCCGCAGCTGGTCGAACCCTTTTGCACTTCGCTGATCCGGGTCGCATAGCGGACCTCGCCGGTATTGGCGTCGGTGATCTTGATGTCGGCTTCCAGGCTGGCGACGGTGTTGGAGCAGTTCGGCGAGGGCCCATTGTTACCCAGCCCGCCCAGCAGCGAAGCGCCGAAATTGGACTTCTGCTTGGCCGAAATCGTAGTGATCGTGCCGTAGACCAGATAGTCAGCCCCTTCGAAGCCGCCAACTTTGCCGGGGCGATTGGTCGTCAGCAATCCGGCCTTCGCACCGCCTTGTTCGCGCAGCAGCTTGTTCATGCCCGAACGTTCCATCACCCGGAACTTGTTGGTGCCGGTAATCGCGGTTTCGATCATCGTCGAAAATTGCGGTGCCAGATTGTTGCCGCTAAGATCTTCGATTTCATAGATGGCCACAACCGGCCGTTTCCCTTGCGCAAAAGCGGGTGCACTTGAAAGCGCGAGCCACGCCAGCAAGCATGCAAAAAACACACGCATCGAAATTAGCCCCCTGTATTGATACCTAGGCCTGCTTCACCAGTCTATTTGGGAAGGTTGAGCCGAGAATTTCGAATTTATCATTCCGGAGAAAAGGTCAGACTGCAAGCCCCTAAAACCGGTTAATCGTAATTCGATACATTGCGCGAAATAGACTGCGGACACAGGCCTGACGCTGCTGGTCGCCGATGTGATTGGACAGGCGGCAGCGCATCGCTCGACAATGGTAGCCGTTCCCCTTGCGCACGGGCCATATTAGGCGCTAACGCGCCCGCATGGGAATCTTCGGCAAGATCTTCACCTGGTGGGACGGCGCCACCATTGGCACATCGCTCAACAGCGGCATGACCGGCGTCAAGGTCGGCTCTGATGCGCAGGGCAATGTCTATTACCGCGCGAAAAAGCCCTATCCCAAGGGCCATCCCTTTGCCGGCAAGGAACGCCGCTGGGTGATCTACAACGGCGCCAACGATGCCAGCCGGGTACCGGCCGAATGGCATGGCTGGCTGCACGGCTCGTTCGATGGCGTGCCCGAATCGAACCTGCCGCCGCCGCGCATCTGGGAAACCGAATATACGCCCAACGCCACCGGCACGCCCAAGGCCTATCGCCCGGCTGGTGCCACCGGCCAACGCGCCGCCGCGACCGGCGATTACGAAGCCTGGTCGCCGGAGGGCTGATACTGATGCGCGGCAGCGTCCCCCTGCTGGCCGCGTTGTTGGCGCTGTCCGCCTGCAGCGGCGAAGGCGAGCCCGATGCGACCGCCACCGAAGTGCCCAAGGACCTGGCCGGAGCCAAAGTGGCGGGCCAGGTGGTCGAGAGCGAATACGGCACCCCGGTCAAGGACCGCGTTGCGACGCTGGGCTTGCTCAACAAGCGCAACAACAAGACCGAAGATGTGGTGCTCAAGGTTGGTGAGGCCAAGCGGGTCGGCAATGTGCTGGTCAAGCTGGCCACTTGCGAACGCTCGCTGCCGTGGGAAGCGCAGCAGGAAACTGGCGCCTTCGTGCAGGTTTTCGTCGAGGAACGCGCCAGCGCCGATCAGCCGCTGGCTTGGCGCAAGGTCTTCTCGGGCTGGCTGTTCAAGAACTCGCCCAGCCTCAACGTGGTCGAGCACCCGGTCTATGATGTCTGGGTCAAGGACTGTGCAATGAAGTTCCCGGGCGAGGAAGACAGCCCGGCCCCCGCCGCATCCGCCAGCAGCGCGGCAAATCCTTCGGGCACCCCGGCGCCAGCGGCCAAACCTTCGCCCGCCGCGACCCCTGCGCCCAAGCCGTCGCCCAAGCCCTCTGCCGCCGCGTCGCCATCAGTCGGGATCTGAGCCGCGCGCAAGCGCTCAAGATATTCACTCTGGCTGATTTCAACCGCCCCCATCGAGGCGAGGTGATCGGTGATGAACTGGCAGTCGAGCAGCGTGGCCCCGGCCCGCCGCAGTGCCGCCACCAGCCAGGCCAGCGCCACTTTCGAGGCGTCGGTGCGGCGGCTGAACATCGATTCGCCGCAGAACACCCGGTCGAATCCCACGCCATACAGGCCGCCGACCAGTTCACCATGCTGCCAGCACTCGATCGAATGAGCCTGGCCGCGCTCATGCAAGGCCAGATAGCTCTGCTCGATCCGGTTCGAAATCCAGGTTTCGCCCTCTTCGCGGCGCGGCTGGGCGCAGGCCTCGATCACCCGGGCAAAAGCGCGATTGCAGGTAACCTCGAAAGTGCCGCGCCGCAGCACCTTGGCCAGCGAATGCGAGCAATGGAAATGATCCAGCGGCAACACCGCACGGCGGCGGGGTTCGACCCAGAAGATGTCCGGATCCTCACGGGCGTCGGCCATCGGGAAGATCCCGCTGCGATAAGCCAGCAGCAGGATATCCGGATCAAGCGGCGGAGGCGTGTGGGGTCCATGCACGGTGTTTCTTTTATGGACCTTTGCGATACGCTTGTCATCCGGCAGACTTGTGTCTAGAGGCACCCCCGCCCGCAGGAGTGTAGCTCAGTTGGTAGAGCATCGGTCTCCAAAACCGAGGGCCGTGGGTTCGAGTCCCTCCACTCCTGCCAGCATTTCCGGAAAATCCGTCGATCTCGGCCCCCTTTGTGGGCGCGCCATTGTGGCTCGCGCGCGGGGCGCAGGACTGCTACGCCTTGCCAGCACGGCCAAGCCGCACTAGTTCGCGCGGCTGCCACGGCAACAGGACTGATCGCGCTTGGAATCGACCTCTCCACCCAGTGACGAGTTGCCGAAACGCCGCCTGGGCTGGCTGCGTTCGGAGCCGGGTAACCGCGAGATGTGGGTTCTGGGGCTGCTGCTGACGCTGCTTTCGGGGCTGCCGTTCCTGACCAGCATTTACCCGCAAATGGTGGATTATCCCGCGCACCTGGCGCGCTTCCACATCATGCTGACCCGCGATGGCAGTTCGTTCCTGCAAGCCTACTACGGGTTTGACTGGCGCTGGATGGGCAATCTGGGTGCCGATATCCTGATCCAGCCGCTAGCCAAAGTCATGTCGCTGGAACAGGCGGGCTGGCTGATCGCTGCGCTGTTGCCACTGATCAATGGCCTCGCGATCCTGACGGTCGAATGGACGCTGCGCAAACGCATCGGCCTCGCCTCGATGCTCGCCTTCTCGTTCATCTGGTCGCCATCGCTGCTGCTGGGGTTCCTCAATTTCATGATTGCCCAGGCGCTGGCGCTGTTCGCTTTCGCGCTGTGGGTGAAAATGGATGGGTCGCGCTGGCGCAATCCGCTGTTCATTCCGATCGGGCTGGTGGTCTGGCTGGCCCACGTTTCGGGCTGGGGGATCCTGGGGCTGATGGTGTTCGGCTATGAATGGAAGAAAGACAAAAGCTGGCGGGCGTTTCTGGCCCCCTGGCCGCTGTTCTTTCCGCTCCTCGCGCTGGTGGCGGGCGGCAGCGTGGGCAAGCCGCCCAGCTATGGCCCGCGCCCCGAGATCTACAAATGGGCGATCTGGAAGCAGGCGATGCGCGGCACGCTGCAATATGTCGACTACGCCAACACCATCCTGATCGGACTGATCCTGGCGGGATCGATGCTGTTCAGGCGCTGGGACTGGCGGCTGGGCTGGGCGGCGCTGATGATGCTGGCGGCGTCGCTGGCCATGCCGCGCCACATCTTCGGCGGCGATCTGGTCGACGCGCGGATGATCTCGGCCGGGCTGATGGTCGGCTGCATGTCGCTCGCCTGGAAGGCGCCGCGTTGGCTGGTGCTGGCCGCGGTGGCGATCTTCCTGGGGCGACTGGGCTACACCACGATGGACTGGAAGCGCGATGCGCGTGAGACGGTTGAAATGCTCAAGGCGCTCGATGGCTTGCCGCAGGGCGTCCAGATCGCCAGCTACATGGTCACCGAACGGCGCGAATGGGGCTATAACAGCCAGGAACACATTTGCGGTTATGCCGTGGTGCGCAAGGACGCGCTGATCAACTGCAATTTCGCGCTGCCCGGGATCCATATGATGACGATTCGGGACGGCGGCGATTTCTTCCGCGATCCGTTCCACAAGCTCAACCACCGCGCCGGCAAGCCGATCGACACTTATTACTACGAACCGGCGATGCACACCGACTGGTTCTGGTACATGGGCCAGACCGATCCGGTGCGGCTGCCCTATGGCTTTGAGGAAGAGCGCCACGGCCGGCACTGGATCCTGGCCAAGCGGGTCAAGCCCAGGCTTGAATAGCGCGCTTGCCTATCCATCTTGCAAATCGGGCGCGGCATAGCTAAGTGCCCCAGTGTCTTCCGACACAAGGAGAATCGATGCCCCTCCCGGCCACCGCGGCCGGGGCGGCGCGGAGCCCTTGGCGAAAGGCACGAGGAAATGGCTCGAAGTGAGAGTGACAGGCTGATGGCGAAGTTCAATCCCGGCGAATTCATGCGCCAGGTCCAGGCGGAAGCCCGCAAGGTGGTGTGGCCCAGCCGTCAGGAAACCACGACCACGGCGATCTTCGTGGGCATCATGATGTTCGTTCTGGCCGTCTTCTTCCTCGGCGTCGATTCGCTGTTCGGCTGGGTCGTCAAGTCCCTGCTTTCGCTGGCCTGAGCGCCGGTCCCGCCCCTTACTCTGGCCCATTACGAAGAGACCTTTTCCCTATGGCTCGCTGGTACATCATCCACGCCTATTCCGGCTTCGAAAACAAGGTGCGGGACGCGATCCTGTCCGAAGCCGCGCGCAAGGGGCTTGAGGCCCTGGTCGAAGCGGTCGAAGTGCCGCACGAAACTGTCACCGAAGTGAAGCGCGGCAAGAAGGTCCAGGTCGAACGCAAGACCATGCCCGGCTATGTGCTGGCCAAGCTCTTGATGAACGACGATGTCTATCACCTGATCAAGAACACCCCCAAGGTCACCGGGTTCCTGGGCCATGCGGGCAAGCCGCAGCCGATCACCGATCGCGAAGCCGCCCGTTATTTCGGCGCGCGCGACGCCGCCGCAGCCGAGCCGAAGAAGCACATCCACGTCGATTACGAGATCGGCGATTCGGTCAAGGTGCTCGACGGCCCGTTCAACTCGTTCACCGGGATTGTCGAGGAACTCGATTTCGACAAGAACCGGGTCAAGGTCTCGGTCTCGATCTTCGGCCGTGCGACCCCGGTCGAGCTGGACTTCGAGCACGTCGAACTGGCCAAGTAAGCGGCTGGGCGGCAATTGCCCGATGACAGTCGGGCAAGGTGCCATTAGTCCTTGCCGTAATGACCGACAAAGATCCCGCTGCACAGTTCTGGGACCAGGGCTATCGCCTTGCCGAAGGCCTGGTCTCGGCCCAGCAGTGTGCGTTCCTGCGCCAGTGCATGGACGCCGCGCAGCGCAGTGGGCGCATGCGCCTGGCCGACAATTCGGCCTACCGTGGGCCAAACAACGAATATGCCCCGGCTCCGGCCGAACTGGTGCTGCGCGCGCTGGCACCCGCTGTCTCGCAAATGGTCGGCTGCGAAGTTCTGCCCAGCTATTCGTTCTGGCGGATCTATGAGCAGGGTGCAGAGCTGCGCCCGCACAAGGATCGGCCGGCCTGCGAAGTCAGCCTGACAGTAGCGATTGCGGCAGAGCCCGAGGGGATGGAATGGCCGATCTGCCTGACCGACCTTGGCGGACAAGACCACCGTATCGCGCTGAGGCCCGGGGCGGCGCTGCTCTATCGCGGGCCCGAGGTGCGGCACTGGCGCGAGGTTCTGGACGGCGCGCGCCACTACCAGATGTTCTTGCATTACGTGGTCGCCGGAGGGCCTTTTGCGGCCTTGGCCGATGAAGGAAGCAGGGCGGCAGGGGGCTGAACCGGTTATCGGGCCTGCTTCTTCAAACCCTTCTTCAGCGCGGCCAATTCGTCATCGAGTTTCACTTCGCGCTGCAGTGCAGCCAGTTCCTCGTCGAGCGAGGCGGCCTTGGCGCTGCCGCCTTCGCTGGCCTGGGCAAAATCGATCCGCTTTTCCAGCGTCGCGATCCGGTCACCCAGGGCATCGACCTTGCCCGATGAGGCGGCGACACCGTGCCGGGCCGCTGCGGCAGGTGCAGCGGCGGCCTGGGCGGCCTGTTCGGCGCGCAGGCGAGCGCGGGTTTCGCCAAGCTTGCCTTCCAGATCGGTGATGGCCGCACGCAGCGCGGCTGCTTCGGCTTCGGCATCGGCTTGCGCCTGACGCATCGTCTTGGCCCCGGCTTCGGCATTCTCGCGCTCGTTCAATGCGCCGCGAGCAAGGTCTTCGCGGTCTTTGGAGAGGGCAAGTTTGGCTTTCTCCTGCCAGTCCTTGGCGGCCTTGTCGTGCGCGCGGGCGCTGGTTTCGGCCTCACGCCCACGCCGCTCGGCGCGCGCGGCATCGCGGGTCAGCGCGATGATCGCCTCTTCGATCTCCAGCTGCAACAACCGCAGCATCTTGGCCGGGCTGCCGGCCTTTTCGACCAGATTATTGAGATTGCTCGACGCCAGTTCTTTGACGCGCACTGCAATTTCGAACATCTTTGCCCCCGCGGACGTGGTTTCAACTCACTGCGGGACTTAGCCTAATCCGGTTAATAGCAGATGGCCAGTATCAGTTTTTGCAGGCGGTGTTGTTGCCCTTTTCGGTTCCGATCCGGCTCATCGTCTGCGTGGTTGAGATCACGATGCCCTGGTTTTCGCACTTGCGCAGCTGAAAGCGGACCTTGCGATTGTGAAAGTCCAGGCTGATCCGGCGGAAATTCTCCATCAGGTCGGTGCCGAGCAGCAGCGAGGGCTGGTCTTGCAGCCCGAACGCGGTGAACGGTGCGACATCGGCAAAGGCGATCGGCACGTCGGTCAGCACCACCGAGCCCAGCCGCAGTTCGGGCACTATCGCGATATCGACCTTGATCGCTGCACCGGTCACCCCCATCAGCTCGACCTGCTGCATCACCACTTTCTTGTTGCGGGCGATCTTGCGGTGCAGCGCCATGTTGCCGATCGTGATTTCCGAACCGGTATCGATCACCGCGTTGAGCGAAAGCCCGTTGGCCCTGACCTGGGTGAGGATCAGCTGCCCGCGCTTGAGCCGCGCGGTGACCACGATCTCGCCGTCCATCCGCGGCATCGGCCGCGAGCCATCGTCGATCGTGATCTTGCGCTGATCGAAATCGAGCACCATCCGCTGCTCGACCAGCGCGTCGAGCCCGATCATCCCGGCCGCGCCGACATGGTAATCGTCCAGCCGCGGCAGCTCGAGATCGCGCACCTCGGTCGATCCCAGTTGCAGCGAATCGACCTGAACCCGCTCGACCCGGCGCGATTCGGTGATCCCGTGGAGCATCGCCGGCTCGCCCGCCGGCAGCTTGAGCGCCTTGGCCAGCCGCTCGCCAATCACCGAGGTATCCGCGCCGCTGTCGACCACGAACCGGTAAGGCCCGGTGCCATTGACCCCGACTTCGACGGTCAGCCGCGTATTGACCTTCTTCGCCGCCAGCTCCTCGCCCGAAATCGCCAGCCCATCGTCGATCACCGCGGGCTTGAGCGGCGGCAGCGCAGAAACCGGGCCTTTGACCGGCGGCCGCGCCGCCGACTGCGCGGCCAGCAGCGACAAGGCCGCTGCCAGTGTGGTCAGGCCGGCGCGGCGCAGGGGGCGGGGAGAGGGGATGGGCATGCGGTGAGGCTACACCCGCGCAGGTGCGGGGGGAAAGGGGTTTCGACGAAGGGCTTGGGTGGGGCGATGAGGGGGGTGTTGTTTCGGACAAACGGGTTAGTCGGCTTCAAAGTCGTGTGACGGTATAAGCCGACATATGTTCAGCTATTTGAAAAGCTGCGAGCTTGTTCTCAGTTGGTTCACGAGAAGGAATTTGATGACAGGTTAGTGAAGCCACGCTAAGCGCCGCCGAGAATGACCTCGCTTCGCGCCTTTATCCGCGACAACCGCAAGTTTTCCGCCGTTCTGGTGAGCCTTGCGCTGTTGATGAAGGTGCTGGTCCCAGCTGGTTATATGCTCGGCACAGAAGGGCGGGTGCTAACAGTCGAGATTTGTTCCGATGCGTCGGGTGGTCACCTGACCAAGCAAATCGTCATTCCGACGGACGGCAAGTCCCACGAAGGCCAGGCCAATCACGTGAAGGCTGATGGAATCTGCCCGTTTGCCTCGCTGGCGATGGGCGCGGTTGGCGGTGCCGATCCCGCGCTGTTGCTGGCCGCACTTGCGTTCATCCTGCTGCTCGCCTTCGCGCCTTTGGTTCTGCCACTGCGCGAGCGGCCGGATTACCTTCGCCCGCCACTACGCGGCCCTCCGGCTTTCGCCTGACGAAGTGACCCAGGCCGCGCTCCCGCGCGGCTTCCTTTGACAGGCTGTCGCAGCGCCTTTGGCGCGTTGCGGCGCACAAGACCGGACATCAATTCCCATGAAGACCTCGCTGATTGCGCTCAGCCTTGCGCTGTGCCTCGCCACTCCTGCGTTTGCCGCTGACGCTGCCGATTCTGACGAAAGTCCCGACAATTCGATCCTGGTCATTGGCCAGAAGCAGAGTGACACGATTGAAAATGCCCCGTCCACACGGGCGCAAGTCACTGCCGATACCATCGCGACCACGGTCAATGCCGTGAGCACAGAAGATACTCTCAAGTACCTACCGAGCCTGGTGATCCGCAAGCGGCACATCGGCGACAACTTCGCACCGATTGCTACGCGCACCTCGGGCCTTGGCGCGAGCGCGCGGAGCCTGATCTATGCCGATGGTGCGCTGCTCTCGGCGCTGATCGGCAACAACAACGGCAACGGCTCCCCGCGCTGGACGCTGGTCACGCCAGAGGAGATCGAGCGGGTTGATGTGCTCTACGGACCATTCTCTGCCGCCTATTCGGGAAATTCCATCGGCACGGTGGTCAACATCACCACCCGACTGCCGGACAAGTTCGAAGCCCGTGCAACCGCACTGGTCAATCTGCAGAATTTCTCGCTCTACGGCACGCAGCGCACATTGCCGACTTCGCAGTTCTCCGGCTCGATCGGCAATCGCTTTGGCCCGCTTGCACTGTTCGCCAGTGTCACCCGGACCGAGGCCCATTCGCAGCCGATCAGTTTCACCACAATAGCGGGCACGGCGAACCCGGTCGGCACGACCGGTGGCTTCGCCGATCTTAACAAGCTGGGGCAACCGATCCGCGTGCTCGGGGCGGGCGGTCTCGAACACCATGTGCAGGATACCTTCAAGCTCAAGGCGGCGCTCGATCTGACGCCGAATATCCGCGCCACTTATGTGCTGGGGATCTGGACCGACGACACCCAAGGTGATGTCGATAGCTATCTGCAGAGCACCAGCGGGACGGCCAGCTACAAGACTGCCGCAAACGGAGCGACGACCGGGTTCAATTCGGCGGTCTACACGCGCGATGCGCTGCATTTCAGCCATGCCCTAAGCCTGAGCGGGAACACGCCAAAGCTCGACTGGCAGGTGGTGGGAACCCTCTACCGTTACGCCCATGACTGGCAAAACAATCCTTCGCCCGACACTGCCACGGGCACCAGCGCTGCAACCGGTTTCATCGGCACCCGCAACGATTTGCCGACAGGGTTTGCCGGGGGTGTCGGCACAATCCAGAAGCAGGATGGCACCGGTTGGGCGACGCTGGACG
>Ga0209023_10008455_pt1 | contig 10329 bp, 8 predicted proteins | sample LakOneMetagenome_FD_187468 | JGI IMG/M metagenome (GOLD analysis project Ga0209023, IMG submission 187468) | Freshwater and sediment microbial communities from Lake Erie, Canada (SPAdes) (version 2) | ecosystem: Environmental > Aquatic > Freshwater > Lentic | place: Lake Erie, Canada | collected...
AGGTCAGCATGACCCACAGCACCACCGCCACGGCCCACAGCGCACCGGCCACACGGCTGTCGTCGGTCAGCAGCAGGAACTGGCTGCCGACAATGCTGGTGGCCGCGACGCTGGTGAAGAAGCCTGGTCCGCGCAGGTGATCGAACAGGTCACCCATGATGCGCTGGCGATGACGCAGCGCGCGCAGCAGGTTCAGCAGGCACAGCACCGTGTAGGCGACCAGGTTCAGCGCAAACAGCGCCCGGGCGAGCAGTGGATGGCCCAGCAGATGGGCGGCGATCGACACGATGCCGGTCGCCATCACCATGCCGAAGTAAGCGGGCGACAAGCCGGCCAAGCCGGACGTCGAGGGCGCCGCGATGGAGTGGCTGGTGTCCGTCATGGTCATGGGCCATCGGCGTCGCGCGATGACGAGCCCGTCAGCGCAGGAGGACCGGCACCCGGCGCCAGCCGCCCAGCGGATAGGTCTCGCGCTCGGGCGCGGCGTCGGGCGCGGGCTCGATGAGCGCCGTGGCGGTCAACAGCGACTGCACGGCGACGACCAACTCCATCGTCGCCAGCGGACGTCCCGGACAGACATGGATACCGGCGCCGTAGACGAGGTTGTGCGGCGCATTGCGCGCGGGCTGGTAGGCGTCGGGATCGCCGAAGACGGCCTCGTCGCGATTGGCCGAGGTCCAGTTGAGGTACACGCGGGTGCCGGCGGCGAGTTCGTGCTCGCCGATGCGCACGGCACGTGTCGTCACGCGCCGGTTGACGAGGAAGGGGTCGTCGATGCGCAGCATCTCGTCGATCGCCGGCGCGAGGTCGTCGGGGCGGTTACGCAAGTTCTGCTGCACGTCCGGATGGGCGGCAAGGAACCAGACGACGACACCCAGGGCCGCCGCCATCGACGCGAGGTCACCGGCGGTCCAGTTGCGCAGGATGGAGACGATGTCCGCTTCGCTCAGCGGCTGCCCCTCTCGCGTTGCACTGAGCAGTGCGGTGGTCGGGTCGCCGGACGCGGCCGCGTCCGGGGTACGGCGCCTGCGCAACTGCCTGCGGATGATCTCGTCGAACGCAGCGGCAACCGCGGCGTTGCGCGCGGTGTCGCCGCAGCGCGTGGCGGCGTGGTTGTCGGTCATCCAGCCGAGCAGTTCGTCCTCGATGCCCTGCCATCCCAGCCAGGCCGTCTGGGCGCGCACGGCGAACGGGCGGCCGAGTTCGGCGACTGCGTCGAATACTGTTCCGCGCGGCAGCGCCGCCACGACGGCATCGGCGATCGCGCGCACGCGGGGCTCCAGCGCCGCGATCTGGGCAGGTGCGAAGAAACCGTCGACCAGTGCGCGCCAGGCTGCATGTTCGGGCGGATCCATGCCGTTCGGCACCGCGCGCCGCGACGGCAAGGCTGACGAGAAGGTCTGTGGGTCGTGCGCCGCCGCAACAACGTCGGCGTGCCGGAACAGCGTGACCCCGCGGGGCGACCGGGCCAGCGCGCAGGCGGTGCGCTGGCGATCATAGGTTCCCAGCTGGTCGGCGAGAGCCTCGGACGACAGCGGCTCCCAGGCCGGAATCGATGGATGCATGCAGGAGATGTTCTCACGCGAAGTGCCCGCGGTGAACTGCAGTACCCACGGTATGAGATGCGTCAACAACGCCGGCCCAAGCCGAGGCATCAACGTTCTAAGCCTGCCGGTGTCGCCTTGGTTAGGCCCACCGCCAATCGTCGTCGACGCGGGCCAGCCCTTCATGGGCTACGCGGTAGAGACCGAGCTCGGTCAGGATGAATTCCATGGCGATGTCATGCCACTGTGGACGGATGGTCGCGATGCGCGACAGCTCGAAGGCGACCCCGATCCTCACCGCTTGCGCAGGCATGGCCGCCAGCGTGCGGTCGTAGTAGCCACCCCCGTAGCCCAGGCGATAGCCCTGTTCATCGAACCCGAGCGGCGGTATCAGCAAGGCCTGCGGCGTGAGCAACTCGGTGCCATCGGGGACCGGCAGGCCGAGAGCAGACCGCTTCATCGGAGCCCCTGGCCACCAGTTCCTGAACTGCAGCGGGGCGTTGCGGGCCACGACCACCGGCAGCACGGTACGCGAACCGTATCGGCGCAGCCAACGCAGCACGAATCGCGGGTCGAACTCGCCGCGGAACGGCCAGTAGCCGCCATCCACCACGCCCTGCAGTGCCGCGAAGTGCGTCTGCAGGCGCTCGGTGATGGCATCGTTCCACTGGCGCCGCTGGCCTGTCGGCACCGCCTTGCGGGCGGCTGTCAGTTCGTGGCGGCGCGCGTCGCGCCAGTACTGCAACTCGGTGTTCACGAGCAGCGATTGTGGCTCTGACTGCGTCCGCACCCGCGCACCCGCACTCAGATGGCCCGCGCAAGGCGGGCCAGCAGCGCGACAACGATGAGTCCCAGCAGCACCGAGAGTCCGCGCCAGAACCGAGCCGGGTCGCGCTCGATCCAGGGCTTGCGAGCGCTGGCAAGATGGCGCGCGGCTGGCTGCTGCAAATCCTGCACGAATGCGGACAGGGCTTCGTGGCGCCGAGCAGGGCGAGGATGCAGGGCCTGCCGCAGCACCGAGTCGAGCCAGGGCGGCAAATCCGGCCGGTGCGTCCGCACAGCGGAGTAGTCCAGCTTGCCGAGGTCATGCGCACCACGAAGCCGCGTCACCTGCAGGCCGTAGGGGAGCTGGCCGGTGAGCATCTGGTAGGTGAGAACCGCCAAGGCAAACAGGTCAGACTGCGGCGTGCCCCCATCGCCGATGAAGTACTCGGGTGCCGTGTACTGCAGCGAACCGACGATGGCATCGGCGCGGGGGCGCTGCGCAGCTTCGGCCAGCCCGGCCACATGGACCGCACCGAAGTCGATGATTTTCACCGTGCCGCCTCGGTCGATCATGATGTTCTCAGGCCGCAGGTCCTGGTGCAGCATCTCCTTGCGGTGGAAGGCCTGCAGGCCTTTCGCGATCTGCTGGACCATGTCCCGCACGCTGTCGAGCGAAGGCTTCGGGTGGTCCACCATCCATTGCGACAGGGTCTGGCCGTCGATGTATTCCATGGCCACAAAAAGGTGCCGGCGCGGCCGCCCGATGGTCGCGGGCCGCAGCACATGGGGGCTGTCGATGCGGCGGGCCACCCACTCCTCGAGCAGGAAACGATCGAGGCTGGCCGGCTCGTCACGCAGGCCGATGGAGGGAGTCTTCAGCGCGACCTGCTCGCCGGTGTGGTCGTCCACGGCCAGGTGGATGTGGCTTCTTGCGCTGACCTGCAAATCACGCTGGATCGTGTAGCCCTCGAAGCGCATGCGCGCATGAAGCGGTGGAGGCAGTGCCAGCTGGTCTCGAAGGATCGCAAGCTCATCGAGCTGTTCCGGCGGCAGGGACTCGACCCGGGCGATCTGCAACGTGGCATTGTCCCGGCTGCCACGCTGCAGCGCCTTCCTGACGAGGCTGCGGGCGGCTGCGTCGAGGTCACCGCCGCAGCAGGCCAGCGCGCCGTGCACATCGGCCGCCGCCAGCAGCTCATACGCCCCGTCTGTGGCCAGCAGGTAGACCTCGCCGGTCTCGATCGGCCAGTGCTGGTAGTCGATCTCCAACGACGGCGCCATGCCCAGGGCCTGGCCCAGATAGCTCACGGTCTCCGATGCCCGTACGCGGTGATCTTCGGTGAGCTGCTCCAACGCAGCGGCATGCAGGCGGTAGACGCGGGTGTCGCCCACATGCAGCAGGTGGGCGTCCCGGCCCTTGAACACCAGGGCGCTGAAGGTGCACACATGCCCGCGGTCCTTGTCGAAGCGGCCTTCGCCCCGTTGCGTCTGGGCATGCAGCCAGGAGTTGGTGGCTTGAAGCACCCGCTGCGCCGCGCGTCGCACGGGCCATGCGTCGGAAGTGAGGTAGTAGTCCTCCAGGAAGCTGCGCACCGCGGCCGCGCTGGCGAACTGGCTGACCGGGCTGCTGCTGATCCCATCGGCCAGCGCAAGCGCCACGCCCTTGGTGACAAGCAGATGCCCGTGTGGCTCCACCGCACCGTGGAAGTCCTGGTTCACGGGCTTGACGCCCGATTCTGAGTGCTGCCCGATCGCGATGTGCAGCCGGCCGCTCATCGGGAAGCCCGCATGGCGTGAGCGGCGCGTGCCCGAGGCCCCGGCATCAGGCCAGGCGCTTCGGGGCCTGCTTGTAGTGGGTCGAGTACAGCGTGGCGCCGACGAAGGTCAGGCCGCCCACCAGGTTGCCGATGACGGTGGGGATCTCGTTCCAGATCAGGTAGTCCATGAAGGTGAACTTGCCGCCCAGCATCAGGCCCGACGGGAACAGGTACATGTTGACGATGCTGTGCTCGAAGCCCATGTAGAAGAAGACCAGGATCGGCATCCACATCGCGATCACCTTGCCCGAGACCGTGGTGGACATCATGGCAGCCACCACGCCGGTGGAGACCATCCAATTGCACATCACCGCACGCACGAACAGGGTCAGCATCCCGGCCGCGCCCAGCGCCGCATAGCCCACCGTGCGGCCTTCTCCGATGTGGCCGATCTTCTGGCCGATGGCATTGGGCTCGCTGGTGAAGCCGTTGGTGAAGATGATGGCCATGAAGACGGCCACGGTGAGGGCCCCGGCGAAGTTGCCGAAGAACACCAGCGTCCAGTTGCGCATCACGCCGCCCCAGGTGGCACCCGGTCGCTTGTCCATCACGGCAAGCGGCGCGAGCGTGAACACGCCGGTCAGCAGGTCGAACCCCAGCAGGTACAGGATGCAGAAGCCGACCGGGAAGAGCAGGGCACCGATCAGCGGGTTTCCGGTATTGACGCTGACCGACACCGCGAAGGCGGCCGCCAGAGCGAGGATGGCACCGGCCATGTAGGCGCGAATCAAGGTGTCGCGGGTGGACATGAGGAGCTTGGACTCTCCGGCGTCGACCATCTTGGAGACGAATTCTGAAGGGGCAAGGTAGGACATGGGGCTTCCAGTGCGGGGATGGGAAAGTCGGAGTGATCAGGCGGCTCGTTCCAGGTCCGCACGCCGTGCCAGGTCCAGCGCCTGGCTCGAATCAAGTACGCGGCCGATGACCAGCACCGCGGGGCTGCCGATGCGCGCGGATGCCATGCAACCGGGGAGGGTGTCGAGTGTCGCCAGCACGCTGCGCTGCCGCGCGGTGCTGGCGTTCTGAACCGCAGCGGCGGGCAGATCGGCCGGCAGGCGGGTGCGCAGGGCCGCCACGATCTCGGGGGCCCGCTGCACACCCATGTAGACCACCAGCGTGATGCCGCTGGCCGCGACCGCGGCAATCGCGTCCCAGTCAGGCCCTGGGCTTCCGGGCTGCGGATGTCCTGTCACCAGCAGCACGCCCTGCGCGCCAGCGTGCCGGTCGGTCCAGCTCGTGTCCAGCGCGTTGACGGCGGCCAGGCCCGATGTGATGCCGTTGACCACTTCGACCGGCACGCCGGCGGCGCGCAGTGCCGCAAGCTCCTCCCCGGCTCGTCCAAAGACCAGCGGGTCGCCGCCCTTGAGACGCGCCACGCGTTCGCCAGCCAACGCTTCCCGCACCATCAGCTTGCAGATGAAGTCCTGCGGCGTCGAGGCGCAGCCGCCACGCTTGCCTACATGCACGATGCGGGGCGCCAGGGCCTGCGGCTCCAGCACCTGGTGCAGCACCTGCTCGCCGACAAGATCGTCGATCAAGATGACCGTCGCCGCCCGCAGCACACGCAGGGCCTTCAGCGTCAGCAGTTCCGGATCGCCTGGTCCCGCGCCGACCAGGTAGGCGGTGGGGGGCTGAACGTGCGCCATGGCGTTGATCGGGAGCATCGGGGTTCGCGTTCAGCGGGCGGCATCACGCCGCGAAGGGCCCGCGACCGGCATGGGCAGGTCAGTTCCGAGAGTTGCCAGTTCGCCGCGGTCCAGGTGCACGTGGCCGTCGCTGACACAGACGGCAAAGCGTGGCGTGCAGCCTTCGTCGGGCGCCGCCGCGACGCCGTCACACAGCCCGATGCTCCAGTTGTGCAGTGGGCAGGCGACGCGCTCGCCGAAGACGATGCCCTGGCTCAGCGGGCCTCCCTTGTGCGGGCAGCGGTCGAGCAGCGCGAATACGGCGTCGGTGCCGGTGCGGAACAGGGCCACGGCCGCACCCTGGGGGCGTTCGACGCGACGCGATCCCAGCACGGGGATGTCGTCGATGTGGCAGATGGCAATCCAGGAGTTGTCGATGGTCATAGTGGCGCAGTCGGGAGCGAGGCGAGGACGGGGCATGATCAGGCGACGACCTTGATCGGCACGAACTGGCGCGTGTCCACACCGGCCTTGTCGAACTCGAACCAGGGGTCGGGTTCGCCGTCGAGCGCCGCCTGCAACTCGGCCCACAGGGCGCGTCGGCCGTCGTGGTCTTCGAGGATTCGCTTCTTCACGTGGTCCAGGCCCACGCGGCCGACGTAGTGCACCGTGCGTTCGAGGTACCAGCCCTCCTTGCGGTACAGCTGCATGAAGGCGCCCGTGTACTCCAGCACCTCCTCGGCGGTCTTCAGCTTGGTGAAGAAGTGCGCGACCTCGGTCTTGATGCCGCCGTTGCCCGCGATGTACATCTCCCAGCCCGAGTCCACGCCGATGATCCCGACGTCCTTGATGCCGGCCTCGGCGCAGTTGCGCGGGCAGCCGCTGACGGCGAACTTCACCTTGTGCGGCGCGTACATGCGCCACATCGCACGCTCCAGGTCCTTGCCCATCTGCGTGCTGTCCTGCGTACCCATGCGGCACCACTCGCTGCCCACGCATGTCTTCACGGTGCGCAGCGCCTTGGCATAGGCGTGGCCGCTGGGCATGCCGATGTCCTTCCAGACATTGACGAGGTCTTCCTTCTTCACGCCGAGCAGGTCGATGCGCTGGCCACCGGTGACCTTGACGGTCGGGATCTTGTACTTGTCGACTGCATTGGCGATGCGGCGTAGTTCGTCTGCCGTGGTTTCGCCGCCCCACATGCGCGGTATGACGCTGTAGGTGCCGTCCTTCTGGATGTTGGCGTGGCTGCGCTCGTTGATGAAGCGGCTTTGCGGGTCGTCATTGGCCTCCTTGGGCCAGCTGCTGATCAGGTAGTAGTTCAGCGCCGGCCGGCAGCTGGCGCAGCCATTGGGCGTCTTCCAGTTCAGCGTGGTGTAGACGACGTCCAGGCTGGTCAGGTGCTCGGCGAAGATGGCGTCGCGCACGTCCTGGTGGCTCAGTTCGGTGCAGCCGCACATGGCCTTCTTCTTCGGCATGGCCGAGTAGTCGCCACCGGCGGTGAACATCAGCAGCTGTTCGACGAGGCCGGTGCATGAGCCACAGGAGGCGCTGGCCTTGGTGTGCTTGCGCACCTCGTCCAGCGTGAACAGGCCCTTGTCCTTGATGGCCTTGCAGATCGTGCCCTTGGTGACGCCGTTGCAGCCGCAGACCTCGTCGCTGTCGGCCATGGCGGCTGCCTTGTTGTGGCCCTGGTGGCCCACGTCGCCGATGTTGCTTTCGCCGTGCAGCAGCTTGGCCCGGATGTCGCTGATCTTGCGGCCTTCGCGCAGCAGCTTGAAGTACCAGCTTCCATCGACGGTATCGCCGTAAAGACAGGCGCCTACCAGCGCGTCGTCCTTGATCACCAGCTTCTTGTAGATCCCGGCCTTGGGGTCGGACATGACGATCTGCTCGGTGCCGGCACCACCGCTGAAGTTGCCGGCGCTGAACAGGTCGATGCCGGTCACCTTCAGCTTGGTGCTCGTCTGGCTGCCCGTGTAGCGGCCGATCCCGAACTGCGCCAGATGGGTCGCGCAGACCTTGCCTTGCTCGAACAGGGGCGCCACCAGGCCGTACGCCACGCCGCGGTGCGCGGCGCACTCGCCTACCGCATAGATGCGCGGATCGGTGACGGTCTGCAGCGTGTCGGTCACGGCGATGCCGCGGTTGCACAGCAACCCGGCTTGCTCGGCCAGCGCCGTGTTGGGACGGATGCCGACCGCCATGACCACCAGGTCGGCCGGCAGCTCGCGTCCGTCCTTGAACTGGATCGCGCGCACCCTGCCGTCGTCATGGCCCAGCAGTGCCGAGGTCTGCGCCGCCATCTCGAAGTGCAGCCCGCGATCGGCCAGCGATTGCTGCAGCATGCGCCCTGCGATGTCGTCGAGCTGCCGCTCCATCAGCGTGTCCACCGCGTGCACGACGGTCACCTGCATGCCACGCAGCATCAGGCCGTTGGCGGCTTCCAGGCCCAGCAGGCCACCGCCAATCACCACGGCATGCCGGTAGGTCCTTGCTGCATCGATCATCGCCTGCGTATCGGCAATGTCGCGATAGGCGATGACGCCCTTGAGGTCCTTGCCAGGCACCGGCAGGATGAAGGGGTTCGACCCAGTGGCAATGAGGAGTCGGTCGTAATTGGCCTCGGTGCCGTCTTCGGCCACCACGCGCCGCTTGATGCGGTCGATCGTTTCCACCCGCTTGCCGAGATGCAGAGTGATGCCGTGGTCCTGATACCAGCTCAGCGGATTCAGGATGATCTGGTCGATGGTCTGTTCGCCAGCGAGGACCGGGCTCAGCAGGATCCGGTTGTAGTTGGGGTGAGGCTCGGCCCCGAAGACCGTGATGTCGTACAGGTCGGGGGCGATCTTCAGCAGCTCTTCGAGCGTGCGCACGCCGGCCATGCCGTTGCCGATCATCACGAATTTGAGTTTCTTCATCGCAGGCACTCCGCCAGGCATCCGGCTCGACGCCATGCCGGGGAACAGCAGGCGCCGAGCAACAGGGAAAAGGTGATGGGGGGACGCCACCGGTGCCGGTGGCGATGGCGTGAGACGGGTGCCTTGCACGGCACATCACGCGGGCGGCGCGTCGGTGCGCCGCACGAGGGACGTTGCAAGCTTCGGGCCAGCTGCCGGCCGGACACCCGACGGGGGCCATGCGGTGCCTCCGATACAGTGGCGCGGTGACCTTCGAATCCACTCCAGCACCATGGCTGGCCCTGGTGTCTTCCGATGCGCTTGCGATGCTCGTGCTGCCTGCCCTGGAAGCTCTGTCGATCCGCGTCCGGCGCGTCGGGGTGAGCACTGAGCTGGTGCAAGGAAGCGCCACCGATGCACCAGGAGCCATCGTGCGCGAGGTCGGATCGCCGCTGGCGGAACTTCCGCCCTGGGACGTCCCCGTGCTGTGGGTGGGTCCAGCGGGTGATGCGTGCGGTGAGCCGCCAATGCCTGCGGGGAACGACTCGGTCGCGCACCACTGGCTGCCCCATCCCCGACACATGACGGTCGACGACTGGCGCCAGGCGATGGACTTCGCAACGGCGGTTCATCGCAGGGAGCAGGCGCAGCGCGCGCTCATCGACAGGCTGCAGGCGCAACTTGCCGACCAGCGTGTGGTGGCCCGTGCCAAAGGCTTGCTGATGGCCACACAGGGCTTGACAGAGGAAGACGCCTTCGGGCTCCTGCGAGCCGGGGCCATGCACACGCGCCTGCCGCTAGCGGCGGTCGCGCGCACGGTGGTGGATGCGGCAACCTGGTCTGAAGCCGTCAATCGGGCCGGGCAACTGCGATGGCTGTCGCAACGTTGCGTTGCCGCGGCGGCACAGCGGCTGACCCGCATTGACCCGCCCGCAGCGCGCAGGATTCAGAACGAGGCCTTGAAGCGGGCGCGGGAGATCCTGCAGGATTTGGCCCGTCTGCCGCTCACCGACGCGACGCGCCAGGACCTGGACGAGGCCGAAGCGGCCTGGCGTGACCTGACTGCCTGCCTCGATCGACGCCTGGACCTGGTCAGCCTCGCCCACGCCGATGTCGCAGCTGAACAAGCGTTGGCACGGGCGGAGGCTCTGACTGCCGCACTTCAGTCGGCGGGGACAGGCTCGATCGTCGGCGTTGTCAACACATGCGGCCGCCAGCGTATGCGCACCCAGCGGGTCATGAAGCTCGGGTTGCTGATGAACCTCGGTGTCGAATCCGCGCACGCCGGCGGGGAAGGCAGCGTTGCGCTGGCGTCTCGTTTGGTCGCCGAATTTGCCGGCACCCTGTCCGAGCTGTCGGCCCTGCCGTTGAGCTCACCGGCCATCGATGCCGCGCGCGAGCGCGTCGCGACTCGCTGGAGCGACATGACCAAGGCCCTGCAGTCTGGCGATGTTGCCGCCTTGGTCCAGGGCGGTGAGGACCTGCTGGTATCGGTCGACGAACTGACGCTGTGCTGGCAGCGAAGCCTTCAGCTCGTGCTGGTTTGAGCTGCAGCCTGCGAGCGGTACAAGGCGGCCACCAGGTCCGACTGGGTCACCATGCCAGAAAGCCGGCGCTCCGCGTCGACGACGGGCAAGTGGTGCATGCCCTCGTCGGACAGCCTGGGCACCAGCTCGAC